>Ga0179587_10001036_pt1 | contig 12211 bp, 11 predicted proteins | sample CZODoug2_1_08_16_FD_185932 | JGI IMG/M metagenome (GOLD analysis project Ga0179587, IMG submission 185932) | Vadose zone soil fungal communities from Angelo Coast Range Reserve, California, USA - CZODoug2_1_08_16fungal | ecosystem: Environmental > Terrestrial > Soil > Vadose zone | place: USA...
CCGACCAAGAGGACGGACGGTTCGGTGGATCGCTGGCGGGCACGCCGCCGGTGCCGACCACCGCGATCTTCAGCCGCACCGACGGCATCTGCGCGTGGCAGGGCTGCATGGAAAAGAGCTCCGCAACGTCCGAAAGCATCGAGGTCGAGAGCAGCCATTGCGGCATGGGCCATCATCCCGCTGCCGTTTATGCGGTGGCCGATCGTCTGGCGCAGCCCGAGGGCAAATGGGCGCCGTTCGACCGCAGCGGCTGGCGCAGCCTGGTCTATCCCGATCCCGCGAGGTGATCCGACCGAGGCCGAGGCCGGCCGGCGTTGGTGTGAATCCAACCGGGGAATGACCGGCTGAGATTTACCCCTTCGGCGGCGGCGCCGAGCCGAGGATGCCTTCGATCGAAAGCCCGAGCCCGAGCAGCTTCGCATCGCTGCCGACGGGACCATCGATCTCCAGTCCGACCGGCAAGCCGCCGGGCGTCATGCCTGCAAACAACGACAGACCGGGAATACCGGCGTTGCTGCCGGGATCGGTGTTGCGGATCATGGTGTCGAACGTCGGCACCGGCTTGCCGCCATCGATCGACATCTGGCCCGATCCCTTCTCGATGTCGATCAAAGGCGCTGCGGCAATCGTGGTTGGAAACAGGATGGCGTCCAGGTCGTGGTCGCGGAAATACGCCTCGTACATCTTCTGCAACGCCGGCCGCTGCACCGTGATCGCATCCTGATAGGCCGCGCCAAAGGCGTCCGCGGTGATGGCGCCGAATGCGCCCGCAACGTCGGGGCTGGCGATCTTGCCGGCGATGTCGGCCAATGTGATGCCCTCGATGCCGGACGCCTGGAGATAGGCGGGGATATCCGCAATCGGTTCATGCAACGCGACCACGAACGATACCTTGCCGTTCTGTTCGAACAGTCCAGCGATGTCGGCATCGACCAGAACGACGCCAGCGTCCGCGAGTTTTTCGCGCGCGGCCTTGGCGACGGCGTCAACGTCGCGATCGAGCCCGCTCCAGAACGATGCGGGAATGCCGAGCCGCTTGCCACGCAACGGCTCCGCCTTGGCCATCGGGGTGCCGGTGATGACGGAATCCAGCAATGCCACGTCCGCGACCGTGCGGCCCATCGGACCGACGGTGTCGCGGGTGTGACTGATCGGGACCACTAAATTGTCATCGTGGTAACGCCGTTGCGCGCCGCCATTGCCGACCGAGGGCCTTAAGCCCACGGTACCGGTCAGCGCCGCCGGCACCCGGGTCGAGCCGCCGGTATCGGATCCCAATCCACAAGTCACGATGCGCGCCGCGATGGCCGCCGACGTTCCGCCCGATGAGCCGCCGGGAATCCGGGTCTTGTCATAGGGATTTTTCACCGGCCCTGCGAATGACGAAAGATTGGTGCTGGTGATCCCGAATGCGAGTTCATGCATATTGGTTTTGCCGATGATGATGGCGCCGGCATCCAGCAACTTCTGCAGCGACGGCGCATTCCTGGTCGGCCGCGCATTCTGCAGCGCCGGCGTGCCGCCTGACGTCGGCATGTCAGCGGTGTTGATGTTGTCCTTGACGACGATAGGCAGACCGGCGAGGGCACCGGTCGTCTCGCCCTTGTCGACCCTGCCTGCCGCCGCCAGCGCGCCATCCCTGTTCAGGACAATGAACGCGTTGAGGTCCTTGGCTTGCTCCGCGCGCTCGAGCGCGGCCCGCACGGCGTTGACGGCCGTCATCTTCTTGCTGCGGATATCAGCGACGATCTCAGCGGCGGTGGGTACAGTGGTATCGGCCATGGCTGAACTCACAGATGCGAGGAAAGGGGGCGCCGCAGCACCGGCGGCGAGGGCTATCGACGATGTCAGCATGTCGCGGCGTGAGGGACTGGTTGTCATGGACTCCTCCTCCCGGTCTGCCGTGGTTCGGTGTTTTATTCCTTCGGCCGCTTGTCGAACACGCGCTTGGCCTTGCCGAGCGAGCGCTCCAGCGTCTCGGGCGCCACGGCCTTGATGCGCGCGGTGATGCCAATGGTGTTCTTGATATAGGTGGTGACCCGCTCGGCATGTTCGACAAGCCCGTTGCCGTCCCAGCTTTCCGGTCGCGCTTCCGCCAGCACCGTCATCTCGTCCATCCGCCCTTCGCGCGTCAATTCGATGATGAAATGACCGCCGCACCAGTCGGTGGCGAGCAGCACTTCCTCGATCTGGGTCGGGAACACATTGACGCCGCGCAGGATGATCATGTCATCGGAACGTCCCGTGACCTTCTCCATGCGCCGCATGCCGGGCCGCGCCGTGCCCGGCAGCAACCGCGTCAGGTCGCGGGTGCGGTAGCGGATGATCGGGAACGCTTCCTTGGTCAGCGAGGTGAAAACAAGCTCGCCCTTTTCACCGTCGGGCAGCACCATACCGGTCTCGGGATCGATCACCTCCGGGTAAAAATGGTCCTCCCAGACATGCAGGCCGTCCTTGGTCTCGACGCACTCCTGCGCGACGCCGGGGCCGATCACTTCGGACAAGCCGTAGATGTCGGTGGCGTCCATATCGAACGCCGCCTCGATCTCGGCGCGCATCGCGTTGGTCCAGGGCTCGGCGCCGAAGATGCCGAATTTCAACGACGACTTGCGAGGTTCCAGGCCCTGCTTTCTGAATTCGTCCAGGATTGCCAGCATATAGCTTGGCGTCACCGTGATGATGTCGGGCTTGAAGTCGTTGATGAGCTGCACCTGCCGTTCGGTCATGCCGCCGGAGACCGGCACCACGGTGCAGCCGAGCCGCTCCGCGCCGTAATGCACGCCAAGGCCGCCGGTGAACAGGCCATAGCCATAGGCGTTGTGGATGATCATGCCGGTGCGGCCACCCGCGGCGCGGATCGAGCGCGCCATGACGTCCGACCACATGTCGATATCGGCTCTTGTGTATCCGACCACGATCGGCTTGCCGGTGGTGCCGGAGGAGGCGTGGACGCGAACCAGCTTCTCGCGCGGGACCGCGAACATGTTGAACGGGTAATTTTCGCGCAGGTCGGTTTTGGCCGTGAATGGAAAGTTACCGAGATCCGACAGTTGCCGAAAATCCTGAGGCTTGACACCGGCCTTGTCGAACGCCTTTCGGTAATGGGCGACGTTGTCGTAGGCGTGCTCCAGCGTCCAGCCGAGGCGCCTGGTCTGCAATGCGATGATTTCATCGCGCGATGCACGCTCGGCATCATCCATCTCGGCGCGATAGCTGCCGGGTCTGATGTGCTGGTTGGTCGAAGCCATCGCGCGTTTCCCTAAAATCAGAGGTTCATTTCAGCTTCATATCGACCTGGCACCGGCGTCAGGCCGGCACCCATGCGCCGCCGACGGTGCGGGAATGGCCGCGCAACTCGGCAATCGCGACATCATCGACGGTGACGCGCACATCGTAAATCCCGGAACGTCCGGTTCGCGAGATTTCCCGTGCCGTCGCTGTCAGCCGATCGCCGAGCTTGCCCGGCCTGATAAAGGAGATGTTGCACTGCGCCGTGACAGCGCGCTCATTGTAGGAATTGCAGGCAAAGGCCAATGCCGAGTCGGCCAAGGCGAAAATGAAGCCGCCATGGGCGATGCCGTGGCCGTTGACCATGTTCGGCTTGACCGTCATCGTCAGGACGGCTTCGCCTGCCTTGATCTGCAGGATCTCCATGCCGAGACCCTTGCTGGCGTCGTCTTCCTTCCACATCGCCTCCACACAAGCGCGCGCCAGATCGTCGGGGGAAAGCGTGGCCTTGAGGTTCACTGCGGTGTTCTCGCCAATTTGCAGGCCGCCCGTCGATCAGGTTCGGGTAAGACGTTCTCCAGCCCGTTGCAACAAGCCTCTTGAACTAAGCGATCAGTCGGTTAGTCATGATGCGAAGCCACCATGGTGTCAACGATCCCGGCAGGCGTCAAATCGCGTTCGAAAGTCGCTCCAGAAATCGGAACACCCATGCCGCCAGCTTCCAAAAAACACCATAGTCAGCCTGTTATGGTCGAGGCGCGCTGCCTGCGCCTGCTGGCGAAGGCTGACGATCCGGCATCGCTGGCGCCTGCGATCGAGCGGCGCGCGCTGTCGCGGGCCGCAAACGAGATGCTGATCGAAATCGCGGCGGCGGCCGTGAATCCGTCCGACGTCAAGGCCGCGACCGGCCTGATGGCTTACGCCGTATTTCCGCGCACGCCCGGCCGCGATTACGCGGGCGTCGTGATCGATGGCCCATCCGGTTGGATCGGGCGCGACGTGTTCGGCTCGTCGGGCGATCTCGGCATCCGGCGCGACGGCACCCATGCCACGCATCTCGCGGTTGAAGCCGATGCTGTCGTGGAAAAACCGAAAAACCTGTCGTGGGATGAGGCCGCCGGGATCGGCGTTCCCTTTGTCACGGCGATGGAAGGCTTTCGCCGCGCCGGCATGCCAAGCAAGGACGAGACGGTGCTGGTGATGGGCGTCAACGGCAAGGTCGGGCAGGCCGCGGTGCAGATCGCGAGCTGGCACGGCGCGCGCGTGATCGGTGTGGTGCGCACAAGCGAGTCCTACGAGGGTCACGCCAATGCCGGGGTTGACGTGATCGACGCCTCCGCGACTGATGTCGCGACGCGCGTTCGCGAGCTGACGGACGGCAAGGGCGCCGACATCGTGTTCAATACCGTCGGCGATCCCTATTTTCAGGCGGCGCACCAGTCGCTGGCATTGCGGGGGCGGCAAATCCTGATCGCCGCGATCGACCGCATCGTGCAGTTCAATATCCTGGAATTCTATCGCGGCCAGCACACTTATGTCGGCATCGATACGCTGGGGCTATCGTCGGTGGCGACGGGTGCGGTTTTGAAAGAACTGGTTCCCGGTTTTGCCAGCGGACATCTCAAGCCGTTTCCGATTCTGCCGGCTGCGATCTATTCACTGGAAAACGCCAGAAGCGCCTTTGTCGCGGTCGCCGGTTCGTCGCGCGACCGCGTCATCCTTCGCCCGGCGCAATAAGAAGGGACAAGACCAGTGCCATCAGGTGCCAACGTGGTGCTCTATGCCGGCCTGCTGATCGGCCTCGTCTATGGCGCGGTCGGGCTCTTGAGCGGGTTTTGCCTGATGAGCAGCCTGCGCGGCTGGTGGGCGCAGGGCGACAGCCGCCTGATCCGAAGTTATGCGCTGGCGCTTGGCGTGGCGATCGCGGCGACGCAGCTTTTGGCGGCACGCGGCGTTGTCGATCTCGGCAAATCGATTTACCTGCAGCCGTCGTTTTCAGCGCCGCTGATGTTCTTTGGCGGTCTGCTGTTCGGTTACGGCATGGTGCTGTCGAACGGCTGCGGCTCGCGTGCGCTGGTGCTGCTCGGCCGCGGCAATCTGCGCTCGTTCGTCGTGGTGATCGTGCTCGGCATAACAGCGCAAATGACACTGAAAGGCCTGGTCGCGCCGGCGCGGATCGCGCTGCTGCAGTGGTCGCAGCTGACGCCATCCGTGACGACGCTGCCGGCGCTGCTGGCCAAGATCGGTATCAACGAGATATACGCGCGGATGGTCGCGGCCTCGGCGTTGAGTGGAGCCCTGATCATCTTTGCGTTCGCGCATGCGAGGTTTCAGCGCGCCTGGGGGCAGATCGCGGCGGGGTTCGCGGTCGGGATCCTGGTCGCGGCCGGGTGGTTCGCCACCGGCTATCTCGGCGCCGACGATTTCAATCCAGCGCCGGTTACGTCGCTGACCTTCATCGCGCCGATCGCCGATACGCTGCAATATGTGATGCTGTCGACCGGACTGACGTTGAACTTCGGCATTGCCACGGTTGCCGGCGTGTTCGCCGGAAGCCTGGTGACGGCGCTGGCCACGCGTCGCTTTCATTGGGAAGGCTACACGTCGCCGCGTCACATGTTGCGCTCGGCCGGAGGTGCGGCGCTGATGGGAGCAGGCGGCGCGATGGCCTATGGCTGCTCGATCGGGCAGGGGCTGACGGGATTATCGACGCTGGCGCTGGCGTCGTTCGTGGCCGTCGCCGGAATATTGCTGGGGTCGGCCGCCGGTCTGCACGGAGTGCTCCGCGTTCAGCCGTTGGTGTCGGAAGCGCGGTGAGGCCTCGCTGAAGTGAGATCGCAAGCCGCATCGCGCAAGCTCGGTTCGTCAGTCCGCCGCACGGCTCACGATACGGATCTCCGAGGTGAGGGTGCGATGCACCGGGCACTTGTCGGCGATTTCCATCAGTTTCTTGCGCTGTTCGGCATCGAGCGCGCCTTCCATCGCGATCACCCGGTCGATCTGATCGAGCATCCCGGCCTTGGTTTCGCACTCGGCGCAATCTTCCGCGTGGATCTTGCTGTGCTTCAGCGTCACCGTCACGCGCTCCAGCGGCAGCGATTTGCGATCGGCATATAGGCGCATGGTCATCGACGTGCAGGCGCCGAGGCCGGCCAGCACAAAATCATACGGCCCGGGTCCCGTGTCGTCGCCGCCGGCGGTCACGGGCTCATCGGCCAGCAGGTGATGCGGTCCGACGGCAACATCCTGTTGAAATTTGCTGTTGCGGGTCTCGCGAACCACGACGCTGCGCGGCGCTTTATCGGGATCGGCAGTTTGCTCGGGCGCGACCGGATCGAGGTAGCGCGAGCCCCAGGCGGCAATGACATCGGCGACATAGCCGGCATCACGCTTGTCCGTCAGCAGATGATCCGCGCCCGCCAGCGACACAAAACTCTTGGGGTGCTTGGCCGCGACGAAGATGTGCGTGGCATTGTCGATGCCGACGGTGTCATCGGTCGGCGCGTGCATGATCAGCAGCGCCTTGTGAAGTTTTGTCACATGCGCCATCAGATTATGTTCGGCGATGTCGTCGAGGAATTCGCTGCTGATGGGGAACGGGCGGCCGGCGAGCGAGACTTCCGCCTTGCCGAGCTTGCGGATGTCCTCGATGCGGTCCTTGAACAGGCCGGTGACGTGCGCGGGATCGGAGGGGGCGGCGATGGTGACGACCGCCCTGGCATCCGGGATTTGCCCGGCGGCGGCCAGAATGGCGGCACCGCCGAGGCTGTGGCCGATCAGGATCGCCGGCGCCTTGCGGGTCTCGCGCAGATGATTGGCGGCAAGCACGAGATCGGCGACGTTCGAGGAGAACGTGGAGTTGGCGAAATCGCCTTCGCTGGAGCCGAGACCGGTGAAATCAAACCGCAGCACCGCGATGCCCTTTGCCGCCAGCGCCACCGCGATGCGTTTGGCAGCCAGCACGTCCTTGCCGCAGGTGAAGCAATGCGCGAACAGCGCATAGCCGAGCGGCTCGCGCTCGGGCAGATCCAGCGATGCCGCCAGTTGCTGGCCTTCCGAGCCCGTGAATTGAAAGCGTTCAGTCGGCATCGGGCGTTCTCCACGATGATGGTCGTCTTCACCTCTCCCATAGGGAGAGGTCGGCGCGAAGCGCCGGGTGAGGGGTTATGTTACCTCGATAGACCGTAACCCCTCACCCGGATTTCTCGCTAGCTCGAAATCCGACCTCTCCCCATGGGAGAGGTGACGATGAACTCTGCCATCGCGTCAGTCACCGGAATAGCGCTCTTCTTTCCAGGGATCGCCGCGGTTGTGATAGCCCCGGACTTCCCAGTAGCCCGGCGCGTCGTGCGCAAGAAATTCGATGCTCTGCAGCCACTTCGCGCTCTTCCAGAAATACAGATGCGGCACCACCAGCCGCACCGGGCCGCCATGTTCCTGCTCCAGCGGTGACCCGGACCAGCTGTGCGCGAGCAGGGCGTCTTCGGCGGCAAAATCTTCCAGCGAAAGATTGGTGGTGTAGCCGTCATGGGAATGCAGCGTCACATACCGCGCTTCGTTACGCGGCTGACAGGCCATCAACAGATCGTGCGTCGCCAACCCTTCCCACGGGTTGTCGTAGCGCGACCATGTCGTCACGCAATGGATGTCGGAGGTAAACTTGGTCTGCGGCTGCGCCGTGAACTGCGCGAAATTCCAGAAGATCGGAGTTTCGACCGCGCCATAGACGTCCAGGCGCCAGCGCTCGCGGGAAATGTTCGGCGTCAGGCCGAGGTCGAGGGTGGGCCAGTCGTTGGTCAGATGCTGTCCCGGCGGCAGGCGTTGCTCTTCCGGCTGGGAGGTTTTTCCGGTGAGGAAGCGGCCCTCGCGCGCCCAGCGCTGCTTGCTGCGCGTCAGTTTTGTGATCGGAGGTTCGTCGCCGCTGTCGGCCATATCTCAAGCCATCATTACTCGTGACGGTGCATCGCCGATTCATGCTTGGTGTCGCGCATGGTCGCGTAGATGATCAGCGACAGACAGATCATGCCGCTGAGGTAATAATAGAACCAGTCCTCGTGTCCGAGACTCTTGCAATACAGCGCGACCGCGGGCGCGGTGCCGCCGAACACCGACACCGTGATCGCATAGGGCAGGCCGACGCCGAGGGCGCGAACATTGGTGGGGAACAATTCGGCCTTTACGATGGCGTTGATCGAGGTGTAGCCGGCGACAAAAATCCAGGCCGCGCAAATCAGCAAGAACGCCGTGAAGGGCGACTTGGTCTGCTTCAGCGTCGTCAGGATCGGTATCGTCGCCAGCGTGCCGGCGACGCCGAAAAAGATCAGCAACGGTTTGCGGCCGATGCGGTCGGACAGCGCGCCGTAAATCGGCTGCAGCAAGGTTGCAAAAATCAGCGAACCGAAAATCACGAACGTGGTCTGATCCTCGGTCAGCCCGACCGACAATTTGACGAAGGTCTGCATGTAGGTCGTGAAGGTGTAGAACGCGGCGGTGCCGCCGGCGGTGAGGCCGACCACCAGCAATAGCTCACGCGGATATTTCAGCAGGCCTCGGATCGAGCCGGTCGGTTTTGCGAGTTTCTTTGCTTCGACGAAAGCTTCGGTCTCGTGCAGATTGCGCCGCATCACCGCGGCGAAAATGGCAAGCAAGGCGCCGATCACGAACGGAATCCGCCAGCCCCAGGTCCTCAATTCCTCCGGCGTCAGAAACACCTTTTGCAGCAGCAGCAATACGATGATCGCGGTGAGCTGGCCGCCGATCAGGGTGACGTATTGAAAGCTCGAATAGAAGCCGCGATGTCTGGGATCCGCGACCTCGCTGAGATAGGTGGCGCTGGCGCCGTATTCGCCGCCAAGGCTCAGGCCTTCAATGATACGCGCCAGCGCGAGAATGGCCGGCGCGGCGATGCCGATCGAGGCATAGGTCGGGGTTACCGCGATGATCAATGAGCCGAAGCACATGCAGACCACGGACAGCGTCAGCGATAGCCGTCGGCCATAACGGTCCGCGATGTAACCGAACAGCCAGCCGCCGAGCGGCCGCATCAGGAAGGTTGCGGCGAACAGCACGGCTGCGTTGAGCTGCTGCACGACCGGATCGCTGTTCGGAAAGAACGCCGGCGCGAAGTAAAGCGCGAACGCCGTGTAGGCGTAGAAATCATACCATTCGACGAGATTGCCGACCGAGCCGATGAAGATCGCCTTGATCCGGCGTTCCACGTCGGCGAGATCGAGATCATCGGCCGCCGGTTTCACAGCTTCGACTGTCATGTCCGGCCTCCGATCATTACATCAATTCAGCGCAGCCCTCAATTTGCCTTGCCGAACAGCATCGGTAACTGGCGAGGGCCGCGCACGGTTCCCTCCGACCATGTAACACGGCCGGCCGGGTTTAGTCTGAAGTCAGGAATGCGTTTCAGCCATTCCTCGATCGCAACGGTCATCTCCATGCGCGCGAGGTTGGAACCAACGCAGCGGTGAATACCCAGGCCGAATGCGGCATGGCGATTCTCCTTGCGGTCGATCACGACCCTGTCGGCATCCGGGAACATGGCGGGATCGCGGTTGGCGGCGGGAAACGACAGCAGCACCATATTGCCGGGCTTGACCGGGCAGCCGCTGATGACGGTCTCCTTCACCACCTCGCGGGCCATCGTCACCGGGGAATAGGCGCGCAGCAATTCCTCGACCGCGATCGGCATCAGCTGCGGCTCCGCGATCAGACGATCGCGATCCGCGGGTGTCTTGGCCAGATGCCACAGCGAGGAACCGATCGCGCTCCAGGTGGTATCGATGCCCGCGATCAGCAATAGCCGCAGCGAGCCGAGCACATGGCCGTCCGACAACGGCTGGCCGTCCTTGTCCCTGGCGTTCATCATCGTCGAGATCAGATCGTCGGTCGGATGCATCTTGCGATGCTCGACATGCGCTGTGAAATAGGCGGTCATCTCGTGGAGGGCCCGCATCAAGGTGTCATCATCCTTGATACCCAGTTCCAGAATTTCATGGATCCACTTGATGAAGAGATCACCGTCCTTTTCCGGGATGCCGAGCATGTGAGCAATGGCGCGAACCGGAACATGCTTGGTGTAGCGTGCCGCGGCGTCGCACTTTCCGTCCGCGATGAATTCGTCGATCAATTCGTTGCAGATCGCACGAACCCTCGGTTCCAGTTTCTTCATGGCGTCGGGCGTGAACGGCGGCAGCAGCAACTGCTTGGCAGGCTTGTGTTCCGGTGGGTCGGATGTAATCGGTGGCGCAGTCGCCGTGATGTCGGGGCGGACGTCGCGCACGATGACGCGGCGCGAGGAAAAATGCTCGGTATCGTAGGCGATTTCCTTCACCGCTTCATAGGTGGTCGGCAGGTAGCAGCCGAGAAAGCGCTTGGTGTGAACCACCGGGCATTCCGCCCGCAGTTCTTCCCAGATCGGAAACGGATTTTCGGTCCAGCGCGGGTCGGTGTGGTCGAAATCGTGGACCCAATCGGTGACCGGCGGATGTTCGGGCATTACGCTCGTGGGATCGGACATCGGGGTAATTTCCTCCGGCTTGTTTTGTTCACATCTGAACGGGCTGAATTCGCGATCAGCTATTCTTCGGTCACGGTAATCGCGATTTCCGGGCAATTGGATTGCGCAAGCCAGGCCTTGTCCTCTAGTCCCGCAGGCACCGAACCATCGCCGACTTCGTGCGCGTTGCCGAATTCATCGAGATTGAACAGTTCAGGCGCCAGCGATTTGCAGCGGGCATGGCCCTGACACTTCTCCTGGTCGACGTGCAGCCTCAATTGGGGGGATTTCGACATTCGACCAAACTCCCTTGGTATCGCCGCGTGCGGGCGCTTTCGCGCAAACGCGGCAACTGGTCATCAGTAGCGCTTTGATCGATCGAGACGGCGCATCGATCGAGACGGCGCGTTGTTTTTGTTGTTATGAATTATAGGCACGACTATAATATAGTCGTCAATACAAATTTGGATGATCGCGCGTGGCTGCAGATTCACAATCGATAGACTGGCTTGCCGTTCGGGACCTCCCGGGCGTGCTGCCGACGCAGCAGCGCCGCAGCCAGGAAACCACGGTCGCGCTGCTGGAAGCCGCCGCCGTGATGCTGCGCGAGCGCTCGCTCGATGAACTCTCGATCGAGGATTTGTGCAAGCGTGTCGGCGTCACGATTGGCGCCTTCTACGGCCGCTTCGAAAGCAAGGACGCCTTCTTTAGTGCGCTGATGTCGCTGGCGGCAAGGAAGGCGCTGGCCGCCGTCCGCGCGGCGGTAGCCGATGAGGACAACCTCGGCACCGGGTTGCAAGAGGCTTGCCGAAGCGTGGTCGAAGTCGCCGTCGATGTCGTGCGCCGTAACGTTGGCGTCGTCCGCGCGGCATCGCAATATGAGAGCATCTATCCGGAGCGATGGGGAACGATCCGCGCCACCGGAGGTGCCATGGTCGATCTTGCCACGCCGCTATTGCTGGCGCGGATGGGCCGGGGCCGGACTGCGGCGAAGACGCGGAGCATTGGCTTCGCGTTTCAGATGATGTTCGGCACGCTGGTCAACGCGGTCCTGCACAAGCCGAAACTTGTCTCGCTCGACGAACCGGAAATGGTCGACCGTCTGGCGTTGACGATGTTCCTCCAGCTGCAGCACGAAGCCCGGGCGGGCAGGCCGGCAAGATAGTCGCTTGCGCCAGCGCCCAATGCTCGGACCTCATCCTGAGCATTTTAGTCTTGGCCTCCGTTGCCTTGTCGAGGTCTGGAACTGTGTTCACGTCGATATCTCCTCGGGCTCGCGCATCGGAAAGCGCGCGCGGCTCGGCGACGCGAGAGGCGACCCTTCGCTGTGGCGAGCCGATGCAACTTCGGCGAGCCGGCGCAACTTCAATTGTGGGTAAGGATTTTTTGCCTGCAATCGCGCTAGAGGAGCCCGTTGTCGGGCAGGGCCATGGGCGTTTTGCAAATGGCGCGATGATGGAATAGTGCCACTGATTT
>Ga0179587_10001037_pt1 | contig 12208 bp, 11 predicted proteins | sample CZODoug2_1_08_16_FD_185932 | JGI IMG/M metagenome (GOLD analysis project Ga0179587, IMG submission 185932) | Vadose zone soil fungal communities from Angelo Coast Range Reserve, California, USA - CZODoug2_1_08_16fungal | ecosystem: Environmental > Terrestrial > Soil > Vadose zone | place: USA...
CAGACTGGCTCGAAAGCGGATCCAACCCGCACACATCATCGCATGGTCACTCTGGCGTAGAGCTCACCAAGCGATCGCTCAGCGCGCCCATCTTAAAAAACGGCAACTGTAATGCTAAGGCTGAGAGTTTGACGATATGGCGGACGCCAGTGGCGACGGCGCCGTCGATCAACGCGATCTCGTTGGCCACTTGCTGTGGCGACGTGCCATGCGAAACGAACAGCCGATCGGCCCCACGAAGAGCATTCTGAAGCGTATGCGGCTGATCGAAATCGATAGCGGCGATGCTGGCACCCTTGGGCAGTTGAGCCGCGTCGGGCCGCCGGGTCAGCACGGTGATATCGACCGGATCGGAAGCGAGGAGGCTGGTCAGCGTCGAGCCGACGCGACCTGTCGCGCCGGCTATGGCGATCCGCGGCTTGTGCGACGCCGGTTGGATTTTCCTGGACATGTCGAAGTTACCCTTGTATCTTGGAACGATCAGTCCAAGATATATGGAACGATCGTTCCAAGATGTCAAGTGGGGTGTTTATGAGCGGCAAGCCGCAATTCGATGAAGTCGCCGTGATCGCTGCGGCAATCGATGTTTTCTGGCGCAACGGCTATGCGGCCGCTGCTATCAGCGATCTGACGGAGGCTACGGGTTTGTCGCGTTCCAGCCTCTACCAGCGATTCCACGACAAAGACGGCTTATTCCAGGAAGCCCTTGAGGCTTATATGCAGCGTGTCTTGCGGCGCATGAACTCGGCCAAGGCTGATACCGCGCGCGGGCTATTGAAGGCGTTGCTGCGTGCGTTTTTGCCGGACAGATCCCGGCCCGCGGGCTGCCTGATCGGGCGAAGCTGTGCCGAGATCTCGGCACTATCCAAAGAAGGACAGGCCGCCACGCTGGCAGCAGCGACACGTCAGCGTGAGATTTTGGCAGGCCTTCTGCGTGAAGGCGTGGCGGCGGGTGAGTTGGCCGAAGATACCGATATCGATGCCATGGCGTGGTATTATCTCGGTGTGCTGCAGGCCGTATTGAACTTCCCGCAAGCGGGTGCTGATCCGAGCATGCTCGATCGCATGATCGACGTCGCCATGTCGGTTTGGCCTAGCACTGTTCTCAGCGATTCATGACCTGAAGGTCACGGGTTCAAATCCTGTCCGCTTGCAAATGTCCGCTATGGGGTCAAGCGCGACCACGCGGTCAGGGCAGCTTGGCGCAAACCGGACCCACACCTCCGCCGTCAAAGGCCGTTGTCGGTTGTTGCACTGGCTCTCACGCAGGGAGTGCGGCTATGCCTCGTTCAAGGCCTGCGCGATATCAGCGATCAGATCGGACGGGTGTTCGATGCCGATCGACAGCCGGATCGTGGAGTCGAGAATGCCTATTTTCTGGCGGATGTCAGCCGGAACGCCGGAGTGGGTCATGCTCGCGGGCAGGCTGGCAAGCGACTCGGTGCCGCCCAGGCTCACCGCCAGCTTGAAGATCTGCAGCGCGTTCAGGAATTTGAAGGCGGCGGCTTGGCCGCCGACGATGTCGAACGAGAACGTGGACCCGGCGCCGGTGCATTGCCGCGCGAACAGACGGCCGGCGGGAGAGGCCGCTTCGTGGTAAGCAAGGTAATGGATATCAGCCACTTTGGCGTGGTCGCGCAGATAATCCGCCACGAGCCGCGCGTTGCTGTCGGCTTTTTCCATGCGGATGCTCAGTGTTTCGAGCGACCGGCTGATCATCCAGCAGGAATGGGGGTCGAGTTGGGTGCCGATGGCGCCTCGCAGCGCTTTGATGTCTTTCATGATGGCTCTTGAGCCGAGTGCTGCGCCCGCGATCAGGTCGGAATGACCGCCGATATATTTGGTCAGCGAGTACAACGAAAGATCCGCGCCGTGTTCGATCGGCCGCTGAAACACCGGCCCGAGCAACGTATTGTCGCACGCGACGATCGGCGTGTGCCCCTGGGCCTGGCCGATCATCTCGGCGACGCGGCGGACCATCGCGATATCGACCAGGCCGTTGGTGGGATTTGCCGGGGTTTCGATGAAGATCATCGCAACCCGGCCTTTGCGCATCGCGTCCTCCGCCGCTAGCCTGACTGCGGTCTCGTCGATGCCGTCGGCAAAGCCTACGGCGCCGATGGAGAGGCCCGCAAGCGTTTTCGAAAACAGAGTTTCCGTCCCGCCATAGAGCGGTTGAGAGTGCAGAATGACGTCGCCAGGGCGGGCGTATGCGAGGATCGTGGTCGCGATCGCCGCCATGCCGGAGGAGAACAGCGCGCATTTCTCGGTGCGCTCGTAGACAGCGAGCCTGTCCTCGACGATCTCGCTGTTGGGGTGATTGAACCGCGAATAAACCAGGCCCGCGCCCATCCCCTCGGGAGGCTCGCGCCGACCCGAGACGAAATCGAAGAAGTCCTGGCCGTCTTCGGCGGTCCGAAAGACAAAGGTCGAGGTCAGGAAGATCGGTGGTTTGACAGCTCCTTCCGACAGTTGCGGATCGTAGCCGTAGTTCAGCATCAGCGTTTCGGGATGCAGCATGTGGTTGCCGATGTGGGTCTTCGACGGAAACGGTTTCACCATGGCCTGTCTCGCTGTCTGGATTCGGAACGTCGCCCTGTGTTTGCGGGTCTTCCGCAAGGACGAGGCGGTCAGGAGCGGTTGATGCGACGGCATCCAATGGCTCCAGTCAACGTTGTCAGGATCAGCGTAGCAACATCCGGGACTGATTTCACCGCGTATCGTTGTACTCGTGTGCGTTCTACCACTACCAAGTGCACACGAGGCCGCGGGTGCAACGGGCATCCGGCATTCCCCACGCCCTCTTTGGGCGGAAGATTCATCAACGCCTCGGGCGCATGGCGCGGCGAGGTCGTGAACGTGTGTTTGGAGAACTGAATCGAGAGAGATGCGCTCGAACTGCAATCAACGAAATCCAGACTCCGTCATTCCGGGGCGATGCGAAGCATCGAACCCGGAATCTCGAGATTCCGGGTCTGGTCCTGCGGACCATCCCGGAATGACGGTGTCTGGATTGCTTGTTCGCGGAGCCTGTCATCGGGCGCACATTCGCGCGACCCGTTGGCTCGCAATGACGGTAAGAACCGTAGCAAAGCGAAGCGTGCCCACCATTCAGCGCGAACATTTGGATGGTGGGCACGGCGCGAAGAGCGCCTTTGCCCACCCGACGGGCTGAAACCGATCGGCTAAGAGCCTTACCCCAGCAACACCGCGTCCGCGCCGTTCACCGCTTCGGCGCTGTCCATGACAGTCCGCTCCAGCGAGGCCGCCTGCACCGAGATGTTTTCGGCAAAGAACCGCGCCAGCGTGACATAGCGCTGCGGGTCGCCGGCGCCTTCGCCGAGATCGCGCGCGGCCAGCGCTTCACCGGCGAGCATGCAGCCGCCGAGCGTCGATCCGAACAGCCTGAGATAAGGCGTCGCGCCCGCCAGAGCATCATTCGGCGCCGACGTTACGCGCTCCAGCAGCCATCGGCTGGTGCGATCGAGCGATCCCAATGCATCGCGCAGTTTTGCACCGGTGGTGCCGAACGCCGGATCATTCGAGGTTTCGACCCGCTTGACGATCTCCGTGAGTTCGTCAAGCAAGGCCCACACCGACTCGCCGCCATTGGCGGCGAGTTTGCGCGTCACCAGATCGATCGACTGGATGCCGTTGGTGCCCTCGTAGATCGGGGTGATGCGCGCATCGCGAAGGTGCTGCGCGGCGCCGGTTTCCTCGATAAATCCCATGCCGCCGTGGATTTGCACGCCGAGCGAAGCAACCTCGTTGCCGATGTCGGTGGAGAACGCTTTTGCAATTGGCGTCAAAAGCGCGCCACGCGCGGCGGCCAGGCTTCGTACCTTTGGGTCAGTCGCCCGCACGGAAACATCGAGCGCGACCGCGGTGGCGTAGCAGATCGTGCGCGCCGCTGCGGTCAGCGCGCGCATCTGCATCAGCATCCGCTTGACGTCGGGATGTACGATGATGGGGTCCAGGCTGTCGCCCTGCTTGCCGACGGCGCGGCCCTGGCGGCGTTCCTGCGCGAATGCCAGCGCCTGCTGATAGGCGCGATCGGCGATGCCGACGCCCTCGAGGCCGACCCCCAACCGCGCCTGATTCATCATCGTGAACATGCAGAGCATGCCGCGATTTTCCTCGCCGATCAGATAGCCGGTCGCACCGCCCTTGTCGCCCATGGTCATGGTGCAGGTCGGCGAGGCGTGCATGCCGAGCTTGTGCTCGACGCCGCTCGGATAGATATCGTTGCGGGCGCCGAGCGAGCCATCGGCGTTGACGAGGAACTTCGGGATCAGGAACAGCGAAATGCCTTTGGTGCCCGCGGGCGCATCGGGCAATCGCGCCAGCACGAAATGCACGATGTTATCGGTCATGTCGTGATCGCCATAGGTGATGAAAATCTTGGTGCCCGAGATGCGATAGCTGCCATCCGGTGCGCGCTCGGCGCGGGTGCGCAGCGCGCCGACATCCGATCCCGCCTGCGGCTCGGTGAGCTGCATGGTGCCGGTCCACGCGCCGGATATCAGCTTTTCGAGATAGATCTGCTTCAGCTCATCGCTGCCATGGGCGTCGAGCGCCTCGATGGCGCTCAGCGTCAAGAGCGGGCAGAGGCCAAACGCGATATTCGATGCGCTCCAGATTTCGGTGCAGGCCGCGTTGATCGCCAGCGGCAGGCCCTGGCCGCCAAACGCCTCCGGGCCGGACACCGCGTTCCAGCCGGCGGCCGACCAGCGCTGATAGGCGTCGGGCCACCCCGGGGCGGTGGTCACTTTGCCTCCGTCGAGCTTGATGCCGTTTTCGTCGCCGACCCGGTTGAGGGGCGCCAGCACGTCAGAGGCAAAACGTCCGGCTTCCTCCAGCACCGCGGCGGTGATGTCGGCGTCGAAATCGCCGTAATGGCCGGCTTTGACCGCAGCCTGCAGCCCGGCGCCATGATTGAGGGCGAGCAGCATGTCGTTGATCGGCGCACGGTAGGTCATATCGGTGTCTCGCATAGGGACAGGAGCCGCAGGCTGCCGTCTTCCCACGAAACCGCTGTTCTCTCAACTCTCCGATTAGGCGGAATCGCCTGCGGCGAGGCCGGGAAGCACCGCATTTTCACGCGAAAGGCAGGCCAAGCTGCGCAGAGATATACCCCATTTCAAAGCGATAAGAACCTGGATCCGATTCAACCCGAATTTCCGGGCCTAGCCTGTTGAAATGGCTCAACTCCCTCTATAGACCGGCGGGGCCAGAGGGAATCCGCGGAAAAGGCCAGTCCCGCCGCTTTCCAGACAGCTATTGGGGCGTCGCCAAGTGGTAAGGCAGTGGATTTTGATTCCACCATACGGAGGTTCGAATCCTCCCGCCCCAGCCAGAATTTAGCGCATTAAATCAGGCACTTCTTTCGGTTCTGTCTTTTGCATTCTGAATGCGCTCAGATGCCTCATTCTGAATGGATGTTGCCGTTGCGTTCGCTAGGGTATGCGCGTAGCGCTTCCGAGTCGCAGATAACGCCCTTGGCAGGTTCCGTTTGGCATATCCTTCATAGGATTGCTGCGTTTTGTGTGCAGAGAGAGCACGACCCTGACCGTCCGTTAATTCCGCCTCTTCAAGTTCGGTCATGCCGCCGTGTCGGCAGGCATCGAGAGTGAATGCGGCCGGCAATTCCAGTTGCTTGCGCATTCGCTGGACGATTTTCTGTATGCCGCTCATCGAGTACGGCTTTGACTTCCCGTCTTCGACTTCGCGCAAAATCATCGGCAAGCCGCGGCGTGTCAATTTATCTAGCACCGCTTCAGCGTCAGCGTAGAACTTGATGACTTTCCCGTTGGGTAGCAACTCTTCGAGCGGATGCAGGACGACTTGTCCGGTCTTGTGGTGGACGATCCTAATCGCCGTCGGGAATTGTCCGCTGCGGTAATCCGACCATTTTAGGTATCCTGCGATAACGTTCTCGGGGCGCTGAAGCCACTCGAAACAGATCACCGCCGCAGCAGCTACTTCGACTTCGCCGTGAGCAACGCATCCATTCGCGAAAGTGTATACCTCTTCGCGGGTGGCCGCGGCCTTAATCAGCTTTGCGCGCGTTTTCATCGTAACCCCGGGCCACGGATTTGGAATGTCTTTCGCAAACTCGGCTGGGTAAAGGCGGTGCACCACACGCCATGCTTTACGGCACAAAGCCACCATTTTTTCGGCTGTCCTCAGACGTTCACCGGAACCGCCAATAATGAATAGATCGTACAGCTTGTCGGCCGCGCGCGGGGTTATCGACTTGATCGGCAAATTCCCTATCCGGACGCCTTTTTTATTCAGGGTATCGCCGACCTCGCGCATCGCCCATTCATAATTCTTGCGAGATCGCATCGCGACTTTTTCCAAATAAGCCCTGGATTGTTTGTATTCGCGGAACAACCAATCGACACTTCCGATCGCCGGTGCTCCTTCGGATGTCGGGACGCCTCTGCGACCCTGATCCCACTCGTCGAACAAGCCGTTCAGCGTCGCAGCCCTTCCGCCCTTGCCGTCGTGGCCGCAAGCAACGACATAGTCGTCACCCAAAGGTTCGTTTAAACGTGGGCATCCTGCTTTGAGATAAAGCTTTGGCACATTGAAATAGAACGCGACTTTGCCAGAACTCAGACGCTTAGGGATGACATAGCGGGGGAGGGTGAGTTTCATAGTCACAGATCCTCGGCCGCGTCCGCCGGATATGCGGTCGGCTCGATCGCGCGATCCAGATCGTCCCTGAGCCATAATTGACGTCGCCCTTCGCAAACGCGCGGAGGAGGATAGTCCTTCCCGACGCGCCTGAGAAAGCCCTCAATCGTCGATTCCCCCACATAGCCGGCCGCCAAGTCTGCGGCCATTCGACGGGGCCATGATCCTTGCGGGATCGTAGGACGGCGTGCGGGGCGGCTCATGACTCGCCTCTCCAGCACTCCGGTCGAATTTTCAGGCCCAGGCACCGGTCGTCGAAGATGCCCTCCGACACCCTAAGATGCCCCTCAAAGTTCAAGGGCATCTTCGACCTCCCAGGGCACCTTCGGGGAGCCTCCAGACCCATCCGCCTTCAAAGCCGGTCTTCTCAGGTTTGATACCGAGGGCTTCCCGAGCACTGCGCAGTGATTTTGGGGAAATGCCAGCGTCGGCGGCTTCTTTTTTCATGTCCCTGGCAGAAACGGGTCCACCGCGCAGCGCATCTACTAGGAAGTCGATCGCCTCGGATTTTTCCGACCGATTTTCGCCATTTCCGTCCAGAGCGGCCAAGGCTTGATCTGCGCTAATCGTGATCGAGGTTCTTTCATACATAATCCGCGAGGTGGCGATTTCCGATCCTTCGACATCAATCAGGCAACCTTCGATCCTGTATGCCAGACCGTGACGAATAGGAGCGATGTTCATCTTGGATGGGATGAGGAGCATTCGGGTGTTATCCTCCTCATCCGGCGTAACGATGAAGGCCGCTCGCGCTTGATTGACAAATGCAACACTGCCAATCACGCGGTTGTTCGCGCTTCCACCTCCTTTGCTGAAATGATTGTTGCAGATAATCGCCACGCGCATCCGCGCCGCCATCTCACCAAGAGGTTCTAGGACGGCCCGCACGTCTGAGTTCTTATGTGAATCGACCTTACCAAGATAGCTCGATACCGGATCAATAATGATCAGCCGGATGTCGTCCCTCTTTCTGATCTCCGCCTCCAGCCGCTCCAGGTCGGCCTGAAGACTGAAGCCCCGCCTCTTCTGATTCTCGTCGCGAACGGAGCGAATGACAAAGATGCGTGCCATGTCTGCGCCGGCTGCCAATAGCCTTGGGGCTAAGGTGTCTCCGACATCATCTTCTGCCGCGAGTATGATTAGGCCACCGCTGGGGCTCGCTGCCGCTGCGTCCGGCCACTTATTGCCGGTCGTCGCTCGTGCAGCCAGATCACACAGGATCGTAGACTTGCCGCGGCCACCTTCGCCAGCAAGTACCGATACCTTTCCGATGGCGACCCAATTCGGCCACAACCATTCGATCGAGGTTGGTTTGATGTCAGCCATGCACACGACATCAAGGCCGGCAGCGCTTTGGTTTTCAAAAACACGATTTGGGGCTGTCCCCGGAAAAGCCACATCAACGCGACGCTGAAGATCGTCCAACTCGTTGCCTAACTCGATCCAGTCAGATACGTCGCCCTTATCAGGTAACTCCGGGAAATGGACGATCCGAACGCTTTGGGCGACAGAATGAATGAGCGCAGCTTTATTCTCGGCATGCGCTCGTCCACCTTCATCATTGTCCGCAAGGATAATGACATTTCGACCCGCGAAGAAGGATTCGCAGCCGGCTGGAAGACCATCGCCAGTACCACCGAAGGTGACGGCGAGCGCCCCAAGCCGGACAACGGAGTCAACGTCCTTTTCCCCCTCAGGCCAATAAAGATCATCCGGCATGACCTCACGATCGAAGGGGTCGACGCTGCCGAGGTAGGGAATTTCTCGAAATCCATATGGCTTGCGAGCTTGCCAGCCAGGACACCCATCACTGTTTTTAACGCGGTACCAATTCACGGCACCACCACGGTTCATGACCTTGATCCGGACGGGCAGAGATTCGCGCCGATAAACATGACGGCGAATTTCATCTGCTCTGACAGGTGGGCCTTCGATGCCCCAAAGATGGAATGTGGGCTTTCCTTCGGAATCTGGCGCCGTTCTCATCGGCAGCAACGTCTCTGCCGATTTCGTCGATGGGAAAGCGGACAGAACCTCCGACGTCGTTTGCCGCGCGAGACTAACGCCCTGTCGCGACGGTAAATTCGGACGAAATGGAAGCGGAGACCGGGGATTGCTTTTTCCGTTACGAAGCCCACTCTCAATGACCCTACGAGCAGCGCTCTCTCCGTGATCTCGGATATATCCGTTCGCCCCCGCCGCAAGCAGCAGCGCGCTCATAGCGGTGTCCGTCTCCATTCCGGGGATTGTCCCCAGCTTGAACGCGGCTCGATTTAACGTGTGATTGCGGGTTGATGTCAGCGCGCTTGCAACAATGACAGCTTCATTTTTGATAGCAGCGTTGACGTAGCTCTCTGAACTTTCCCTCATTGGGCATCTCCACCGCCGAGACCAGCGAGAGCCGCAATGAGATCCGCAGTATAAGGCGACATACGATACCGGCGCATGACATGCTGACCGGCGCGGGTCGAAGGGCGATGAAGGATGGCTGACCGCCAAGAAGACAGGTCAGGCAAATCATTTGCTTTGTTGCGAGCAGGGGCTCGACGACGTATATGTTCCGACATTGATTGTTCCTTTTCAAGCCCGGTGAGCACGCTGATCCCGCCAAGGAACGTGCCGCCGGGTTTCTGTTTGGATATTGAGTTCAGGCAGCGCCGGGAAGGGCAGCAAGGAACGCCAGCAGATCGCTCCTTAGGATCAGGGTGCGCTTCCCGAACTTGCGAGCCTTCAGGCGTCCGTCGGCAATGGCGCTATACAGCCGCGTTTGACCAATCCCAGCCACCTTGCACGCTTCTGGAATTGAAAGCCCTTCGACTTGGGTTGAGCTGATTTCGCTCATCATCTATCTCCATTATTAATCACGGTTCACCCAGTGATTGTTGATGGACGATAGGGCTGCGGGGGCGATCCTAAAAGTAGCTGAGACCGACGATAATTGGTCGACGAATTAAAGTCGCTTCTTATTCCCCAACGGCGAACCGAGGGCTCTATACAGGCTGTCCGAGTTGGAAAGCTTTTCAAGATGCTTGCGCTGCGCGTCGGCTCGACGAGCTTCGCGGTGGCGCGTAATCAGGTTGACTAGGCTGCTCTGCCCAAACTTCTTCGACTTGTCTTTTCTTAGTTCTTCACATGCATCCTTGATTGAGTACCCGTTTGCTGACTGCAAGGATTCCACTTCGCGCAAAAGCTCGCCATCATCATCGAGGTCGGGTCCCCATTTCGGCCGCGGGCCGCGCCGAGGCTTAGGGTCTAGGCTTATGCGCATTCCGGGCACGTGAGTTTTCGCAAGCGCAAGGGCTAGGAACATCCAATCGTTCTCTGAGCCCATTTCAATTTCGTAACACCTGAACAATGCCGGAAGCTTCGCGATTAACTGCGCGATCCCGCGGTCTTTTTCTGTGCTTTCCAGATTGCCGGTCGGATCAATACGGCGCGCTAGACTACCGTTCAGATAAATCGGCTCTGCGAGCGCGCCAGTGTATCCACCTGACTTCGATTTTTGCTTTGTGGTTGGTTTCGGCATATTAAGGACATCCTGCAAGACGCCTGGCGTGCGCACTTAAGCCGGTGGTGCTTACCGGCTTGTCAGCTGGCCGCCCTATCCGCGCAGATGAAGATCATTCCGAGATCAATGTTGCACTCTAACAGAGCAAACACGGGCGGATGAGGCGCGGCAGTCCGACCGGAATTGATTTTCGGGAGGGCGTCACTAGCCGGCCTGCGGGCAGCTTAAGTTTTAAGGCGGAATAGCACCAGATCCCGTTCGGTGGGTCCGCGGTAGGTTTTTGGCCAGCGCACCTCCTCCCGTGTCATTTCGGCGCCTGTGTCAGATGTGTCTCACGTTCGCCCTGGGCCAGTCGGTAGGGAAGATTTGCGGAATAGGCTTTAAAATCTAGCAAAACAGCTCCTTGCGGCGCGGCTATCGCGACCGTGTCACTGTGTCACTGTAACTGTGTCCCTTCGCGCCGTGTCATCGTTATTGGCCTCAATCGAGCGACCAATTTCGGGCGCTTGACCTGGATCGACTGAAACTTGAGATGGCAAGTCCGGTCGTCGTTGATCTTCGCAACATTTATGACCCGAACGAACTGACAAAGCGGGGGTTTCTGTATCAAAGTATCGGGCGTGCGGGCTAGAGGCGTGAGCCCGGGGGTCCCCCGGGTGTCGATTTATGGACGGTTGTTGCGATCGTTGCGCCATCAGTCCGAACATGCTGATGAAGATCATGCAGGCGACGGTGTTCACGGCTGCACAGGATCGGCAGGGTCACCTTGAGCTTTGAACATCGTCATGACGGATCATTGCGATCCATGGCCAGCCGCGACAAAAGGGCACGCCGGGCAGGGACGCCGACCGTGCGGAGCCTCGCCGCGGCTGCGCTATCTCGCTCAGGAATGTTCGACGAATAGATCTTTTGACCCATGCTGACGCAAGCTCCTTCTTGCATGGCTTGCTCATTGTTCGCCACGACCAAACTCGCCGTGATCAGACATCACGCGCCCGATTGGGACGGCAAGCGCAAGAGAACCGCAAGGCGAAACGGGCCTTCCAATCGAATCGCAGACTTTGTTCCGATCGAATCACAGCGACCAATCAATGACTTCCGAATAGTTCATGGGGACTGTCGTCAGCACAGCAACGCGCTCGCTGGACCGGTTTCGGTGTCCGCTTTCCGAACCGTATTGTGAGGGGCAAACTTCAACGATCGCCCGCGGCGAACGGAACTCGGGTCTGTTATTTTTTTACACCGCGCACCAAGCGTCGAACGCCAGCGTCCTCGTATAACGAAAGGAGTAACCACTTTGATCGTTTGATTGTAGTGGGCTTTCATTTAACCTCACGATGGGTGCATGACGTGGGCGGCAGACCGGAAGGGCGACCCTCGCTGAGCGATGATACGGAAAATACGGTAAATCGGAATGCGGGGTGGCGTTTCGCTGATTAAACCGAAGGGGGGCAGGGCAGGAAAGTGGGCCGGTCGTGAGGCCGTTTCAGATCAGCGAGGGCTACAATGAAGCGGGAACCTATTGGGACCATTCTTATCGGGCCAAGCGCGCTGATGAGGGAGGGCCTGAGTCGGATTTTGAGTACGTCTGGTTTTCGCATCCTCGCCTCGGCGTCCGGCGTTGACAATCCCGTCTTGAACTCGCTTGCGCAAGAGCAACCGATCTTGCTCATCATCGATGTCAGCGACGATTTCGATACGGCATTGCGGCAAATCGAGTCGTTCAAGCAACGGTATCCGGCGGGGCGCGTCGCCGTGCTGGCCCATCAGCAGCAGTTGACGGAGATGGTGTCGGCGTTTCGTGCGGGCGCCAACGCCTATTTGGTCAAGGTCGCGACCTGCGACACATTCATCAAATCGCTCGAATTGGTCATGCTCGGTGTGACACTTTTGCCCCCTGAAATCCTGACTTTCATCTCTGACCGGCACGACCTCAACCACAACGGTCGCGCAACCGGTTACAACGGCCACGCAGCTCATCAAGATGAGCCTGACCAC
>Ga0179587_10001039_pt1 | contig 12207 bp, 16 predicted proteins | sample CZODoug2_1_08_16_FD_185932 | JGI IMG/M metagenome (GOLD analysis project Ga0179587, IMG submission 185932) | Vadose zone soil fungal communities from Angelo Coast Range Reserve, California, USA - CZODoug2_1_08_16fungal | ecosystem: Environmental > Terrestrial > Soil > Vadose zone | place: USA...
GATGCATCGGTATCCATGGCACGATTTCACCAAGACCGAGGCCTCGACCCATCAACACCTTCAGCACGCTGGAGACGGCATAGCATGCCACGTATCTCTTTGTCTCATACCAGCGCCGCGTGTGCATTATCTTCTGTATTTGGTTTCGTGGGTGGTGCTATTCTCACCGCTGTGGTACGAATAAGGCGCAATCGGTCAATATACTAAGTGTCAATCGAATGGACTTTAATTGGAAATTGGGGCCGTACAGTAGCTATTGTACAGATGGCTAGATAAGAGTTTCAGTCCTATTTGTGAGGTTGGTTAACGATATACGCCGGTGCATAGCCTGACTGATAGCCCTGTTGCCCGGGATGAACAGTACCAGTGGGTTCTCTGGTTTACAAGCGTTACTCCGAGTCAAGGTTATGATGGACAAGCGAATTACAATTCAACGTACCCTGGCTGAACAGCAGCTCTCCACTGACAGATCCCACAGAGCCAAATGTGCTTCTTGGAAAATGGTACGACTGGGATAAAGAAAAGCTCAAACCAGGTGGTGCTCTTTGCATAAATAACGGATGCTATAGAGCAACCATTCGTATCGTCGGAATGGTCAGGTCTGAAAAGACACACCGTTGTGACAACGAGGACAAATCCTAGGGGATTGTTGCTCCCCCACGGGCTTGAGCTGCGTTTGGCAGCCAACTAGAGAAGGTCAGCTATGTATAACAACATATACATGGCAAGACCACTATACAAAAGATGGGTAGACAGACTGTATCGGCCATATTAATATTTGCATCAGAGCCCAATATGCATTGCAGACGCACTCACAAAACATAGCAAGATGGAATGAGTAGTATAGGAGGAGTGTCACGCGACTCTAGACATATTTGCGTTTCAATTTATCATTGACTTCTGCCTAGGGTACCACACTACATAGAGATGTACAAGAACTGCTTTCCAGTTCTTGCCGTGTCCTAGTCCGGCTAATGTAATCTAGTACTTATGAGGACCGAGGTGGGCATCCGTATGGATGCGAAACATAACACTGGATTGAAACGACCCCTCCATGATTTCAATTAAGTATAACAATGTAGTCTTGGGTGTGCTGGTATGATCGAGTGATGGATTTATGATGGGAGTTAATTCGGCTATGGGGACGACGGGAGGATGATCTGATTGAGCGCCTTTTCGGTGCTATAGGGTCGTCCATATCCTCATGCAGAATCCGCTTCCGCTTGGGGATACGTTGAGTGTAATGTGGGTGGGAAAGATCCTGGTCAACGTCTGGTAGCTCAAACTGTAGGAAGGTTGGGGAATGGTAAGGCAAAGGAATTGGCGCAACGAGAGGAGCATTGCAGACGACATGGACGGACTGCAGAGGAGGCGGGGATACTGATGTCATGTCTGTGCATGAGGACCACGGCGAAGACGGGGCTGCCGAAGGTCATGAGCTTGAGTCAGGCATTCTTCTTGGATACTCACGTTCTATTGCAAGGTTGTCTGTGCCATGGGATATTCCATCTTGAAAATGACCTGCATTTAGTGGTTGGCTGACAGAAGTTTGGAAATATGACATGTTCGACTAGACGGAAGAGGCGAGGAGTAGAAACGATATTTATATTGGAAAGTGATACCGAACCCTGTGAGAGCGCAGGGTTCAGAGTCAAAGTTGGCACAGGAAGGAGACATAAAATGAGAGGCCAAACCAGGGCGGTATGACAACAATGATCGATGATGGTGGCTTGTCATCAGACGTGGGAACACTTGCACTATCGTGCCATTCATGTTGAAACCTCTCCAGCCAAGCGTACGAAACATCGCCCAGGTGACCACTCGTCCTTATTTTGTTCCCCGTAATACTCGGGGTAATCTCCCTGTTTACACGGACATTCGCAACGGCGGTACCCGTTATCTCGTCCTGGTACGGAACATCGATGGAAATGTAAACGTCAGTGGCTTCAAAGATATCGACCTCCAAAGACTTCCTGATAGTTGTTTGATAGACGCTGGCCAAAGACCTAGCCGACACTCTGTTCAAACTGAACACACCCGAAGCCTCCCGGTTGAAAATTGAAAGCAATAGGTCAAAAAACTTGGTGATATCTGGTGGCCGTTGGAGAGCACATGTGATAGAATGGCTAAAGGAGAGGGGTTTCTGAAGTCGAGGTTTCTCTAAAGTACTACTTGTAAACAGAGGTTAGGGTTAGGACCTCCAATCCCACTGAAATCATCTAAACTTGCCCAACAATAATATGACAACTCCCATTGCTACACCAACGATCCAGCTGCCTCCAGTCCCCCATGGCGCGGGAACACCGTCCGCTGCACCAGCCCGCTCTGCACAACGAGAAGGAGGAAATAGCTTGGGGACTTTCGGGGTATTAGCCGATCGCGGACTGTCCTTTTTTTTCTCTTCCTTTCTGATCCTTTCATGTCAGGTGAAATCAGGTCTAGCCCAAATGCTAAAGGTCGGCGTGAGAGCCGTCTATGGGCATATGGCTACTCATCATTCTTACAGGGTGGAGTCATCATGGATGTCGTCAATGCTGAGCAGGTGAGTCGAACTCGAGTTACTCTCGATCGCCCCTGCCTACCGCTTGATAAAAATGACTGTTCCTTGAAGGCTCGTGTTGCCGAAGAGGCTGGGGCGTGTGCGGTCATGGCGCTCGAGAGGGTGCCCGCAGATATCAGGGCCGAGGGTAAGCAGACCTTCAAACAGCAGTGACTCCGCTCTTACTCTGTGGCCTCCAGGTGGTGTTGCTCGCATGGTAAGCTGGAATATTCGCTGCTAGAAAAAAGTTTGCTTACTTTGCTTGCAGAGCGATCCACAAATGATCAAAGAAATCGTTGACGCCGTGACTATCCCTGTCATGGCTAAGGTCCGAATCGGACATTTTGTCGAAGCCCAAGTAGAGCTACAACTGCAATTTGTCCAATTCCCACTTCACTAACTTACCGGTGAACACAGATCCTTCAAGCCATTGGTGTTGATTATATCGACGAGTCGGAGGTCTTGACACCTGCAGACGACGAACACCATATCAATAAACACGGCTTCAAAGTTCCCTTCGTCTGTGGCGCTCGCGATCTCGGAGAAGCCTTGCGCCGCATATCGGAGGGCGCGGCTTTCATCCGCACAAAAGGGGAGGCTGGTACAGGTAACGTCGTTGAAGCTGTGCGCCACTCCCGTGCCGTCATGAGCCAGATCAGAAAGGCGAGTGTGATGAACGAAGAAGAACTGTATTTATTTGCCAAGGAAATTCAAGCACCTTTCCATCTTCTCAAAGAGACAGCTAGATTAAAACGCCTCCCTGTGGTAAATTTCGCAGCTGGAGGTATTGCCACTCCCGGTATGCACACTCATTTCTGGTTTTGGACCCTCTCCCAACCACCACCACATCTACGTTTCAGCCGATGCCGCATTGATGATGCAACTGGGCTGTGATGGAAGTGCGTTTAATCGTGTCTTCGTGGTAGATCTTCCTAACCACGACATCAGTCTTTGTAGGATCTGGCGTTTTCCATGTCAGCTCCAATAAGTAACTTTTCGTTTTCTGTTTGCTGAATTCTCCTTCCGTCAGTCTGGTGACCCCGCAAAACGCGCCCGTGCTATTGTCCAAGCGGTGCGATCCCAATGGGTTTAGTGATATCATTCTCTGACGCTTACACTCATGATGAAGGTAACACATCACAATAATCCAAAAAAACTTGCCGAAGTAAGTCTCGAACATGTAACTCATGACTGATGTTGCTTAAGCAGTCGGTAGGTCTCAGAGAATCTGGGTGCCGCGATGGTTGGTTTGACGATGTGAGCTGACACACCTTCCCCCTTTGATCCCCCTTCTGATCGAACCTGTAGCGACGAAAACATAAAAGGTGGTCTGTTGGCTAAGCGTGGTTTATAAGGACAAAAGATGATCCACGTCGCGCGGAGGGACTTGGCAAATTTGAATACTTGTTATAAGAATTGCATAGCACACCTAGCAATGATGTCGTTTTCTTTCATGCCAGCCGAGGCAAGCAAAGATCCCAAGGACGCAGACAATGTCCTAAAAGCTTTCATTGCGGTGTGTTTTTGCTGAACTATGTCTTCTCACCTTTTCTCAAGTTCCTCTTCAGCATGATCCGGCGTCCCGGTACCACTTTGACAGTGACCGTATTCCGAAATTTGTCGTCAAGGGGCTTCAGGAAATAGAGATTGCATACTTGTTAGTTGGAACTGCTTCCCAGTGACTATAAGTCCCGTACTCAGTGCATGTACAGGTGCAGATGAACTCAAAAAGACTGTTTGAGGCAATGCAAGTACAATCCTGCGCCTTCAGTTCCTAGCCTTCCTTATTAAACTGCCAACTCGCAGGCCCATGGATTCTTCTGTGCTCTTCCAGTGGACCCAAGACACACATGGAATGTAGACCAATGAAAGGACGTTATTACTCGGAAATAATTCCAATGTCTGACAATTATTCAAACACAACGAAATGTTCTGTCCACATGTAACAGATATAAACGTGCTGTAAAACAGTCACATGGATCCATACATTGGACCAGCGTCGACACCAAGTACTCCAGCACGAGCCTTTTCCATTTGACTATCCGCTACTTTCCGTCGACTTTCCGCAGCACGTAAATCAAGTGTGGCGGTATCCAGCTCGTGTAACGCCCGCCGAGTTCCTTTTGAAATCTGCACATATTCAGAAGCGAGATGAGCTCGGCGTGCCTGCAGGCGCGCGATCTGTTGGACTCAGTCAGATAAAGAACCCGACTATCGAGCAGCAAGGGAAAACAGACCTCGATGTCGAGCTCAGGTGTCAGATTAGGTCGCGGTTTGTAAGCAGGAATGACGGGAAGCGTAACTTTCGTGTCAGGTCCCACTGTCAAGCCAGGAGCAGGGGGTTCATCTAAGGAGACAGGCGAGATGGAATCCTGAGAAACTAGTGATGTAGACGGTGGATATTGGCGGCGTGGACCTCGCGGAAGGGCTGTCGGGGGAAACGAGGGAGCCGCTGGTACGGTCATATTTTTGGAATGGTTTCGGGGCCCTCGGGGAGGGGAACGTGAGTCCCGACGATGATGCATTATGCCGTGTTGTTGGGCATCTCTAACCCGAGGGTGCTTTGGTGGCGACAGAGTTCGATCAACTATCTTCACGTCACGCTTATCCTTACTTTCCTTTTCATCTCTTTTCGCTTCTATCCGGATATTTGTCCTGTGGGTCACTTCCTGGGTGTCGAAACTCTCTGGAACCACAACTGAAGTATTATCCGCGTGTTCCTGCTTGAGGGACTCTGGACGGGAGGAAAGCGGGTGCTTCTGAGTGGAAGAAATCTCTGTTGAACGTTCAGACTGAGATAAACTGGGCGGTGGTCCACTGTCCTCCGGGCCGGCCGTCAATGTGCTCGGAGGGGAATTCTCACATGTTTCATGAAGAGCTTGTGGAGGGGATAGAAAAGTTGAAGGGTGACTGTGCTCTACGTGGGGCTGTTTAGCAGCGGATTCAGGCACCTGAGGGGAAGGTGGTTCGTGAGTATTTCTGAGTGGAGAGCGTGGTTGGGGGCTTGCGAAATCAGATTGGTGTTCAAGTTTCATTCGCTTGGCAGGTGGTGAACGGCTGCGAGGGCGTGGGGTCGTTTTGGTACGATATGAGGGTGCAGGCGAAATCGCTCGCCTTCGCGTAGGAGATCGGGATGAACGACGATAAGACACCTCTGAAATGCCTGATTTAAATTAAAACAAGGACTCTCTCAGAATGATGAACCTTAACCTACCCGGTCTAATGGGTGAGGATGGTCTGTGATCGCGTCGGTCATATGAATCTCGATGCCTATCGCGAGGCGAGTAATATCCTCTGTCCCGGTCATGCCCCCGCTCCCTAGGATATCCACGACGATCCCTATCGTGCTCTAACCCTGGTTCACTGAATCGTGACTCGCGGTCTCGATCTTGAATTTCGCCAACTCGCTCCCAGACTCCACGGCCTCTGTCTCGTTCTCTGTTTACATAGTCTCTTCTTCGCACATCGTCTTCCCTTCTTTTGTCATATGCAGGTGCGACGTACGAATCATACCCGGCCACCGACGACCGGGTACGAGGAACATAGACACGGTCACTCATGGATAGCGGCCGTTCGCGGTAGCGAGATGGGGGGGCCATTGGGCGAACTGGGTGGCTATCTTTACTTTCAGTAGGGTTATGCCGCTCTCCTCTTTGCGTCGAAGGGGAGTCGAGTGGTTTCGGCGGAAGACCCGCCATCGATGGTAGAACTAGAGAGAGTATAGCAAACACGCCCAAACATCAAATGGCTGCTCTGTACCCATTGGCCTCTCTTTCTCAAGTTCAAAAACGCCCCTCGAGCGACGATGGAATACCAGAACACTTGGAAGAAGATCTCCGAGCCTATGGGTGTAAACTTATTCACCAAGCGGGCGTCTTATTGAAGCAGTAACTTTTCCATCTTGGCTGTAGACGATTCCTCTCATCGACGCACAGGAAACAAGTAGCTGTGGCTACGGCACAAATCCTTTTCCAAAGGTTTTGGTATGTAACCTCAATGAAGCAATTTGGGGTGGGGGTTAGTCTACGCCTTTTTTTTTGCCATCACTCCGTTCACCGTCATGGGTCAAGGACATTGGGATGGGTGCCCTCTACTTAGCCTCTAAGCTGGAAGAGTGCCCGCTGAGAATGCGTGACCTCATCAATGTGTATGATCTACTTCTGCAACGGGTTACACATCTGGAAACCAAGGTCACTGCAGAGTTCAGATATGCTCCCATGTCGTACTTCGGCTCAACCTTCTATGATCTCAAAGACTCACTTGTTGTTGCCGAAATGCAAATTTTAAAGCGTCTTGGCTTCAACGTCCATGTGGTCTTACCATATGGAACCCTCGTCAACTATCTGCGAGTCCTAGGGTTGACCTCTCACGAGGATGCTTGCACTCGGGCATGGGGCTACCTCAACGACGCGTAAATTCTTCATTTCCTCTACTAGAGTGTCTCATTTATCTATCAGGATCCAGACTTCAAACGCCTGTGTACGTTCTTTATCAAGTACCAACAATTGTTAGTGCTGCTATTCTGCTCGCTGTGCGATACCTGAGGATCCCGCTCCCTCCCAATTGGTGGGAGCTTTTCGATGCGACGTGGGAAGAAGTGTGGAGTGTCTGCGGCCACATCATGCGCCTGTATCGCGACCGGAGTCCAGAGGAGAGGATGAGGGTAGTCGGTATGATCACCAAAAAAGAAGTGCGACGATGGTTAGAGTCACAGATTAACTCGTCTCCTTTATTTACATAATAATAATACCTGGGGTATTACCTAAAATAAGTATATACGATCTGCTGCAACGCCAACGATTTATCCCAATCCACAAATATGCTTGATCATTGCTCCATTTCTCATAAAGGTTCCCATTCTTACTCATTTCAATGTTCAAAACTCATTCCATCTTACAGGAGGTTTAGTATTATGGTCTCGGTCTTTTACACCGGACGCTGCTTATCTCGCGTCTTCCTCGACGTCACCTGTGAATTCCCTCATCCGTGAGGCCTTGATTGAAGGAAGGACAGCAGAAGAGAAGTACGAAAGGGATGGTTACGCTGTTAAATGGACGTTTGTGAACGATCTGGAACTTATTTTTGTGGTACGTCACATCGTTTAGTACCATACATCTTTATTTGACACTCCTTCAAGGTTGCTTATCAGCGGATTCTGCAGCTCACATACGTGAATGATTTGCTAGATGCCCTAAAATCTCTCTTCGTGAAACTTTTCGAGCCCTTCCTTACAACTTTCGTTGCGTCGTTACACGCTATGAACACAGCCAAGGTTGCTGCTAGCCAAGTTGCAACATGGAACTTCACAAAATCATTTGATGGATGGGACAATGTGTTTGATAAAGTCCTTAGGGGGTTGGAGGACAAGTCGGCCCAGGCAGGTAACCTTTGGCTTAATATATTACCTGATCTCACCATTGTATTAGGATCGAAAATCCCGCCTGCGGGCCGTCTTCAGGTCTCCTCCTGAGGAAATTACTCCTCCTTTCGATGACCAAAGCACTGGTGCGTCTCGACCATTTTTGCTGCCCACAGGCTAACTGCAACCCTTTCCAGTCCCCTCCCTACCCAATGACGCTCATCACGACGAGCAACATATAGCAAGAAATGTCCAAGCTTTGAAAAACAGGTTACGTGGGCGAGGGGGTAGGCGGGGAGGTAGGGCCGGCCGCACAGAGGGTGGGAGTGGAAAGGACAACCTTCTGAGTACTGAGTAAGACTCGCAGCCTACGTGTCATAACACACACTCTAACTTTCGTCTCGTGTCAGTTCGGAATCCCTGATAAAACTTAAAAACAAAACAAAAGTGCAGCGCAAATGGGGCGACAACCCCCCTACTGAAGCGGACATGGCGTCTTTAGACTTCTCGGACAAGCACGAGTTCGTCAACGGGCAAACGGAATTGCACAATCCCAGAATCCTCATTGATCAGTCATCGCTGGGCACAAGGACCATTGATGGGCTGTATGAGGTCAAAGATTGGGAATTCTCGAAACACGAGGAAGTCGATGACATGATTGCCAAAGCGCTTCGTCCGACGGTTCACAAGGAAGTTCCGCCCACAGGATCTTTGGGCGCAATGAGCTCTCTTTTTGCGCGGTTAACGGGGTCCAAAGTTCTTACTACGCAAGACCTGAAACCGGTTCTTGAAGGAATGAAGCAGCATCTCATGAAGAAGAATGTTGCAAAAGAGATTGCAGATAAGGTGTGTGAGGGTGTTGGGGAAAGTCTTGTTGGTAAGAAGGTCGGCGGCTTCCAAAGTACGTATACAGAGCTGTGGTTTTGTAGCCATCTCAATCTATTTACGCAGCCACGAATGCCGCCGTCCGTCTTGCGCTGTCTACTTCCTTGACCCGCATTCTGACACCAAAGACCTCTACGGATCTGTTGCTATCCATCAGAACCAAGTTATCGACGCCGCTTCCCTCCACGCAACAACGTATGCCATATAGCATGGCTTTTGTTGGGGTCAATGGTGTTGGGAAGAGTACAAACCTGTCGAAAGTCTGCTTCTGGCTAATTCAGAACGGCTTTCGAGTGCTAATCGCAGCTTGCGACACCTTTCGGTTTGTTTTTGTCTTCTTCAGAAGATCTATGATTCACCACGTTAATCTAGGAGTGGCGCTGTGGAACAACTTCGTGTACATGTCCGCAATCTAAGCATGCTTGGAGTTAATGGCGCGACAGACAGCAAAGGTCGAGTCGAACTTTTCGAACGTGGATATGGTAAGGATGCCGCCGGTATAGCCAGAGAGGCGATATCCTTTGGTATGCTGACCATCATATCGATTTGTGTGTACTTATGAATTGACCTCACCCAACAGCGAGAGACAACGATTTTGACGTTGTATTAATCGACACCGCTGGCCGTATGCAAGATAATGAGGTTTGAATTGATCCTTTATCGCAAACACTGCGGCTGATGGAATGATGTAGCCTCTCATGCGTGCTCTGGCCAAAGTGGGTGGAAAATCCGTCAAATTTGTTCTGTTTGTTAATCAATACTTGATACAGTTAGTAGCTGTAAACAACCCGGACAAAATCATCTTTGTTGGAGAGGCTTTAGTAGGCAATGAGGCTGTTGATCAGTTAACCAAATTTGATCGCGCTCTTCGGGACTTTTCTTCTGCATCGGGTGCGGGGAGGAGTCGTGGTATAGATGGCATGCTTGTCACGAAGTGGGACACTGTAGACGACAAGGTAAGTGGCTGTCAGAGTGTCTTGTTCCCTCCGAACGATGTTGAATATCCATCCCAGGTTGGAGCTGCACTGTCAATGACGTACGTCACTGGGCAGCCTATCATTTTTGTTGGGTGTGGTCAGGTATGGAGCAGTTCATTCAGAAATACCCGAAAGGTGCTGATGACTTCCACAGACATACACTGATTTGAGGCAACTGAAAGTAGCAAACGTTGTTCAAGCTATCCTGGACGACTGAATGAGACGTTGCTTGCAGTAGATAGCTCTTACTTTATATTTTACCGTTGTTCATGTGACTCTGCATGTTTCGGCTTGGACGTCAACTATCCCGTTATTCCAACATGAAGATAGTCCCAGTCCCCGTTCGCGAAGACAACTATGCTTATATTCTCATCGACCAACCTTCTAATCAGGCTGCCTTCGTCGACCCTTTTGACGTTCCCAAAGTAGCATCAGTTGCAAACGGCCTCGGTGTTTCTGTTGTGGCAAGCATCACCACTCACCATCATTTCGACCACAGTGGGGGCAATAAGGTCTTAGTCCTTGAATCTAGTTTTTGCAATCGCCAACTTATACTTCTCAGGATTTTGTGCGTCTGGCCTTCAGTTTCACCGCGAAGGGCGCCTAACACAACTTACAGGCCGCCCGATTCCCAGGCATCCCCATTTACGGAGGCAGCGATCAAATCCCCGCGTTAACCAACTTAATCAAAGATAAAGACGAGTTTACTTTGGGGGAAAATACTCTGATCAGGTATATCTGCTACTCGGCTTTGGACTTGCGCTGATCAAAGTCCCAGGTGTTTAGCAACTCCGTGTCACACGCGCGACTCCATCTGCTATTATGCGACAGATATCACCAATAAATCAAAGCCAGGTGTTGTCTTCACTGGAGACACCCTCTTCATTGCTGGCTGTGGACGTTTTTTCGAAGGCTCGGCTGAGGAAATGAATAAGGCTCTTACATATCTGGGAACCCTCCCTGACGACACCATTGTGCACAATGGGCATGAATACACTACTGGCAATCTTGCGTTTGCAAAATCTATTGATCCGGACAATAAAGCTGTCCAACGATTGGCTGATCTTGTTAAGCAGAATAGTATCACGACTGGCTTGACAACAATGAAAGACGAGAAGCAATGGAATGTTTTCATGCGTCTGGAAAGCGATGCAGTCAGGTCAGTACCCCGCAAGTTATGTTTCAGTTTCATGCCTGACGCTTAATCAGGAGTGCCACGTCTGCGATTACTGATGGGCCCCTGAGCGACATCATGAACTCGCTCCGGGATAAAAAAAACAATTTTAGAGGGTGAGCGTTCTGCAGGCTGGCAAGTTCTCGAAAGCATTGAGATTACTCCCTAGTTGATGCTCACATACAAGTCATGTCGTTTGTAAAGCGGATTACGATTCTTAGCGACATGATCATGCTCCAAATAAAAAGACCATGACACCACAATGAGGAATCGCTATCATCCATCCTGACCTCTCGCGAACCTTAGCCCATCCCAATTGCTTTGCTGACTGCAGCACGAGCGTAGGGGATATACGACAGAGTATACCAGGTGTAAGCCAGATACTCGATAATAACAAATACTGTGTTGAGACAACTATCAGTCAAGATTCATACCACCAAACGGAATATTGAACGGACTTAAGCAGAGAATCTGGAGGGGGGAAAGGAGGAAGGAATAAGCAAGGGAGTTATAAAGGAAGGGAAACTTGAGACAAACTTCGTTGCTCAGGACAAAGGCTGCCACAAAGACGAGGCTAATGGAGGCCAGGAAAACGATAGATGCCACCACTCGGACTGGCTTGAACATCTGACAATCAAGAAGGATTAGTGAACTTCAACTGTATCAAAATATGGGCCTACAAGCTTCAACTGCCGGAAAAACTGTGTTCTGTAGTCAAAACGGACTGAGAAGAAATGGAGGAATAGGGTCTACGCACGCCAATGAGGAATCCTGTGCCGATAAGGGATACTACCGTGCCCATGGCATAGAGGACTTGATATCAGACAGTCAGCAAGCTAGGCTGTAACATCCAAGGAGATCAAGACGCACCAGCAAAAATGCCCAACTGACCCAGAAACAATAGAATGGCGCCAAGAATACTCAGCAGAAACCCAACAGCTAGACTGCAAACAAGTTGGCGCTAGTAAGTCCCACATGCAAGCTGATAAGTTGAGCCGTGTTACGCGAGGACAAGCGTCCTCAGGTCCTCCTAAAGCTATGGGAGAGAAAACTTACCATCCAATGAACCCGTATAACCTCTGTGTCCTTGACAATCCGAGGAACTTGAATGCGGAATCCCCCTCGAAAAACTGCGTCTCCGGTATGGTGCCACCTGCTGCTTCCAGGTTGAACCAACCCTTGTTAGCCATGGCTCGTCACGATGAGGAATGTAGTAATGAAGTTGGTTCAGATCTAACGTGTTCGAGGTTGTTGTGTGGTGCTAACAGGGGAT
>Ga0179587_10001041_pt1 | contig 12191 bp, 10 predicted proteins | sample CZODoug2_1_08_16_FD_185932 | JGI IMG/M metagenome (GOLD analysis project Ga0179587, IMG submission 185932) | Vadose zone soil fungal communities from Angelo Coast Range Reserve, California, USA - CZODoug2_1_08_16fungal | ecosystem: Environmental > Terrestrial > Soil > Vadose zone | place: USA...
CCCCGCCTTGGAGCCGCAATCGAAGCGGGTCCCGATAAAGCGCCGCACGATCACTTCGCGCAGCGGCACGCGGCGGGCGATCGCATCGGTGAGTTGGATCTCGCCGCCGCTGCCGCGCGGCGTGGTGGCGAGCTCGGCAAAGATCTCGGGCCGCAACACGTACCGCCCGACCACCGCCAGAGTGGACGGTGCCTGCTCGGGGCGGGGCTTTTCCACGATGCCCACGACGCGTTCCTCGGGCGAATCCATCGGTTCGGTGGCGACGATGCCGTACTTGGAGGTGTCCTGGCGCGGAACATCCTGCACCGCGAGCACCGAGGCGCCGTGGCGGTGATAGCTTTCGACCAGTTGCGCGGTCACGCCCGGGGCGGCGTCGATCAGGTCGTCGGCCAGGATCACCGCGAACGGCTCGTCGCCCACCACGGGCTGTGCGCACAACACCGCGTGGCCGAGCCCGAGCGGCTCGGTCTGCCGCACGTACACGAATGTCACTCCGCGCGGAGTGGCCGACATCAGCGCTTCGAGCAACTGGTGCTTGCTGTCGCGCTCCAGCATCTGCTCGAGCTCCGGAACCCGGTCGAAATGGTCCTCGATGGCGCGCTTGTTGCGGCCAGTGACGAAAATCATCTGCTCCACGCCCGCTGCGGCCGCCTCCTCCACCGCGTACTGGATCAGCGGCTTGTCCACCACCGGCAGCATTTCCTTCGGCATCGCCTTGGTGGCCGGCAGAAACCGCGTTCCCATGCCGGCTACCGGAAACACCGCCTTGCGCACCGTCTTCGCTTGCATCAGCTGTCCTCGATGTCCTGTTTCACCCTGAGCGGCGTCGCTCATCCACCGGCGTCTCGGGTGCGACGCGCCAGCAGCTGTTTGCCGATTTCAACGCCCCACTGGTCGAACGCGTTGATGTTCCACACGGCGCTCTGGACAAACGCGCGGTGCTCGTACAGCGCGAGCAGCGCGCCCAGCGACTGCGCATCCAGGTGCGCCAGCCGGATCAGCGTGGACGGCCGGTCGCCGGGGGCGGCGCGGTGCGCAGGCGGCGCCTCGTCACCCAGAACGCGGTCGCCCCAGGCGAGCGCATCGGCCTGCGCCAGCGCGAACTGGTTCAAAAGACGCAGCCGACGGTCACCGCCCGCTTCGTGGTCGGCGATCATCACGATGTCGAGCGGAACCCAGCCGGTGCCCTGGTGCAGGAACTGGAACACGCTGTGCTGGGCGTTGGAGCCGACCTCGCCCCACACGACCGGCGCCGTGCCGATCGAAAGGGGCGCTCCCGTCCGATCGACCCGTTTGCCCAGGCTTTCCATTTCGAGCTGCTGCAGATAGGCCGGCAGCCGCGCAAGCCGTTGCGCATAGGGCACCACGGCCCGTGTCTGGACGTCCCAGAAGTTCACATACCAGACCCCCAGCATGCCGAGCAGTACCGGCAGGTTCGACTCGAGCGGCGCCTGTGCAAAATGCGCATCCATCAGCGCGGCGCCCAGCAGCAGTTGGCTGAACGCTTGCCGGCCATGAGCGATCGCGATCCCCAGACCGCAGGCCGACCACAGCGAGTAGCGTCCGCCGACCCATTCCGGAAATGTGAAAACGCGGGCCGGATCGAAGTGCAGCTCGGCGGCGCGCTCCGGCTGGCTGGTGACGGCCGCGAAGTGACGGGTCGGATCCGCTTCGGGCGCGTTTTGCTTGAACCATTGCAATGCAGCCTTCAGGTTCTCGACCGTCTCCAGCGTTGAAAAGCTCTTCGAAATCGCCAGCAGCAGCGTCGTATGAGGATTGGCTCCGGCCAGCGCGGCGTCCAGGTCGCTCGGGTCCAGATTGGCGGCGAACCGCACGTGCGGCCGGCCCACGGGTCCGAGCGCCTCGGTCACCAGGCGCGGCCCCAGGTCCGAACCGCCGATGCCGATGCATACCACCGTGTCCAGCGGCAAACCAACTGTTCCGGTTACCGCGAATGCGCGCAAACGCTCGGCGAAGTCCAGGAAGCGTTCCCGTTCGGCCTGCAGCCGGGCCGCCCAGGCAGGGTCGATCCGGGGGTCGTCCGGCGGCGACCGCAACGCGGTGTGCCAGGCGGGCCGCCCTTCGGTCGCGTTGACGATCGCGCCGGCCAGCAGGTCGTCGCGCTGCTTTTCCAGGTTGACAGCGCGCGCCAGCGCCACCAGCGCCCGCAGCGTGCCGCTGTCGATCCGGTTGCGCGACAGGTCGACGCCGAGCGAAGCCGCTTCGAATGAAAAGCGGTCAGCGCGCTGCGGGTCGTCGTCGAACAGATCCGCGATGCGGATCGAATCCAACGCGAGGCGCCGCTGCGCGAGCGCGTGCCACTCGGGCAGGTCGGTCGGTGTCATCCCTGTTTCGGCCCACGCATCCGACGGGGGCTTTGTTAGACTCGATTTTATCCGTGCCCGATGACAGCGCCGCAAAATCGCGTGCGAGGCCGCGCCCGGCACCGACCATGGCCACTTCCATCGATCCGTCGATCTTCAAGGCGTACGACGTGCGCGGCGTGGTCGATCGGTCGCTGACGCAGGAGGCGGCGCGCGCAATCGGGGCGGCGCTCGGATCACAGGCGCGTGCGCAATCGGTGCGCGAGATCGCGGTCGGCCGGGACGGCCGGCTGTCGGGCCCGGCGCTGCGCGATGCACTGATCGAGGGCATCCGCTCCACCGGGTGCGGCGTCGTGGACGTGGGGATGGTCGCCACGCCGATGCTGTATTTCGCCACCCACCATCTGCAGACCGGATCGGGCGTTTCGATCACCGGCAGCCACAATCCGCCCGAATACAACGGGATGAAGTTCGTACTGGCGGGCCAGGCGATGTACGGGGACGGGCTGCAGGCATTGCGCCGGCGCATCGACAGCGGCGATCTGGTCCGCGCGAGCGCGCCGGGCCTGCTTCGCTCGGCCGACGTGATGGACGCGTACCTCGAGCGGATCGTGGGCGACGTCAAGCTGACGCGTCCGATGAAGATCGCGGTCGACTGCGGCAACGGGGTCGCCGGTGCGGTGGTCCCCGGACTGTTCCGCGCGCTGGGCTGCCAGGTGGAAGAACTCTTCTGCGAGGTCGACGGCACGTTCCCGAATCACCACCCCGACCCGGCCCATCCGGAGAATCTGCAGGATCTGATCGCATGCCTGCGCCGCACCGATGCCGAGCTGGGGCTTGCCTTCGACGGCGACGGCGATCGCCTCGGCGTGGTGACCAAGGACGGCCGGATCATCTACCCGGACCGCCAGATCATGCTGTTCGTCCGGGACGTGCTGGACCGGTGCCCCGGCGGGGAAATCATCTTCGACGTGAAATGCTCGCGCCATCTGGCCCCGTGGATTCGACGGCATGGCGGCCGGCCGACGATGTGGCGAACCGGACACTCGCTGATCAAGGCCAAGCTGCGGGAAACCGGTGCTCCGTTTGCCGGCGAAATGAGCGGGCACCTGTTTTTCAACGATCGCTGGTACGGCTTCGATGACGGTGCGTATGCCGGCGCGCGGCTGCTCGAAATCCTCAGCCACGGATCCGACCCGTCGGCGGTGCTCAATGCCTTGCCCGATGCGATCTCGACGCCGGAGCTTCATCTGAAAACGGCCGAAGCGGAGAATTTCGCGCTGGTCGAGCGCTTGCGCTTGCGAGCGCGCTTCGAGGGTGCGAAGGAGGTCATCACGATCGACGGCGTGCGGGTCGAATATCCGGACGGCTTCGGGCTGGCGCGTCCGTCCAACACGACCCCGGTGGTGGTGCTTCGCTTCGAAGCCGATAACCAGCAGGCTCTGGCCCGCATTCAGGCTGACTTTCGGCGCGCCATTTTGGAGGTTCAACCCACTGCACGCTTGCCGTTCTGAGCGCCATCCGGCGATGCCCCTGGTGAATCGGTGCGGGTGCTGATCGTCAAGACCTCGTCGATGGGCGACGTGGTCCACGCGCTGCCGGCCGTCTCCGACCTGGCCCGTCAACGCCCGGGGACAGTGATCGATTGGGTGGTTGAGGAGGCCTTTGTCGAGATTGCACGCTTGCACCGCGACGTCGCGCGCGTGCTTCCGATCGGCCTGCGGCGCTGGCGCGGCCAGCTGCATCTTCCTTCGACCTGGAAGCAGATGCGGGCGGCACGGCAGGCGCTGAGGGAAGTCCGCTACGACCGGATTCTGGACCTGCAGGGACTGCTCAAGAGCGCCTGCATCGCGCGCTGGGCCGGCGGCCCGGTCACCGGCCCCTGCGGCCGCAGCGCCCGCGAGCGGGCCGCATCGTGGTTCTACGAGCGACGGATCAGCGTCGATCCAGGGCTGCACGCGATCGATCGCAACCGGCTGCTGATGGCGCGCGCCTTCGAGTACACGGTGGACGCGGCCCTCGATTTCGGAGTCCGCGTGCCGAAGGTGGCCACCGCCGCGCTGCGGCCATGGATCGGCGAGCAGCGGTTTGCGCTGCTGGTGACCAATGCCAGCCGCGCCAGCAAGCTGTGGCCCGACGACAACTGGCGCGCGATCGAAGCCTGGCTGGCCGAGCAGGGACTGGCCAGCGTGCTGGTATGGGGCAGCGAGCGCGAACGAGGCGCGACCTTGCGCCGGGCTGCGCGGATGCACGCGGCGCGGGTCGCGCCGCCGGCCGGACTGGACACGCTGGCGGCCATCTGCGCGCGGGCCGCGCTGGTGATCGGGCTGGACACCGGGCTGACGCACTGGGCCGCCGCGGTCGGCGCCCCCACCATCGCTATCTTCTGCGATTACGATCCGGCGCGGGTCGGGCTCAAGGCCGACGAGTGGCGGGTCAACCTCGGCGGCGTAGCCGATCCGCCCAGCTCGGAGGATGTGGTCGACGCCGCCCGGCACGTGCTGGCGGCGGCAGCCGCGCAGTCCCGACCGCAGTCGGCATAAATGGACGGACCGATGCGCGGATGAGTGCGACGGTGGCGCGGCGACTGTATACGCTGGGCTGGTACGTTGCGCTGCCCTGGGTGGCGGCGTACCTGCTGCTGCGCAGCCTGCGTCAGCCGCATTACCGGCGACATTGGCGCGAACGGTTTTTCGCCGTCGGTCCGCGGCCGGTGGCGGCCAGCATCGAGCCTTCCGATGGCGCCCCGACCATCTGGGTGCACGCGGTGTCGGTCGGCGAAACGCGCGCCGCCCAGCCCCTGGTCGAGCGTCTGGCCGTGCGATACCCGCATGCGCGCTTCGTGCTGACGCACATGACGCCGACCGGGCGCGAAGCCGCGCAGCCGATGCTGCGGGCGTTGGCCGGCCGCGCCACACAGCGGTATCTGCCGTATGACTTGCCGACGGCGGTGCGCCGTTTCCTCGTGCAGGTTCGTCCCTCGATCCTGATTCTGCTGGAAACCGAGATCTGGCCGAATCTGCAGTTCGAGGCGCAGCGCGCGGGCGTGCCGGTCGTTCTGGTCAATGCACGCCTGTCCGAGCGCTCGCTGGCCCGCGCGCTGCGTTGGCCGGCCCTGATGCGCCCGGCCGCCGCTGCGCTGTCCGTCGTGGCGGCCCAGACAGCCGCCGACCAGGCCCGGTGGTCGAGGCTGTACGACGGTCCAATCCGCGTCACCGGCAACCTGAAATTCGACGCCGCGCCGACCGACGGACTGCGCCAGGCCGGCCGCGCCTGGCGAGACCGTCTGGGTGGTCGAAGCGTCTGGATGTTCGCCAGCACGCGGGAAGGTGAGGAGCGCGCGATCGTCGGTGCCCTGGAGGCTGCGGCCCGAGCCGGGGCATCCCATCCGGCGCTGCTGTTCGTGCCGCGTCACCCGCAGCGATTCGACGAGGTGGCGCGCCTGTTGTCGGCGCTCGGGCCGGTCGTGCGGCGCGCCCAGTTTGCCTCGATGCCGCCAGATTCGCGCGTGCTGCTGGGCGACTCGATGGGCGAGATGCCGGCGTACTACGCCATGGCCGATCTGGCGCTGATCGGAGGAAGCCTCGCGCCGCTGGGCGGCCAGAATCTGATCGAGGCTTGCGCGTGCGGCTGTCCGATCCTGTTCGGACCGCACATGTTCAACTTTTCCCAGGCGGCCGCCGACGCGCTGCACTGCGGCGCCGCGCTGCAGGTGAGCGACGCGGCCGAGGCCGTCAAGGCGATGCTCGAGTTGCAGGCCGACACGGTCCGGCGCAAGACCATGTCGCAGGCCGCTGTCGCGTTTGCGCAGGCACACCGCGGCGCCACCGACCGCACGGTCGAGCTGATCGATCGTGTGCTGGCCGGCGTCCCGTTGCAATGACGACCCTCTCCCCCGCCCCTCTCCCGCTCACGCGGGCGAGGGGCGATCGATCGCCGCAAGGACTCAGGCGTTCGCAGAGGCACGCTGGATCGCCCCTCGCCCGCGACAGCGGGAGAGGGGAGGGGGAGAGGGGTTTTGCGAGGACTGGCGAACTCCCGAATCTTGCGGCACCCGATCGCCCCTCGCCCGCGCGAGCGGGAGAGGGGAGGGGGAGAGGGGACGGGGAGAGGGGCTCCCGTGAGTACCGCGCTTAGCGTTGAAGCAGCGCGTTGACCGCCTGCACGTCCCGATCTTCCAGCGTTCCGGAAGCCGCCTTCAGCCGCAACCCGTTGACCAGGAAGTCGTAGCGCGCCTTTTTCAGGTCGCGTTGCGTGTTGAACAGTTGCGTGTTGGCGTTCAGCACATCCAGGTTGATCCGCACGCCCACTTCGTAGCCAAGGCGGGTCGATTCGAGCTGCGTCATGGCAGACGTCTCGGCCGACTCCAGCGCGCGCACCTGCGCCAGTCCATAGTCGGTCCCCGTGTACGCCTGGCGCGCCGCCTGCGCCGCGTTGCGGCGCGCCGCTTCCAGGTCCTGCTGGGAGCGACTCTCGTTGGCGTGTGCTTCGCGGATCCGGCTTTGGATCAGGTCCCCGGTGTACAGCGGCACCGTGGCGATCAGTCCGATCGCTCCCGAGGTCGCATTGTTTGAGAACGGTTGCAGTGGTTGGCCGGTGGTGTGCTGCCATTGCACGCTGCCGCTCAGATCGACGGTCGGCTGGTACGCATTGCGCGCGCGCCGGGTCTCGCGCTGCGCGATCTCCGAGGCCGCGCGCGCGGCCAGCACCGAGAAGTTGTTCTGCTCGGCGTTGTGGGCCCACGCTTCGACGTCGGGCGGCTGCGGCCCCACCAGCTCGGGCGCATCGCGCAGCGGCGCCAGATCGCCCACGTCGCGGCCGACGATGGCGCGCAGCGAGCTTTTCTTCACGACCAGGTCGCCCAGCGCTACCTGCTCCTGCGCCAGCGCCAGGTCGTAGCGGGCCTTGGCCTCGTGCGTGTCGACGATCGTCTTGGTGCCGACTTCGAATTCGCGCTGCGCCTGGGCCAGTTGCTCGGAAATCGCCTGCTTGTTGGTCTGGATCGCGATCAGCGCGTCGCTGGACGCCAGCACGTCGAAATAGGCCTGCGCCACCCGCACCAGCAGGTCCTCGCGGGACTGCGCGAACTGCATCTGGCTTTGCCGGACCGCAAGCCTGGACTGCGACAGGGAGTCCCACAGCTGAGCCCGGTACAGGGGCATGGCGACCTGCAAGGTCGGTCCCCAGCTCGTAAAGGTCTGGACGAAACTGGGCTCGACCTGATAGTTCCCCGACACGAAGTGGTAGTCGGTCGTATTGATCGAGGCCGACGCCGACACGTTGGGCAGCAGGGCCGCGCGGGCCTGCGGCTCGGCCTCGGCCGAAGCCTCCTCGGCAAAGCGTGCCGAGGCGTACACCGGATCGTTGGCCAGCGCTTCGTTCAGGACCCCGATCAAGTCACTGGGTGCGGCTTGGACGGCGGTTGATGCGCCCGTGACAGCCAACGCAACCAGGCACGACCGCATCGCGCGTTGCAGAACCATTTCGCTTCCTCCCCGCCGGGTACGCCCCGGCGCCTCCCTGCTCAATAGACGGCCATCGACTGGTCGATCTGACGCGCCCACGCGTCGATCCCGCCGACTAAGTTGTAGACCTCGCGGCACCCGTTGCGCTCCAGCGCCAGGGCGGCGTGGAAGCTGCGGGTGCCGTGGTGGCAGATGCAGACGATGGGCTGCTCGCAATCGATCGACGGCAGCCGGCCGCCGAGCGTGCCCAGAGGGATCAGCTCGGACGCCTCGAGGCGGCACAGCGCGAACTCCCAGGGCTCGCGCACGTCGAGCAGCAGCGGCGGCTCGCGCTGCCCATCGGCAAGCCACTTCGACAATTCGGCCACCGACAGCCGCTTCATGCCCCGGACGTCCGTTCCCGACGCGCGCGCTGCTCAGAAGCGGAACGGATCAGGCCGCCATGCATGGCGCAAGGGCCTCAGGCAGGTTTCGAACAGAGGCAGCGTGTCGTAGCTGGTCGGCGAGATGCGCGTGACGAGCTGCGCGGTCATCGCCGGCGCGTCGCCGACGATGGCCACGATCCGCCCGCCGATTTTCAGTTGCGCCAGCAGCGCATCGGGCAGTACCGGCAACGAACCGGACATGATGATGACGTCGTATGGCGCGCGGTCGCTCCAACCCAGCGCGCCGTCACCGAGCTCGACCCGGGCATTGCGGACGCCGGCCCGGTCGAGGTTCGCGGCGCCGAACGAAGCCAGACGCCGATCCATCTCGATCGACAGCACCGTATGGGCGCGATGAGCCGCCAGGGCCGCCATGTAACCCGACCCGGTGCCGACCTCCAGCACCGCCTCGTGCGCCTGGATGCCCAGTTCCTGCATCAGCCGGGCCTCGACTTTCGGCGCCATCATCACTTCGCCCGTGTCGACTCCGTCGATCCGCAGCGGCAGTTCGATGTCGGCAAACGCCAGCGCCCGCAGCTGCGGCGGCACGAACTCCTCGCGCCGGACCGTGTACAGCAGATCCAGCACCGACTGGTCGAGCACGTCCCAGGGACGGATCTGCTGCTCGATCATGTTCAGGCGGGCTTGCTCCACATTCATTTCTTGGGCAGCCGTTGGGCAACCAGCGGCGACCACCGGGTCGTAAGACTGGGCGATTCTATCAACGCGCGATCAAATCCCGATAATATGACGTGCAATCCAGCACGCTCCCATGCCCCAGCCGTTCGAGACCATCCACCTGCACATCGAGCAAGGCGTTGCCACGTTGACGCTGAACCGTCCGGATCGGCTGAACAGCCTGACCCGCACGATGCTCGGCGAACTGGCCAGCGCGCTTGCGACGGTGCGGCTGGACGCCTCGGTACGCTGCCTGATGCTGACCGGCGCCGGCCGTGCTTTCTGCACCGGTCAGGACCTGGACGATGAATCGGTCGACCCGGCGCTCGGTCCGGTCGATCTGGGCTCGGTGATCGAACACGGCTACCGGCCGGTCGTGCTGGGAATCCGCGATCTGCCGATTCCCGTGCTGGCGGCGGTGAACGGAGTCGCCGCTGGCGCCGGGGCCAACATCGCGCTGGCCTGTGACGTGGTGATCGCCGGGCTGTCCGCGAGTTTCGTGCAGCCGCTTTGCCGCCTGGGTTTGTTGCCGGGCGCCGGAGGCACATGGACCTTGCCGCGACTGGTCGGTCCGGCGCGAGCCATGGGCCTGGCGCTGTTCGGTGAGGCGCTCGAGGCCGCCGACGCGCAGGCCTGGGGGTTGATCTGGGAGTGCGTACCGGACGAACACCTGGCCGCCCGCGCGCGCGAGCTGGCAACGCGTCTGGCTGAAGGGCCCACGCTGGGGTTCGCCCGGACCAAGCAGGCCATCCAGGCGTCGGCGGTGCAAACGCTCGAGGTCAGTCTGGATCTGGAAAGCGCCTTCCTGCGCGAGCTGGGGGGCAGCCTGGACTACCGCGAGGGTGTGGCGGCGTTCCGTGCGCGGCGCCCGGCCCGCTTCATCGGGGGCTAGATGGCGTCGACGCTGCCTTTATTGTCGCTGTTGGAGACCCGCGTGCTGGGCGTGCTGGTCGAGAAGGAAAAGACGGTCTCCGATACCTATCCGTTGTCGCTGAACGCGCTGACCTCGGGCTGCAACCAGAAGAGCAACCGCGACCCGGTGATCGATGCGACCGAAGCCGAAGTGCAGGCGGCCGTCGACGCGATGAAGGCGCGCACGATGGTGATCGAATCCAGCGGCATGCGCGTGGCCCGCTACTCGCACAACGTCGGCCGCGTGCTGCGTGTGCCCGACCAGGCGGTGGCGCTGCTGGCCGCCCTGATGCTGCGCGGCGCGCAGACCAGCGCCGAGTTGAGGACCGGCAGCGAGCGGCTGCACCGCTTCGCCGACGTCTCCTCGGTCGAGGCATTCCTGGACGAACTGGCGGCGCGTGCGCCGGAGCAGGGCGGGGCACTCGTCAAACGGCTGACTCGCCGTCCCGGCGAGCGCGAGGCGCGCTGGATGCACTGCCTGTCCGGCGTGCCGGCCGAAGACAGCGTTTCGCAGATTCCCGAGGCGCTGGAGACCGCCGATGTGAGCGCCTCGGAGCTGGCGGCGCTGAAGGCGCATGTGGGCCGGCTCGAAGACGAGGTCGCGCAGTTGCGCGATCGATTCGAGAAATTGAGCCGGGAACTCGGGATATCGGGTTAGCTGCGAGGCCCGTCTCCGCCTTTCATTGTGTCCTCGATTTCAATGTGCCCTCGAATCGGCTTCATATCGGGGGATCGGGTCGGGGAGCCACGCATACGATGTTCGCGGCACCCCGACCTCGCATGGGTCCTCGTGGTTCAGTCCGTTTCCTTGATCAGTTCGATCGCCGCTCTCACGGCCAGCCGTGACCGGGCGACCGTCACGTCGCTGCTGGCACAACTGCTGTTCGATCGGATCCATCCGCAACGGGTCACGGTGTTCGGCCTGATCGATGATCTGGCCGGGCGCCGGGTGCAACGGCAGGCGAGCGTTGAGGCAACCGGGCGCTGCGACGGCCAACAGCTGTTGCAAGCCTCGGACCTGCCGCTTCTGACCGATCAGCCGCACTGGAACGAGTGCGTGATCCGGGGCCGGGTCAGCCAGGCCGAGGCCGCCGGGTGCGGGACGCGGCCCCACGTTTGCTACGCATTTCCGGTGCACGGCGAGCGCGCCGTGCAGGGTTTCGTTGAAATCGCCATCGAGTCCGACCGGTGCGGCGAGGTTTCGGCGCAAATGGTGCTGGTGCGCGATCTGGTGCAGGTCGTCGCCAATCATCTGGCCGCGCTCGACTACGGCGAACGCGACGCTCTGACCGGCCTGCTCGGCCGCCGCACGCTGGATGTGGTGTTCGTGAGGGGGCGCGAAGGCGCCGGATCGGGACGATCGGACCCGACGGACGCGTCGAACTGGTTCGCGGTGCTGGACATCGACCACTTCAAACGGATCAACGATACGCAGGGCCACTTGTTCGGCGACGAGGTGCTGCTGATACTCTCGAGGCTGATCCGCCAGAGCCTGCGCGGCACCGACCCGGTGTTCCGTTACGGCGGCGAGGAGTTTGCGGTCATCCTGAATCGGGTCGGCCCGGACGGAGCGCTGACAGCGCTCGAGCGGGTGCGCCAGGGGATCGAGAATCACCGCTTCCCGCAGATCGGACTTGTGACGGTCAGCGTCGGCTATACGCAGATCCGGCCGAGCGACATCCCGGCCCTGGCCATCGGCCGGGCCGATACCGCGCTTTATTACGCGAAAAATAACGGCCGCAACCGAAGCTGCTGGTTCGAAGGGCTGATGCAGGCGGGGCACGTCGCCCCCCAGCAGGACAGGGCCGAAGTCGAGTTCTTCTGAGCGGAGCGGTCGGCCCGCGTGCTGCTCTGCTTCCCGGGCGATCTGTCAGCGCCGCGGCGGTCTTGCGCCTCAGGCATCCGGCCGCACGACGGCCGCTCCCTGCAAGCGACCCTCGCGCAGCGCCGCCAGCGCCTCGTTGGCACGCGAAAGCGGCCAGGTCTCGGTGTGGGCCTGGATCGGCACTTGCGCCGCCAGCGCCATGAATTCGTCGCCGTCCTTGCGAGTCAGATTCGCGACCGACACGATGCGCCGTTCCTGCCACAGGATCGAATAGGGGAAAGCCGGGATATCCGACATGTGGATGCCGGCGCAGACGACCGTGCCGCCGGGGGCCAGCGCCTTCAGCGCCACCGGCACCAGCGCCCCGACCGGTGCGAAGATCAGCGCGGCGTCCAGTGGCCGCGGGGGCGGTTGATCGGATCCACCCGCCCACGCGGCCCCGAGCTCGAGCGCGAATTGCTGGGCCTTGTGGTCGCCCGGCCGGGTGAATGCGAACAAGTCCCGCCCCTGGTGGCGCGCGACCTGCGCGATGACGTGGGCGGCGGCGCCGAATCCGTAGATT
>Ga0179587_10001043_pt1 | contig 12182 bp, 10 predicted proteins | sample CZODoug2_1_08_16_FD_185932 | JGI IMG/M metagenome (GOLD analysis project Ga0179587, IMG submission 185932) | Vadose zone soil fungal communities from Angelo Coast Range Reserve, California, USA - CZODoug2_1_08_16fungal | ecosystem: Environmental > Terrestrial > Soil > Vadose zone | place: USA...
GGGCCAGCGCATTGACGTGGTCTTCCCCGTGATGCACGGCACGTTCGGTGAAGACGGCACGATTCAGGGCCTGCTCGACCTCGCCGGTTTGCCCTTCGTCGGAGCCGGCGTCCTAGGCTCGGCCATCGGCATGGACAAGGATGTCGCCAAGCGTTTGCTTCAAGTCGCGAAAATTCCCGTCGTACCCTGGATTACTGTCCATCGCCACGATTGGGAGGCGAAGCCCGAAGCAATTCAGGGCGCCGTCGAACTGAAATTCAGTTACCCCGTTTTTGTAAAGCCAGCTACGCTCGGTTCGTCGGTGGGTATGAGCAAAGTCCACTCCCGGGAAGAGCTGGCTCCTGCGCTCAACCTGGCCTGCGAGTTCGCGATGAAAATTCTCATCGAGGAATCCGTTATCGCCCGCGAAATCGAAGTCTCGGTCCTTGGCAATCACGATCCTAAGGCGTCTGTCCCCGGCGAAATCGTCCCTCACCGCGAATTCTACGATTACGCCGCGAAATATCTCGAGGAAGGCACGCAGCTCCTGATTCCCGCCGAGCTCAAGCCCCCGCAGGTCGAAAAAATCCAGAAGTATGCAGTAGACGCTTTTCGCGCGCTCGAACTCAGCGGCATGGCCCGCGTCGATTTTTTCCTCGAAAAAAAGGCCGGCAAGATCTATCTCAACGAAGTGAACACCATCCCCGGCTTCACTTCCATCAGCATGTACCCCAAGCTCTGGGAAGCCACCGGCATCCCTTTCCGCGAACTCATTGATAGATTGATCGAACTGGCCCTCGAACAGCACGCCGAAAAGGCTCGCACCAAATACCAGATCGAACTCCCCGCTGGCTCCGGCGGCGCCCTCGAAGGTTAGCAAAGCGCAGAATTAGAATTCGTAACGCAGTGCAAACTGCATCACGCGCGGCTGGGTCAACAGGTTGGTGTAGGCACCGAAGGTGCTCTGCGACTGTGTCAGCGAAGTGAGCAACGATGATGAGCCCACACTCTGGGCGTTGAAACGCCTGAGGTTCGGCACGTTGAACACCTCCCACCGGAACTGTAAACTATGGTTTTCCCAGGGCATTTTCCAGCGTTTCCCCAGGCTCATGTCCCAGCTCGCGAAGCCATCGCCGCGCAGGACGTTGCGTGAGCCCACCTGACCCGGCAAAGGCGGCACGAACGCCGCCTGCGCCCCGGCAGGGTTGGCAAAGGGGCTGACGAATGAATATGGCTTACCAGTAGCGTCAGTGCCCACGAGGTGGAAAATGCCTGGCTTCTGTGTAGCAGTCATCTGTGCGACTGCTGTGAGGAACCAATCCGTAGGCCAGCGTTGACCGCCATCGACGCTGAAGGGGAATCCGCTGGTCCAGCGGGCCAGGCCCGAAACCTGCCAGTCGCCGATAAGAGCATTCAGGACTCCGCTCGCGTTGCGGCCCAAAGCCCGGCCTTTGCCAATAGGAAGATCGGCAATCCAGTTGAGGTTCAACTGGTGGGTGAGATCGTAGTCGGAGATCGCGCGGGCCAAATTCGGGGAAAAAGCATTTGCCAGGCGGCTTCCCACCAGGCCGATGTTTTGATAACCGTAGACAGAGAAGCCCACACGCGAGGCCGCCGAAGTGATGTCGATGGACTTAGAGAACGTATAGTTGAAGTCGAACTGCATGCCGTGGCTGAATTGCTTCCTCAGGCTTGCCTGGAGCGCGTGATAGTTCGAAGTGCCAATGGAACTCCATCCATACATGGAGAAGGCTTGGTCATTGAGGTATTTACCAGCACCGCCGTTGAATCCGGTAGGGCCCTTAAAGAAATAAGGTGCGGGTGTGGTGCTGCCGCAGGGCGTGGTGTTGTCTCCCAATCCGCCGTACGCGTCAATGTCCGCCAGCCCAACAATCTCATCGCCGATCACGGAAAGAGCCGGGTTGTAATACAGGTCGAAGACACTCTGAAGCAGGCCATCCGTAGTGTTTGTCGTGGACGGGGTGAAACAGGTAAAGAGGTCCTGATATTGTGTGGCGCCGCTTCGAAGCGTCGGCAGCATGTCCACCCAGTATTGCGCGGTCGGGCCCAGCTTCGCGGCAGTAACGCTGGAAATATCAGCCGGCGTGATGACTGCTTGGTAGAAATTGGGAGTACCGCCAAGTCCGTTGACACGGTTGGCTAAGGCAAAGGTTCTTGCTAGGTTGGACAGGGCTGCCGCGGCCGTGTAGTAGTCAATCCCAGTCTTGGGGTCGACGATATCCAGAGGCTGAGTTAGATCGCGTTGCGTGAGCAGTCGGTGCCCGAAGCGGCCAACGTAAGACACTTGCAACGAGAATCGCCTGGGCAGCTCGCGGCCTATGGAAAAATCAACCGCATAGGCGTGCGGGGTTTTCAGCGTGTCGTCGTTGACCCAAAGGTTGGCTTGAGAAGCAAGACCGGGCACCTGTGGGAAGCCTGCCGGAGGCGGGTCGTTCAGGAATTTGACGGGACACACCGTGCAAGGCTGTCCTGGCGGTGGTGGTGGAGGGTTGTTGAAAACGGGAATTGTGTTGATGCCGGTAATCCGCGGCAGGTCTTCAGCTCCCGTCTGATTAAACGTGCAGCAGGGATTCTGCAACGTTGTCGTCAAACCGGCCGCACCGACCGAGTCGGAGGTATTCAAGAGGGCGAATCCCGCCCGATCGTAAACGCGGCTGAAGCCGGCACGAATGACGGTCTTGTCGTTTTCGCCGAAGAACTTTTTGAGCAGACCGCTTCCGGGACGAGGTGAAAAAGCGATAGAGATTCGCGGCGAGAAATCCGTTTTTTCAAAATTGTAGAAGCCAGGGCGGTGGTTTACGGGGCCCCCGAGGTTGAAGGCGATGGGCGGTTCCGACGTATACCCCGATCCCTGTTTCATATTTTTGACGTTCAGATCAAACTGCGTCCCCTGACCGAAAGTCGGCGCGGTCTGTAGGCCGTTCGTCTCCCACGGCGGAGGGAAGAGGGACCAGCGCAGCCCGTATGTGAGCGTGAGGTTCGGCTTAATTCGCCAGGTGTCCTGTCCGTAAAACTCATACCAATTGAGCCCATAGTTCCGTTTCACCGGAGAGCCCTGAGGCTGCGGGACACCGTTGCGGTCCAGGTTGTAGTTCGCTACCACGTCGGAGATCATGCCGTACAGTGCCAGCAGTGGGCGGTCGTACTGTGTTGCAGTTAGAGGCTCCGGGGCAGTCCCTGGCGCACAGGGCACTCCCGGACAATTAACCATGAGTTGTGGATGTGCGGCGCTGTTCATGGGGTCCAGCGTGCTCGTGGTTCCGGCAAAGCCGATCGGGGACGTCCAGTTAGTTGTCCCAAGGCCCAAGTGGCTGGAGTGGAGATTGCTTGACCGGGGATCGCGCGCGAGCCCAATCGCGGCCCCGAACTGCAAGGCATGACTCTTCTTGGTCCAGGAGAAATCATCCAAAAGGTTATGCGTGCCCACTCGGAAATCGTGGCTATAGGTGACGCCTTGATCTAGCCCCAGAAATTCGTTCCAAGGCTGGTTCGTATTACCCACAACGCCGAAGCTCTGCCGGGTGAATCCCCAATGGAAGGAATTGGCGAGAGTAGAGCTAAGAATGGAAGTGAAGCCGACGGCAAATCCTTTGCTGTGATCGGCAGTGGTTTGCTGGGGAGCATTGCCCGGGAGGAAGGGGGCGCCCGGGTTGCGCAAATCCTGAAGGTTACCGCGCCAAAAAATGAGGTGCCGGCCGTCGGCGGTGAGCCGGTAATCCGCACGAGCGATGAATACATCGTTGTCCAAGCTAGTGGGAGCACGGAAAACGAAGCCGGCATAGTTCAAACCATCACCGGCGGAAAGATCGTTGGTCACCGTCTTACCCGTGCAGAAGGTTCTATCCAGATAGCCAGTGTGACCAATGAGGTCGAGCATGGAGGGATCAATCCCAATGCCGCGAGGGTCGAGGTTCTTGAGGTCGTTAGGTGTAAAAGTGACAAGGTTGCCGCTCCCGTCCAAATATCGAAAGATGCCCTGGCAGAGAGAGGGCGTGGGGATAACGCGCTCGGCGCGTTGCTCCTCCCGCTCGCGCGTTCCCTCATAATTGGCAAAGAAGAATAGGCGGTCCTTGCGAAGCGGTCCGCCCACGGACGCACCGAAGATATTGCGGTTCAGCTTTAGCGGCTTATTCGGCGCACCAATGTTCAGCTCCGACTGTTGTACAAGGTAATCGTTGGCGCTGGTAACGGTGTTGCGCAAGTTCTCATACGCCGAACCGTGGAAAACGTTCGTGCCACTCTTGGTGATCAACGCCACCTGCGCTCCTGAACCCTGCCCCTGATCCGCGCCATAGTTGGTCGTGGTTACCCGAAACTCCTGAACGGAGTCCTGCGTTACCGGCAGCACGGAGGTAAATGCATAGCCGTTGGACTGGTCGTTTACGTCGACGCCATCGAGCGTGACGTTGCTCTGATCGCTCCGCGCGCCGTTCACGGATCCGTTCCGCGTATCCTGATCCTTGTCGGCCACTCGGTTGCCCGTGTAGGCCACTCCGGCTTGCAAGCTCAGCAAATCGGGAACGTTGCGGCCCTCCAGGGGAATCTGGCGCACCTGCATTTCGTCAAAGGAGTTTCCAATCGAAGCATCCACCAGGTTCAGCGCCGGTTCTTCGGCCGTGACCGTCACCGTCTCTTTGCCGCCGCCGACTTTCAGTTGCACGTTTACCGTCACTGGTGTGTTAACCAGCAGTTGCAATCCCGTCTGCTCGTATTTCTGGAAACCTGTCGCGGCCACATCGAGTGTGTAAGTTCCCGGAGGAAGAAATAAGAATTGATAACCGCCGTCATCTCCGGTCGCCGCCGCGCGCACGATCTTGGATTCAGGGTTCGTCAGCGTCACCGAAGCTCCGCTAACATATCCACCGGAACTGTCCGTCACCGTTCCTCGAAGCGAGGTCGTTGCCTGGCCCCGCGTGATGCCTCCGGCAATCAGTTGGGCGAGCAGCGCCAGAGTCAAAACCCAGGGCTTTGAGCTGCTCCTTCGCGAAATGAAATGGAAACGGCCTGGCAAGTGTGGTGTGCGGATCATTGGTCCTCCTCCACTCACAGATTCGTGTTTTCCGGGCATGACAGCGGCGCGAATCGAAACATTACTAAAATTGTGTAAGGCTAACCATTGGCGGAAAAAGTGTCAAGCAGGAAGTTTAAATCCGTCTGCAGCAAATTTTTGCGGAACCAATCTAGAGTGAATAAAGAACTCCTTTAGCGCCAACATGGCCTGACCATGCCCGCGTGCAGGGTAGACGTACGTTCTCTTGTCCGGGTGCCGACCCCGCGCCCACACTCCACCGCCTCTTACTCGGATGCACGGAGTCTGTTAGGATTTTACTGTTGACGCGCGGTGCTGGGATGGCGCTGCACGACAGCAACTTTGATTCCGACGCTCGCGGGGCAGGAGACTACTGAATGTCACTTCTCGATCCACCTGCCAGTAAACCAGATAAATCTCGAGCCATGGCTTTTACCCTTGCGGCGCTTGCGCTGGTCGCGATTGTGATTCTGTGGTTCGCCTTCCGCTACTACCCGGAAAAAAAGGCCACCGAGCGTTTCTTCGACGCACTAGTTGCCGGTAACACCGATCTGGCTTATCAGCTCTGGAAGCCGAATCCGACGTACGCGTTGAAGGATTTTCTTGCTGATTGGGGACCACAGGGATACTGGGGCCCGGTGAAGAGCTACAAGATCGAGCATGCGACGGCGCCGAAAGGGTCAACGAGCATCGATGTGACCGTGAAAGTCAGTCCTTACTCGCCGATGCCAGACCCTAGCGACGTGGAGAAAAGCCGCAAGACTCGCGTCGTCGATCTGTGGATCGAGTCTAGCAACAAATCCTTTAGTTTCCCGCCATAACCGTTCTGTCAAAACTTCACTCGTAGATATCATCGAGGGCATGAATGAGCTCTTGCGTGCTGACGCTGGCGGTGCCGAGTTTGCCGACCACCACGCCAGCGGCGGTATTCGCGAGCATGGCGGCATCGGCGAGCGGCGCGCCCGCAGCGACGGCGAGGGCCAAAACACTGAGGACAGTGTCGCCAGCTCCCGTCACGTCGAAAACCTGGCGGCCCGTCGCGCCGCGCTCCATGCCAGCCTGGCCAACACGAGCGTAGGTCACTTCAAAACTCGTTGCCGGAACGTGCAGGTGGCCCGGCGAGGATTCTTCAAATACGCTCACTCCCTTCTCACCGCGAGTAATCACCACGGCGCCGCACCCGAAGTGCGCCAGCAGCGCGCGCCCCGCCTCCTCCACGGACTTCTCATCGGCCAGCGAGCGAGTGACGTAGAAGCCCGCCTCCTTCGCATTGCAGACGATGGCTCGCGCGCCGCGATATGCGTACAGTCTGGATGTCTTTGGCTTCACGAAGACAGGAACATGCAGTTGATGCGCGGCACTCAGAACACGGTCAGCGAAATCGTCAGTGATGAGTCCTTTGTCGTAGTCGGAAAGCACCAGTGCATCAAGTTTCTTGAGCGTCGTAAATAGTAATCGCAAAAGTTTTTCCTGCGTATCGCTGCGCAGCGGCTCGCGCCGCTCGTGATCCACGCGAACCACTTGCTGGTGCCGCGCGATAATTCGCGTTTTCACCGTGGTGACGCGTTTCGCATCACCTATGATTCCCTTGTCCCCGATACTCGCGGCTCGAAAACATTGTTGCAACGCCCGGCCGGGTTCGTCATTTCCGATAACTCCAAATGCTTCCACGCGCGCCCCCAGCGCGGCGATATTTGCCGCTACGTTCCCCGCCCCGCCCAGGCACTCGCTCTGCTCCACAAAATCCACGACAGGAACCGCCGCTTCCGGCGAGAGCCGCGAAGCCGTACCCCAAAGGTAGCGGTCCAGCATCAGGTCGCCGAGTACGCCGATTCGCTTGCCACGCAGCCGCGGGATCAATCGTTTCAACCGGGGAACGGCTTCGCCAATGTTGGTGGTCATGCGCTCTCTTTGATTTTTCTGCCGCCCGGCGTCTATTCCTCGGCGATCTTTGCTTCTTCTGGAAGCATCACGGGAATTTCATCGCGCACCGGATAGATTCGGCGGCAGGAGACACACTTCAGGCCCGATTCGTCACTTAACAGTTCCACGCGCGCTTTGCAAACGGGACAAACCAGAATATCGAGAGCATATTTCGGAATCGCCATAATCGTCTCCGTCAAGAAAAGCAAAACGCTCTTAAATCCGTGAATAGGCACTGTATCAAACGGCGTTTCACGCGGGCAACTTAATCGGACGAAAAGTCGTTGGAACAGTTGCTCTTTGCGCTCTACGAAATCGATTCGGCTTGACCGTGCCGGGAAGCGAGCGTAGCTTTCGATTTGTACCCTCCCAGTGAGAGGTCTTCCATGAAGAATGGTCACTGCCTGCTTAAGAATATCCTTTGGATTTTTCCAGCTTTGCTGTGGTCCCCCGCGATCGCTTTCGGCCAGGCGCAATCGGATGCGCCTCCAGCTTCGCAGTCCTCAAAGCAATCCTCATCCCAAACGCAAACGCAATCACAACCGCCGCAAAAAGAAGAATCCGCGGCGGACGCGGCGAAAGAGGCTGAAAAGGAAAAAGCCAAACCAAAGAAGGTGTACACCGAAGAAGATTTAGCAGGCCTGCGCGGCAATGGCGTGTCCGTCGTGGGGAATAACAAGCCGGCGGCCCCTGGCGCAGCAGCAACAAGCAAGACAAATGGAAAGACGAAAACGGGCGTCGTACCCATGTCCGGTCAGGACGAGGAATACTGGCGCGGCAAAGCTCGCGGCCTGCTGGACCGGATCGCCGCCACAGAACAACGAATTGAGGCGAAAAAAGACGAGATCAAAAAGCTGGGGAACGGCGGCTTTGACATCACCACGGGAATGAAGGACAACATTGCCTACATCCAAGACAGGAATGCCCAATTGCAAGAGTTGGAGAAGCACAAAGCCGATCTGCAGAAGCAATTGGACGAACTGCAAGATGAGGGCCGCAAAGTCGGCGCGCCGTCTTCCTGGTTCCGTTGAGTAACTAGGCGACGGTTCGATGCACCGCGATTTAATGGCGTATTTTGCTGGAATCGAGCAAGTAAAGTTTTTGTGCAAGAAAACACACCAAGACCAAAACTGCCCCTCTGACCAGTAGTTTTTGGAACCACAAACGCAGTAAGCTGACGGCGATCGCGGGTTTGCATCCCCGCCCATGGGAGAGCTGCCGTGTATTGCGACCGCTGTGGACTGAACTTCCTGCCCAAACAGTCCGTGTGTACTCGTTGCAAAAGAGTGCCCACGCGGTACTGGTTCCAATTCATGGGCCTGATGACGATTTTTGTGGCCGTGCTCTTCAACACGGTCCTGGGAATGTTCTTATTGCCGCGTCTGGCCATGGCGCAGCACGGGCGCGGCTTGTTCCGAGGCTGGTATTGGTTCGATCAGAAGTTTGCCATGTATGGCTGGGTGCCCCTGGCGATTGGCCTGTTGGCTTGGGACTATTTCATCTGGAAAGAAGCCCGGCCGAAGGTCAAGGGCTGGTTCACGCGCAAGCTGCTGACTTTCTCGCTGGCCGCGGGCGTAGCTCCCTTGTTGCCCTGGTGGATTCCGGCAGGGCAACCTCCCGCGCAATTCTTCGCTATGATCGGTCGGCACCAGGGCGTGCCCATCCTGCTGGCGTGGGGCGTCGTGCTGTTCGTCACCATTATTCTCTGCATTGATCCCGAATCTCGCGACTACTTGCTGGGGCACGGCAGGACGCTGAGCCTCGTCAGCACGACAATACTTCTGCTTGTTTTGACTATGACCGTGGTCGGCTGGTCGCTGACCTACTGAACGGCCTAATCTCTTCCATCTCAGCCAAATCCTTTTACAAAACCACTCTACTGGCCGTTTGTATCGATAAATGCGATGGTTGCGTGGCAATATTCCTCTTGCCGCGGACTCTGACTCCTGCCGCTGGGTAGCCGCCTATCGCTTTTGGCGCGAAGTGGCAGTATAAGGAGGAGGCGCGGACGATGCGCAGTAGGAGGGAGCTATGCGTGCCGATCAAGTGGAAGTTTCCTGGGACGCAGGCAAGGCCAAGTGGCTGGTTCGCATTGTAAATGGAGAAGAGGTGATTCGCCGCTATTGCAATTTGCCGAAGAATGCGGACGAACAAACGGTTGCCGCAGCGGCGCAGAAGACCGTGCAGGATGAGGGCTACGAAGCCGATGTTGCCTTAGTCAGCGTCCGCCGGTAGGCCAGTTACGCGAACACACAGAGAAAAATGGCGCCTTCCTGAGGGCGGTCCTACGAGCGGGTGGCCGCAAAAACTCCTATTGCGCCGCGACTGTCCCCAACTGGGCGACGCGGAGTTTGCCGCCCGCCCAAGCCATCGGCATCGCGAGCACGATGAGCGCTAGCGGATACCAGTGAGGCCCGAAGGCCGGACCCTTATTCCACGTCACCGCAGCACCCACAATGCTCACAACGAGCCCTATGAAGCCGCCAGCCAGCGCATGCTGCATGGGTCGGCCGGGCGCAAGGCAGGCTGTAATGTATGTGCCCAGAACGCCGTAGATAGTGCGATAGATCGTCGCAAGAAATAAGGCTCCGTCGTAACCGGCCATCGACTCGCCCCAGGGCGGGAATACACGGGCTGCGTGCAGCGCTATGTCCGTTCCAATGGTGAGAACGATCCCCACGACCATGCCGGCGAGCACTGCGAGGATGCTCCGCCCAATATTTCGCTGAGGATCCGTTTCGTTCATAGCTGGCTCGCTCTTTTTTCCACCGCGCAGTGATCTAGGGGAGTTTTGGAGAGAAGTCCGTCATCACCATGAAAGTCGAATCGATTTTCTCCACGAGTTTCCCATTGGCTTCAGACTTGTCGCGAACGCTCTGCCACTCGGGATCATCGCGAAAGGCCTGCCAGTTGGAAGTAGCGGCTTCACGGCTGGGATGCGCCAGGATATAAACAAGGGTTTTGCCCTTAAGGGGTTCGTCGGTGGGCGTCCAGTACGCCACGTTCTTGATTCCATGCTTCTCGAAAAGCTTTACAGTGTGTTCGCGGAAGCGGCGAAGCAGGTCGTCGAGCTTGCCTTCGAAAGCGTGGTAGATGCGCAGTTCGTAGACGGGCGTGCCGGATGGTGTGGTAGCCGCTTTTTCTTGAGCCGAGGCAAGCCAGTCCGCCGCTGGGAGAAACGCTGCTACGGGTAGCGATTGGAGTATAGTGCGTCTTTTCATGGCAGGAGATTCTAGCAGAGGTTTGGGCGGCGCGAGCAATGAAACAGGAGTGCGCCGGAGCCTTCCAAACAGATGCCCAATAGGTGGAAAAACAGTGTGATTCGAATTTAGCGGACGCCGCGAGTCACGAGCCGGACTCTTTCATTGAAGCAAACGAAAGGCGGGGGCACTCTCCTCGTTGCTCGTGAAGGAGGTGCCCCCAACCCCGAGTGAATTAGCTGCCCACGATGACGTTCTCGGAGGCGTTCCAATAAACGCCACCGCAGGCGTTTTCTCCTTTTCACATTCAAGTAAAAGCTAAAACTCCGGCCCAGGCCTCGTCTGTTCAATATTGAACACCTGTCAAACCAACCCCCAAAACACAGAAAATGGTCCCGGAACCGCCGAAAAAAACCTGCGCTGTTTTTCTCTTGGGCAGAAAGACCAACCTTTGTGAGCTGTACGAACGGTCAGGATACTCCCAGTAGACACATTCAAACGTGGGTCTTGCGAGCGGAGAAATGGCGCGTTCCAATGGAATTACTATGCGAAACACCAAAATTGGATTTGTTCTTGGGGCCCTGTTGATTTGTGCAGCTGCCGGACCGGCATTTGGCCAGCAGCCAGAGCGCGTTTTCAACTGGCTGCCCGGCAACCAAGAGGATGTGCGTTTGGACCCCGCGAACTATCACGCTGGCACGACTTATCACGCCAGCGGTGACGGCGGCAATATGCAGGTGGATATCAAATCCGAGCTGCCGGTCACGATCTTCCTGGTACACACCGAAGAGTGGAACGGAGCGCTCCAGCATCCCGAGACCCTGAACAACTTGCGACAGTTGTGCACCAGAGAACATATCGTGGAGGCCAGATATTCTTGTTTTGTTCCGCCGGTGGCCATGACGCTTATCATTCGCGACGAACGATATAGTCCCGAGAGTTCCGATCACGCCGTGTTTTCGGGGCTCGGCGCAGTCCTAGACCCGAGTAATAGGGTCGAGCGCGCAGTGGGCGTGGGAATCACAGGAATCGAAGCGGTAATGGCGGGGCGGGAGTCGGCCAAGCGGCAGTTCAAAGCGCCGAACGATGCGCACATCCAGTACTTCCGCTGGCTGTGTGTGGAAAATTGCGTCCAGCCGGAGTTTCAGTGGACCTGGCAGGTCAAAGAGAAGTATCAGCTGACGTCGTTCCTGAAAGTATATGGCGGGTTCACGCCGGACCACGACGCTACGCAGGTCAGCATCAAGATCAAGTCCCCTGTGCCGATGGTCGTGGCGATGCTGCCGTCGGATGTCGCCAACCAGTTGCATGCCAGGCCGGAGATGTTCGAGCCCGCGCTGGAGAAGAATCCCTGCCAGCAGCGCGGCGTGCAGTCTTTGGAGTTCCAGTGCACGTTTAGTCTCGCCGATGGCCCACAGTCACTGATCGTGGCACCGGAATCCACCGAACGCGTGCCCCACAAGAAAGCCGAAATCGAGATGCAATTCGTGAAGTGCGTCGAGAATTGCGAGCTCCTGCAAACCAAACGGTAAAGAGCTGCGGCTTTTAATCCCGCTGAACCATGCTAACCCTGGGTTCCTTATTGCTACGTCTCCTCGACTCCACCTAGTGCATCTGGAGTGATAAGAGTTCAGGCCACAGAGTTAGTAAGGTGTATCTAATTATGACGCCTGAACAGAGAGCGACCAGCACACTAGACAAAGATCCGACAAGGAAGTATTCCGCAAAGTCGCGTTCTTGCAGACCTTCTGACCGAACAAGTCCTTTGGCGGCCACCAGAAAGGCCAGGGCGGCGTAGCTGCCTGCAGCCACAACGATGGTAAGAATTAATCGTTCGAGGTTGCCTATCAAGCGGCCACGATTGATCTCCATCACATCAATTTGATCTTTTTCCGCTTGGCCTGTGTTCTGGGCGGCAATGTGAGGTAGAGTTCCAGTTTTCCGGAGGCAACCCCTCACAACATAGGTTCCGCCGCGGAAAACAAACAATACTGTTGCTCCCACTATGGAAGTTGCGCAAAGGTGTTCCG
>Ga0179587_10001044_pt1 | contig 12182 bp, 12 predicted proteins | sample CZODoug2_1_08_16_FD_185932 | JGI IMG/M metagenome (GOLD analysis project Ga0179587, IMG submission 185932) | Vadose zone soil fungal communities from Angelo Coast Range Reserve, California, USA - CZODoug2_1_08_16fungal | ecosystem: Environmental > Terrestrial > Soil > Vadose zone | place: USA...
GAGTGTTTGGAATGCCACACGCGCGTCACGGTGATGATCTCGTGGAGAGCCAGAAAGTTCAACTGCCGCCAAAGTGACCACATGGATGGCGAGTACGCATTCAACTTTAGAAATCCGCATATATAGCAATTACATGGTCTTTGTTGGTGTGCCAACACCTTCAGGATTATGTAAAGCCGCTACACGTTAGAACTTGTTCATATCGCTGGTGGTTCTCTCCCGAGGGTTCTGACATATCATATCTCTAGTACTTGTTCACCACCTTTCATTCGATTTTTCATGTACTAACCCGGTTTCTGATGTACTTACCGGAAACTTCATACTTTGGTACTTGTTCCATCACTCCCTTCAATTCAGTTTCATGTGCTCATCTCGTCCTGAAATGAGCAGAGATGTCTGCACGAAACTGGAGCAGGTAGCCATAGGAGAAATTGCTCATTCCAGGCTACGACGCTCGTGCTTGGGAAGCAGAACACATGCCAGGGCAAGAGGTCAACAATAATTCTGCGCTGGGATGTTGCAGGTGCTAGTGCGCAATGGCGTAATCTAATATTATCGCTTGGCTTGACGATTCCAGACTTTCCCGGTAGTGGGTTACACTGGTATTAGTAGTCAGACGGCGCATCAGGTCGTGGATGTTGCTGTTCAAGCCGTCGTTGGTGGACAGTACAGACATCAGTGATTATCTATAGCTACATAGCCGTAAGTACAAGGAGCATAAGCTCTGGTGGATTTTCAGCTAATTGCATTGTATAAGTTAGTTAGTCCTCAAGGAAGAAGTAGTTCCCGGCAGCTGTCAATATGATGTTAGGAGCTGTGCAATGAAATGCAGCTGACGGAGACTGACTCTTTTGCTCTCTATCTTTGACACTATTGAGTTTGTTCACTCGTGGTCGGAAGTTGGTAGGGTCGCGTCGGAAAGTAATCTCCAGTGAGGCCAAAAACCTATTCATCCCAGACAACAGCGTCTGTGGACTAGTAACGGGATGGTCAATGACTACTTAGCAAGAGAACTACAAAGGGCGTACGGAGTGGCTGTTGCAGAAATAGCGGGTTGACCCTCAAATACGATCACCCGATCTGCTAGATATGTTGCCATGATAATATCGTGCTCGATGACAAAAGCGGTCTTCTTCGCGTGCAGGATGAATCTGGATCACTTTCAGTCGCGCAATAGGATGGCGAGTTGGGAAACAAACCGTTTGATGACTTTGCTAGCGATGATACGTTGCTCGGAATCGAGGAAACTAGGGGGGCAGTTAACTACATAAAATACCTTCTATTACAAAACAACACTCACCTGCTGGGCTCATCAAGGAGGTAAACTGAGACATTGGGTTTTCCTGGACAAATTCCATCAACGATACTTCACACGACGTCAGGCGTTGAGTACCTAGCGCGAGCACAATGGCCACTCTTTGCAACTCTCCTCCAGAGAGCGTCTTAACGTCCTGATCCATCACGTTCTCCAAGTTCATAGGCTTCAGAACATCAGTCTGGAACTGGGGGTGCATGAATGCGTGCTTGATCTGCTTCAAAAGCAGCATGCGGACTGTGCCAGGGAACTTTGGGGAAATCGTCTGGGGTTTCAGGGAAACTGAGAGCGACAGCTTGTCTGTCTCCACATCGGGTGTGTCGACGCCTGCGAGCAGGCGGACGAAAGTTGTCTTTCCCGTTCCATTCTCACCCAACATGACAATAATTTCCGAGTCCGTGAAGCTACCTTCTTCCACAGTCAGTTTGAAGGAGCCGAGGGTCTTGGTCATGGACGGGTATGAGTAATGCCGTGTTTTGTCGACGATAAGCTCGTCGGCTGTCTCTACCATCTTGAATGTAAGGGACTCCTCGCGGAATCGCAAGTTTTCTGTAGGGACGAAGCCATCCAAGAAGATGTTAATGCCTATAGGAGAGAGAAATGTGTCAAAAGACGGGAGGGAATTATAGCGGCAATAGTTATCCGACCTTCCCGGACAGAAGAAGGCATCGTAACGACACCATACATGGACGGCTTGCCGTATAGACAACATATGAAGTCAGAGAGATAATCCAGGACGGACAAATCGTGCTCGACTGCTACCACATAGCAGTCGGGTGTGAGGAGAGAGCGGATGACTTCGGCCGCTTTTAATCGCTGTTTTATGTCCAAGTAACTTGAGGGTTCGTCGAACATGTAGCTATTCATACAGTTCGTGAGCTTCTGTAGGATGCGGCAGTGTGGAAATACATACACATCGGCCCTTTGTATACAAGACATGGCAATGGCAAATCGCTGAAGCTCTCCTCCCGACAGTTGAGAAACTTCGCGATCCAGGACCTTGTTTAATTCCAGCTCGTCGCACATTTTCTGCTTGTTGTCGAGTTCGAGTTTGGAATCCAGCATCTGGGAAACCGTCATTTTTCCCTTGATAGCTCTTGGAATGTGATCGACGTATTGTGGCTTGATCAATGCCTTCAGATTGTCTTCTAGCACTTTGGTGAAATAGTTCTGCAGTTCAGAACCACGGAAATATTTCAGAATTTCTTGCCAGTCCGGAGGGTCCTACAAATATGTGACAATGTAGCAGCGTCGATCGAGAGCTGTAGACACGTACGTCATAACGACCAAGATTGGGCTTCAGTTTGCCTGCCAGAATCTTCAGCGCAGTGCTCTTCCCGATACCATTCGTTCCAACAAGTCCTAGCACCTGGCCAGGTCGTGGCGTTGGTAACCGATGTAGTTTAAATGCGTTGGCGGTATACCGGTGTGTGACCTCTGATTCCAAGTTCGTAGGCAGGTTGATGATGGCGATAGCTTCAAACGGACATCTGGAATTAACACACAATTCAGAGCTATACTACATCACGTCACTAGACTCACTTCTTGACGCAGATACCGCAGCCGATGCACAGAAACTCGGAGATGAACGCAATCTTGTCCGTAGGTTTCACTTCGATACATAATTTTCCTATAGTATTTCAAGATCAATAATTAGAATCCTGTAAGCCGTGGAGACAGACCCATCTTCACGACAGGACACGACTATCGTGATCGTTGGAATAACATCCCGAAATACAACATCACGGCGCACCTTCTTGCACTCCTGGGCACATCGTTTTGGCTTACACCGATTAGCGTCAACAATGGCGATACGAGTGATTTTATCTGCCATAGCACCTGGGGTGTGCTTTTGAAGGGTAGTATTAAGAGTTCAAAACTTTTGATGTCGGTGCAGCTTATCGTGTCACCTGATCATCTGTGTTTTCCACACGATACCATTGGCTACGATGGCAAAGAAGGGCCCAGAGAAGAAAGCAGGAGAAAAGAAAGGGAAACAAGGAAATGCTAACACGGGAGAGGAGAACCAGTCAAAGGTGATGTTGACCTTCCGTGTAACTTGTAGACAAGCTTTAGGCTGATACATGGTGTATCAAAGGGAAAGGGCGGTTTGAAAGCTGCAACAGCCGTTAATGTTCGCCATATCCTATGTGAGAAGCACTCCAAGGCAACAGAAGCGCTGCAGAAAATCCAGGTCTACCCATCGCTGCTTTGCTAATGTCTATGTAACAATCGACCTTGTAGGATGGCCAAGCGTTTAACAAAGTTGCGCAAGAATATTCGGAGGACAAAGCTAAAGGTGTGTCACCGACTTTTATTAGGTGGGAAAGCTTTCCTTCTATGCCGTTATACCTAGCCGGCGGTAGCCTGGGCTGGATGACGAGAGGGAGCATGGTGGGTTCGTTCCAAGATGCAGCGTTTGCCCTTACGCCGTCGACAGTCGATAAGCCCATCATCTCCTCTCTTGTTAAGACCAATTTCGGGTATCACATTATAATGGTGGAAGGCCGACGATAACTAGCAATACATCCAGAATTTTGCTGATGCATATACGGAATAAGTTCGGCAGACCACAAGGTAAGTGTAACCGCAGTAGCAGTACACAAGAGTACAATTTGACTAGTAGTGCTATACTACGCTGAGCGCTGTTTAGTTACTTTCGGATAATATGCATAAATACCGGTCTATCAGGCTGGGAGCCAGACAACTTGAGAAATTGGTCTACGATTCGAGAGAATAATGATAAGGTGTGGAGGGTGGAGGAATTCCAGGCGTCGGCAGGAAAGGGTAAGGATTCTCCCCTTTGTGCATAGAGGGTATTGTAGTACCTCGCCGCGTAGGGTCAGGGTGCGGCGCAATTGGACGTTGTCCAGGTCGTGTGGCATACTGAGCGAGACCACTAGGAGGGTCGGGATATGTAAGGTTCTTAAATGGAATCGTGGGGAAGGGGGGTGGGGGAATAACACTAGACGCATGTCCTAATCTACCATTTGTGATAGAATAAGCAAGATGGGCGTAGGGCGAGGTGGCACCCGCGGGTTCGAGTTGCTTTGAGATACCAGAAGGATTAGAGCGGATGGTTGCGGATATCGGAACTTCCCTTGGAGGGGGCTTCATACTAGCTCGCGATGTATCATGGGTAAGAGAGGAAATTGAAGGCGTATGGTCGGGTACTGTTCCTGGATCTTTACTCGACTCACGAGCCTCAGGGGTAGGTGAACGCTTGGGTGCGGCGGCGGCAACTTTCTCCAGTTTCAAGTCAACAAGATTGGTCTTGTAATAGTTACTGACTTGAACAGTGGTCTTCAAACATAGTTAGCAAACTTGCCCAAATTCTTCACGAGTAGGATGTCACCTTGTTGGGCATTGAAGCCGCGATACGCTTAAAATCGTCGCCATACTGTCCCAGTAGTCTCAAGAAGAGACCTTGTTGGATATTGGAACCATCAGCTTGTACTGTGGACGGCTACCAGGCGAGATGGGCTCACTCTTGTCTTCCTCAGACCACTGGGCAGGAACTAGTGTGACCCTGCGACGAGTGTTTGAGTCACCATGATCTGCAGGCCCAGTCCGGGTGAGTTCGAGTGGCTCTTCGGTGACAACAGCCGCAGATTTGACCTTGCGTGTGCGTCTCGACCTCTTCGCTGGTCGCTGGTCATCCTAAAGTTACCATTGAGTTCAAAGTGTAGGGAGGAGAAAAGGAATACTAACTGGGAGCTCCTCCACATCCTCCACACTTGTGGATATCGTTCGACTTAACGATGCAGCTGGTGTAGGAAGAATGTTTGTGGTGGTAGCAGGAGTTGCGACTGGCGGGGGCGTTGTAGTAGAAGCAGGGGTGGTAGCCGGGGTAGCATTGGTAGTTGTAGCCACGGAAGCAGCACCTGTAGCTCGTCGTCGTCTCGGTCGCGTTTCGGGTTCTGGAGTAGGAGTTGCAGTGGAAGCTTCTTCCAATTGAAGTATAGTCGCGCGCCGTGACACGGTAGGTTTCTTAGGCTCCTTTGGTGCTGGGCGAGCCATCCTTCTCCGTCCTGTGCGTCCAGAGGGCGGCGGGGGCTGCTCAGACTCGCCGTGCACCTCAGCATCATGTTGCCTGATGTCAGCCAGCAGCCCATTTCCTTTCTTCCTCCCCGCTCCCTTCCGTCTGCGCTTACCAGGCGCATACTGCGAAATTACCTTGCGGAAGTCAATCACCTTCTTCTTGTGCAAGTAGTAGTAATCAACACATTGCGCAGCTGTCTTGTTCGGGATATGCTCTGCGATCACTCCGAACTGCTTAGGGTAAGCGGCAAACTTAGCGAGGAAGACCTCCTTTTCGGCGTCTGTCCAATCGTGAATGCCCGTGGTAGGCCCATAGTACTCACGTGGATTGTTCACGAGATGGTTGGTATCATCAAAAACGTAATCCACCCTCCCATTTGCCACTGAGATCATATTAGGGACGGTGGCAAGATTTCTCAAGGAAAGCTGATTGGGATCTGTGGCTTCGTCATACCCAAGGCTGGCGATAATTTGTTCCATTTCGAGATCTGAGCGAACTGCATCACTCATAGTCGCGGATCGGCGGGTGGCCCTGGTCACCGGTTGGACCATCTCTGGATCTGCTGTCACGGAAGGCTTAGCTTGTTCATCCAATGATGCGCAGTGTGCAACCCAGCGTTCGTGAAGCGAAACATACTCCTTCCGAAGACGTTGAACCTTCTCGGACATAACAGCCTGGCGATGTCGAAAGTTCTCTACCAATGAACCGCGAAGGGAATCAAAACGCTCCATTCTGTGATTTCTACGGCTTCCTTCGGCGACCTCTTTGATAATACCTTCTGCTGTGCTCGAAGGCCGAAGGTCACGTGAGTGTGCAGCGAGTTGAAGGTTTGCCATCAACACTGGGTTAACGCGTTCTTCCCGAGTTTGACGATCGTAGAGAAGCCGTGTCATTACGACAGTACGTAGGGCTTCTGCGGTCGATTTAGCCTCGGACAACTTTGGAATATCTTCTGGCATGGGAAACGTTATCTCCCGTCGAATCTGGGGAACAAATTTAGGAGGGTCAGGAGTTAATTGAGGGGTGGGCAACGACGTTGGGATGACATCGCCTGGAGACGGGATCGGTGTCACTACTATATTCGAAGAAACTATCCCCGAAGAAAAAATGAACTTGGCATTCTCCGCACGTGGAAGGGAAGGGGGCACAAGAGAAACCGGAAGGGAAGTCGTCAGTGGTAAAGTAATAGTGGGGGAAGAGATGTTCGATGGTGTTGATGTAATGTTGGGTACTTTGACGATCTCGGGAACCGGTTCACGCTCAACAACGCCATTCAAATGAGGGGTCTTCTTGCCACTAGAAGGTTTAGTGTGCTGTACTGCTAGAGGACCTAAGCGAATGTGTGAGTACTAACACAACCAAAAATGGATCATAACGTCATACTGCGTGGGGATGGAAGTGAAGGCGGAGGGACGGGTGTATTAGTAACCATGACAGGTTGTGGTCCCGAGATCCTCTGTAACTGGTCAGAACAAGGGAGCACTTGCGAAGACCCAGTTTTCTTGGCATCACTGTCAAGAGACCCATTGGGCAAAGGGACAACTTTGGGCGGACATGAAAGAGACTGTACAAGTTTCGGGTTCACCTGGGTCCCTCGAGTAGAATCACCCAAAACGTCCACTTCTGTTGGATTGGCATTTTGAAGAGGAAGTGGAGCAGAGGCTCTTGAAGACGCAATTGAGGAAGCGATTGAAGAACGAGAGGGAGACCGCGTTCGCGACTTCTTGCGAGAAGGGTCACTGGAACGCCTCATGACTGAAGTGCCATTACGTAGTGAATTTGTGCGAGAGACAGAGCGCAGAGGTGAGCGACGCCCACGATTGGGTGAACGCCCCCTGAAACGACGTCCGCCACGACTAGATGAGCGACTGTGAGAGCAGCGATGGCTATGTGAGCGACGTCTTTGAATGGGGGATCGACGACTACGGCTGAAAGACCGGCGACCACCGTTTGATGAGCGGACTCCTCGACTGATAGAACGACGACTACGACTGGAAGGGCGGCGGCGACGACGACTTGATGAGCGACGTCCACGACTGGGTGAGCGGCTGGGTGAGTGGGGCCGTCGTCGATAGGGAGATGATCCACGGGGCTCGCGGGGGGATGCAGAAGCAGACCTTGACCTTGACCTTGAAGCGGGCCAGATGTTTCGAACGCGGGGCCTGGGCGGACTCTTCCTACGACTGTCTGGGCTTGATGACAGATAGTCAGGTATATAAGAATCGTAACCATTCCGTCCCGCCACAGAACGGTCGTTGTAAGAGGCCCCCGGACGGTAGCTGTCGCCCTGAACTATCGGAGATCCCTCACCTGATGCCGCTCTTGCACTGAAGAAGACTAAGTAACCCAAAGTGACGAGATGGCATCGTATACTCACGTATCTTCACGTCGATCGGAATGACTTTGCTTCCACGAGGCAGATGGTTCAAACATCCTTTTAGCTAGCATTGAGCCTTTGCGATCTCTATCATGCGAGGCGGAAGTAGTTGGTGATGAGAGTTGTCTTTCCTGCGTCACTGGAGTCTCGAGAGGGTGTTGCCAGGAAGAAGAACTGTCCCATGGGTTTGAAGCCGGAACATAGGAGGTAAAATAACATTCAGAACCTGGTGAGCGAGCATGATATGGGTTCGGAGTGAGTTTCGAAGCGTTCCACGGTGATGGTGACCGAGCACGATATGGATTCGGTGTGTCAGCGTGGTAGCGCGATATTAGCGACGGGGAGCTGGGACGATAGCTGTCAGGCCAAGCTGGCCCAGAACGAGGTGGAGACTGGGACGGGACATATCGGTCGTAAGTCATATAACGACGTGGAGGCGAAGGCGATCTACGATGCGGAGGGGGCTGATGCGGCCTCTGCAAATGTTGCAAATGAATTGATAATCTGTTATTTGAGCCAAAGGGTGGAACTGACATCGTATACCAAGTCTGATGCACGCCAGGAATCTCCAGGAAGATATACCGAATAGGAGTAGGGTGTATCGTAGCCTCCAGAAGACATGAGGACCAGAAGTATATCAAAAATCCCAGAGTCGGACGAAGACGATGATGTGGATGGAGCTTAAGTAGGAGAAACACTCACGAGAAAGGAAAGTCAGAAAATTAGTGGGTAACTACCTAAATACTCAGAGCGCAAGACCTTCTGCGTTGTATAAACTGGCGTAAGGAGATGGGAAGAACTTTCGCAGAGCTGAAGGATCCGCCACAACAGTATTTGCCTCTGTTGATTCTTCACACGACTCTCTATGACTGAACCTCATCTTCGCGATCCCTCAAGGCTTTTCTATCAGCAGGATACCACTCGACGATATATAATATTTGCATACTGGTGCATCATTGTATTGGCCCTACCTTTATGGTGGTCAACTACAAGCATCGAGCGTCTTTCTCTACCTTCAGGTCGCGTTACTTCGCAAGCTCAAGGCCATCTGCGCATACCTGTCAGGCTGAATATTCAAACCGAACACAATGGGCCTCTCTTGACAGTCAGACTAAAGGAATTGATTGATCGTCTAATTGTCAGGACACCAGATCGGTGGAAAGGACTAGACATCCTCATAAATCAGAGACAATCCGACGGTAGGTCACTCTTCAAGGGTCCGCACGTGGAGTAACTTTCTTACAATAAAGATGGAGATGTTGAGGCTGCATATACTATCATAGATGGGGAGGAAGGCGCTATTGTACAGGACAGGCAGCTCGCATACCCACTCCATGAACAGACATGTGAGCGTTTGTTCTCACAATTGAGAAAACAACGGGTGCTCGAATATATCGATATACTAGTGTCCCAGTTCTCAGAGATAGTCACTTCCCTGATTGTGCCTTTAACAACAACCGAGCAAAATCATCGCGTCGCGCAATATTCACCACATTACCGCCTTTCGTTCACCCTTCTTAATGAGGATGCTGCCGCCGGCCATTCAGTCACTAGCTGGGCGGTATCAGACGCAATATCACGTAAAAGCGCTCCGACCATTTTCATCACCCAATGTTGCACTAATGTATCGAGCAGGCCACATCTCACCTATCCTCGCACGACTTTCGGTCCTGCACAACTTTACAATTGAGAGTCAAGTTCAATTCCATGCTCCGTTGGCCTTCAAGCCACTTCTTGTCGATTCCGCCTATGGAATAACTCCAGAAGATCTCACGGTCTTCGTCAACTCCGCGGAGTGGACATTATGTGAGAACTGGCCACCTCTCTTTCCTTCTAAATTACAGTTCGCATGCAGCGTCCAGCGCGTCAAATGACCCTGTTATGCACTTCGTTCTCTTCCTCCCGTCGATATCCCGCCGACCGTTGTACATCTTGAACCAAGAAGGTAAATTTCTTTTATACCCCACAGCTTTATCTTCATTCACCATCGAAGGGTCTCCCTCATCTTCAAATGCGTTCCTTCTCCCCCAGTGGGGCGGGATTGTTGTCCTCAACCTTGCAGAATATGAAGTATCCCCAGTTGTGGAACTGTCATCCAGAAGTCTCGACCCCATATTCTCGACATTCGCCGATCACCTCCTTGCGCTTCTCGGGGTGCCACCTTTGCCGCCTGGCGTGACCAGGTCCCCCAGCGACGGCAACCACATACTATCAGACTGGCAACTGGATGCGCTGATGCGTCGACGCTCACTGGAAAATGCACGCGGGTCTCAAGAAACCCTACAGAGTATCGTCAAACTAGTAGATCAGATAGAAAACATGCCAGTCGGGCAAGATGTCCTGGGCGATATTCAAGATGCACTCGCTGCGCTCGAGGAAGTATGTGACCCATCTTTCTAAAAGATGCTATGTCCAACGCGCAAATAAATAGATGCACGGTTCATCCAAAACGTCCCTGCTCGATACGTTCCGGTATTCAAGTCGTGCATACACCCTCTCATCGCGAGCGTTTTTCAACCCAGGCATGCTTGCGCTCTTGTATTTCCCTGCAGAGCATAAGTATGCGGTCTACACTCCCTTGTTCGCGAGTGCCGTGATTCCCATGATTGTAGCGGCATTGAGGGAGTTGAAGGCGTGGAGAAAGCAACGGAAACGGCAGGTAGCTCTAACACAACAGACGACTTAGAGACCCGCTTGAAACTATGCGTACCAGGATCTCCGGTGATGAAATTGGGAATTAACGACCGATGAAATCCATCAATGTGCCTGTGGAAACCCTTTTTCTGGCGAGTATAGTGAATGTGAAAACCTTGCAGCAGACAAGTATTTCGTTGTGTTGTTCATACTGACACCGGTATCCCCAAATCGAAAACTATCTACCCATTCGCACGGTGAGCGGTATAATTCTGTGACGATAACTGTGGAAACAGGCACTTGTACCAGTGGGTGCTGTTAAACGAATGCATGGCAATGTACTGCACTCACACGGAGAGCGGTCAATCTACTCGGTATCTGATTCGGGTATCCCATTCCTGTACAGTGTTGCGTGTCGCGGACTCTTGGCATGTTGTATGCATGATTTCGCCATGAACTGTTCGTTGCGTTCTTCGCGACATTATGGAAGTACAATAAACAATCCGTTTCGAGGGTATGCTCCATGCGGCGGCCGCCAAGTGTTTATTATTATTGGAGCCCGATGTAAACAAAATGGAAACATTAACATGATGAAAGACGCGCAGCATCGGACTCAGCACCGGGGATTTTCAATCCGCGCCACAAGACAACAAGCACCGTGAATCTCGGAAATTTGCAGACAGGAGATACCCAGCGTCTTTATGTCAAGTTGATGACACAGCGTATAGATTCCCGCTGCTGCTTTCGAGGTCAACTAACCCAGGGCCACGAATTTGGAGCTCTCGGCTAGAGTCTCAGGGGCTCTTGCTTCGATTTCTGAGTCAGAAAACCGTAGGGGTGTTGTAGAGGGTTTTATGCCACCAGCAGCCCCGCCGCCGTACGACACGTCGACAAAGATGGCAATTTCTTGATTCGTACACCAGTCACCTTGAGATATTAGCATTACATAGCAACACTGTCCGGAGACCGGCGCCGCTCTACGTGAGTTCCCAAAAAGCCTCCGAGCGAAAGTTAATCCCTTAACGGAGGGCAACAGAGGTTGTCGGCACCTGTATCGCTTACCCTATGACACCTGAAAAAAAGAGCTTCGTCATTTCAGTCGAAAAGACTCCAACCAACAAGGCACTTACTGCACCCAGCCTCGTGCAGCTACACGACGCAGTGCATTCGAAACACGTACAACGTTAGGCACCACTGTAATCTGCCCCTGAGAAGAGAGTTGACAAGCGAGCGGCAAGAGCTTCATGCGCCAAGTGTGTAATTAAAACCCACTGGGGCAAGGGCGAACCAATTATTCCAAATGGTGGAGAAACATAATAACAGGAACAGCGGATAAATACGACACGAGGCGGCAGGGTTGGTACTGAAGGAAAAGAGCAGAGTCTGGAGCCCATGACATGCCAAGCGAACGAGCCCGGTCCAGGGAGGGGAAAAAAACGCAAGCTGGCTGACATGTTGACATTCACTAGTTCCAAATCTTACACAGCCAGCATGGCCACGAGGTCGTGGTGACATCACAATGCAATGCCATCCAGGACAGGAAGCGAAAGACGGGTTGAGCTGGGAAACAGCGTTTGATGTGTGGGCGGTACGAGAAAAAGATGACATACCATGCGAGTAGGCAAATCCTGGCGATCGATGATCGATTGACCGGACCTGAATTTGCGTATAATAATAATAAATCTCACTATTTTACCATTGGAACAACACAGGAGACAACAAATACCACCCAATCACATGACGTCAATTTACACATGTTAGCCGTGGACCGCAAGCATGGGGTCCAAGCTGAATGTCGAAGGTGTGCTGCTCTT
>Ga0179587_10001045_pt1 | contig 12181 bp, 11 predicted proteins | sample CZODoug2_1_08_16_FD_185932 | JGI IMG/M metagenome (GOLD analysis project Ga0179587, IMG submission 185932) | Vadose zone soil fungal communities from Angelo Coast Range Reserve, California, USA - CZODoug2_1_08_16fungal | ecosystem: Environmental > Terrestrial > Soil > Vadose zone | place: USA...
ATCCGATCGTATTCGCGCCGCGCTTCCTCTTCCGTCGGATGCGGCGACCAGGGGATGCCCAAATGCCGTAGGTAGTCGAGACCGACGGCAATGGCGCGTGCGTTCTGACCGAGGGTCGTATACAGGTCGGCGCACAAGCACACGACGGTCGCTCGGTCCACCGTACTTGCGGCGCGGGTCGCAAGCACATTCAACCGCTGCTCCGCTTCCGCCAGCGCGCCGGTAAGGAACTCGCATTCGGCCCGGTGCAGCTCCAATGCAAAAGTGAGCTCATGCTGACGCTGCCAGGAGTCTTCCGGCAACAGGGCCGCACCGGCAGTGAGATAGGTGAGCGCCGAGGCGTAGGCGGTAGTGGCCTTGGCACGCCGGCCAGCGATCAGGTTGAGTTCAGCCAGCTGTTCACGCTCGTCTCGTGAGGTGATCAAGGCGGCGCCGCGGTTGAGCTGATTGACGATCTCGAAGATGACCTCTTCGCGTTTTTCCGCAGGGGTATGCACCACGAGCAGCCTTCCGATGCAGAGGTGCGTCTCGGCGCGCAACCGTTCCGGTATGAGTGAATAGGCGGCCTCCTGGACACGGTCGTGGACGAACTTGTACGAGCCGTCCAGGCGCTCGACCAGCTCCAGGCGACCGGCGCCCCACAGATCCGAACGGACCTCCTCGTTCGATTTCCCGAGAACGGTCGAAAGCATCGTGATCTCGGCGACGTTGCCGAGGCAGGCGAGCTGCTGCAACGCCGCCTGGGTCTCGACGGGCAGGCGGGTCAACTTCCCGACCATAAGGTCCACCACATTGTCGGTGTACCCCTTGGCGTGAAGGCGATCGAGCTCCCAGCGCCAGCGCGCCGCGTCATGATCGAAGCGGAGCAGCCCCTCTTCGGCGAGCGCAGAAATGAACTGAATGGCGAAAAACGGATTGCCACCCGTCTTCTCGTGCACCAGTCGCGCCAGCGGGGCCGCACGGTCCGGCTCGCAGCTAAGCGTATCCGCAATGAGCCGTCCCAGGTCTTCGCGGGCAAGCGGCGCAAGACTAATCTCCTGCACCAAGGCTCCCGCCTTGCGGATCGTCTCCAGCGTCCGCACAAGCGGGTGAGAGGGACTGATTTCGTTGTCCCTGTAGGCGCCGACCAGCAGCAGGTGCCTCACTTCCGAGTGCGTAACCAGATGCTCAAGGAGGTCGAGCGTCGCCGCATCCAGCCATTGCAAATCATCAAGGAACAGCGCGAGCGGGTGCTCCTTGCGCGCGAACACCCCGAGGAAGCGCTGGAAAACCAACTGGAAGCGGTTCTGCGTGTCCTGCGGCGGCAGGTCCGCGACCGGTGGCTGTTTCCCAATCACTAGCTCCAGCTCGGGAACGAGGTTGACGATGAGCTGACCATTCTGGCCCAGCGCCTCATTTAGGGAGTCGCACCACCGTCCAAGCTCGGCCTCGCTCTGGCTCAGGAGCGAGCGGACAAGGCTCTGGAAGGCTTGGCCCAGGGTGGTGTACGGGATGTCGCGCTTGTACTGATCGAACTTGCCGGAGGCGAAAAGGCCGCGCGGCGGCACCAGCGCCTTGTGCAGTTCATTGACGACAGCGGACTTGCCGATGCCGGAATAGCCGGAGAGCAGCACCAGCTCCGGCCGGCCGCTGGTGATGACGCGGTCGAACGCGGCGAGCAAGGTATCGATCTCGCGCTCTCGCCCGTACAGTTTCTGAGGAATCAAAAGTCGGTCGGGCGTGTCCTGTTGGCCCAGCGGAAAGGCGTCGATGCGGTGCTGAGCCTCCCATGCAGCAAGGCAGCGCCGGAGGTCGCGCTCCAGCCCGGCCGCGGTCTGGTAGCGCTCCTCGGCGGTCTTGGCGAGCAGCTTCAGGATCACCGTGGAGACCACGCCCGGGATAGTCTCCAGCCGCTCGCTTGGCGGCACCGGCTTTCTGGCGATATGGCAGTGGACCCACTCCATGGGATCGGCCGCGGTAAACGGCAACGAGTCCGTGAGCATTTGGTAAAGCGTGACGCCGAGGGCGTAGAGGTCGCTGCGGGCGTCGATTGAGCGGTTCATTCGTCCGGTCTGTTCGGGCGCCATATAGGCAAGCGTGCCGGCGATCGACTCGGGCGGTGCGGGCGATTGCCGCTCGCGCGGCAGACGCGAGGCAATGCCGAACCCCGTCAGCCACACGCCGCCGCTGGCCGCATCCACCAGGATATTTGCCGGCTTGATGTCCTTATGGATAAGGCCTCGCTCATGCACCTGGCGAAGCGCCTCCGCCAGAGGGATCGCGATGCGCAGGAAATGGGATACGTCCAGTGGTTTGCCAAGCAGTCGATCGAGCGGCGCGCCGCCGGGATCCTTGAGCACCAGCGTCATGCGGTCGTTGTGAGGCGTCAGCGCGATCGGTCGCGCCGCCCACGCATCGTCCAGATCGTCTTTCAGTCCGTATTCGTGAGTTAGGCGATTGAGACTGTCAGACGTTGGGTGTTCCGCAGCGGGAAGCACAACCAGGACCATGTTCCGGGCGTCGTCGGCGCCGTCGCGCCATCCCCTGCAAAAGACGCGATCGCCATCCTCCCACACCACCCGCAGGCCACTATACCCGCCAACGTCGAACCAAGACGATCGGTTCATCCGCCGGACTCCACTGTCAGACCGGCCACTGCACTGAGAAGAGATTAAACCAACATTCGTCCTATTCAGAGGATGGCCAGGGCGAATTTGAACAGGCACCTTACCACAATACCGAGCGTGTGGCGATATCTGTTTCTATGGGCACGAGCATGTCCGCCCATCTGTTGGGATTGTGAGTAGCAGGGGGATGCGGACCGGCTTTCGCTCGCACTGCAGCGCGTCATCAAATAATCTTCCAAAAATACTAACTCGATTTAGGCGACGCGAGCTGCGGCATGTCTGATGCTGCAGCGTGCTCGCCGCTCACTGCAACTGCTACTTGGAGTCCGCGCGGAGCGGCTGCGTATGGCGGAGAGGGCGAGTGGCGGCGCGCAGCAAGAGCTGGCGAATGGCTATGCATGCATCGTCACTCGCTCGCGCCGTTCCCTGACGGATTTTTTGGCGGCAATCTGTACCTTTTCGTATGCCCGCACCTCAATCTGTCGAACGCGCTCGCGAGACACTTTGAATTCTATCGCAAGGTCTTCCAATGTCTTTGGTTCATCGATGAGATGGCGCGCCTCGAAGATGCGCCGTTCGCGATCGTTGAGGACGGCAATGGCACGGACGAGCGCTTCCTGCCGGTGGTCCATTTCGTCCTGTTCGACGACGATGGCTTCCGGCGAGGGACTCTCGTCGACGAGGTAATCCTGCCATTCCCCGGAGTTTCCTTCGTCGCGGACCGATACGTTTAGCGATGCGTCTCCGCCCAGGCGCCGATTCATGTCCACGACTTCCTGGTCCTTCACGCCGAGGGTTGTCGCAATCGCCTTGACCTGCTCAGGGCGTAAATCGGCATTGTCCAGAGCGGCGATCTTGGCCTTGGCCGAGCGAAGCTTAAAGAACAGCTTTTTCTGGTTGGTCGTGGTGCCGATCTTCACAAGCGACCAGGATCGCAAGATGTAGTCCTGAATAGAGGCCCTGATCCACCAGATCGCATAGGTAGCAAAGCGGAAGCCCCTCTCGGGTTCGAAGCGATTTACGGCCTGCATCAGGCCGACATTGCCTTCGGATATAATCTCCGAAAGCGGCAGACCATAGCCGCGGTAGTTCATCGCGATTTTGGCGGCCAGACGCAGATAGCTGGTGACGATCTGGTCCGCAGCCTTGCGATCGCCGTGCTCCCGCCAGCGCTTGGCGAGCCGGTACTCCTGCTCTCTCTCGAGGAACGAGAAACGTCGTATGTCAGCCAAATAGCCTGATCCGGGTTTCTTCGCAGCGGGTGCGAGCAAACCGCGGGTGGCCAGAGCGGAATGATTTGTGTGGTTCTCCTGGACATTCATCTCAGCCGCTCCGCTTGTGAAAAAAATGGGCGCCTGGTGCCGTTCGATTCGGATCGACGATGCGTCGCAGGCGATATCCAAGAGATAACGGCGGACCGCCTGGCATCCATTAAATTGGCTGTTAGGACACTAAATTCGCATTCAGAGAGTTGGTTCAGGAGAGCGCCGGCGTCAATTGGATGGCGCGGGACAGGAAATCTCAGCTACGCAGCCCGCGCCAGTGTTCAGTGTTAGCCGGAAGCCGTGCAACTTGACGATGGCCGAGACGAGGCTCAGACCCAAGCCTGCTCCGCGCGTATTTCGGCTCTTGTCGGATCTGTAGAAGCGTCTCATGACCACGTCCCGTTCGTTTTCTGCTATCCCTTGCCCTGTGTCCGAGATCCGAATGATGTTTTCGTTTTCGCCACGGGCCAAAGCAAGATCGATGCGTCCGCCCGCAGGCGTGAATTTGACCGCATTGTCGACCAGATTCGCCACTGCCTCGAACAAGAGGTCACGGTCGCAATATGCAGTTGCGTCACTCACGGACGCGACCCGCAACGTGACGTGCTTGTCTTCTGCGATCGGATCGTAGAGATCCCCGACCTCCCGCACGAGGTCGGCCAGCGCGACTTTGGCAAAGTTGGCTTTGCCTCGGCTGTTCTCGATCTCGGTGATCCGCAGCAGCGCAGTTATGACAGTCAGCGATTGATCGAGGGCGCCAATCGCCCGGTCCGCGACGGATTGCAATTCCTCTAACGTCCTGGCGTTGGCACGACCGCGTTCAAGGCCGATTCTCACGCGAGTGAGCGGTGTGCGCAGATCGTGCGCTATCTCATTGCCGACCCCTGCCATCTCGGTGACGAGAACCTCGATTTCGTCCAGCATGCCGTTTGCGATTACGGCAAGCTTGTCGAACGGATGATCGAGCCCCGAGATCGGGACACGTTCGCCCAAGTTGCCCGACATGATGCGCCGAACCAGAGCATTCAAGTCTGTGACACGTCGTTGAACGCGGACACTTAGAATTGCGCCGATAGCCAGGCTCAAACCGATGGCGAAGGGAAGGGCCACGAGCAGCGCGCGTGCCACCACTGCGGCCAGCTGTTTAAGCTCGCCATTGTGGCGGGCTATCACCAGCACGTTTCCGTTCGGAAGATTGCGCGCAATGGCCCGAACGTCCATCCCTTCCTGCCCCCGCTGGTCGACCCTGACGACCCGCGCGTTCTGGACAGTCGCGCTGACCGCGAGCCCCTGGGGTACGCTTTCGAGATTGCCCGCGATCCGATGTCCGTCCGCGGCGAACAGACCGGCGAGCTTTATGCGACGCGGATCCTCACTCAGCCGATCTTCAATCGCATTCAACTGGCGGTCCGGCGCGTCGGCCGCGATGACGAGACTTTCCTCGACGATAGCGGCGTCCATCCGCGCCAGCATATCAGCCGCAGCCTCCCAATAGACGAAGGCCGAGAACAGCAAAATGCAAGCCGCAAACGCGATGGAAGTCCAACGGAAGATCGTGGTGCGGACGAAATCAGGAAGTTTCACGAACCCAGCGCCTCGGACATTGTGGATCATTGCAGAGCAGTCTGCTGCAGCGGCTTGCATTGCAAACACGCACGGCGGAGCACTGCTTTCGAAATTTAGGGCGATGGGCCTGGGGCTACCACTAAATAGCGTTTTAGAATCAAAGCTTAACCATGACTTGTTGCAGCAGAGTCGTTGCCAAGCCGGCGACGCCAATGGATGCCTGCCTGATGGCGTTGCCGGCAAGACGTGGGATGCCGGGTTCGGATTCCGAGTTCTTGCTTCCGCCAAATCGTATTCCCACAGCTTAAATTCGTTTTTATTGGAAAAAGCCGATTTGATTTGCGATTTTTAACTTCTGCATTGGCCTCAGCCCTTGAGGCAATGGTACGATCAGCGAGGCGTATCGTTCGCATGACGGATAATTTGGCGCACATTGGGCCGGCAATGACGACTGCGTTCCTGGCCTCGTTGGTCGAGGCGGTGGAAGCGCTGACGATTGTGCTGGCCGTCGCCACCGTTCGCGGCTGGCGTCCAGCCGGACTTGGCGCATTCGCCGGTCTTCTGGTGCTGGCCCTCATCGTCGTGGCGCTCGGTCCCTTACTCGACCGTGTCCCGCTACACCTGTTACAGCTCGCGATCGGGATACTGCTCTTGCTGTTCGGCATGCGCTGGTTGCGAAAAGCAATCCTGCGCTCGGCGGGCGTGATTCCACTGCACGATGAAGCGACGACATTCGCGGCCGAAACGGCGGAACTGCGCGAGCAAGCCCGCCGCAACGAGGCCCGGCTCGACTGGCTGGCGGCCCTCGCCAGTTTCAAGGCGGTGCTTCTCGAAGGACTTGAGGTGGTGTTCATCGTGATTGCCCTCAGCGCCGGTCGCGGAATGCTAGTTCCCGCGAGTGCAGGCGCAGTTGCGGCATGCCTGCTGGTCGCTGGCGTGGGCTTCGTTGTGCATCGGCCGCTGGCGCGGGTTCCCGAAAACACGCTCAAATTCGCCGTGGGCGTCATCCTGTCCGCATTCGGCATCTTTTGGACCGGCGAAGGTCTCGGCGTGGCCTGGCCGGGCGCAGACCTCGCGATCGTCGGATTTGCTGTCCTGTTCCTGATCGTTGGACTCGCGTCAGTCGCGTTCCTGCGGCGCCCCCGTATAAAGGCGTTGTCATGAACGTGCTGATCGCGGTGCTTCGCGAATTGATCGGGTTGTTTGTCGATGACGGCTCGCTTGCGCTGATGATCCTTGTGGTCATCCTGCTGGCGGACATTCTTGCGACCCTCATGCCGGATCTGCATCTGGCGGCGGGCGCCGTACTGCTGTTTGGGTGCCTCGGCGTCCTTCTTGCGAATGTGGCAAGGGCCGCCCGTCGCCGATGACGTTACAAGGTTCAATCTCTGCTGCGGCAAGGGCCGAATGCTCCCAGGGCCTCGATCGCAAGCCAGCCGACGGTTCCAACAGGGAGGACCTCCCATGCGATTTGCCGATCCATTCGCGCGCAAGACACAGCACGCGATTTTGTCGATTGCAGCGGCCATCGTCGCCGCCGTCACCATGGGCGCCGATGCGCCGGGCGCGGAGGAGGGCAGCACAACGCTCTCGCCCCAGGCGCTGCAGGAGATTGCACAGCTCGAGGCGGAGATTGACCGCATCGAGGCGCGGACGATCGAGCGGCTTGCCGCGCCGCCGGACAACCAGATCCAGCAAATCGAGTTGCTTGGCAAGTTGATGCTGTACGACAAGAACTTGTCAGTAAACCGCAACGAGGCTTGTGCGTTCTGTCACATGCCGGAGACGGGCTTTACCGGTCCCGTGTCGGAGCTAAACCGGACCACCGGCTCTTATCCCGGGTCAGTACGCACACGATTCAGCGATCGCAAGCCGCAATCGCACGCCTACGCACCGCTCTCGCCCGTGCTGCATTACAACCCGGGGCAGGGTGATCTCGTGGGTGGCAATTTCTGGGACATGCGTGCGACCGGCCGCCGGCTCGGCAACCCAGCCGCGGAGCAGGCGGAAGGTCCGCCAACCAACCCGGTGGAAATGGGCCTGCCCGATATCGCCTGCGCGGTCTATCGCGCTTCGCAGCGGCCCTATCGCGCCATGTTCGAGCGCGTCTGGGGAGCGCAGGCGATCGCGTGGCCTGAAGACGTCGAGCAGGTCTGCGACCGGCCCGGGCCGCCGACCGCCGGCGAGCCTTTTCCGGTTCATCTTGGCCCGATCGATCGCGGCCGGGTCGGCACCACCTTCGATCAGATGGCGCAATCTATCGCCGGCTATGAAGCCTCTGCGGAGGTGACGTCGTTTACCTCGAAGTTCGACGCGATGCGCGCAAACAAGGCGCAGTTCACGGCGCAGGAGCAGGCGGGATACGATCTGTTCCGCGGCAAGGCGCAGTGCAACGCCTGTCACCGTGATGGTGGGCCCGGCGAGGACCCGCTGTTTACCGACTTCACCGCCAGCAATATCGGAACTCCTGCCAATCCCAGGCTTCCCTACTATGCGGAAAATCGGCCCGACGCATTCGGCTATATCGCCAACCCGCAAGGGTCGTCATTCGTCGATGGCGGCGTCGGCAGTTTTCTCAGCAAGGGACATCTGCTCAGCCAACCCTCCGCGGTGGATGCGCGATGGCTCAAGCTGGCGCCAGACAATCAAGCGCGAATTCAAGTCCCGACACTGCGCAACGTGGACAAGCGGCCCTATCCGGCCTTCGTGAAGGCCTACGGACATAATGGATATTTCACGAGCCTGAAGGCGATCGTGCACTTCTACAATACGCGCGACGTGCTGCCGCGCTGCCAGTCGCATGACCCTGGTGAAGGTACGACGTGCTGGCCGGCGCCGGAATCGACCGAGAACATGAACACGAGCCGAGTTGGACGCCTGGGCCTGTCGGACGCAGAGGAGGATGCCCTGGTGAGCTTCATGCAAACACTGACGGACGGGTTCATGCCTGCCAACCCACAGTAAAGCCGCAAGCGGTGACGGCTGACCGGTCCAGAACCGAGCACTAGATCGTCCGCGCTACTATGGGAATTCTTCGCAACAGCACGGTGAGCGCCAACTCATCGAAAGCGTACCGGTGAACACGATCGCGAATTTGACGAACACCGGGAAGGCTGGATCGTAAACGATGTATTGCAGCCAGATGAGGAAAATGAAGTGCAGGAGATAGATGCCATATGCTGAGGGCCGCACCGCGTCGAGTAGCCAAAACGAAGATCGCGCAAAGCGCAGGAAAACCGCGGGGACCGTGAACGTCATCGCCGCGCTGAACATCGCAAAGCTGAGGCCATAAGCCGTGTGCCACCAAAGGGGTGGTGAATTGAAGTCCACCAGCCCACTGTGGTGCGTGTAGACCATTAGCAGAATTGCTCCATAGGAGACGATCGCAAAGGCGAGCCACACTATCCAGCGCTTTACCAGCAGTCCATTCCCAGCAAGCATCCCGGCCCTCAAGCTGACCGCACCGACACCGACGCCGGCAAAAAAATATCCGGCATAAAGCAGGATGCGGCTGGTCTGAATCGGTAGCGGATAGTGGCCCGGCTCCACCCGGGATGAATCGCCAAAGATCAGGCGCATCGGCAGATAGGCTACGATTGAGAAGATCAGGAACGCTTGGCCAGGAAGTTTGCGGGTCCTCTGCGCGCCAGGCTGTCACGAACGAACAATCCAGAAAATAAAGAACATGCAGGCCATGAAAAAACTGTCATTGAACAGCACGACCAGATCGAATCCGAGCCAGCGCATCCTGTCGGCATTGCTGAAATAGGTGTAATTGATGACAGAGTGGTGCAGCACCACCAACAACGTGATAAAGCTGCGCGCGCGGTCGATTGGAACGATGCGTTCCGCCGCCATCACAGTCTGCCCGGCGCTATGGGTGTTTTGCAGCATCACTTCTCGAACGCGTCGTAAATGACCGTGCTCAGCCTTGTTGTATTGGGCGGTTGGATTGGAGGCTGCCGCGCCGCCAGCGAAGTGCGGATGGATCAATCGTGCATCGCGCACTTGTAAAAAGCGGATCGCCGGAAGGCGCACCGGCCTGCCGTTTGTTAGCTATTGCATCAGGTATCGTAACGTACTCCGCGATGCTTCGATTCCTGGGGAGGCGCACTGTTATTCCATCTGGAGCACGTCGATCGGGAAATTGCCAGATTCAAACTGGCCATCCCAGTCAGTCGAAACGCAATTCACTTGATCGCCCTCGATACGGACGACGGTCATCAATGGCCCTCCAGAACGCAGCCGAACAAGATTGCCACTCCGTAACGCAGGAGCGGCCTGGTTCTGCATTGCTGTGTTCGACGGAGCAGGGGCGGAAAAGGCTGGAGACAAGGGCATGCCAAGCGCAAGCGTTACTACAATTGCGATCGAGACCTGTTTCGTGGACGTCAACATATTGAACTCCATTTTAAAGTTGTGCGGTTTGCGAGCGCTTGTCGCGACCGGAATGCGTTAGGTCGAGTTCGCCGTGGCAGCGCACCGCTTGGTGTGCCGCGTTCAAGCGCGCATGGGACCAAACGTGTTGGCGAACGGTCGAAGTAAAAGTGGCTATCAGCTATTTGTGAAAGGGGAGCGTCTGGATACGATTGAGTTGCTTACGCAGTGACCTCTTCGTTTCCCGGTTTCAGTGCAATAGATTCTCGCTCGCGAGCGTCCGCAGCGAAGTGCCTTCTAAAACAGAATTTAATCGCAGAACTGAAGCTGCCTTCCCATGTACTCCTTGCACCATCCAACCAGGACACCAAGATGAAATTCGCATTGATCGGCGCCACCGTCGTTGCCGCGGCAGCTTTCGCAACTCCCGTTCTGGCGCAGGCCGTTATCTCAGACCCCGGCTATTGCGCCCAGTTCTACCCAAACGCAAATTGTCAAAACCTGGGACCGGGCAATCCGTACACCGATGTCGGTTACTATCGCGACGACAACTGGCAGAATGGGAACGCCACGATGCCGCGTCATGCAGTGCGTCACAACCATCGGCATGAAGCCGTTAAGTGAACTCGACAAAAACACGGATTGCAAACCCGCATCCGCTTCACGCGCATCGCCGGTTTACATGCGGCGATGTGCAACTCCCCGCAATCGCGGATTCTCACACACAAGGAAAAAGAGCCATGACGAAAAATCTCGCTTTAGCCGCATCGATAACGATGCTGATTGCAATCTCAGGACAGGCGTTTGCGGACACCGCATCACCGAACGCGCGATACTGGTCCAATGCGACCGACTCTTCGGACCGGCAAGTGGTCAACGCCTTCAATGCTTTCGATCCGGCAATGGCCTCACAGACGGCCGAGCCCAACGCGTACCGCTACCATGGCGGACCGAAATCGAACGATTGACGTTTGATGTTCTCGACACGGGTCCTCGCCAGTTCGTTCAAGGGCATCTGGACCTGAGTGGCCGTCGTTTCTTGCGCCTGCGCTTCGCGGCGCAGGAACGCGAGCCTGCATTATGCACGCTTTTATAAGCGTGACATAGGAATCGGGCGGCCGCTTCCTGGACCCTGCGCACATATCATCCGACTTGGCTTCACGCGCGCTCAGTTAGCGAAGATCGGCTTACCGTACCAATCGGGAAAGATCGCCCGACGGTACGGTGGGCCTGTGCGCGAAAACCGAGGTCGGGGCCGGAATGGGAATCGATCGGAACGATCGCCTCTACCCCGACCTCGAGATAGCGGCTCACCCAGATGACGCCCGGATTGGCCTCCCCGCCAGCGGCCCATCGTCCCCATCGGCTACTAAATGCCTGATTATCCGACGCCTCACGCCGCGATGCTAGTCGCCAAGATGCGATTGGGCGCTGATTTCATTCATCAGCTGTTGATTCACGAGGATGCAGCGACCGGCAGGCGGTTCTGGTTCGACCATGGTCCCATCATTTTTTCTCAGGTGCCGCTGCCGCCTTTTCGCTCGGCAGTTTTGGTAAGACAGGTTGCGGGACACTATTAAGACCCATCGAAGCTGGAATATCGCGGCACTCTATCGAGTAGACCAAATCACCCTTTGCCGTTTTACCTATGGGCACACAACCGGATCAGTGACTCCTTCTAGTGGCGGCCCAGGAGAAAGATTCGGAGTTTGCGCAAGTGCTGATGACGCGAACAGCGCGAGCATAAAGGTTAGTTTTCTGATTTCAGCCTCCTGCGGCGAGGTCTCGCACCCTTTGTTCTCAACGGTGCGGTACCCGATGACCCGGCGCTCGCAACCGCCGAGGCCGATCGCTCTGTCACTGGATATGGCGAGGGCTATTCATGCTGCTCTTGCGTGATTCTCGAGAACCAGCACAGCCTTTTTGCAGTGATCGGCGTAGCAATTATGATCGCAGTAGGGGAGCTGTGTCCCGATTTCCCGCAGATAGCTCGCACCGATTGGCTCACAGCACAGCACACAGACAGATTGCTGGCAGGGAGGTGTGCCGTTCACCAAGACGAATCTCATGTGACGCGCCGCTTTGTGCCGAAGATATCGGGGACTGCTGCGCATTTTCGTCTCCTGTGGGCCTTGCGCGGGTCGTGGTTGGTGAGCAACCCTTGCTTGCCGCTGGGGTCTTGGTTCCGCGCTTGTGAGGCTAATCCTCTCGGTGACGCCGATATTCGGTCGGCGTCAGTCCGGTGAATTTACGAAATGCCCTCGTAAATGAACTCGTTTCGCGAAAGCCAATCTGCATGCCGATCTCCGTCACCGAGAGCGCCGGCCTCTGCAACAGGCTTCTGGCGCGATCCATCCGGCGGGCCAT
>Ga0179587_10001047_pt1 | contig 12168 bp, 10 predicted proteins | sample CZODoug2_1_08_16_FD_185932 | JGI IMG/M metagenome (GOLD analysis project Ga0179587, IMG submission 185932) | Vadose zone soil fungal communities from Angelo Coast Range Reserve, California, USA - CZODoug2_1_08_16fungal | ecosystem: Environmental > Terrestrial > Soil > Vadose zone | place: USA...
GTTACGGATCAGCGCGCCGACAATGACATTGTCGATCACGGTCATGGTCTCGAAGCTTTTGACGACCTGGAAGGTGCGCGCGATGCCGCGCTGGCAACGCTCCGCAGCGGGCAGCGCGGTGACGTCTTCGCCGTCGAACCAGATCGATCCTTGCGTCGGCGGCAGCACGCCCGCGATCAGATTGAACAGCGTCGACTTGCCGGCGCCGTTGGGACCGATCAATCCGACGATCTCGCCGCGCCCGACCGATATCGAGATGTCGCTGTTGGCGATCAGGCCGCCGAAGCGTTGCCAGACGCCATGAATTTCGAGCAAGGATTGGGTTTCCAGCAAGGGCGTCATCGGGCCACCGCCTTGCGCCGTCGCGAGAACAATCCGACCAACCCATCCGGCCGCGCCAGCGAGATCAGCACGATCAAGGTGCCGTAGACGATCAGATCGACGCCGCGGCCGGAGCCACCGATGAAGGAGCGCGTCAGCTCGGTGAGCGGGATCAGGATGACGGCGCCGAGCACCGGCCCCCACAGCGTCCCGATGCCGCCGAGCACGGCGGGCAGCGCCATCAGCAGCGAGAACTGGAAGCCCATCACGCTTTCGGGATCGATGTAGGAAACGAACTGCGCGTAGAAGCTGCCGCCGACCGCGGTCAGGAATGCCGACACCGCCGCGGCACCCATCTTGGAGTTGAACACCACCACGCCGAGACTTTCGGCGGCGTCCGGATTGTCCTTCACGGCGCGCCACCAGTAGCCCCACTTGGAGTCCTCGAGCCACCAGGTCACGAGCCAGGCGACGCACGCCAGCGCCAGCGCGAAATAGAAGTATGGCAATTTGCTGCGGGTGAACTGGAACTTGAGCCAACTATCACCACGCACGGGAATGTCGATGCCGAGCGCGGCGCCGGCCCAATCCCAGTTCTGGAACAGCAACAGCGCGATCTCGGCAATGACGATGGTGGCGATGACGAAATAATGCCCGCGCAGGCGGAAACAGGGATAGCCGAGCGCCATCGCGATCGCAGCCGATATCAGGCCGCCGCCGAGCATGCCGAACCACGGCAGCACGCCGAATTTGGTGAACAGAATGGCTGTGGTGTAAGCGCCGAGCCCGAAATACAGCGCGTGGCCGAGCGAGATTTGCCCGCAATAGCCGCCGAGGATATTCCAGCTCTGCGACAACGCCGCGTACATCAGCGTCAGCACCATGATGTTCTGGACGTAGACGTCTTTCACGAACAGCGGCACCAGTGCGGCGATCGCCGCCAGGCACACTGCCACCATCAGGTCGCGGCGGCGGCGCTGGGCAAAGCTGGTATCCATCAGATCGACCCGAACAGGCCGCGCGGCCGGACGAAGACCACCAGCAGGTAGACCGCATAGATACCAACCGACTTCAGCGACGGCGGCAGGATCAGGGCGGTGGTCGCCTCCACAAGTCCGACGATGATGCCGCCGGCAAAGGCGCCGAACACGCTGCCGAAGCCGCCCAGCGCTACCGTGACATAGGCGATCAGCGCGAACGACGCGCCGACATCGGGATAGATGTAGAAGAACATCGCCATGATCGCGCCGGCGAGCCCCACCAGCGCGGCACCCAGGCCCCAGCCCAGCGCGAACACCTTGTTCTTGTCGATGCCGACCAGCGCCACCGCGCCGGCATCTTCACGGGTAGCTTCAAGGGCGCGACCGAAGTCGGTGCGATTGATGAAGAAATACAGCGCGCCGAAGGCTGCGATCGACACCAGCGCACCGGCCAGTTGCGGCACCGGCAGGAAGATGCCCCCAATCGAGACGGTTTTGCCGCCAAGCCATGAATGGGTGACGCTGCGATAGTCCGGCGTGAAGAAGAACTGCGCGAGGCCGCGCATGACAATGGCGAGCCCGAACGTGGAAAAAATCTGCACCATGCCGGCATTGGCTTTGGCCCTGACCGCGAAGCGCACGATCAGCAGATAAACCACCGCACCGAACACGAACAGCGCCGCCGCGACCAGTGGTGCCGCCAGCAACGGATCGATGGCAAAGAACGCGAACAGAAAGAACGTCGCGTACATCGCGATCATGAGGAACTCGCCATGGGCGAAGTTCACCACGTCCATCAGGCCGAAGATCAGCGCCAGCCCGACGGCGATCAGGCCGTAGAGCAGCCCCATCAGCAGGCCGCTGGCAAGACTCTGGATGATGGTCTCGGCTGTCAAAGATGTTGCTCCGTGCCCCAGGCATGACCGTGAAGGCTCGTCATTGCGAGCGAAGCGAAGCAATCCATCGCGCCACGAAAAGAAAGAATGGATTGCTTCGTCGCTACGCTCCTCGCAATGACGAAACGCGCCAGACTCTCGATGATGGTCTCGGCTGTCACAGCCCCCGTCCCTCGCGATCGCCTACTTCATCGGCCAGGTGGCTTCGGCGACGGCGGCTTGCGGCGGGAAGATGGTGACGAACTTGCCGCCGACATATTGCAGCAGCACCGGATCGGCGTCGTTGTTCTGGCCCATTTCGTCAAACTTGACGCGTTTCCACGGCATGATGGTGGTCTCGCCCGGCATATCGGTGGCAACCAGCGCTTCACGGATCTTGTCGCCGTCGGTGGACTTGGCGCGATTGATCGCATCCGCCATCACGATCAGGCCCATGAACTGCCGCGACGTGAGGTCGTTGAAATCCTTGCCCGACTTTTCCTTGAACATGGCGTTGATCTTGCCGACCATCGGCCGCTTGGTGGCAAGATCGAGCGAAAAGGTGCCGCGCGAGATCACGCCTTCGAGCTTGTCGCCGACCGCATCATACAGGGCTTTTTCCGAGAAGCCGGCGTCCTGGGCGACAATGGCGTTCGGCTTGTAGCCGAGTTCGGCCAGGGTCTTCACCAGCAGGATACTGTCGGTGGTGTAGCTCGACGGCATCAGCACGTCGGCGTTCGCTGCCTTGAGCTGCTGCACCTCCGCCGACAATGACGGCGAGTTGGAGCGGTATTTGATATCGGCGACGACCTTGTAGCCGCGCTCATTGGCGAGTTTCAGTTGCGCGTTGCCGGAATCGGTCCCGAAGATGGTGTCCTCGTGGAACAGCGCCAGCGTCTCGATCTTGGTGCCTTTCTTCTTCATGGCATCGAAGAAGTCGAACATCGCGGCCGAGTACATTTCGTCGTGGGGTGCTGCGCGGAAATAAAATTTCAGGCCGCGGCGATGCAGGCTCGGCGAGGAATTGTCCGCCGAGATGAAGGGAATCTGATAGCGCTCGCAGATCTGGCTGACGGTGACCGCGACCGCGCTCTGGTAGGTGCCGATGACGGCGCAAACCTTTTCCTGCGTGATCAGGCGTTCGGTCTCGGCGCGGCCCTTTTGCGGATCGGATTGGTGGTCGGCGAACACAAGGCGGACCTTGGCGCCGCCGAGGCCGGACAAACCTTCGCCCTTTGCCAGCAGCAGATCGAAATCGTAGTTCTTGTTGATGATCTCTGCCGCGGTCTCGTACGCCTTCTGGGCATCGACACCGATTTGCGCGTTGGCGCCGGAGAACGGATAGGTAAGGCCGATCACCACTTCGGACGTTTGCGCACGGGCCGCGATCGGCAGCATGGCTGCGGTGGCTGTGGCTCCAAGCAATACATTTCGGCGGGTGATGGTCATTACAAGATCCCTTGTTGATCAATAGCTATCGATGAAGTGATTGAAAGTTGCGGTAAAGCCTCAAAGAACGGCAACAGCTGCCCATTAAAGCACTGCAAGCTGCTTGTTCTTGAGATCCGTCACCAGCATCAATCCAGGTGCGTGCGTAATCGCAAACGGCAGCTTCGCCGCCGCAATCACCGCTTGCGGTGTCACGCCGCACGCCCAGAACACCGGAATCTCGTCGGCTTCCACCGGGACGGCGTCACCATAATCGGGCTTGGTTATATCGGCGATGCCGATCGAATGCGGATGGCCGAGATGAACCGGCGCGCCATGCACGGCCGGAAACCGCGAGGTGATCTGCACCGCGCGGATGGCATCGGCCGGCTTGAACGGCCGCATCGAGACCACCATGGGTCCTGCGAACGGCCCAGAAGGCGCGCAGGCGATATTGGTGCGGTACATCGGCACCCGCACGCTGCGCTCGATGTGACGGATCGGCAGGTCGTCCGCCATCAGCGCTTCCTCGAACGAGAACGAACAGCCGAGCACGAACGCGACCAGGTCCTCGCGCCAGTGCGCCATGATATCGGTCGGCTCCTCCACCACCTCGCCGTCGCGCCAGACGCGATACCTTGGCAGGTCGGTGCGGATGTCGAGATCGATCCCGAGCGAGGGAATGCAGGGGTCGCCGACGTCGGACATGCCGATCACGGGGCATGGTTTCGGGTTGAGCTGGCAGAACCGGTGAAACGACGCCGCCAGCTTCTCCGGCAGGATCGCCAGATTACCCTGGACGAAGCCGTTGGCGACCCCGGCCGTGGTGGTGGCCATGCCGGCCCGGCACGCCAGGCGTGCCTGCAGGCTCGGAAGGGCCGCTTTATCGCCGTCAAATCGTTGTTCTGCCGCTAAAACGGTCATCACATCGTCCTGCCTATTATCTCGACAGGAGTGAAACCTATACGTACTATAAAGTCTAATCTTCCTTTCTAATCATAGTCGATAAATCCATTTTATCGGTTGGAGCTCCCATCGAATGGTGGATTTCAAGTCAATCGAGACGTTCCTGTGGGTGGTAACGCTCGGCAGCTTCCGCGGCGCGGCCCAGAGGCTCAACACCACCCAACCGGCCATTTCGCAACGGATCGCGCAGCTCGAACGCGAGATGGGCGTGAAGCTGCTGAACCGCGACCACCGCGTGGCATCGCCAACCACCAGCGGCCGGCAGTTGATGGTCTATGCGGAAAAGCTGATCGGCCTGCGCTCGGAAATGATGGCGGAGGTCGGCGACCGCTCGGCGATGCGCGGCGTAATGCGGCTCGGCGTCGCCGAGACCATCGTGCACACCTGGCTGTCGCGTCTGATCAAGAGTGTCAACACCGCCTATCCCAATCTGTCGCTGGAGATCGAAGTCGATATCACGCCGAACCTGAGCGCGCGGCTGCTGGCGCAGGAAATCGAGCTCGCATTTGTGCTCGGGCCATTGTCCATCTCCAGCGTGCGCAATCGCCCATTGTGTGACTATCCGATCGGTTTTCTGGCCAGTCCATCGCTCGGCCTTGGCAATGGTCCGTTGACGGTGCACGATCTGGCGAAATTTCCGATCATTACCTTTCCGCGCAAGACCCAGCCCTATGAGATTGTGCGCTCGCTGTTCAATCGGCCCGATCTGCCGCCGATCCGGCTGCACGCCAGCGCTTCGCTCGCGACCGTGATCCACATGGCGATCGAGGGGCTGGGAATTGCCGTGATCCCGACGGCGATCGTCGAAAACGAACTGGCGGACGGGCGGTTGCAACTGCTCTCGACCGACCTGAAAATCTCGCCGCTGACGTTTTCGGCCAGTTGGCTGGCATCCCCAGATACGGTCGCGGTCGAACTGGTCGCCGATCTCGCCGGCAAGATCGCGCAGTCGCGTGCCTTGGTTGACGCGCCGCCGCTGGCGGGTCATTGAAAAGCCGTCGCCGTATCCGCGCGTATCTGGAACCGCCGCATGAGCCAAGCCGCATCCAATCTGCAAATCGATTCCGCCCGTCTCTGGGATACCATCCACGAAACCGCGAAATTCGGCGCCACGAAGAAAGGCGGGATACGGCGGCTGACGCTCGGCCCGGAGGACAAGCAGGTCCGCGACTGGTTCCGCACCGCGTGCGAGGCCGCGGGCCTCGACGTGCATGTCGATGCGCTCGGTTCGATGTTCGCACTGCGCAAGGGCCGCGACATGTCGAAGGCCCCGGTCGGGCTCGGCTCGCACCTCGATACCCAGCCGACCGGCGGCAAGTTCGACGGCGTACTCGGCACACTGGCGGCGCTTGAGGTGGTTCGCACGCTCAATGACGCCGGGATCGAGACCGAGACGCCGATCTGCATCGTCAACTGGACCAATGAAGAGGGTTCGCGCTTCGCGCCGGCGATGATGGCGTCGGCGGCTTATGTCGGCGATTTCACCACCGATGATATTTTGTCGCGTAGGGATGCCGGAGGCGTCACGGTGGCCGAGGCACTGGACAGCATCGGCTATCGCGGTGAGCGCCCGGTTGGCACGCAGAAATTTGCGAGCTTCGTCGAACTGCATATCGAGCAGGGCCCGATTCTTGAAGCGGAAGGCAAAACCATCGGCGTGGTCGATTCCGGCCAGGGCGTGTTGTGGTATGACGGCAAAATCACCGGCTTCGAGAGCCATGCCGGCTCGACGCCGATGCCGCTGCGCCGCGACGCGCTGGCGACCTTGGCGGAGATCGTGCTGGCGATGGAGAGCATTGCACGGAAGCACGGTCCCAAGGCGGTCGGCACTATCGGCGAGGCCGTCATCGCCAATCCCTCGCGTAATGTCATTCCCGGTGAGATCGCTTTTACGGTGGATTGCCGCAGCGCCGATGCCGCGATCATGGACGCGCTCGACAAAGAGCTACGCGCCGCCGCCGCCGAAATCGCAGCGCGACGCAAGGTCGAAGTCGCGCTCGATCTGGTGTGGCGCAAACCGCCGACCCATTTCGATCCCAAGCTGATCGATGCGGTGGAGAATGCGACCAAGGCGCTCGGCTATTCGCATCGGCGCATCACGTCCGGCGCCGGTCACGATGCCTGCAATCTCAATACCATGATGCCCGCGGCGATGGTGTTCGTGCCCTGCAAGGATGGCGTCAGCCACAATGAGCTTGAGGACGCGACCCAGGTCGATTGCACGGCGGGCGCCAACGTCCTGATGCATACTGTGCTGGCACTCGCCGGCGTCGCTTCCTGACCGAACCCAATGGAGAACCCTGTGCGTGGTGTATTCGTCGATGCCAATGAGGCGCTCGCGGTTATTTTCGAACGACTGACAAAACCGGGGGATCCCGAGGTAAGCATCCATCGCGACCCGGACGTGGCATCAGATCAGTTGGCTGATGTGCTGGGTGGCGCGGAGATCGCGATCGTCGATCACACCGCGCTGCCGACCGAGGTGGCGCGCACATGTTCGGGCCTCAAGCACGTGGTGTTTCTGGGCACCGGCGCGCGCAGCTACATGAATCCGGAAGAACTTAGCCAGCTCGGCATCGCCGTTCACCTGATCAGGGGCTATGGCGATACCGCGGTCGCCGAATCCACCATCGCGCTGATGTGGGCGGCCGCGCGCGGCATCGCGCAGATGGACCGCGAAATGCGCGCCGGCAACTGGCTGCGCGAGGACGGCATGCAATTGACCGGCAAGACGCTGGGCCTGATCGGCTTCGGCGGCATCGCCGCGGAAGTGGCGCGCATCGCGCTCGGCGGCGGCATGCGCGTCATCGCCTGGAACCGGTCGCCGAAGAAGTCGTCCCGCGTCGAGTTTGTCGAACTTGATGAGCTGCTGACCGAAAGCGATGTGGTCTCGTTGCATCTGCTGCTCAACGACGAGACCCGCGGGTTCATCTCGCGCGCATGCATTGAAGCCATGAAGCCAGGCGTAATCCTGGTCAACACCGCGCGCGGCGCACTGGTCGACGAGGACGCCATGATCGAGGCGCTGCAGTCGGGTCAGATCAGGCATGCCGGGCTCGACGTCTTCAACATCGAACCTTTGCCGGTGGATCATCCCCTGACGAAACTGCCGAACGTCACGCTGTCGGCGCATTCGGCGTTCCGCACGCCCGAGGCCAGCGAAAATCTGATCGAGGCGGCGTGGCAGCATTGCCGAAGGATCGTGAAGGCGAAGTGATTCCCACCATCTATTCCTGGACCGCTATCCTGAATGGTGGGCACGCGGAGCCTGTCATCGGGCGCGCGTTCGCGCGACCCGGTGGCTTTGCCCACCGATCTGCCCGTCGTCATTGCGAGCGAAGCGAAGCAATCCAGAATCGCGCAAAAGGACTGGATTGCTTCGTCGCTGCGCTCCTAGGAAGAAAGTCGCTCAAAAACGGTGTCATACTACCAACATCGAGCCTCAAACTTTCATCCAAGGCGGGTCGGTGCCTTATCCACCGGTCCCAACTCGCAATGACGACAGCCGCCCTACTCCACCATCTCAGCGACGGCCTTGCCGCAGGCCGTGGTGTCGGCATTGCCGCCGAGATCCCTGGTGCGCAGCGTGCGTTCGCCGAGCATGCGCTCGATCGCAGCCACGATCGACGCCGCGGCGGTCTTCTCGCCGAGGTGTTCCAGCATCATGGCGCCGGACCAGATCATGCCGATCGGGTTGGCGATGCCCTGCCCCGCGATATCGGGCGCCGAGCCGTGCACCGGCTCGAACACCGAGGGGAAATGCCCTTCCGGATTGATATTGCCTGAGGGTGCGATGCCGATGGTGCCGGTACAGGCCGGCCCAAGGTCAGACAGAATGTCGCCAAACAGGTTCGAGCCGACGACGACGTCGAACCAGTCCGGATGCAGCACGAAATTCGCGGTGAGAATATCGATGTGATACTTGTCCCACTTCACCGCAGGGTAGTTCCTGGCCATCGCCTCGACGCGTTCGTCCCAATACGGCATGGTGATCGAAATGCCGTTGGACTTGGTCGCCGAAGTCAGATGCTTCTTCGGCCGTGATTGCGCCAGCTCAAACGCGAATTTCAGAATACGGTCGACGCCGATCCGGGTCATCACGGTCTGTTGGGTGACGAATTCGCGCTCGGTATCCGGAAACATCCGCCCGCCAACGGACGAATATTCGCCTTCGGTGTTTTCGCGCACCACCCAGAAATCGATATCGCCCGGCTTGCGATTGGCCAGCGGCGACGGCACCCCCGGCATCAGGCGCACCGGGCGCAGATTGACGTACTGGTCGAACTCCCGGCGGAATTTTATCAATGAGCCCCACAACGAAACGTGATCGGGGATTTTGGCGGGCCAGCCGACCGCGCCGAAATAGATCGCGTCATGCTTGCCGATTTTCGCCTTCCAGTCTTCCGGCATCATCTCGCCGTGCCGTTCGTAGTAATCCCAGGAGGCGAAATCGAAGTGATCGAAATGCACGCCGACGCCGTGCTTCTTCGCGGCGGTCTCCAGCACCCGCAGCCCTTCCGGCACTACTTCCTTGCCGATGCCGTCGCCGGGAATGACCGCGATCCGGTATTGCTTTTTTTCATTGCTCATCGAGAGATTCCTCATGCCTTGCCGGGCCGGCAGCGCCGGTTATTTGACCGGATTGCAATGGACCAAACTTGGTCACGACGCAACGCTGCAGTGCAATGTTGACGGTTTCCGCGGCGGCAGCCTAACAGTAGAAGTTCGCCGACGCCCGCAAGCCCCCCGATCAGATATCTCCCATCAAGAGAGCAATCCCATGGATCTCCATTTGCGCGGCAAGCGCGTTCTGATCACCGGCGCGTCCAAGGGCATCGGTGCTGCCGCCGCCGAAGCCTTTGCCGAGGAAGGTTGCCATCTCCGGTTAGCTGCCCGCAGCGGCGATCAGCTCAAGGCCCTCGCCGAACGGCTGCGGTCGGCGCATCAAATCGACGCGACGGCCCATGTCGTTGACCTGCGCAAATCAGAGGACATTGAGAGGCTGGTGAAGGATGCCTCCGACATCGACATCTTGGTCAACAATGCCGGCGATATCCCGGGCGGCTCGATCGACAAGGTCGACGAGCCGACCTGGCGTCACGCCTGGGAGCTCAAGGTGTTCGGCTATATCAACCTCACCCGCGCGATCTACGCGCAGATGAAGGCGCGCGGACATGGCGTGATCGTCAACGATATCGGCGCCGCCGGGGAAAGGTTCGATGCCAATTATATCTGCGGCAGCGCCGGCAACGCCGCGCTGATGGCGTTTACCCGCGCGCTCGGCGGCAAGAGCCTCGCCGACAACATCCGCGTGGTCGGCATCAATCCGGGGCCGGTCGGCACCGACCGCCATGTCACGCTGCTCAAGACCCGCGCCAGGAACCAGTTCGGCGACGAAAACCGCTACACGGAGTTTCAAAAAGGCCTTCCGCTCGGCCGCCCCGCGCATGCGCGCGAAATCGGCGACCTGATGGCGTTCCTCGCCTCCGACCGCTCCGGCTACACCTCCGGCGTGATTTACACCGTCGACGGCGGCATCAGCGCGGGGTGGTAGCCCCACCGTCATTGCGAGCGCAGCGAAGCAATCCACTCTTGCATCGTGGCGCCATGGATTGCTTCGCTTCGCTCGCAATGACGACTAACCCGCCATCCGCTCCAACAATTGCCGGATCAGCGTCGTGATCCGCCCCGTCGGCGACATCAATTCATTCATGATCGTGAAATGGTCGGCGCCGGGAATCTCTTCATAGCTCACCGGCAAGCCATATCTGGCGCGGTGGGCCGCGAAATCCGCGGTCTGCTGGCGCAGCAGCGGCAATTCCGCGCTGCCGGCGACCAGCGACAGCGGCTTCATCGCGCCGCCGGCCTGCATCATGGGCGAATTGCGCCGCGACATCGCTTCGTCGAGGCCGAGCTTGACGTTGAGATAGCTGTGGCGGATCGGCTCGAGATCGTAGATGCCTGATATCGCCATGCCCGCTTTGACGTGGCGGTGCGACAGCGCCGTCGAGGTCAGATGCCCGCCGGCGGACCAGCCGGACACCACGATCCGGCTCGGGTCACCGCCGAGTGCTGGCAATTCCTCCGCCAGAAAATCGAGCCCCTGGTGGATTTCGGCGACGATTTCATCGAGCGTCGCATCCGGCGCCAGCGTGTAGCCAATCATGGCGACATTGATGCCATGCGCCATCGGGCCACCGGCAAATATCGCGAAAACCTCCTTGGCCCGCATCTGCCAGTAGCCGCCGTGAATGAACAGCAGCGTCGGCGCTTTTTCAGCAGCCTTGAAAAAGTCGATCCGATTGCGCTCGCGCGGGCCATATCTGAGGTCGAGGTGATCGGAATATTGCGCCCGCATCTCCGCGGAATGCCGTTCCCAGCCCGCGACCATATCGCCGCTGCCAGCCACGGCCACGCCGTTGTTGAGCCCGAGGTCACGGTCTTGCTGGCTCATACCGCGCCAGTCGGGCGCGTCGGACGGTGTACTCATGCTTAAATCTCTCCGATCATGGCCGTTGGCCGGTACGTTGCCACTTTGCCGGAAAATGTTTTACACGGCTACACAATCCGCTATCGAGAAGCGTAACGACAGGAGAGACGCAAAGTGGCATCTGATCAGGGTCTGGTGCGGGCAACGGCCTGCGCCATCGTCGACAAGCTCAACTCGGGCGACATCACACCGCTCGATCTGCTCGACGTGCTGGAGCGGCGGATCGCCGACGTCGACGGCCAGGTGAACGCGTTGCCGACGCTGTGCTTCGATCGCGCCCGGTCACATGCCAAAGAGCTGATGAAGAAGCCGCTCGGCGGTCGCGGCCTGCTCGCCGGCATGCCGCTGCCGATCAAGGATCTCACCGCTGTCGAGGGGGTAAGGACCACGCAGGGTTCGCCGATCTACAAGGACAACATCCCCGCCGGTTCCGATCTCCTGGTCGAACATCTCGAACATAACGGCGGGGTGATCTACGCCAAATCCAATACGCCGGAATTCGGCGCCGGCGCCAACACCTTCAACGAGGTGTTCGGCGCGACCCGCAACCCCTGGGATCTGTCGCGATCGGCCGCCGGCTCCTCGGGCGGTGCCGCGGTCGCGCTCGCGACCGGCATGGCGTGGCTCGCGCACGGTTCCGACATGGGCGGCTCGCTGCGCAATCCCGCCAGCTTCTGCGGCATCGTTGGCATGCGGCCGAGCATCGGCCGCGTCGCGCATACGCCTATCGCCGCGATCGACCGCAATCTCAGTGTGCAGGGCCCGATGGCGCGCAATGTCGAGGATCTGGCGCTGCTGCTCGATGCCATGAGCGGCGAGCATCCGGCCGATCCGCTGTCGCTGCCCTCGCTGCCGGCATCGTTCCTGTCCGCCGCGCGCTCCGGCAAGGGGCCGAAACGCATCGCCTATTCGCCCGATCTCGGCATCACCCCGGTCGATCCCGAAGTTGCCGCCATCACCCGAAAGGCCGCGGCACGCTTCGCCGAGGCCGGCGCCATTGTCGAGGAAGCGCATCCGGACCTGCGCGAGGCCCATGAATGCTTCCATGTGCTGCGCGCGTTCGATTTCGCCATCAGCAAGGCGGCGCTGCTGCGCAGCAAGCGCGAGC
>Ga0179587_10001048_pt1 | contig 12159 bp, 7 predicted proteins | sample CZODoug2_1_08_16_FD_185932 | JGI IMG/M metagenome (GOLD analysis project Ga0179587, IMG submission 185932) | Vadose zone soil fungal communities from Angelo Coast Range Reserve, California, USA - CZODoug2_1_08_16fungal | ecosystem: Environmental > Terrestrial > Soil > Vadose zone | place: USA...
ATTCCGTCATGAGCACCTCACTTCAGCAGTATCGGCTTCGCAAAGCAGCCGTGCAGATGCGGCGGTTCACGGCGGAGGACTTGGCGTCGGCGTCCAAATCCGGTCTCACCACTGTGCAGAAGTTCGTCAATCGCCTCGACCAGGAAACCGGCTCGCTTAAGAAAGAGAATCTTGCTACGGGTGCGCCTGGTCGTCCCGTTGTGTTGTATAGCCTGACGAATGCGGGCATTCGCAAGCTGGCAACCGAGATCGCTCCGATCGCGAAAGACCTGAATGAAGCTGTGCCGGAGGCTGCTCCGATCTCGGTCACTGCGCCAGTCGAGTCGGCCGACCCTTTGCTGGGTACGGGTCTCGGGCGATGGATTCCGGCCTTTACGAGTAACCTTGAGTGGGCAACGAAGGCTGGTGCAGCCCGTGTGTTCATTGAAGCCGGGCAACCGGCGCTCTTGCGGGTGGAGAACAAAATCGAACGGTCAGAGGGAGACCCTTGGAGCGCAGAAAAGATCAGGTCGGTCTTGCGGGACACCCTGAATGAGTGGCAAGTGCAACAATATGGATCTCGTGGCTGGACGGCAGGGGCGCCCGAATTCTTTGACGATGCCCGGTGGGGAATCCGCGTGAAGAGGGTGGGCGGAAGTCCAACGGTGGAACTGAAGCGGATGCCCGCAAACGTTCCGACGATCGAAGACCTGTATCTTCCGCCTCTTGTCGGTGATCTTGCGGAGAAGAACACGGGGCTCGTGCTCCTCACGGGGATCGGACGAAGTGGGCGGAGCCGGGCGATGGCGGCGATGGTCGACCGGGTAAATCGAACCCGAGCCAACCGGATCGTTACCCTCGAGGAACCGATTCTGTATGTCCACAAAACGCAACGGTCGATCGTCGAGCAGCGCCAAGTTGCGCTCGATGTCCGGGATATTGCGTCGGGTTTAGAGCAAGCGCTCGAAGATTCCGCCGAGGTTCTGGCGGTGAGCGAGCTGGCGGACAAAGAGAGCGTGGCGAGGGCGCTGGCGGCGGCCGAGCATTCCCTGATAATCGCGCGGGTGACGGCCGCTGACCCGGCGGGCGCGCTGCGCAGAATGGTCGGGTTTTTCCCGGCGGAAGAGCAAGAGCGCATTCGGATTCAGATCGTGTCGAATCTGAGCGGTGTTGTGGCGCTGTCCGGACTTGAGCCGCAACGAGGCCACGATCCGGTGGCGGCTGCAGCGGTTGTGCTTGTGGACAGGAGCGTCCGCACGACGCTCATCGACGACCCGCACTTTGAGCGGTTCAATATTCGATTTGAGATCGACACTCCAACGACGCAGTCGCTAGCCACCTCGATTGCCGAATTGCAGAAGTTCGACCAGATTTCCGAGTCGACAGCGGAGAAGTACCGGTGGCAAGTGACTGCCGCGAACGACTACTTGGTTGCAAACGCCGAGCCCAAGCAGGCGGCGAAAGGTTAGGTGAGCTACGGATTCGCCTGACCATGACGGCAACATTCGCGAACGCCGAGGCAGTACGGTCTCAGGAGAGAAATTGGATGCCGATTAATCTCGCCAAACTATTTGTTGTGGGCATCTCTTCAAGGGCTTTGTTCGACCTTGAGGAGGAAAACCGTATTTTCGATACCGAGGGTTTGCGGGCATTTAGCAAGTATCAGCTCGATCACGAGGACGTTGTCCTCCGTCCGGGCTCAGCGTTTCCTCTCATCCAGAGCCTGCTGGGGATCAATGGCATTCTCAAGAGGCATAGGGTCGAAGTGATCTTGCTTTCGAGGAACCACCCGGACGTAAGCCTCCGTGTCTTCCATTCTATTGATCATTACAAGCTTGAAATTACCCGCGCAGCGCTGACCGGGGGAGACCCGCTAGCGCCGTACCTGAGCGCGTTCAAGACGAGCCTGTTCCTTTCGCAGTCTGCCGAAGACGTGCAATTGGCCGCGAATCAAGGCATCGCAGCCAGCCTGATTTATTCGCCACCGCGGGAAATGCAGCCTGTTCCAGCGCAGATCCGGATTGCGTTTGACGGCGATTGCGTATTGTTTTCCGATGAAGCGCAAAAGATTTATGACGAGAAGGGCCTTGCGGCCTATCACGAACACGAAAGGACAAACGCGAGAAAGGAACTGCCAGCGGGGCCGTTTGCGGAGCTTTTGAAGCTGTTGTCCGAAATCCAAGGGGAAGATGCGAAGAGCTCTCCCGTGCGTATCGCGCTGGTCACCGACCGGAACGGGCCTGCGCACGAGCGCGCCATCCGAACGTTGCGCAAATGGGATGTCCGCATCGACACGGCCCTGTTCCTTGGGGGAGCGCCGAAAGTAGATTTTCTGACGGCGTTTGGCGCTCATATATTCTTTGACGACAAGAAGGAATACTGCGAACTCGCTGCGAAGCAAGTTCCCACCGGGAGGGTGTTCTCGCCGATTCCCGCCAACGTGGAAGTGGGCGTGCGGCTTGAGAAGATTGAAGATGCAGCCGGTCAGGAGGAATTTCTTTTGGTTTGCCGTGAATACTTGAAGAAGGAGTATCCAGAGGCCGAAAGCGGGTTCATCGTGTGGTACGAAACGAACGTCAAGGATTGGCCTTCGGAGATCCGATCCGCCTTCCTCGCGGAATTGAATGCCAGTGTCGAGGGCACGCCGGTTGGCAAGGAACGGATCGCAGTGGGCAAGGAGAACTCGGGCCAGGCAAAGCTGCACGGGTTTCTTGAGAAACTCGTCCACAAGCACCGGCCACGGTGAGAAGGCATGTTTGACGAAGGGTTCGTTTCAAAGAAGGTGCAAGATCTGCTGCTTCTAGCGAAGAATCGCGGTTCGTTCCGGCTGCCTGTCGAGCCCAGCGAGATAGCGAATCTGTGCTTGGTTGTGAGTGTTGAGGACCGACCGATGATTCCAGAGGGCGTGTTGGCTCCTGTCCCAGGAGGTTTCAAAGTATTTCTGCAAGACAACTTCGCCTCCGATCCCGGAAGCCGTATCCGAAGGCGATTTACTTTCGCGCACGAGCTCGTGCATACCTTCTTTTATTCAGTGGAGGGCAATTCACCACGGGCAATGAAGGGCGCGCCCCGAGGCCCGAAGCTCGAACGCTTGTGTCAATTCGGCGCGGGCGAGATCCTCGTTCCGGAATTCCTTCTAAAGCGGAATCTACCATCTGGCAAGGCCGCTTCGGCGGAGGACCTGCTTCAACTTGCCGCAACGTTCGATGTGTCACTCGAAGTAATCTTTCGACGAATTCAAGAGCTGGGCCTTGTCGCCGAGGATGAATTCGCGGCAGCGCTGGTAGACAGAGCGCAGGATGGAACGGAAATAGTCCAAGCTGCTTGCTATGGATCCCTGTTGCTATGCAATCTGCCGCGGCCTAAGCGAGGGATGGAATTTGATACGTGGGTGGAACCGTTGCGGGCGCTCGGAGGGCCGGACCTTGGATCTCGAGCTGCGATCACTACCAAGACAGCGGAGGTCCGGACGAGAAAAGTACACCGATCAAGGCGGTCCTACATTTTCGAGTTGAAGTTCGCTCGCCTAAAAAACCCGGAATAGAAGGTTCGCATCTGGCAAAATAGGCTGTCACATGTCAGCGGCTAGGTACAAGTTAGGTACAACTAAGAGGGGGGAAATAACGCTTCTTGTCCCGTAAGCGACGCCAAATAAAGCGTTTATGGGATTCAGATGCTTGGTTCGGGACCAGGAGGCCGTTGGTTCAAATCCAATCGCCCCGACCATTTCTTTCACGGTCCAGCCCGGACACATGGGTTAGAAGCTGTGAAGAAACCCCACTGAATTTCCGCCTTGCAAAATAAAAAGTCTTCCGTAAGCTCGCGGCATGAAGTTTCCACAGGGGCAAATCAACAAGAAGCACCCACTTGCTGGACAATGCCTGAAGCAGAAAGACAACCTGCGTTACTGGAAGAGACCTTGGGCAAGCTTTCGAGAAAATCCAAGAAAATCTGATACCGCGATGGCCGTGCGTTACGCACTGGGGCGGTGGGACGCCTTGATGCGTTTCAGTGACGATGGTCGCCTGGAGATCGACAATAATGCCGCGGGACGCTCGTTGCGCGCCGTGGTTTTAAGTCGCAAAAATTATTTGTTCGCGGGATCGGACGCCGGGGGCGAGCATGCGGCAGCGATCTCCAGCCTGATCGGAACAGCAGAACTCAACAACCTCGACCATGAAGCGTACTTGCGCGAAGTGCTCTCGCGCATCGCCGATTGTCCCATCAACCGCATCCAGGAACTGCTGCCCTGGAGCCTCGCCGCAGAGCTCGCTGGAAGTTCACGGAGCGCAGCTAGTCAAATACAGCTCGCCAAGACGGCCCTCGCATGACGCTTCCGCAGATCCAGCTCCTCGTCATCGATCTTCCGGCCCTCCAGGCCCCACAATCTGCGCCGGCTTGTATCTCTTCGTCGGTACACCAGCGTTTCCTCCAGACTGAATTCTCTCATTCTCTCTAACTCTCGCTGGTACAAAACTCCCATTTCCTAACAACGCTTCGAATAGGCAATTCGCAATTTGTTTATATATGGAGGCTTCCGCGATGGGTCTCAGATAAGAATAAGGAATACTCTTAGGCGTCATGTAAAATATCTCCAGCGCCCTGAAGAAACCCTCCAACCAACTCTTACCGCGATCTCGCAGGGAACAACTATTTAGAAGGCAATGCTTTACCAAAAGATCTTCATCCAAACGGACAGGATTGCCCGCGCTGAGTAAACGCAAGTACAATTCAAAGTCCTCACATGTAGGAAGTCGCTCGTCAAAGCGCAGGCCCACGCGCTCGAATACGGCACGCGGTATTACTATTTGCGACATACTATGAACAAAACAAGATAATAACATTGACTGCAGAAAATCGGTCGGGACGATCGGAATGCAAGTTACGCTCTCCCTTATTCGCCCTCGTAAAGCCAGGTACCTGCCGCAATAACTAAATACTGCAGATTGATTTTCAGCTAGCGATGCAACTTGTCTTTCTAGATATGCGGCCCGCCACACGTCGTCACTATCGAGAAAAGCTATGATATTTCCCTTCGCGATTAATAATCCGCTGTTACGGGCTGCCGCTACTCCTTGGTTCGATCGATGCCGGACCGTACACACAGCGGGGAACTGCTTGGCGAGCCAGTCCGACGTATCATCTTTTGAACCGTCGTCAACCACAATTATTTCGTAATGCGTATAGGTTTGATCTATTACGCTCTGGATGGCTCTTCCCAGCACACCAATGCGATTGTACGTGGGAATTATAACGGAAACGAGCGGACCACTTTGAGCATGAGAGCCGTCAGTTCCCCTAACGTAATCCACACCAGCCTCCTGCTTCAGTGTGATGAGGGCATCCAATAAATCGACGTGTACCTTGAATTTGAAATGGGGCAGTTTTTCCTTTCCACGTTGTAAATCGAGACGGTAGAGTGACGGATGCCAGAGTAGTGAATTCGCTTGACGAGCTTGTCGATAAGCTGGCTTTAGAGACTGTTGTATTGCTCCCCGTTCGCGCGCGACCTCCAAGGCATGTTCTTATGGCAAGCCAACCGGCTTTCCTATCAGATTGAGCTTCCATATAGCTTGTTTAGATCAAATCACAGATAGTGTGGTAATGAAGAATTCCTGCCTGCATCTGTAAGCCGCTAAGAAAGCAAGTCCGAAATGAGCGCCATGCGGGCTCTCTGCCCACAATAGTACGGATTGTTCGTCTCCAATTCCGGCAGGATAACACGCACTACGTGAACGGGTTTGATTTCGTCCCGACTTAGATTGACGGCCACGATATGCTTTATACCGGCACGAATGATCATCTGCCGTATCCAGGTCAACTCCGTGTAGGCATCGTTAGAAATCATGCCCTCGACTTCGGGCAACGGGGTAGCACGGCCATCTTCGCCCTCCCAAAACAACTGTGCCGTGGCTCTAAGTGGAATCGGACGCTCATGTCGTCCCAGGCTGCGCGCCTGCACAGTCAGATCCTCTCGACCTGCGGCAACAGAACCCGCAACAGTCTGTGCCGCCTCAAGTATCGCCATATGAGTTGCGACGCCAGGGTTCGGGTGGGTTGCCCAACCCCGGCCGATTTTTCCATTCTTCCCAATATGTGCTAAGAACGTAGGGACACGAACTTCCGATGTGGTGTCCCAGACTCGGACGTTGTAATCGGCACGATGGAACCGTTCAGTCAAAATACGGGTATCGTCCGACAGCGTCGTATTGTCAATTCTTCGCGGCATTAGGCGGCGAGGGCTAAATCCCAGTCCTGGGTTCTCCACTTGCAGTTCGCTCATCCTTGTCGCATGCCGCTCAATATATTCACACATGGCATGAACCAGTGCCTCGGCAAGCGTAAACCCGGAGGCCAGTCCGTTAGTCGTGAACACTACCCGAGCACCACGTTGGCTATAAAAGATATTGTTCTTACCGCAATTGAATGGATTTGCGACGGCTGCCAACGGCACAAATACAGCGCGACCGTCGATTAGGTCAAAACACTTCTCCCACGCAAACTCAAGATGTTCTTCGTAAATCGAGTCGTATGGTAGGTCGAGCATCCGCGGATCCAGGGCGTTCTCTCCGCGCAAGTTTGCGTACGATGTCCATATCGGCTCGCCCTTGTAGCGTTCCTGTGCCCATTTCTCGACCTCTTCCATAATTCCTCCGATAACAGCTCCCTCCTTCGTGTCGCTTTTTCCGGACCCGTAACTGCTCGACCAGGCACCATCCGGGCGAGCCGCCTGACTGATATGAACGCCTTCGAGTTCGGTAAGGCCCGCGATCATACCTACCCGAGTTATCCCTATAAGGGTCTTGAGCCGGTTCACTTGTTCATACGCTCGCGCGAGTGGAAGACAGAAGCGTTGATCGCCGGGTGCCTTGGGTGAAGATCGTAATCCAAACGCTTCATCAGCCGCCTGCCCAACCTTTTGGTTCTGATCAGCCATGGAGATAGCAGGCTGCTGAGCCTCAACCATGAGCCGGGCATTGGTTATCATTTCCAAAAAGTGCTGGATCTCATGTTTTGCTGCACCCATATCAATGAGGTGCTTCTGTACTTGGTACCAATTGGGCATGCAATGAAGACGACAGAGTATTCGCTTGGCGCTATCTGTTGCCTCATCCGAGGGCGTTTCTTTCCCTACCAGCTTTTTTAAACTCGCATATCTCATCGCTTCTCGTTTTAGAGCCATGTCATTGAAGAACAACTCACAACGAAGAGCTTTCATATACGCCGGAGTCGGATTGCATGCCAAGCGTAGGGCGATACGTTGCATGACGCCTTCATCTCTTAATTGCGTTGAAATATCCTTTAATCCTAAACCTAGGTCACTCATAGTGACTTGGATTTCCTCTCGCGTCTTCCATCCCCAAGTCGCGCAGAGTCGTCGGAAGTCCCTTTTCACTTCTTCTAGATTCTGCTGCGGTCGACGGGGCTCAACCTCAATAGGGAAAGCGGCAGATTGGTTTTGCGGCAGGAGGCGGATAATAGCATTCCTGGCATGCAACATATATCTGCCGGTCAACTTCAAGAAAAGCACGAGCTCGGCAAATGGTATTGCGTCACCCATCTCCCAAATAAGCACCGGAGCATCCACAGATATCTCAACCGGAGCTTTGATGCTGGAGAAATTATCCCTAGGCCCGTAATCCGGAGCGGTGCCGGCGCCGTCAATGGCCCCCGGAGTCGCTCGTGAGGTGGGCAAGTGCTGAACGTCAGCAAGGCGTTCAAGTAGCAGTTTGGCGTCTTCCCTCTTCAGATCAAGGCGCGTCAGGAGATTCAACAAATCTTCTGTATCTATCTTTTCATCAAGCTTGGCCTCTGCCAAAATCCGCTTGTATGTGCGATCGCGGTAATGCAGTTTCTTCGCTGCCGCGAGAATTCGCTCACTCACAGATGCGCTGATAGAGCCAGAGTGCAACAGGCGCTCTATGGCGTATCGCACATTCACCAAAGGAACCGTTAAAGGGACAAATCTGCTCGGATCAAAGATCAAAGCAACTTCGTCATCACCATCGATAATTCCCTTCCTGTACATCTCATAGATGTGACCGACGCCGTGCATTCCGGGAATCTCTACCGCACGCAGCGCTCCCATGCTCGAGCTTCCGAAGATTGTCACTCCGCGCTTTAGCGCATAGACAATTTCGCGTGGGCTGACCGCTTGATTTTGGTCGAAAACACCGTCGATCAGGCCGATTATGGCGCCACCGACAACCTTGGCCAAGTCACCCCTTCGGCAAGGTGGCCTGAAATCCGCATTCACGATCGCTCGGGCTTCATCGAGAGCGATCGATGGTCCAAGGAATACAATGGGGAGTCCACGATATGCACTCGATACGATGCTGTCGTCCATGATTGACCACCTCGTCCGATCTGGCTACCAATTGATGGCCTGGTTGGGCACTCTCTCAACGGGGTCGCATAGAGCGGATAAGCGTTTATTTACGCTCGATGGAATACACGGCCCCGTCCCATACGCGTCCCCGTGACAGGCAAGAACTTCGATGGCCAAATGGGAATGGATTGTGTGCTGAAATTGTCCCGAGCCCAGGTGAAAGTAACGGCTCTCGAGCGACTGCACGTTCCGCGAGCTGGGCACGGATTTAGTTTGCGATGCAGTGGTTCGGGGTTGCCCATGCTGCAACCAACCGCCGAAACAGCTCAGTGAACTTCAAGGGGCGCCTGCAGCGCCCCGGCGTTCCAAGGTGTGCTGAGCAGCTACCGCTACGCGTTCATCCGTTCCCGGCCAGTCGTCTATTCCTCAGAAAATAAGCCATAACCCTTTACTTTCAGCGAGCACGTTGCAGCTATTTTCATGGTTCGCTTGTGGTTGGCAGAACCCATGAGCTATTCGTATCTCAGAGCTACTATAGGGTCGAGACGGGATGCTCTCCGCGCAGGTATCCAAGCCGCTATGGCGGCCACGCCTACCACCATAAGGGAGCCCACAGCATAGGTAAAGGGATCGCTAGATCGTAGCTCAAACAGTTGGCTCTGAAGAACACGCGTTGCAGCTAGAGCGGCTGGCAGTCCGATTGCCAACCCTGCAACAACCAACTTTAAACTATGTCCCAAAATCAACCTGCGGATATCCAGCGGCCTCGCACCCAGCGCTAGACGAACCGCGATCTCGCCCCTGCGCTGGTTCACGGCGTAAGAAATCACTCCATACATGCCCACCGTTACCAAAAGGAGTGCCAACACCGCGAATGATGCTAACAGCCGCATCGCAGAACGCGGCTGTGAAATGGAATCTTGTACGACTTCGCGCATCGATTGCATATGGCTCAAGGGTACGTCCGAATTCACCTCGACCACGATTTGGCGAATGAGCTCCATCATTCGGGACGGGTTAGTCGTCGCTCGAACGATCAAGGTCATCTCTGCCGTTGGCCTTATCGGCGTCGCAAAAGGAAAGTACGCTTGCCCTTCAACCGCTAAGGGATCCATCCCCAGGGCAGCAGGATGCACGTCGCCGGCAACACCCACAACCCTACGCCATCCCTTTTCCCAGATTCCCCGAATGTGTTTGCCAACGGGATCCTGGCCCGGCCAATACTTTCTGGCCGTAGCGGCACTCACGATCGCGACGGATTCCGACGCTTCGCCGTCGGAATCCGAGAAATCCCGCCCCTGTAAAAGCGGAATTCGCATCGTCCGCAAGTAGTCGGGACTCACAGTCCAATCCCAAACCAACGTCACCGGCAGTCCTGGAACCCACGGATGTCCTTCGAGTTCTGCAGCGAACCGTGTGAAATCACCTGACAGCGGCAGAGTGCTGACTGCGGAGGCATCCACAACCCCAGGTAACCCGTGGATCCGTTCCACCACTTGCCTGTAGAACGCAATGCACCGCACCCGCTCTTTGCACACAGACCGCGGCGGAGTCAGCTTTGCGGTCAGCACGTTTTGCGCAGTGAACCCTGGATTGTTGTTGGACAGCGTCCAGATGCTCCTTGCCAATAACCCCGCACCCATTACAACAATGACCGCGATGGCGGTCTCGAGCACCATAAAAGCAGCCAGCACGGCCTTCCGTCCTCCGACGATAGTGCGCCCGCCGGCGCACAGGGGTCGCTGTGAATCAAGCTTCGAAGCACCAAGCGCGGGGATTAACCCAAAAACTAAACCGGCGAGTACTGACACACTTGCCGTGAACCCGAGCACGCGTAAATCCACCCCAATTTTTATCGTTCTCGGAACCTCGGCGGTCAGCCAGGATGTCAGCAAAGCCGTGCCCACCCAGCAAACAAGGAGGCCAAGTGCTCCTCCGACGATGGCTAACATTATGCTCTCGGTCAAAACCTGCACCAGAATCCGCGTCCGGCTGGCCCCCAGTGCGGCCCGGAGCGACAGCTCATTTCTGCGAGCCACGTTTCGCACCACCAATAAGTTAGAAAAGTTTGCGCACGATACGAGAAGCACTAGAGCTACCGCGCCTGAAAGTACAAGAAGATCGCTACGAACCCCCGCCACCATCACTTCCTGCAGCGGCGCCACATTGGCATCGTTTCCCCACTCCGGCAAATTTGAGCGATATGTTTGCTGCAGCTTGGCAATCACTACTTTGAATTCCGCTCGAGCCTTTTCCATTGAGGCTCCCTCTCGAAGTTTTCCGATGAGCGGGGTGTTGGAATTGAAGTAGTAGACGCTTACATTCGCGGGATCAATCTGCATCGGAATCCAAATCTGAGAAGAGGGGGACGGAAATCGAAATCCGCTTGGCATCACCCCAATGATCTCCCTCATCTGATCATCGATCATCAGCGACCGGCCTACGACATCCACTGCGCCGTCAAAACGGCTCTTCCATAAGGAATAGCTCAGCAAGACGACATGTCCACGGCCAGCCTGGTCTTCGCCGTCCTGAAAATCTCGCCCCACAAGAGGTCTCACACCTAGCAAGCGAAAAAAGTTCGCTGAGACTTCGCTGGCTACCAAGCGTGTAGGTTCACCCTGACCGGTTAAATTGAGCTCAGAGTCTTGAGTGTAACCTGCATAATCAACGAGGTTCCTTTGCTCACGAAGGGCCACAAGTGTTGCCTGGGCACAAACGTCCTGGCTGGTGACGGAGATTAGGCGGTTTGCATCGGCGTACGGTAGCGGGCGCAACAAAAGAGCGTTCACCACACTGAAGATCGCCGTATTCACGCCGATGCCCAGTGCTAGAGTCAGAGCAGCGATTAAGGTAAAGCCCCAGTTCTTCGTCAGTGCCCGGATGCCATAGCTTATCTCTTGAATCACCGGATGCATTTGATTTCTCCCAGAGAAGCCTTTATCAGCGAGCGCAACGAGCGCCTAGCCCTAGGCAACTTTGGACATTCCTCGGGCAGTTTTGTCGCCACATTGGCTTTCATTAAAGGGTTCGAAGCGAAGAAGTTAGGGAGTGATACATCGTTTTTCAGTCCCGGCTGTGACCACATTTGGGAGTCGCCGTCCCGAAATCGGACACGCAGGAAAACCCGCTCCGATATTAGCAATGTATGAGCAGCCCGACTTCCGATATTCCAATTTCTTTCGCCATCGGTCTTTTGTCTTACCTTATATAGGGCAGGATTGTCCCAACGTTTTGCCTCTTGCCTTCCGTAGATTATTGATGAGAAACGCATAAGCAGCAAATCCTCTTGGTCTCGATTTGAACGGCGAATGCCCATTCTGCCACCCTGCGAAGCATAACTCGGGACACTGCTGATAGAAAATGATGAAACAGCACCCGCAGAAGATCAATTCGAGGCGCGTGGCAGCTGGCCTTGAGTCGAGTGCGACAAAAGATTTTGAGAAACACGGCGGATGCCAATTTCCAAACTCTAACACCAGGGCAGTTCATGTGGTCGGCTGTCTTCCTCCTGAACCATCGACGCTCCGAGCGGTGCACCGTGGGTGAGAGCTACATAGGTAGGAGAGACTCCGGCTACGCGCGCTGGGGCTATGCTATTTGGAAGGCCTTTTCAAGAACACGGTCTTGACTCGATCAGCTGCGCCCTGATGTAGGCCGCAGTAGCTTTCTCAGAACAGACGTCTTCCCACCACGCCAAGGTTAAGCGTTGCAGTTCCAGCATACGTTCCGGACTCCGGAGCAATTGAGAGACGGTTTCCTCCAACCTCTGCCAATTTGTAATACGAATTATTGGAGCGTCACGATAGAGTCGAGTTTCGGGAAGGGGATCTGAGATCAGAACACAGCCT
>Ga0179587_10001051_pt1 | contig 12144 bp, 11 predicted proteins | sample CZODoug2_1_08_16_FD_185932 | JGI IMG/M metagenome (GOLD analysis project Ga0179587, IMG submission 185932) | Vadose zone soil fungal communities from Angelo Coast Range Reserve, California, USA - CZODoug2_1_08_16fungal | ecosystem: Environmental > Terrestrial > Soil > Vadose zone | place: USA...
CGCACTGTCCTCCAAGCACGGGCTGACGCAGGACGAAGTCGCCAAGCTCCTGCACACGTCGAAGACCTCGGTCAACCACAACATCCGTGCCTTCGGTGCGATGAAGGACCGTTACCTGCCTGCTTACCCAAGTCCGAGCTCGGTCAGGAAGTTCAGCTACTTCCTGGAGCTGTACAAGAAGCCGACCCTGCGGGACTGGGTGACGAACGACGCTGACGCTCTGGACCGCTTCGTCAAGTGGGTTGGAACGGACAAGATTGGCAAGGGCGCATCGGTGCGCCATCTGGACGCCATCATCAAGAACCCCGCGGCGCTGAAGGCCTTCGATAAGGGCGGGATGTCGGCCGCACAGCCGATCCTGATGCGGGACAGCCCCGAGCTGTCCTCCCCACTCTTCAAGGCCATGGTTGAGATGACGAGAACTCTTGAGGATGCCCGCCTCGATGACATTGCGCGCGTACGCGCAGACAAGACGGGCGGCGCGAGGGTCATCGTGCAGGACCTAAAAGAGGCGCTCGACAAGTTTTTGGATCTTTGCGGGGGTTTCGAATGAGCAAGTCACAAACGAATGCTGTCTACACACGAAACATCCAGAACGTACGGGTCCCGCTCCAGTTGATCGAAGTGGACCCTGACAAGGTCAAGCTGGACACGACCAACCCTCGGGTCAGCTTTTCTATGAGTCAGCTAAGCAAGGCCGAGCGCAACGATCCTGCCGCCACTCTGCTGTTGACCAGCCAGGAGGATACGGAAGGCCTGATGCGCTCCATCATCAACTCCGGAGGAGTGCAGGAGCCTATCTACCTGCGCCACGATTATACCGTCGCCGAGGGCAATCGCCGCGTGGTCGCGATGCGCGCGGCCAAGGAAGAGCACCCCGACGACCCCCGATTCAAGCGGATGCCCGCCTGGCTGATCCCCAAAGGCACACCGGAGTCGACGATTCGCGACCTCCTCAATGAGATCCACCTAGGGTCGGTTCGCGGCTGGGCACCCTATGAGAAGGCCTTGCAGATGCGGGGCCTAATCAAAGTCGGCTTGGTCCCGGAAGAAGTGGCGGAGCGCTACCGCATGACTGCGTCGGAGGTGATCAATCAGATCGCCGCCGCCGACATGATGGACAAGCTTTACTTTCCCATCACCAAGGATCCCACCGATCCACAGCACCGCGCCAAGTTCTCCTACTTCGTTGAGTTCCGAAAGAACGGCCGAATACAATCGCATTGCGAGTCCATCAAGGACCTGCCTACCCGATTTTCGAGATGGGTACGCGACGACAAGATCCCAACCGGCGCCAAGGTCCGCCGGTTACCGAAGATCCTCGACGTCGAGGAAGCCATCAAGCTTCTGGACGTTTCCGGCTTCGATGCGGCCGATCTGTACATCACGAAGCAGAACCCGAAGGAGCAGGAGCTGTATCTGGTCCTGGAACGAGCTCGGACCCGCCTTCAAGACATGCCGCTCAATGAGGTGACCGAGCTCGCCACCAGCACTGACCGTCTGGACATCCTCCATGCCTTGCAGGCCCAGATAGAGCAGACGCTCGATGGCGCATCCCGACTAGCGAACCGGCCGGCAAGGCCGGCACGCGCTCGTGTCAAGCCCGTCGTGCGCCCGCGCGCCAGGGGAAAGGGCAAGGCGCGTGCCTAGTTCAACCCACCAATGGCTTTTGGTGTGGGCTGCCCGCCGGATGGCAAAGGACGGGTATGTCGTTTCCGGGTTCGATGGTCGCGCGCCGCGTGGCGATGAATGGGATGCACTGCCAAGACCATTCAATATTCGCGGCGTCCGCCCCGACGCTTGGGGCCAGCACGCGGACGATCAGACAATCGCCTTCGCTGAGGCCAAAACGTTCAACGATGTGGACACGGCCCATACCCGTCAGCAGCTCGAGATTCTGGGCAAAGTTCGAATGAAGGGTCCCAAAACCGTGTGCCCGATCTACATCGCTGTTCCGCGCTCCGCCGTGTACGAGCTGGACCGTGTGCTGATCGATGTCGGCCTGCTGCGGGCAGGAAACCTAGTGCGGCTGCACATTCCCGACGTTTTTCTACAGGAAGCTTCGCATGGCTCACGCCAAGACCGCTGTACTCCAGCTTGATTACCAGAAGAAAGGCACGCAGTTCCTTCGTCGAAAGGAGCGCGCGGGCCTTTTCGACGAGCAAGGCCTGGGCAAGAGCAAACAGGTGATCGACGCCGTCGCAGCTGAGATGGCGGCCGGCTCAATCCGGGGCGCAGTCATTGTATGTCCCAATGGCCTCAAGTCGAACTGGGCGGCCGAGATAGAGAAGTTCTCGTCGCTTCCCTTCACCGTATTTGGGTCCGGTCGGGCCGCGCGTCGCAGCGCATTCACTGCCATGCGTGCAGCCTTCTACGTCATTAACTACGAGGCCATTCCTGCGGAGATGGCATCCCTCAAAGCGTTGCTCCAATTCAAGCCAATGGCCCTCATCCTGGATGAGAGCCATCGCATCAAGACGCCGGGTGCCAAGGTGACGAAGGCGATCCACAAGCTCAGATCCCATGCAGTCCGCCGGTACATCCTCAGCGGAACGCCAGTGGCTAACAAGCCAGATGACTTGTGGAGCCAAATGTTCTTCCTGGACGACGGCGCAGCGTTGGGGGATTCATTCGAGAGCTTCGAACGCACCTACAAAGCTGGGCGCTCCGGATATCAGCGCATGGATGATCTGCGAGAGCGTATCGCCCCTAACACTCTCCGTCGCACCAAAGACAAGTCCCTGAAGCTCCCGCCGAAAACTTACACTAGGATTTCTGTTCCCCTTGCCCCGACGCAGGGCACCATGTACGAGACGATGCGCAAGGATTTGGAACTCTCTGTGCGGAAGATGCCTGGGGCGCAGGTCATGGAACAGGCGGAGGCCATATTGGCGCGGATGGTCCGCCTGGCCCAGCTGGCATCTAACCCTGCGTTGCTCGATGCGAATTACCGAGAAGTACCCGCCAAACTCGCCTTATTAGACAATCTGCTCGCTAAGACGCTGAAAGCGCCTGGACGCAAGGTGATCGTCTGGTCGTCTTTCGTCGAGAATATTCGTGGTATGGCCGCCAGGTACAAGAAATACAAGCCGGTTGTCATCTACGGAGAAATGGACAACAGCGCGCGTGACAAGTCAGTGCGTGCGTTCCGAAGTGACCCTACGGTGCGGCTTCTAATCGCCAATCCAGCCGCGGCGCGCGAGGGGCTTACATTGACCGAGGCGAACGTCGCTGTCTATCTGGACAGAACATTCAATCTAGTGGATTACCTCCAGTCCCAGGATCGAATTCACCGCATTTCACAAACAAAGCCATGCGAGATAGTGCTGCTGATCGCCAAAGACACGGTGGACGAGTTCATCGACTTCAGCCTTGAACAGAAGCACAGGCTCGCCCGGTTTGCGCAAAAGGACGTGGACATAGTCACCGCTCAGGACCTAGCCTTGGAGAAACCCGATATCCTGCGCGCCCTGCTCGCGCCTTCTTCTAGCAAATCGTTAAAGCCAAGCGCCTCCAAGGCCAAGTCGCCGCACAGCCCTCGAAAGACCACTCCGCGGGTTTCGGCAACCGGCAACTAAGGGTCGATCCACCAACGCGGCAAGCTGAGACACTGTAGGCCATTATTCAAACCGTTCGACCCGACGTGCAACCCAATGGATGCTTAAGCGACGGATCCCTTATGCGCTTGACATCCGGAGCCTGCGTTTGACCGGCGACAATCAGATTTGCCGGTCGGAAGAAATAGTTGACGTCGGCCATGCGTTAGAACATCTCGCGCATTGTCCGATAGATGTCATTCCACGAATTGACTCGCAATACGTTTCCTGGCAGCGCTTCCGCTTCGCATCGATTGTAAGGCTGATCGATGAGGAACACGATCTCACACGTGTCGGCGAGTCTTCGGGCGTTCGGGAGATCGTCCTCGACAAACGCTCGAAAGTGTCGCTTCTTTGCAATGGCAAAACGATTCGCTTTTAAGGTTCTTAGGTCTTTAGTGTCTGTGTTGGCGCGTTCGATGACAAGCTTGTCGTACGGGATTCGGTGCTTGCTCAGCCAGCGTGCGGTTATAGCGCTGATTGCGCGTCCGCGCGCAATCACTGGAAGATGCAGTCTATCAAGCCACGCATCGAGTCTATGAATGAATTGGAAGCGTTGGAATAGACTCCACCACGACGCGTTTATCCATGCACACCAATATTCGCCTTCGACGCCAGTGGGGAAGCGCAAGTCCTGGGGCCAACCTCGTCGACTGAAGATCCAAACGCGATAACCGAGTGAATTGCGCATTTTTGTTACAAAGCTTCCGACATCTGCCTGAATTGTCGGCATATCAACCCAGTATCCAGGCCAATTAAAGACAGCTAGTTCGTCCGCTTCTGTCACGGCGGCTCCTCGCATTTCGTGTACAGGAATGTGGACGATCGATTCTGGATCTATGGATTTCCCCACTCTGCGCTTCAATATGTCCGCGAACTGCCGTCGGTGGTTATTGAGCACGCCGTCGATATCAATGCCAATGGAGTGACTACGAAGATAAGCGTATTCCCGATAGTCGGCAATCCATTTGTAGCCGAGAGGATGGAGACCGAAAAACGCACCAACACCAACCCAAAACAATACATTGCCAAGGTCTTCTGGTGCGCCATAGTAAAAGTACAATCCGGCGGCAAAGTAGATCGTGCCGACTATTGCAAATGTCAGGACAACAGCGCCAAACGAACTCCATTCCTCATAGCGTGGAAGACTGGTTGTAGTGGGCAACCCTCGTATCTGCAGCTGAACATCTAATGAAATCGGTGATTTGCCGTAGAAATACTTGCGTATTCCGTTTACCGTTCGGGCATATAGAATCGCATCACACCGAATGCTGATGGCGTAGAAAAGCACCAGTAGACCGATGCCAGCAATAGTCCCAAAGAAAAGCAGCGGGAAAACCGGATGATGATTTAAGAACTCGAGAATTCCCACCTTTCGGACGAACTCGAGATTCAGCACGAGCCCGGCCACTACAAAGGGTACTGAGGCAATCGCAATGTAGTGCTTAAAGAAATTGGATAACGAATTGACGGTATTGAAGTGAGCGTGGGCAATATGCTCGTATTCGGATAAAAGGAACTTTTCGAATGTCTTCGCAGCCGAATTCAGCTCCGGGTTTGCGGCTGGGCGCTGTGTGCGGCCTCCCCGCCGCAGCATCGAATTCAATCGCTCCATGTCCATTCGGCTAATTGCCATACTGCCTTCCTTTGCTTGGCGATGACTCTTTTTTGGAAAGAGCTGACGGCGAGCCCCGGCAGCGTGAGAACTCGACTTAGCACTTCACCAAATCGCAACTGCGCGCGCCACTTGCCGACACTATGGTAACTGAGGCGCCAGCAACGAAAGTGTGTAGCAGAACACAAATTCCGGTTTCATTTGCGCGAGTGGACAGGTATTTCCGGGGGGGACTAGCCAGAAACGTTGACGTATCCTTTAAGCATGATGGGTGTGGCAAACCAAGCGGGAAATACCCACCGATAGCTCTCAGCACCGTTATATCGATCCGGCTCGTTCAGCCCGAACGAACTCGCGCACCAAGCGAACGGCAAAGTCTGTCGCATGATGCGTGGCCTTTGCTTGAGTATTATGTTTGTCTTCGCGGGCGCCGACCAACGCGCTTTGCCTTTCACCACTGTCTGCGACCGCCTTGATCCAGAGGCATTGCCTACCGTCAACCCCGCGGTAGAATCCCCAACCCTCCATGTCAAAGGCCGCCGCATCCGGGAAACTGCTCTCGATTCGCAGCACTAGGTCAGATTGGACGTCCTCGATTTTTATGGTCGCGCTCGCCAAGCCCTTATCCGCAACTACACGGTAACCAAGATCGGAATTGGAGCTAATCACTCGCGCCAGTCGGAACAAACCATTGTCTACCCGATGTCCATGCGGCCGGTATTGAGTGCCACTGGTGGTTAAGCGCTGGTGATCAAACGAGATGACCTCATTCGGTACTACAACCGTGCCGACAGGCAATTGCCGTTTTGGCATGCCCATGCACATCCCCACCATTAGAATCACCGTGGGCTGAAGCATATTGGTGAGTTTGCCGGCTCCTACTGCCGCATCGACCTCACCTTGAAAGGACAGCCCTGCAAGATGCCAAACGGTGCCGACTTCTGGGTCCGCGAATCTAACGGCGTATTCAGTACGCGCGTCATCCAGGTGGACGATCTTACCTGTCCCAAAAAACTTCTCAAGGTGCGCCTGGACGGCGGCGAATTCCACCGCAGCTGCGACAACACACAGCACCGAATACCGGCCGTTCGAACCGCCAAGGCCGCCAGACGACCCGTTCGCCTGCGGCCCACCGAGCGTTGAAACGGACGCAGTCTCTTGACTAACGGCCTGCAGCATCGATTGCTGGGCTTCCTTAGGATTCGCTGCCCCGTCGGGTGCTAGTCCGCCCACGTAGGTCACGGCAGACTCAAGCGCTTGTTGCCAAGCCGGATCGTCTCCGAGACGCACGAGTTGGGACTGACCACACTCAGCAAGTTCCTTCAATCGGCCGTGACCCTGAAGGAACCTGACCATTTTTGTATAGGACAAGTTTCTACCGCGTGATGGCAATTGGAAGTCGCTAGCCAAGTATTTGAGGTCGATGATCACGCCGGCCTTTAGGTCCCGGACATAGCTTGCGAAATAGCCCTCGTTAATGACACTTCGAATTCTTGAGTGGACAATGCTCGCGCCGCGCCCCAAGTCGAGAATGTCGTACACGTGCTCCGGTACGAATGCGAGACCTCCAAGCTCCTTCGGGACGCGCTCCAACCGACCTTCAAGTTCGTGAATCGAGGATCCAGCCGCGTCCCGCAACATGCGAGCCAAATCCTCATTGGAGACCTTCTGGCCCCAATGGTCGATTATATCCCGTGTTGCGCTACGGCTTCTGGGCATGTACGGAGGTATCACTTCCCCCTCCCGCCGCAACCTGTAGCTGTCGTATTGCGAGCTACCCTGGCGATAGAATGTCTCATCTAATCGCTCCCTGATGAACTCATCCAAATTACTCGAACTCCCAGAGAGCACGATCAACCCCAGGGACACCAATTCGTCCATACTATCGATGATTTCTCGACATGAGGACGATTCAAAATAAGAGGCAGCTGGAATGAAAACAGTATCGGCACTCGCCACAGCAAGTCTCGTGGCCAAGTGCATTTCGTTACGAAATTGCTTTGTTTCCGCCGCGCGTCCTCTATCTTCAATGAAATGAATATCAAAAAAATGTAGGAATAGGCGATCCAGTCGTGAATGTGTACCCAGAAGCGGCGGAGTATCCGCGCTCATTAATCAAACAGCCGTCTCTGGGCGTCCGCAACCATGCAATCATCTCGAAAATCGCCGATCAGCCGCTCCAAAGTTCCGTGCAAGGAAATCGTACGCCACGCAGATAACTCGTCTACATATGCTTCAGGAGTTCCCTGGAAAAGGTAGATCCTCTTTGATTGTGCAAAGGCTACGGCGATTTCGGCAAAGGTGTTGGGTCCAACATAATTCATAATGCCATGGCGATCGCTATTCACGGCTAAGACACAATACGTTCTTGGATCCCTTATCTTTCTGAGATACGCGAATGAGACTCGCCTCTTGAAGTCTTCGAAATCCGCCTGAGACAACTGTTGGATTGCAATGTCTTCAGGTTCCGGTACGATTGTTTGAATATCCAAGGCCTTCAACTTCGCAGCGCAATCGATTATTTCGTTATAAACGCTCATGCTACCAATTAGCACGATTCTTCGATTTGTTCGAAGATCGCGAGAACCGGTGTCAATCATTTCGAAACTTTCCTTCAAGGAGTTCGCGCTCGAGCGACTCGACCTTGCCCAGACCGCCCTCGAACGGCCACACCGGTTGCCATGCGGTGTTGAGCAGGTACTGGATCAATGCGTTCACGTCTAAAACACACGAGTCAGGAAGATGCAACGGCAAATCCCGCGGGCGAGCGCTAAAGTAGATTGGCTTCCTTTGCTGAATCACGCGGCCCACTTCATAGCATGTCGTGCGACCGACGTAGCCATCGGGCGAAACGACATAGACGAGGTCCGCTCGGAATATGCGGTGCAGCGCCAATGTTTGGATGGCTGGATCCGACCAATCCGCATCGTCGGATGCGAAACGCACAAATTCAATCCCCTCCTTGAGGATCTCTTCGCCTCGAGGCGAAGTAACGACAATCCCTGCGGCCCTCAAATCAGCACATACGTCCTGAACTTGCCTGTTGTAGCGGCGAAAGCTGCCGATGACGGCGACCGAACGATCAATCATCAAAAGGTCTTCCTTCAGGTCAAATAGAGGTGTGCTTGGGTTTGCACCTGCTGCTTCGCCCACGCGATGTACGATCAGACAGTATTGCTATTATCGTCTCGGCCCTGGGCGACCGCCGCCCGCGCCATGCCTCCGCGTGCCGCCGAAGCCGCTTCTCCATACCGCATCGGCATTCGCGTCGACTTCCACCGCCCAGCCTGCATCACGGACGCAAGGTCAATGTTCAAGGCCAACAAATCCTGAGTCGCTCCTACCCGGACGGAATGCCCACTGACCCGTCTTACCTGCTTCGCCGCCATCCCAATCCATACCGCCACCCGCTTGAAGATATCCGAAACACTGTCTTCATGCAGCCGATCACCAATGTGCCTGCGGCCATTCAATCGTCGAAATAGAGCTCCTTCGGCGATCGCCGCATGCCCGAGCCACTGCTGCAGCCACTTGACCGTCGTGCGCGACAGGTAGGCGACGCTCCCCTCCCCCACCTGGTCCGTCTTAGACCGTCGAATCAACATCCTCCCCGACCCGTTTGGCATGAATTCCACATCCTCCACATCGAACCCTACCAACTCGCTTCGCCGCGCCATGGTGTCATAGGCCACACACAGCAGCGTCTTCTCTCGATCCGCGCGAAGTCCTTCGCCAGCGGAATCGATGAATTCCTTGATCTCCTTCCAGCCTAACGCCAAGGCCTGGTCCTGCCGCCCCGAAGTCTTCTGCCCCATCTCCTTGAGTGACAATCGGACTGCCTCGCTCGCCGCCGGACTCGATAGTCCCGCCGCGATATGCGCACGCGAAATCGTCGCCACATACCGTCGAATCGTCGCCGGCTTCTTGCCAATTTCGACGCAATGCTCCACGAACGCCCGAATCGTCCTGGGCTCCGCCGGAAAGAACGCCAACCCTTGGCTTTCGCAAAACCCCTGAAAAATCGCCCCATCCGCCTTCTGCGCCCGGACGGTATTTTTGGAATACGCCCCCGCCGCCATCGTCTGCCATTCGAGGAGCTTCGCCAGCGGCGTTTCCGGCTCGGGTTGCCCGATCTGCGCCAAACCCGTTTCAGCCGTCTGATTGATTGATTCCATAGAACCCATCCTAACACCCTTCCGCGCGAACTACCGATAATTGTCATTATCAGGAGTCAACTACCTTGTCTTTCTGCATAAGCCACCGGGATTCAGTGCGGCCGCTAATCGCATGGAATCAACGGGCGAGATCCGGCACTCAAGATGAAAAGGCGCGGCGAATAGATTCTTCGATGCAGCCGCGGGGAAGAGCGTGGTGAGGAATTCCCGCCAGCAATTCAATGGGATCGATCGGGGAAAGTGCACGTAGTCTCCCGGCGCTCTAGCCATGCTCACGGGTATCCGTGGGCGGCATACGTAAATTGCGCACTCGCGAGGGCGCCCAGGGAAGCCCTTTCATTCGGCAACAAAGTCGATCACGCAGAGATATTCACCGTCTCAACGTCGCCCCAACATCGAACCGCCAAATCGGCTGCCCAGGGAAGGGCAACGTATTCGCGACTAGCGACAACTGAGCCATCCGTTCCGGAAACGTCGCTAAGAGGTTTCCCGAGTACCGCTGATTGAACTCGGGGTAGCTACAGCTATTGAGAGATACACCCAGGAAAAACAGCCGTGGGGTCGACCCAGGTGACCAAACTCCCAGGACCTTGCATCCATTGTCCGGACTCGATCCGGTGACCTTCCCGTCCTCACTGAGCGTATATACCATCGACACCACGGACCGCGCCTCTGCTACCCGCACGCCGCTCATCCCCGCCTGGAATTGAGTCTGACCCCGCCAATCGCCTACCATTGTGGTGAGCGCTGTTATGGACTTTGTCACCTCGCCGTTCGGTGAGGTCGTGTTAACTGCCGCTCCACCGGACGGCGGTGCATCACAGGGTTGATCCGTCAGGATGGTCTGACCATCCTTTTGACACCGGAAGATGGGTGTTGTCTCCGAGACCGGTAGGGCAATAACCATGCCGCCGAAGAGCAATGTCCATTTTTCATCCGATCGCCGCCGTCTGCCGACACCTGGGATACTGCGCACACCCCCAAAATGAACTGCCAACATTCGCGCCCTTCTTCGCCGTTCGCAGCACCATGGGAACTTTGCACTTCGGACACACCTCCGGAGCGGCCACGCGGCCAAAGCCCTGCAAATGGGGGCTCAGCCGGAATCGAGTTGAGCATCCGGCCGACTATTCGGCATTTTACCGACAATGACGCTTCGAATAGGGTAAAAAACGGACATTTCGACCCCTTCCGTCACGTGAATGGCTCCCATGGCGGACACGATGCCCGACCTCGACCTGGGCGGAGTGATCGTGTGCTGCCGCAGCCAGCCCTGCCAATCTCGAGACGAACCTCACAATACGGCGTGCTGCCGAACGTCGATGCGCGATTTTGTCCTACCATTCGCCTTGGAGGACCGGAACATGACGAAATTCACGATTGCCGCGCTCGCCGCCCTCATGCTCGTGCAGCCAGCGCTGACAGTTGCTCGCGATAACCCGCATCACGCCTGCAAAAAGTCGAGTTCGTTTGTTCCGCACCCTCGTACGACTCACCACGTCTATGGTGCACCCATTAGGCCGGCCATCATGGGCCGCTCAAAGGGTTCTCATCACAAGCACACTCCGAAAAGAACGTCCTCGAGCATCGCCAACCGCGACGCATCGTAAGCAGTCGAGCAACGAACGCCGCACGAGACATTCCTCACAAGTTCGCGCCTCGCGTTCTCCGAGAGCCGCCCGCGCGCTCATTCACTGTCGAGGAAAGCCGCTACCTCGTGCAAGAAGCCATCCGTCTGGTCGACGAACGTCATGTGTCCGCTGCGCGCCAGTATGATCACCTTGGAATTCCGCAGTGCCGCGTGAGTCTCCTCCGCGGTGGTCCTGCTGACGAGATCGTGGTCACCCAGAATGATCAGCGTCGGTATTGGCAGCTTGCGCAATGCCGGAACGAAATCGAAGCCCGCCAGATTGCCGTCGATGTGGAAGTCGCTGCGGCTCCCCCACATTTCGTTGAGCACGTCCCAACCGATGGCCTCGCCATGGTCGTCCCATTGCGGTGGCCGCCCCACGTACTCATAGGACGCTTCGGCCTCATCCGCGAGCTTCCGATACTCCGGCAACTGGGCGCCATCAGCGCCGATGATGCCCTTGAGCTCCAGTGCGTCGATCTGCGCACGCAATGCGGGGTCGAGCGAATCCTTGATGAGCTTGAAATCCGCGTTGACCCGCGACGCACTCGAGCCCGTGCCGGCGAGAATCAGCCGCCGTACGGTCGACGGATACTTGATGGCATAGGCTTGCGCCAGTATCCCGCCGAAGGAATGGCCCATGACATCGACGGTTTTCAATCCGAGTGCGCGGCGCACGGCGTCCGCATCGCAGGCGAGGGCGTCCAGCGTGTAACCTTTGAAATTGGTCAGCCGCTCTGAACGTCCAGAGCCGCGTTCGTCCATGAAGACCAGGCGATGATGCCTTGCGAGCGGCAATAGATAGGGCAGAAAATATCCATGCGGAGCGCCCGGACCGCCGTGCAGCACCAGGAGCGGCCGCCCCCGGCCGATGGTTTCGTAATAGACGATCGCTCCGCAGGCATCGACGAATCCATCGCGCCTATCCAGCAGAGCCGCGGACTCGGCGGCAACGCTTAGGTTAGCCGCCGCATGGCCGGCGATACAGAGGATCAGCGCCAGAATCGTAGCTCTGCCTGGCCCATTGCTCGAACACCGGTGGCTCACAGTGGCTCCTTTCATTAGAAATGCATTTTAAGGTCGATTCCCACGGTGCGCGGCGGGGTCGAGATTTGCGTCCTGAACAGG
>Ga0179587_10001053_pt1 | contig 12138 bp, 10 predicted proteins | sample CZODoug2_1_08_16_FD_185932 | JGI IMG/M metagenome (GOLD analysis project Ga0179587, IMG submission 185932) | Vadose zone soil fungal communities from Angelo Coast Range Reserve, California, USA - CZODoug2_1_08_16fungal | ecosystem: Environmental > Terrestrial > Soil > Vadose zone | place: USA...
ATAATTAACAGACGTAACGACAGCCAGTCCCAAAATGTTGGCCACCATCCGACGCTTCTCCAGAGATTCTTCTCTTTTTGTGATATCGGGGTCATCTTCAGATATATTTCGGAGGTGACCGTGCTTTGTGAGGTCATCAAGTCGAAATATTCTATTCGACTTTACGATCCTGCCGAGGAAAGTCAGGGCCGAATGCTGCGGCAATTCCTTCCCAGAGCCCATCTCCTGAAAGATTCGAGTGAAAAATGCGCGCAAGTCCATGATGCAACTTCTGAGGTATTGGAACCAGTTCTAAAAGGAGAGTGTGAATTTTTATGGATGTCCTTCCAGGCCTGGGAGACGAACCGGGTCCACTGTATCCGACGGAATGGGCAGACGACGCTCGATATCCCTTCCAAGCTTTGCAGTAGCATCCAAGGCAATTGTACGGACCACCCATCCGGTTTCGGGATCAACATTTCGAAAAATATATCTGGAAATTAAGGTTGAGACTCAGAACAAAACATATATTTCCACTACTCACGCGTAAAGGGCCGCGAATTTTTCATGCATTTCTGTTGCTGTATCCCCTGGCAGCGGAATTCCACACTACCAGATGCTATCATCGACTGGGTTGCCTATTAATACAAAGAAACTTACTAGTACTTCGCACACCCAACGTGTACATGTCACGTTGATAACATCCCGTACAATGTCGATAGAAGATTCCCCGTTGCGTTGACTTGATGCGCAAAGATGGTTCAGAGCCCCAGAAACAAAAAATCAAAAAATCGCTTACATCGACTTGTCTCGTATAAGGGCAGCGGCAGTCTTGCCAAAGTATTTTGAGTATCGAGACAAAGATCCTCTGTCTGGGATGAGCGCAAACAGTGTCTATAATCCAGTGGGTGACTTGATAAAGCATAAGGAATAGATGCTGACCATCATTTGATCGCGATCATGGCTAATAAAAGGGTAAAGGTGAGAATATCATGGTCAAGTGTTAGTGAAACAAGACGGACAGCAGTTCGTTGTCGAAACCCAAGAAGTAACTGTTGTATACTGATTAAGCAGCATACTCAATTGAAAGAGCACATGCATTACCCATAACCATCGGTCATACTCTCGAGGTCCTTCCCGTATATAGTGCGGTATACGGACGGTTTATTGAACACATAACTGATTGCCTCCTTGGTCTCTACAATTTTGACTTTACGGATCTTGGGCCTCTCAAAATCGTATTGGTCGCGCGGATCGGCGAAGGATTTTAGAAGACTACTCGTCTTAGTAGAACAGGTCAAAGGGAACAGACTGTAGACGTTGTCATATGGATAGTTCTGAGGAAGGTTTCGTTGCAGTACTATGCATAGCTGTTAGATATTGACAGGAGGGTATTTTTCAGACGTACGTTTAGGCAACATGGAACCGAAGGCACCATTGTTCAGATGGCGGGTACAGTCATTGTAACCCCACTGAGTTAAATTTTCAGCTAGGATGGGGCTGTGAGAGGGCGCTCCATCATAAAGAAGGAATATACAGACCAGTAAATTCGGTCGTAAAACGAACATCGCTGCGTATTATTGTCACCTAGAATCAAGGCTGGTCAGTGGGCGTATGTCAAAAGTCACAAGAAAGTGCTTACAATGTCGACAAGGAGGCCGTACGTCTAATATCAAAGTTAGTGAATGACCTTCACGGCATAGGGGACTATTCTCTGACCATCGTGTATCCAAGTCCGAGACCAGACCCAGACATAGTCTGTTCAGCTCGCAAACCGGGCTGGTGGTCAATAGCGCCATTGTTAGCATCTGCAGGTTAATCTAAAAAGAAACTGACATACATAGAGTTCCAAGTTGTCAATGTTCTTATAGAGCTCTTCGGCTGCCCTGGCAACGTCCGGATTCGAATTCCATTCTTCAAAGCTTCTTAGAGCTGAAAAGTTGTTGGTCAGAATTGATAATAATAAAAAGATGAGAAGACGAAGACCACCTTTGAGACCCAAAAACTTTCGGAAATCATTGAATGAGCACACCTTCCACTGTCTTGCTCGTTCAATAATGGCTTTCTCGGTGGTGCGGAAACAAGGAGAGATGCGACAAGCACCGGGTGCGCCTGCTGGATACTCTGTTGCGTCTTGCAGGACACGAGCAACATCATCATCCTTAAATCGACTGTCTATCCTTCTTCGAAGACTTGGAACAGTTGGTAATTCATTTACTTTCACAAGATTGTAACGTACCCTGCACTGTCTCGTTGTCGCCGATTTGAATTCCTGTGGGTTCGTGTACCGTTCGGCATGCTCTGCACAAGGGTCATGAACGTGAATCGGATACGGTAAACAAGAGGCATTACCTGGTCGAGCGCAGTCGGAAATTCGGCTTCAATGTTTTCCTCGATTGACATGATGTCTTCTTCAGCCATCATTGACGTCCACTAATGAAGTATGTTAGGAGAGGTTTACGGTCTAGAAGCAGTACGAACATTATGGAGAAGAGCAAATTCCATGCTGGAATCATGACCTTTACCCTTTTCCGACTGCTTGTGATCCTTTAGAATAGTGAGAAAATTACCCAACTCCTAGAAAACGACAACATTACAATTAAGATGTCCAGATTTGCGCTCTTTCCGACGTTTGGAAGCCCCATCAATACTTTCAAGAAGTCTTCTGCAACAACATTCTTAAACTGAACACAGTTTATCAGACGTGCGGTTGCGAAAATTTCATTATCTTGTGTTTGGAGGCGAGCAGTGAGGATACCATCGGGCGAAAAGGGATAATCAAGGGGATTAACCCATCCCTTGCCCTCGTTGTTCAGTAGAAGGTGTCGGGCAATGAACTTACGAAATGAATTGATCAAGCCAGGGAAAAAATACCTGCAAGAAAGGATTACGTACATTGTGATTTCTATTCCAAAGAATCAAGAATGCAGATACTGCAGGCGGGAGTAACATGAGACGGTCTTCGTAGAAACAATCAGGAGATAACATCCCCCGTCCATCCTTTTCGCGAACCGTATCTGTCTCCGTGTCATTGACGCCATAGAGAGGAGATAGGTCAAGATAAGGTGAAGTTCCATTGTATGCGGTATCGTTTTCATCAATACGGAGGAGAGAGAGCTATGCATGATGTGAACACAGTGGAGAGTACCTAATTAAAAGGGGTCGAACCGAAATAACTGTGGCGAGGACGACAGCCAGGCTCGATATTCCATTCGGATGATGGGCAACATGTCTCTAATCACCTGGCATCAGTGAGTGACAAGCTGAGGTGTTATATGCAAGACTAACCGACTCCAACAACCCATCGAACACAAGTTGGGGGTCTGGTAATGGCTGGTAGGCAAGTGGATTCCCAACCCTTCGTGTGAATGGATACGGGGAGGACAACGATTGAGTAGCAGGTAAATCAAGATTGGTTGGTCGGGGGCGTTGCTTCTCGTTGTGTACTGGTTTGTGGAGGGTTGTTGAAAGGCTCATCAGTAAGTAAGTATGTACACAGAATCAGAACCTACACAAAGCTACAGCAGTCGCATTAAGCGATTGGGTTACTCTGGAATCAGGGCCCCGAGCTGACATCAATTTGATGCCATCCTGAAACTATCGAACGAGGGTCACTAGACAAAGAACTATCTTTCAAGATAGCAACTTACTACATCCAGCCTATCATCAATATCCATAGGAGCACCAAATAGGGTTGTACCCAAGTATGTGAAAGATTTCTAGAGATACAGTGGGAACACGGAACGACCATACAAAACTAGGAAGCGTACCAAAATCTTGGGCGATCGTCGCAACAAAGGCGTGACATTCGTGCCCTTGTCTGTAGAGTGGAAACCGGCGAGCGTCTGTTCTGCGCGAGAATACAGAGACTGAAATAGAGACTGAGGTACACTGGGAGGCGTAGGAACGATGACATCAGGATCAATTTCTACTTCTTCTCCGCCATCAAGGACGATATCTGAAGCTATACCATTAGACATGGTGAGATTTGGGACTTGGGTTGAGCTGAAGTGTGGATTTGAGACCATCCAGCAGCCGGTACTGCTGTTTTAATAGTACTGGCTTTCAGATTGCATGCAAGGCTATCGGATCTTTGCAGGCATGCTACGTGTTTGCATTGAGGCAACCGGGTGGATCGACTCGGTCGCTGTGGGAATATCCATCTCTTTGGTTCAAAGCTGCTTATGTCGAAAGAAGACATGAGCACGAGCGTCAAACGTAAAATGAAATTAATTAATGCCAAGGATTGATTATGTAACATATAACGCCTTTAGTTGCAACGCCGCGGTGCTGCCGGTGCATGGCACGCTAACTGGTTATCCTGCTTGCAAGCGCATGTAGTAAACAGACATGCGACTTGGCCATATAATGGCACTTGAATGATTCTGACCTACTCACTACTCTTCGATATGGCATCCCCTCGAAATATCATCTTATGCTTTGATGGCACTGGAAATAAATTTGGCGAGGTGAGATGACTTATGAACATGACCTTGAGATCTCCCTTTCTCACAATTTGCAGACGGTAAGAACCAAAACCTGTCCACAAAGACATCTTCATTTACAGCTTGACTAGAACTCTAACGTCGTCCGCTTTTTTCACGCCCTCATCAAGGACGATCCCGAAAAACAGCTGGTTTATTATCAGGCATCGCTTCCTCCTTTTTACATAGAATATTTCATGACATCACATAGCCTGGAATCGGTACCTACAATAAGCGACAATTCATTACGCGCACGGTTTCTACTCTTGCTTCAGTCCTCGACCAAGGAGTAGCGCTCCATTTGAACGATCATGTCAAGGAAGGGTCCGTCTTTTTGAAATTTTAGATGGCCAATTACTGAAGGGCTCATAGATATCAGTACATCATGCGGAATTACCGGTCAGTGTTAAATAGTCGCGATTGGATGGTGCATAATCTAACAACCTCAATCGTCTACAGGAAAGGCGACAGGATATCTCTCTTTGGTTTCTCCCGAGGTGGTAGGTAACGAATCGTATAGCCAATAATCTATTGTAACCAGGCAATTCAGCACATACGGCTCGAGTTGTAGCTGGTATGCTCTACAAGGTATGGACCCTCACCAATCGAAGCTTGCAGTCGGGCACCTCATTCTCGTCCTAGATTGGTATCCTTCCAGCCCACAACGACCAGCAACTCGATTTCGCCTTCTCCGTATATCAAATGACCGGCGACGCTGGGTATGAGCTGAGCAAAGAATTCAAGCGTACCTTTGCGTAAGGACGTGACCATCTTTTTTGAATTGTTTGCTCATCCAACACAGGATGCCGATAACCGTCGAGTTTGTTGGCGTATGGTACGCATAGAACTCTCTATTTGTTGAAATGATCCCACGGGACGCTACAGGGATACGGTTTCGTCCGTTGGCATCGTCCCCCGCTCTCATCCGTACACCTCCGTCAACTATGCCGTGAAGCACTTCCGCCATGCTCTTGCTCTAGATGAACGACGTGCTCGGTTCCGCCCCAACGTCTGGAATGAGCCAACCTTGGAACGCGAACAAGAGTTGGATGTTGACGAGCCAGACGTCAAATCTCCAGATAAAGTTTCTCGGGATGACTGGGTTTATGAGCCACCGGACCGCGATGTCTGTGACGTCAAGGAGGTGTGGTTTTCAGGTAAAAGCAAAGGGAAGCTTCTTCAGCACATGTACTAACACCCTGATTTAGGATGCCACGCCGATATCGGTGGCGGCTCTCATCACAACAATATCAAGGACAGCCTTTCATATATTCCATTGCGATGGATGATCAAGGAAAGTTTCATTAATACAAATATCCTATTCGACCACGAACATCTCAAGACTCTTGGCTTCGACCTTCTGGAACTCGCTCACGAACTCGCCGAAGCAGGCGTCGATGTTGAAGCACGCGGCTTTAACATGCAGACCCTCAAGACCATCGCGGAAGAAGCCAAGAAACAGTCTTACGAGGAAGACATAGCCCTAACACCGCAAACCCATGCTGTAACCCACTCTCATGCCATGGCATCGGTTATGGCTGCCTTGCCCCGCATTTCGAATGCATTGATTCGTGCAAAGGCACGTGCTGATGTACTGGCTAGAATCTGGGATCAGTTGAATTTGGCACGATCCTGGTGGATCCTTGAGTTTATACCGATACTTGCGACATATCAGAAGGAAGACGGCACGTGGATTCGCAAAAGAATGTGAGAGTCCCACTCTTCTCTCCACTGCTTTGATTAATTTTTCCTAGGCGCAACTTCGGGCAGGGGAGGTACATACCTTTTTACGACGACGAAGTCCAAGTACATAACTCCGTCGAGCAACGCATCGAGGAGACACGAAAAGAAGGGAAACGACCATATACCCCTTCTGCGTACAACTGGGATATTGTCCGAGAATCGGGAATGTTGACTTATGTCAAGTAATACATACTTGGTTGTTCGATTCTAGTAGATATGCTTTCATAAATTTCATTTGTGCTTAGTGATATTTTTTATAACTGGAGCCTCGAATCGTTGTTTTCGGTATTGCAAACTTGAATGAGCGGTGCGGTTGCGCAGTTTGAAAATAACAATCATTAGTGGCAGTCAAATATGAGGATCCAGGAATTGATTCAAGCGACGATTCATATTCACAACGTTAACTGGGGATCATCATTGAATCAGCTGTGCACTCTGACCGTCAATAATGTGTTCACAAATTAAATGAGTCATTCAAGTTGCGTAACACAATTTGATCCGCATATTTTATGGGGGAGTTGAATCGTTGTCGAGTGAATCGCGATTCAAAAAGTTGAAGCGACTCCGGAGGCGATCCAACGATTCAAGTGATGTTTTGTACGTTGAATCCCCATCTGGATCTCCGCTGAATCTCCCATCTGAGTCATCATTTTGAATCCTGATATTTGACTGCTACTATTATTACTACTGACTACTGACCCAGGCCTGTTTTATCGAGTTGCTTGCGAGGGGCAAAGCACGGCTGGTCCCCACTAGGATCACAGTCAGCACAGGGAAGGTGACAGATGTATTAACACGAGGTGTATAGGTCACGGAAGACACGAGAACTGAAAGAGCTTCTCCCTTTCCAGTACACAAGGGCAATTGCTGGTGTGATATGCCCTGGAACTGTAGTATAACGTCCCAAGTTTCTCTGAATGTTTATGCAGCTCAAGGCGATCCATAGATTACCCTCGTCCCCCGGTACTGAGAATTGGCTGAGCCGAGAAGCGATCCCCAACCCTAGATTGTGCAACGCAGAATTGACCGGGAACATGCAAACGACGTTCAACGCCAACGTGTTGTCCTGCTGGTTGGTCCCATCAGGTCTACTGTTACGCCACACCATGATAAGTCTGGAAATCTGCCTCTAGTTGCCAGTCAGGTTTAGGGCGCCTCATGGCGTGCTTGTCCTGGAAATCAGATACCCCATGTCATTAGGTGGTGGCATACTATTAGTACCTGCTGATCGACGCCACCGGTCGAACAGCAATTGTGACTTGGCTTAGTCCAAGACTCGTACAGTGATGGAAGATCCTGTAAGCAGACGAATATGACCCTGGACGGGTGCAAGGCTTCGAGCGCTTCTATCATAACGCACCATAAGAACCACGCGGCAATGGGGAGGCGTTGGCTATGACTTTTTCATCACGGGCTCCATGGGGTGCTGTCAATCAAAGGATCATGCTGAACGCGAGATTTAAATTCACTGCTACGGTAGCCCGGGACATGGTGAAGGGTTCTACTTCAGATCAATCGGCGCACAAGTTCTTCAAGTTAATCGATGGAGATCACCCCTGCTTGGAAAGCTATCATGTGGCAACTGGCAAGCCGGGTGTCAGGGGATAACAAGAATGCCAGCCATACAAAAGGTATCGCTGTATGCCATCTTTCTAACCATTGCAGAGATGGCTGCCATTCATCGTAAGTTAGTTACTCTACCTTCATGAAATCAGCAACTCAAGTTTCATTTCAGCTCAACATAAGCATGCTCTTGTCATCGACGGAGGGGGTTTCCGTGGACTTGGTTGTCTTCTAGTCATCGACAGTATAATGAAGGCTGTCTCATCCCGGGCGCGGAAACAGCTTCTACCTTGTGAAGTATTTGATCTTATATGCGGGACTTCTACTGGCGGCATCATCGCCATTCTCCTCGGACGTATGGGTTTGGACTGCCCGACGGCTATCAATATTTATAAAGACTTGACGCATGCTGTTTGCGGCTCCGACGAGCATACTTTCTGGAAGTCATTTATCAGCTCCTTCGAAGTCGGTCTCGATCCAAAGCCTTACGAGGCGGCAGTCGCCAGTGTCGTTGAAAAGTACGCCGACCATGAATACATGGTGACCCAAGATGGGGACAATTCGATCAACCAGAAAAATACTAGAGTAGGGCCTTGTTAAGGCATTCGCAAGATGAACAATTGATGATGTTTTCCCCAGACCTTCGTCACTGTAACATCAGACGCACCAACCTACAACAATCATGTTCATTGTATCCGTTCGTACCCGACACGCTTCCGCACATCGCCTAATAGCCATCAGTGGCTAGTACAAGAAGTAATGAGAGGGACTGTTGCGTCGCCGATGTTTATGTCATCGCTCCTTATATCCAAGTATGGTTTCCGCGATTCGGGATTTTCTGGGTTCAATAATCCGACGGAACTTGCAAGGCAAGAAATTGACGAACTGTGGCCGGACGAAAAGCCTGGGACAATAATAAGCATCGGAACTGACTTCTCGTCGTTAGTTCTGGGGCGCCCCTGCCGAGAAAAGGCGATCACAAATCAGTATGCGCAAATGTTCGTCAAGCAAGTGATTGAAAAGTTGTCTCCAACGGTTCAGACCTCGGAGGCTATGTCAAACTACGCCCTCAGTATCGTCAAGCAGCTCGTTACGTTGGCTGTGGACACCGAAATTACACACTCCGAAGCATCCTCAAAATTACCTCAGAAGTGCGTTGCTACATTTTGTTTTTTGGCCTTCTTTTATTCAACGTTGACTTCGACTTGAACGACTGACGTACGCCCGTTCTCCAGAGATGTTTATGTCCGTCTCAATCCACCCCTTGACATCGCAAATACAGACCTGGTCGATATTTTTCATGCTGATCAAGTGGAAAGAAGGGTCAAAACTTGGTTGAGAGAAGAGGGGCAGATTCACATAACAGACATCGCCAGTAAACTGGTGAAACTCAATGCAGGGCCGTTGACGCTTGAGCAGGCCCATTTTGTAGCACCCCCTGCCCCACCTCCGAATACCAATCCGGGGTACAATCCTCAACTTGACGAACCGCGCCCGGACACCATGGTCGGATACTTAAGGTTCGTTGGGCTGCTAGTATCGATTAATACCCTGATTTGACGCTAGTTCCTACAGTAACTACCATGTCTTATTTGTAGTTGATGATTCTGGCTCTGTGCGTTCCTCTTTTGAATCGCCCTGCCTCAATCCTCATGCCTCGACTACAACAGATGCAAGGATCTAGATGGTCCGAGGCTCGTGACGCACTGTTAGAAATCGCAGAACACGCTCTCCAGCAGAACTCGGACGAGATTGATCTGCGATTTTTGAACTCCCCTCTTTTATCTCATGGGGTAAAGGTACTTTGCTTTACCTATTCGCTACTCCAGCCATCATCATTAATTGTTATCCAGGGGGCAGGTGCCATCAAATCGATATTCGATCAAGTACAACCCAAAGGTCTGTCTTATGTTGTTGTCGAGTGCGGGAAAAAAGCCCTAAACGGATTAACTCAAGGCCGTACTCCTACGGGAGCCACACTCGACAAGGCACTCAACGATCATATGACAAGACTCGACGAAACCGTAAACACACCACAATATTACAACCTGAAGCCATTGGACATCATTATCCTGACAGATGGGATCCCAAGTATATTCTTCCGCTGCTCTTTGATTCCCACATTCTGAGCGCTGGCCTTTAGCCGATGACCCAAAGAAGGTTTTAGTTAATGCTGTAGCCCGTATGAGGGCAGCTAAACACCATCCCAACACCATTGGAGTCCAAATTGTCCAAATAGGCAATGATGCGGGCGCAGTTGACGTCTTGAAGGATCTTATGTATGGTGATGTCGGTGTACGTATTATATTAGTCCTCATCAGACGCGAGCTAATGATTGTTTGCAGAGCATGGTCGATACAGTACCCTATAACGGGGTATTAACATCCACAAAGCTGGAAAGAATTCTCCTTGGCGGCCTTCATCCTACCGTTCGTGCCATGCTCCCTGTTTGAGGTATTGAATGGTCGTGTCACTGCATGTGCATTGATGGCATGTATGTTATGAATGATCACTAGTCATGCTGTAACAAGGCATTGTGATGGCACCCTAGTGCGTGAGCGCTTCAGAGCTCCCGATTAAGTGAAATTCATCTGAGATACATTGATTGCTACAATAGATCCGTCAAGACTTGCACGAGTCACGACCACGATGTGCCGTTAGTCCCATTTCTTCGGTTCCTCTGTTTAGGCCGTGGTAGGGCGTTCCCATATCTCTGAAGTCCTTGAAGCGACCCCGTCGCTAATCTTATGAGCCTAGAAGCACGTTAATCCTAGGTTCGAGACGAACCATAACAAAGACACGTTGCTGGCATGAGGTCTATCTTGACGAGAGTCCTATAAGATGTCCAAGCGAACGACCACCTACTTTATTGACTGCGATGCGTCAGAAAGTGGTACTTTCCAAACTCACTTTCAAGACTATTATTTTCCAGATCTTGTATTCGGCATATGGCGTCCACGGAGATCCAACTGATTGTCTCCAGTCCTGGAAGGCACACGGGACAACTTCAGCGACATGGACCATGAATGGGACTCATACCTCGACAACGACTTCAAATCTCACTCCGATGTACGCCCCATGCGGGACGGATTGGACAACATTCCGTGAAACCATCACAGCGTTTCTGCCTGAGTGCAATCAAACTCAAACGCGCGACGAGCCGCGTTTGACCTCTTTTAGTGGTGGGGTCTCAGGACCTCCCAAAATTACATGTTTGGTATGTTCTCTGATTCATCGATTGTTCTGATGCGTCGAGTTATATGTGTTGCGTATTCACGAATCTTGTCAGACTCCGCCACCACCACCTACACCAACTTTACCAATGCCTGAACTGCCCATTACGACCTCTCCAACACTACCAGTTCCCGACCTCCCCAGTACCCCTTCTACCATCTCTGAGCTTCCCACTCCAACCTTGCCAGTCCCCGACCAACCGGTTACTTCTTCGGCTGTGGTGCCACCAGTTCCCGACATTCCAACCACATCCCCAACTTTACCAATCCCCGACCTTCCCACTATTCCCACTTCGCAACCCACCACCTCGCCCACTTCCCCAACTCTGTCTATCCCTGAGTTACCTACGACATCTTCAGAACCCACGACATCCTCAACGTCCCCAACGACTACCTCTCCAACTTTACCAGTCCCTGACCTTCCAACTACTCTCATATCCGAACCCACCTCGCCCACCTCCCCAATCCTTGACATTCCCACCACCTCCCCAACTTTGCCTATTCCTGACTTACCCACCATATATCCTACTAGTAACACTTCGGAGCCCATTACGTCCCCAACTTTGCCCGTCCCCGACCTTCCGACAACTCCCATTTCGGAGCCCACTATTTCGCTTACTTCCGTTGTTACTGACATCACCACCAGCTCCCCAACTCTGCCTATCCCCGACTTACCCACCACATCACTTAACATTTCGGAGCCCTCAACATCCCCAACTTTGCCCGTTCCTGAATTTCCGATTACCATTCCAACTTTGCCAGTTCTTCCTGATCTCCCCACAACCACTTTCACTGACATTCTTTCCCAAACTCTTTCCATCCCCGACCTACCCACTTCTCCCAACATCTCGGAGCCGACGTTCCCAACATTGCCCATCCCTGGCTCCCCCACTACCTCTCCGACATTGCCAATTCCTGAGCTGCCACCTACCTCTCCTAATGTCTCAGAGTCAACTATCTCGCCGACTTTACCTGTCCCTGACCTACCCACTACATCCCCAACATTGCTAGTTCCAACCACTCCAACATCCGCGCCCGCGCCCACACTACCAGTCCCTGACATTCCTACCACTACGTCAACATTATCAGTCCCCGACCTCCCAGCTACATCTCCAAGTGTGGGCGCGGGCGCGGAT
>Ga0179587_10001055_pt1 | contig 12134 bp, 13 predicted proteins | sample CZODoug2_1_08_16_FD_185932 | JGI IMG/M metagenome (GOLD analysis project Ga0179587, IMG submission 185932) | Vadose zone soil fungal communities from Angelo Coast Range Reserve, California, USA - CZODoug2_1_08_16fungal | ecosystem: Environmental > Terrestrial > Soil > Vadose zone | place: USA...
CGGCGGAAGATCCCAACCGCCGGCGCGCTCTCCGCTACATCAGCCGTCCTGAACTCGCACGCGCCAGGATGGTGCCGCCTTTCTCCCTTACTACCATCGACGGACAGCACATTTCCATGGACGATTTGCAGGGAAAGGTTGTGTTACTCGATTTTTGGGCCACCTGGTGCGCGCCCTGTCGCGAAGCCCTCCCGCATATCCAAAAGGTCGCAAAGAAATTTCAGGGAGAGCCTTTGTTAATCCTCAGCGTTAGCCTGGATTCCGAAGAGCAAAAATGGAAAGATTTCATCGTGAAGAATGAAATGAACTGGCCACAATATCGCGACGGTTCCTTCGCTGGGCCAATAGCAAGGATGTTTGGCGTCGACGCCATTCCGCACACCTTCACAATTGACGTCGACGGCGTGTTGCAGGACGAACACATTGGCGACGCCTCCATCGAAGGCAAGCTCAAGAAACTCGTCGCGCACGCGCGCGAACTCCAGTCAACCGACAGCCTTGCCAAATAAGAGCACGCTATGAAGCGCCCTACGGCTGCACATCCCAAAGTCACTCTTTTTGGCTTACGATCTCGTCGTAGGCCGCGCGCCGGGTCAGGCCGCGTTCTTTGGCGGCGAGTTTCAGGGCTTCCTTGCGGTCGAGCTTGGCTTGGCGGATGAGTTCTTCGACGCGGTCGGCGAGGCTTTGCGTGGAATTGGCGTGGGTGCGCGCGTCGGCGGGAGCTTCGGGACCGATCAAGAGTGTGATCTCGCCGCGGGCGGGGCGTTCCTCCAGGGAAGTGGTGAGTTCGGAGAGTTTGCCGCGGCGGAACTCTTCGTGCATCTTGGTGACTTCGCGCGCGATGCACGCGCTGCGATTGCCAAGCACTTCGCGCGCGTCGGCAACACATTCCGCGACCCGATGCGGCGCTTCATAAAGAATGATGGTGCGGTCCTCGATGCGCAGGCGTTCGAGAGCGCGGCGTCGTTCGCCACTGCGCGCCGGCAAAAAACCAACGAAGAGAAATTCTTCGTTGGGCAAGCCCGAAGCGGAGAGGGAAGCGAGCAGCGCGGACGGGCCGGGAATCGGAACGACAGGAATGTGATGCCGCAAGCAGAGTGTAACGAGGCGGTGGCCGGGATCGGAAACGAGCGGCATCCCTGCGTCGCTGACCAGCGCGATTTTCTCGCCTTGCTCGAGCGCCACGACTAGCTCCGGCGCGCGCGTCAACTCATTGTGTTCGTGGTAGCTGACCAGCGGCTTGTGAATGTCGTAGTGCGTCAGAAGCTTTTGTGTATGGCGGGTATCTTCGCAGGCGATTTGATCGACTTCTTTGAGGATGCGCAAGGCTCGCAGAGTGATATCTTCGAGATTGCCGATCGGCGTGCCAACAAGATAGAGGCTGCCGCCGGCTGCCGCGGAACTCGCGACGTCTGCGGGCTGAGCGGGGGGAGTCTTTGCTTTCATGCAGACGAGTCTAGCATGCGGCAGACAATCACCACGCGCGCTTGCCGCGCGATCCGAGAACGCGAAGCAGACTGGGAAAGAGGCCGGCGGGGATGCCCTTCAGCGCGACTCAGGGCAAGCCGGCGCTACAGAAGAAAAGTCCAAAGCACGGGTCTCTCCCGGTCCAGTCGGGACAGGTTCAGACCCGGCACCACGGGGCGGCCCACGCTGGGGCGCGAGAGCAATGCTATACTTTGAGTTTTGAGCAGCACATTGGAGGAGCGTCAGTGCCCCTGTACGAGTACAAATGCTTGAAGTGCGGCCGTCACACAGACAAAATTGAAAACGTTTCCGGGCCGCACCTGAAAAAATGCCCTCACTGCGGCGGCAAAGTGGAATCGGTAATCACCGCGCCGGCGATTCAATTCAAAGGCGCGGGCTGGTACGTGACGGACTACGGCGGGAAGAAGACTAGTAGCGGCGATGGCGACAAAGCGGATAAGCCCGCCACAGAAACGAAAGAAGGCGCGAGCAAAGAGAAGGACACCAACGCAAAGGAACCGGCAACGAAGGAAACGACTTCCAGCGAATCGAAAGAGAAGAAGACGGTGAAGAAAAAGTAAGTCCACCGAGGAAACCGATGGCTGACGCAACGCAGACGAAGATCGGCTCAGGACGCAGGGTACGCAAGGCGGTTCTGCCTGCCGCGGGTCTGGGGACGCGTTTCTTGCCGGCCACAAAAGCGCAGCCCAAGGAAATGCTGACGGTCGTCGACAAACCCCAGATTCAATACGTGGTGGAAGAGTGCGTGGTCTCCGGAATCGAGCACATCATCATCGTGACGGGAAAAGGGAAGAATTCCATCGAAGACCACTTCGACCATTCGCCGACCCTCGAGCGCTTTCTGGAGGAAAAAGGGAAGAAAGAGCAAGCCGCAATGGTGCGGCGCATCAGCGACATGGTGCAGGTAAGCTACACGCGGCAGAAGGAGCCGCTGGGGCTGGGACACGCCGTGCTGGTGGCAAAAGATTTGGTGGGCGACGAGCCGTTCGCGGTTTTGCTGGGCGATGTGCTGATTCCCGGCGGGAATCCAGCCACGAAACAACTCATTGACGTGTACGCAGCGACGGGCGTCGGAGCGATTGCCGTTGAAGAAGTACCCAAAGAGAAGACGCACCTCTACGGAATCGTGGACGGTGAGCCGGCGCCGCAGCCGCCGTTCGGAGCGCGGTTATTGAGGATCCGCGATCTGGTGGAAAAGCCCAGGCCGGAAAAGGCGCCATCAAATCTGGCGATAACCGGGCGCTACGTGTTGCCGCCGCAGATTTTTGATTGTTTGGCGCGCACCAAGCCGGGAGCGGGAAACGAAATCCAGTTGACCGACGCGCTGCGCATCCTGGCGCAGGAAGACGGTCTGTGGGCATACATTTACGACGGAATTTCTTACGATGCGGGCGACAAACTGGGATTTCTGAAGGCGACGGTGGAAATCGCCTTGCAGAATCCTGAGTTTGGCGGCGACTTCCGCGAATACTTGAAGAATTTGAAATTGTAGGAGCTACAAGGTCGATGAGCACGCGAATTCTGGGGATTGAATCTTCTTGCGACGAGACGGCAGCGGCCGTGGTGGCCGACGGGCGGAAGATTTTGTCCAGCGTGGTGGCTTCGCAGATCGACATTCATCGAAAATATGGCGGCGTAGTGCCGGAGTTGGCTTCGCGCGAGCATTTGCGCCAGATCGTGCCGGTGGTGCGGGAAGCGCTTGAGCAAGCAGGGATGAAGCTTGCCGATGTGGACGCGATTGGCGTGACGCAGGGGCCTGGGCTTGTTGGCGCGCTGCTGGTTGGAATTACGTATGGAAAAACGCTGGCGCAGTCGCTGGGTAAGCCGCTGGTGCCGGTGAATCATCTTGAAGGACACGTTCACGCGGTTTTTCTGGAAGCGCACAAAGCGGGGCGGGCGGCGAAATTGCCGGCGGTGTGCTTGATTGTTTCGGGCGGACACACGGTCTTGTATGAAGTAAAGCAGGAAGATTCGGATGCGCAGGATGCGGGCATGAAGCTGCTTTATCGAAAGCTGGGACAAACGCGCGATGATGCTGCAGGCGAAGCGTACGACAAAGTGGCCAAGCTATTGGGACTTGGGTATCCCGGGGGACCGATTCTGGACAGGCTCGCTGCGGTTCGGAATGGCGCGCCTGCCCCGGTGAAATTCGGTCCGACAAAGATGAAAGGGAACGCGCTGGATTTCAGCTTCAGCGGGTTGAAGACAGCAGTGCTCTATCATGTGCGAGAACATCCGGAGTACTCACGCGAGATTCGCGCGCGGGAAGAAGCGCTGCAACGCGGCGAGAGGAAGTTCGAGCAATTGCTGCCGCTGTGCTCGCCCAAGACGCTGGCGCTGGTGCACGAGTTTCAGAATGCGGTGGTGCGCGATCTGGTGGAGCGCACCATTCGCGCGGCGGAAGAGCTGGCGGTCGAGAGCGTGCTGGTTTCCGGTGGGGTGGCGGCGAACAGCCAGCTGCGCGCGACGTTTGAAGAGCGCGGGAAATCCGCGGGCGTCGAAGTATTTTTCCCGAGCCGGGCGCTTTCCACCGATAACGCCGCGATGATCGCGGCGGCGGCGTATTCCCGTTTCCGGGCAGGCATTGTCGCTGACACAACACTCAACGCGGACCCCAGCCTCGCCCTCGCCTAGAAAAGCCGGCCCTTCGTCCTGAAGAAAGCGTTTCGTTCTGGCCCCCTTTCGGAGAATTCAGGTTTCCCACCCAAGTTAAGCCTCCCCAAAAAGGACTCTGACCATGTCGATCTCGCTGCCCCTCGTTCGACGAACAGGTAGAGCTAAGAAAAGCTTAGTCGGGAGGCGAATATGGGACGGCAGCAGGCAACTCTTGAGAACCTGAAGTCCATCGCGGCAGTAGCCTTAGTTGGGCTCGGGCTGGCTATTTTGTTGGGGAAATTGGGTGGCCCCACGGCGCAGGTGGATAGCATCCTGAGCTGCGTCGCAAGGGAGACGATCGGCCTACTGTCCTATATCGTTCCCCCGGCCTGGCGGGCTTTGCAGAGCTATGTCTTTGATCACCAAGGGTTTTCTCCGTGCCATCTTCAGATGTTGGTATCCTGCTGGTCGCTGCTGCAAGTCGTGGCTGGAGCGGCCTAGTTGTGGGCACTTGCGCAGATAAAGGTGAGGAATGCCGACCGGGCTGAAAATGGTTCAAGAAAAACTGCAGTTCGTGTCGATCTTGCAGCCCTTCGTTCGACGTGTTAGTGGAGAAGCTGGGCTTATCGGGTCGAGCCCCGGAAACCCGGTTTCCAACCGTCAGTTAAAGGAGACAAAGCGATGCGATTCATGATGCTGATGATCCCAAAGGGATACGAAAAGGCCGAACCGGGCGCCATGCCGGACGCAAAGGCCGTGGAAGCAATGATGAAGTACAACGAATCCTTGCAAAAGGCTGGCGTGCTGCTCGCGCTCGATGGCTTGCATCCGCCCTCGATGGGCGCGCGGGTCTCGTTTTCCGGAGGGAAGGCAAGAGTGACCGACGGCCCCTTCACCGAAGCGAAAGAGGTCCTCGGCGGATACTGGATGATTCAGGTGAAGTCAAAAGAAGAGGCAGTGGAATGGGCCAAGCGGTGCCCGGGTTCGGATAACGAAGTGATTGAGATTCGCCAGGTGCAGGAGTTTGCGGACTTCCCAGCGGATGTCCAGAAGGCTGCCGCGGGGTTTCCCGAAATGCAACAGTCCAAGCAGCGCCAGGGATCGTGAGCCAGTGGACTCATGGAAAAAAATGTCTTGGCCGTGTCGATTTCGCAGGGCGCCATTCGACGTGCTAGTACAGGCCGGGTTTTTCAGGCCAGAGTCTGACAGGTTTAGTTGTAGGGGGTCGCGGCCGTTTCGCAGGACGCGGCTCCAAACTCAAAGCAAGGAGAAGACAAAATGAAATTCCTGAGCATGTATAAGTCTGTGGAAAGAGGCGTTCCTCCTTCACAAGAGGAAATGGCCAGAATGGGCAAACTGGTCGAGGAAGGTTTTAAGGCCGGCTGGCTGTTGGCGACGGAGGGCTGCCTGCCCAGCGCTCTCGGCGCGCGGGTGCGCAACTCGAGCGGGAAGGTGACGGTGACCGATGGGCCTTTTACAGAGGCGAAGGAAGTCGTCGGCGGGTTCGCGATACTTCGAGCAAACTCGAAGCAGGAGGCCATTCAATTAGCGAAGGATTTCCTGCAGGTTGTTGGCGAGGGTGAGTGCGAGCTTCGCCAGATCTATGAAGCGGACACGTGCGTTCAGAAGTCCGCGACGGTCTAGTTGCGATAGCCGCCGCGTGCCTCGGTTTCGGGCGCATTTCGGCGCTGACAAATGCGGGCGTTCGTGTCGATTTCACTGTCCCTGGTTCGACGTTCACATGGAGGCTGGGTCCGCCAGTTGAAGCTGTCCGGAGCGCCCAGCCTCCAATCCAGAACTAAGAAGGAGATTTGACGATGCGATTCATGATGTTATTGCCGGCCCCAGCGCAAGCGCTGGAGGCCTGCGCGATTCCACCCACAGAGATTGTCATCGCGATGAGGAAGTTCAACCAAGAAATGGCAAAGGCCAACGTGCTGCTCACGGCTGAAGGACTGCACCCGAGTTCCAAGGGGACGCGCATCCGCGTGTCCGGGGGCAAGCGCGTCGTGACCGACGGCCCCTTTAGCGAGTCCAAGGAATTGATTGCCGGCTTCTGGATCATTCAGGTGAAGTCCCGGGAAGAAGCCATCGAATGGGCCAACCGCTGCCCGCCGCCGGAGGGCGGCTTGATCGAGATTCGGCAGGTGTTTGAGAATTACGACTTCCCGCCCGAACTGCAGAAGAAGACTGCGGCGTCGTAGTCCTGGCGTGCCTCGGTCTTGAAAAAGATTGTTCGAGCGGTCGATTTTGTGGGCCTGAGTTCGACGTAACAGTAGAGCAGCGTTGCACTCCCGGTCGAAGCCGCCCGGGAATGCAACTCACAGTGGAAAGACAAAAATACACGGGAGAGGTGTCGCAATGCGATTCATGATGATGGTCAAGCACTCCGAGAACCAGGGCCCCCCGCCCAAGGGATTCATGGATGTGATGGCGAAGCTTGGTGAGGAAGCTGTCAAAGCGGGAACGATGGTCGTAAGCGGCGGGCTGGCTTCAACCGCGGCGAGTACACGCGTCCGGCTTTCAAACGGGCAAGTGCGCGCGATCGACGGGCCCTTCGCCGAGGCCAAGGAAGTCGTCGGCGGGTTTGCGGTTCTTGAGTACAAGTCGAAAAAAGAGGCGCTCGAGGGGGCCATTGCTTTCATGGAACTTCACAAGAAATACTGGCCGGGTTGGGAGGGCGAGACCGAAGTTCGCCAGCTACTCGGGCCGGAAGACTTCTCTCCCAAAGCATAGGTGTCCTCGCGCATACGGATGGCCGCGAAGAGATAGCTGCGGCGCGCCCGACTTGCGCGGGCCAATCGAAGATGGTGTGATGGGTAGCCATGGCGGCTACCGACACACATAAGGCCATCGACGCGGTTTGGAAAATCGAGTCGGCCAGAATCATCGCCGGCCTCACCCGGATTGTTCGCGATGTCGGTCTTGCCGAGGAACTTGCGCAGGACGCTCTCGTTGCCGCACTCCAGCAATGGCCGGAATCGGGCATCCCGGATAATCCGGGCGCCTGGCTCATGGCTGCCGCGAAGAACCGCGCGATCGACATGTTCCGCCGCAACAAGCGGCTTCAGAGCAAGCACGAGGAGCTTGGCCGCGAACTGCAAACCAGGCAGGAGATGGCTGTGCCAGACTTCGACGCCGCACTGGATGATGACATCGGCGACGACCTCTTGCGCCTCATATTCATCTCCTGCCACCCGGTTCTCTCGACGGAGGCGCGGGTTGCGCTGACGCTTCGGCTGCTGGGGGGCTTGACGACCGACGAGATCGCGCGCGCGTTCCTGGTCCCGGAGCCGACAGTCGCCCAACGTATCGTCAGAGCCAAGCGCACTCTCAGCGAAGCCCACGTTCCCTTTGAAGTTCCACGCGGGCCGGAGCTTGCTGCCCGTTTGGCCTCGGTGCTCGAAGTCATCTATTTGATCTTCAACGAGGGCTATTCTGCGACGGCCGGCGACGACTGGATGCGGCCTGCGCTCTACGAAGAGGCGCTCCGCCTCGGTCGCATCCTGGCCGAACTCGCTCCAGAGGAGCCGGAGGTCCACGGCCTCGTGGGGCTGATGGAGATTCAAGCGTCGCGCTCGAAAGCGCGCGTGGGCCCGTCAGGAGAGCCCATCCTACTGCTGGAGCAAAATCGCTCGCACTGGGACCACCTCCTCATCCGTCGTGGTCTCGCGGCGCTTGATCGTGCTGAGAAGTTCGGCGGTATGAGGGGTCCGTACGCTCTCCAGGCAGCGATTGCCGCTTGTCATGCACGAGCGCTTAACGCCAACGAAACGGACTGGGCACGCATTGTGGCGCTCTATGAAGTGCTGGCGCAGGTCACGCCGTCGCCGATCGTGGAACTGAATCGCGCGGTGGCAGTGGCCATGGCCTTCGGCCCGGCAGCGGGGCTTGAGCTGATCGACACGCTCGTCTCGGAGCCGTCTCTCCAGACCTACCACCTCCTGCCCAGCGTGCGCGGAGACTTTCTTTTCAAACTAGGCCGCTTCGACGAGGCACACCTGGAGTTCGAGCGCGCCGCATCGCTCGCGCGTAACTTACGCGAACGCGAATTCCTTCTCGACCGCGCGCGAGCGTGCGCGGTTTAGCTGACACACGTAAGAATGCTTCTCGCGTTAGCGGTGCCGCCGCGTGCGGTATGATTTCGCGAGTATAGGCACGTCGGCAGGCGAATGCGTGGAAAGGATTCGGATGCAAATACAGTGTCATGCGGCAATTCTTGTGGAGCAGGACGAACCGGTACCGGCCGTCCGGCAGTTCGTTCGAATCTTGAAAAATTGCGCTGTCGAAGCCAGTAGGGCTGAGGTCAATTTGAATTTGATTGCCACCTCGGCGCGCGGAAAGACGGTCGTACAAGAATTCCGGCCGGAACGAACCAGGGGAGCAAGGTTTGAGCAGGCGCTGGCGATCACTGAGGAATTGACGGCGCTGGGAACGGCAAAGATTAAGAGCCTCCATTTTCTTCTCAGTGCGGAGGGTTTTCGATGGAAAGGCTCGCGTGAGGGTACGTCTGCTCAAGTGAGTTTGCTCGATGGAAAATCATTGCAGAGGAAGCGGCGATTTGACCTACTTGCGCTCCTGTCGTTTGAAGCGGCCGACGCAAGCGAACCGTTTATTGGCAAAATGCTCGCGGAAATTGCCAAGGCAACAGGAATCCGGTTTCAACTGGAGTCGAGCCTTATGCGCGTCGGCAAGGGCGAGCAGGGGCGTGCGACTCCAGAAGAGCTTTTTGTTACTACGCTGGTCTGGACGGAGTTGATCGAACGGATTGGCGAAAAGGTGCGCAAGGAAATCTCGCTTGCGGGCGTGCCGCACTTGATGACGACGTCCGAGGCGCACGCCTTCTTATTTCACCCGAGCAAATTAGGCAAATCGGTGCGCGTGGATTTCACGCGGATTACCCGCAAGTGGCTGAAGGAGGAGTTCCCGGACTACGCGAGAAGCACAGGTGCCCTGGACGGCGAGATGCTGCAGAAAGAGATTGCAGACGGCGTGGTGGCTGAAGTGAGTATCGACAAGCGCGGCAAGGCGTTCAGCAAGGAATTTACGATCGGAGTTGGAGTGGGATTGACCTCGCCGCGTTTCGCTCCGACGCAGGATCGCCCTTTCCGGCTGGCGGTGAATGTCTTCCGGCTGTTTGGAATTTGGCCGTTGCCGATGCAGTGGACGTACCACACGGAAGCGGATTTGCGCGAGGCTCTGAAGGGAGCAGCGTTATTGTTGCATCGGGTGGTGGCGATTTTTGAGCCGGAAACTGCCCTGATGCGGAAGGCCAGCGAACGCCGCATCGAGGAATTTGAGGGGCCACGGGAAGTTAGCGCGAAAGAGGCGTATGTGCTGGCTCGGCCAATCGTTAAAGCGTGGGCAGGGGATGCGGGCCTGCTGCGCATCACTTCAAACATGATCTCCGCGCCGTATCTTTCTTCTTTCCCAGTTGTTCTGCCGGTGACGAATGGCAAGGGGCGCCTGGCGAAGAACGGCGGATGGTGGATGCAATTCCATTCGCGAACGAAGCACGAAAATCTCTATGTGACCGTTCCTTGCCATGGGCCGGTGACGCAGACAAGGCTGGATGCGCCTGCGGGGCGGCATTGGCCTAGCGATGTAGATCAGATATTGCGCGACGGGTGGATGGATTCCGATGAGGCGGCGCGCGCGGCTTTGGCGGCCGCGCAGGAGAAAGATGCGGCCGATTCCAATACAGAGGGCCAATTTGAGCTCTCGAGCCGGGCGAATGTCCTGGCTGCGAAAGTGCTTGGATTGCCGATGCGAGATGACATGTTTGAAATTACTGCGGCTTGGCGGATTTCCTTTTCGCGGATGAATGAGAAGGAACGCAGAATCACCAGCGTCAGCGTACCGGCGCATGGCGGGGGAGCACCAGTTGTGGAAATGCACGTGTACGACAAACACGGGCGGCCCATCCCGGGATAACGCGAGACGAAGGCTGACTCACCTGCGATGCTGAGGCGTGGGATATACTTTCGCGGCTATGGACTTGGCGGCAGGCACGAACGCGCGATTCCAGTTTGCCAGCGATCAGTCGCTGCTGGTTTATTTCGATGAGCAGGTAGGGCAACACCGGTCTGAAGACCGGCCACCACAGAGTCAGTCCACCCTCCAAGCAAATGAAAATGTTAGGAAGTTGCTGAGGCTGCTGGAGTCGGAGCCTGTGGCGGGCATTCGCAATTTGCATCCAGCGTACTGCTCCTTGTTGATCAAGTTTGATGCGCTTCAGCTGCGGCACGAGGAAGTGGAAGCGATTCTGCGGAAGTATCTTGAGCGGCTTGAGGAGGTAAAACTCCCGGAGCCGCGGCGCGTAGAAATCCCGGTGTGCTACGGCGGAGAGTTTGGGCCGGACCTGGCGGAAGTGTGCGCGATGCGCGGAATGACGGAAGCGCAGGCAATCGAGCTGCACGCATCGGTGGAGTATCTGGTTTATTTCTTGGGGTTCGTGCCGGGATTTGCGTACCTCGGGGAATTGCCAAAAGAGTTGGTGACGCCGAGGCTAGCGGCACCAAGGCGAAGGGTGCCCGGGGGTAGCGTGGGAATCGCGGGAAATCAAACTGGCGCGTACCCGTTTGCCACGCCGGGCGGGTGGAGATTGCTTGGGCGGACGCCTCTCAGAATGTTCCGGGCAGACCGGGATGGGTTGAGCTTGCTGTCCATCGGAGATCGCGTGCGATTCACGCCGATTTCGGCTGAACGATTTGGGGAGCTCGAGCGGGAACGAAAATGATAAGCGAAGGAAAAAGCAGATCCCTCCACTGCGCGGCCGGCGCTCGCTTTCGCGAGCGGAAGAAAAAGCCGGCCGCTCCGGTCGGGATGACAGCTTTTCCTTTCGGGCGGCTGGAGAAGGCATGCGCGTAATGGAGGTGCAAGCGCCCGGACTGCTGACGACGGTACAGGATTTGGGGCGTGAGGGATTCGGACCCATGGGAGTCTCGCCTTCAGGAGCGGCCGATGCAATTTCATTGCGGCTGGGAAACCGGCTGGTGGGAAACGGAGAAGGCGCCGCGGGATTGGAAATGACCCTACTTGGCGGGAGATTTGTGTTTTGGGAAGATGCGGTGTTCGCGCTAACGGGATCGGATTTTGGCGCAACGCTGGACGGTGCGCCCGTTCCGTTGTGGGCATCGCACCAAGCGAAGTCGAGGCAAACGCTGAGAGTGGGGCCGACACAGGCTGGAGCACGCTGTTATTTGTGCGTCCAAGGCGGGATCGCGGTGCAGGATTTTCTGGGGAGCGCGTCAACGCATCTCTTGAGCGGGCTTGGGGGGCATGAAGGCAGGGCATTGAGAGTAGGAGACGTGCTGAAGATTGGGGCAGCGAAAGCGAAGGATTTGTTCCGCCCGAGAGCGCTGGCCGCGACGGCTTGGGAGCGGCTTGCGCCACGGAAGGTGCTGCGCGTCACGCCGGGGCCACAAAGCGATTGGTTTCCGAAAGCGGCGCAGAAAATATTTTATGAGAGCACCTATCGCGTGGCGGAAGAATCGAATCGCATGGGGATTCGCCTGGAAGGCGCGCCGATTGAGGTGTCTTCGGGCGGAGAGATGATTTCCGAGGGCGTTTCGCTTGGGGCTGTTCAAGTGCCGGAGGGGGGGAAGCCCATTATTCTTTTTGTGGAGCAACAAACAACAGGCGGGTATCCGAAGATTGCCAATGTGATTTCTGCGGATTTTCATAGTCTTGGGCAGCTGCGGCCGCGGGATGAGATTCGGTTTGAAAGGGTGGATGTGGAAAAGGCACGGGCCTTGCTGAAAGAGCAGGAAGAACTGATGGCGTCGAAGGAGTTGTTCTTGGAATGAGGCGCGGTCAGCTAACGATTGATCTGAATTGCGACATGGGCGAGGTGCCGGAGGCGATTGCGGATGGCACGCAGGAATCGCTCATGCGTTCGATCACGTCCGTCAACATCGCTTGCGGCGGGCATGCGGGCGACGAACAGACCATGAAAACAACGATCGAGCAGGCGCTTCGGTGGAAGCTGGCGATTGGGGCGCATCCGGGCTATCCCGACCGCGCGAATTTCGGCCGGCTGGAGTTGAAGC
>Ga0179587_10001057_pt1 | contig 12125 bp, 9 predicted proteins | sample CZODoug2_1_08_16_FD_185932 | JGI IMG/M metagenome (GOLD analysis project Ga0179587, IMG submission 185932) | Vadose zone soil fungal communities from Angelo Coast Range Reserve, California, USA - CZODoug2_1_08_16fungal | ecosystem: Environmental > Terrestrial > Soil > Vadose zone | place: USA...
AAGCGCAATCTGCGTGGCGGCGCCGGTTGACAAGTCCCGGATCACAAGCTCGCGCACCGGGGGATAAAAACCCCCGACGGGCGAATCGCCTTCCACCGACGCCACAAACGCTCCGTCCGGGGACATCTCAACCGCCAGGAACCTATGGACGAGCCTTTCAGGTGGCGGTGCCTCGCTCGCGCTCGCACTCAGCGCCGTCGCCAATACCGCACCGACCACTGCGCGCTCAACGAGGTCGCGCAGGAGCGCGGCCGAGGTTCCTTTTCGTGCCCTCATCAATGCTGTCACGGGCGGATACGAATGCCCTTCGGGTCGAGCATTGGTTTCAGGGAGGCGCGGGCCGCTATCCGGCGATCGGACACCTGGATCTCGTATCGACCGGAATTCACGTAGTCGTCGGTCGCGCCCGAGGGGCTCTCGACGTATCCCAGGGCGACCGCGGCCCCCAGCGTGTGTCCGTACATTGCCGAGGTGGTGTAAGCGTTGAGTTCGCCGTTGCGGTAGATCGGTTCGTTATGGTAGAGCATCGGCTCCGGATCCTCGAGGAGGAATTGCACGAGGCGCCGCTTCGGCACGCTGTCCTTCATCTGCACTAGGCGCTCGCGTCCGATGAAGCCGCCGGCCTTGTCCCAGGCGCAGGTGAACGCCAGGCCGGCCTGCAGCGGGTCGTCGTCGGGCCCGATGTCGTGGGCCCATTCCCTGTACGCCTTTTCGATTCTCAGGGAATTCAAGGTGTGGTACCCGCAGTGCCGCAGACCGAGCGGTCGGCCGGCCTCGACCAGGGCGTCGAATACCGGCAGCGCAAAGGCGGTCGGAATGTAGAGCTCCCAGCCCAGCTCGCCCACGTAGGTCAGCCGCAACGCGAGAGCGCTTTGATACCCGAGCTGGATCTGCCTGCAGGTGCCGAACGCAAACCCGGTGTCGGAAAGATCATCGGAGCACAGAGCCTGCAGCAGCGCGCGCGACCGCGGCCCCTGCACGTTCAGCATCGCGTACGCCCCGGACAGGTCGGTCACCACGCATCGCGCGTCCGGGGCTATGTGACCGCGTATCCACGCTTCCACGTGCGTCTGCGTGAACGCGGCCGTCACGACCAGGAACCGGTCGACCGCGAGGCGTGAGATGGTCAGATCGGCCTCGATGCCGCCGCGCACGTTCAGGAATTGTGTGTAGATCACCTTGCCGACGGGAACGCCGCAGTCTGCGGTGGCGATCCGGTTCAGCACCGCTTCGGCGTCCAGTCCCTGCACGAGCAGTTTCGCGAAGGACGACTGTTCGAACATTCCGACCCCTTCGCGCACCGCCCGGTGCTCCTCGGCATTGTTGCCGAACCAGTTCTGCCGGCCCCAGGCGTATTCGTAGCGCAGCGCCTGACCCGGCGCTGCGTACCAGTTCGGCCGCTCCCAGCCGGCCGACTCTCCGAAGCACGCCCCGGCCGCCGCCAGGCGATCGTGCAGAACGCTCTTCTTCACGCCCCGGGCAGTCTGCCACTGACGAAACGGCCAATGGTCCTGGTAGCCGATGCCAAGGCTTTCGACGGTGCGGTCGCGCAGATACCTGAGGTTGTTCTGCCACGGCTGCATCCGGCGCACGTCCACCGACCACACGTCCATCGGCGGGTGCCCCTCGGCGATCCAGTGCGACATCACATGTCCCACCCCGCCCCCGGAGAGGATTCCCAGCGAATTGAAGCCCGCGGCGATGAAGAAGTTGCGCAGGTTCGGCGCCTCGCCCATCAGGTAGTTGTGATCCGGCGTGAAGGACTCCGGGCCGCAGAAGAGCAGCCTGATGCCGGTGTTCGACAACTGCGGGACGCGTCGCATCGCCTTCTCGAGGTAGGGAAGCATGCGATCCCAGTCCGGAGGCAGATCGTCGAAGCAGAAGCTGTCGGGAATTCCGCCCTCTCCCCACGGCTTCGCGACCGGCTCGAACAATCCCACCATCAGTTTGCCCGCCTCCTCGCGGATGTAGGCGCAATTGCCGGGATCGCGCAGGATCGGCAGAAGGGGATGGACGCCGGCGACCTCCTCGGAGATCAGGTAGTAGTGCTCGGCTGCGAGCAAGGGCACGTCGACGCCGGCGAGCTGGCCCACTGCGCGGGACCACATGCCGGCACAGTTGACGACGAATTCGGCGCGAACCTCGCCGCGGTCGGTACGCACGCCGGTCACCCGGCCGCTGCTCGAGGTGATGGCCGTCACCGCGGTGTTTTCGAGGATCGTCGCGCCGCCGAGCTGTGCACCCTTGACCAGGGCCTGCGTGACGTCGGTCGGATTGGCGCGAGCGTCCCCCGGGAAGTGGAACGCTGCTGCCAGGTCCGAGACTTCGGCCAGCGGCCACATCTTCTTGACCTCGGCAGCGCTGATCTCATAGCCCTCTACGCCGAAGCAGCGCGCGACATTCACGCCACGGCGCATCTCCTCGGCCTTGTCCCTCGTGATCGCGAGCTGGATGGATCCGCAGGGGATGACCCCGGTTGCCTGCCCGGTTTCCGCTTCCAGGCGCCGGTACAGATCCAGCGTGTACCTGGCAAGCTTGGTCTGGGTCACGGTGTCGCGCAGCGTGGTCAGCAGCCCGGCCGCGTGCCACGTGGTTCCACACGCCAACTGCCTGCGCTCGAGCAGCAGCACATCGCGCCACCCGAGCTTGGTCAGATGGTAGGCAATGGAACAGCCGATGATGCCGCCCCCGATGATGACCACTCGTGTCTGGCTGGGTACGCTCTGGTCACTCATGGCGTTCGATCTAGCGCGATTCGTAGCCGCCGAGACCGCGCGGCGCCACCCACCGGCGCGTGGCCACCCAGTAGACCAGTGCCGACACCAGCGCCGTCGGCAGCGAGGCCGTCAGGTACTGGTAGGGCCAGCGCGACGCGTAGCTCAATGGGTCGAGCAGGTAGATGTAGGCCACCAGGCCGACCCCCATCGCCGCCAGCGCCGCCGGGTTGAACCCGGCCCAGTACCGGTACGGGGCTGCCTCGCTGTTGTCGTACACGGCCCGGATGTCGATCCGGCGCCGCCTCAGCACGTAGTAGTCGACGATCTGGATGCCGCACAGCGGCGCGAAGCCGACCGCGATCAAGGCGATGAAGGAGCCGAAATGGGCGAAGAACAGGTCCGGGATCAGAAGGCCCACCAGCGCGACCGGCGCCAGCGTCAGCAGCAGCAGCGTGGGCCATCCAATCCGGTCGACGCCCGGGATCTGGCGCAGGCCGATCGCCGACGCGTAGATACCGGCGATCGCGGTGCCCAGGTTGGCCGCGGCGACGAAGACCAGCGCGACGATGCCGTAGCCCGGGCCTCCGACCGTGCGCAGCCACTCGGCCGGATCCGACACTTTCAGCACCAGGATCCCGGCGATCCCGATCATGCTCAGCAGCGGGACCGGCGCGCCCATGCCGAGCATGATCGGCAGCGCCGCCGTGCGGCCGTCGGGCGCCATCCGGACCATCGCGCCGATGTAGGGCCACCACGACAGCAGCGACGAGATGCCGATCTCGATTCCCGTCGTGTAGTTCCACAATGGATCGGGCGACTGCGAAGGCGGTACCGCCGTGACCAGTTCGTCCCAGCGGCGGGCCGTCAGGATGTAAAGCATCCAGCAGCCGATGAAGACATGAAACACCAGGATCTTGGCGACCCGGTCGATCCCGCTCGATCCCCTCAGCAGGATCAGGAATACCGCTGAGCACGCCAGCGCCGTCGTCGCCGGGACCAGCAGGTTCGACCCGTGCCGGATCGCACCGATCGCGATCAGCAGCTGCGTGGTCGACTTGGCGAAGAAGATCAGCAGAAGGGAATTCCAGCCCAGGATCGACACGTATTGCATCAGCGCCGGGATGATCCAGCCGCGGGTGCCGAACTGCGGCTTGCACGAGACGATCGAGTCGACGCCGAAGCGGATACAGGTTGGAACCGCGGCCAGCGTGACCAGCAGCATGCCGATCATGCTGCCGGCCGTCAGCGCCGCAACGCCGCGGGTGAACCCCAGGTAGGAGCCTACGTATTCGCCGATGATGTAGCACCACGTGGCCGCGGCTGCAGTGGCCAGCGCGATGCCCAGCTGCCACGGTCCCCAGGTGCGCTCCGACCGCAGAAGCGGCCAGCCGCTGGTGTCCGCCGCCTGCGGGCTCCCCTGCCCGGGCTCCCCGCTCATGCGCGCCAGCCGGCGATGATCAGTGCGATCGGCCCGGCAAGCCCGAGCAGCAGCAGCCAGAACCAGCTGGCCGGGTCGAAGTCGGCGCCCTGCGCCGATTCGTCGCTCAGCGCCTGCAGGCGCCTTTCGAGCTCGTCGGGAAGCTCTTGCATGGGCGGGGGATCTCTACCGCGGACCCGATCGCGCGAACGACTCGGCGTCCTGGTAGGGGAACCACCAGAAATCATGCGAGGTGGCAGCCGGATCGATCATGCTCAGCTTCGTGTGGCGGAACGTGTCGAGGCCCTCGGAGCCGAGCTGCCGCCCCATTCCGGATTGCTTGCGACCTCCGAACGGGCCCGCGTTGTTGTCCAGCAGCGGCGCATTGACCCATACCATCCCGGCTTCGAGGTCGCTGATGGCGCGCATACTCTCATCGAGGTCGCGCGTGTAGATCGTGCAACCGAGCCCGTAGCGCGAGCGATTGGCCAGCTCGACGGCCTCCTCGAAGCTCGCGACCGGGCACAGCGGCGCCACCGGGCCGAAGCTCTCGTCGTTCAGGATCGGCCGCTCGGGCGCCACGTCCAGCAGCACCGTCGGCTCGACGAACCAGCCCTTCTTCAATCCGGTCGGGCGCCCGCCGCCGATCGCCACCGGCGTGCCGTCGGCCACGGCGCGGCGGACGATCGATTCGTAGCGGTCGCGCTGGAGCGAAGAGGCCATCGGGCCCATGTCGACGCGCTCCAGGCCGCTGCCGACGCGTACCTTGCGGGTCTCCTCGATCAGCAGATCGGCGAAGCGGCGGTAGACGTCGCGGTGAACGTAGAAGCGCTCGGACGCCGCGCACACCTGTCCGCAGTTCAGGTAGGCGCCGAACGCGGCCCCGCGGGCGGCGACCTCCAGCGGAGCCGACGGCATCACGATGAAGGCGTCGTTACCCGACGTCTCGATCAGGCAGCGCTTGTACTGGCGCGCGCAGCTTTCGGCGACCCGCCGGCCCGTCTCGATGCCGCCGGTGAACGCCACCATATGCGTGCCGGCGTGCTCGACCAGGCGCTGGCCGACGCGTCCAGTCCCGGCCACGACCTGGACCAGCCCCGGCGCCAGCGCCTGCAGGGCCGCGCAAAACTCGAGCGTAGTCAGCGTCGTCAGCTCGGAGGGCTTTATGATGCAGGCGTTGCCGCTGGCCAGCGCCGCGGCGGCCTGCCAGCACAGCAGGCACAGCGGGTAGTTGTAGGGCAGGATCAGCACGACCACGCCCAGAGGGTCCTTGGTCACCAGGTGGACCTGCGCATCGACCGTGGGGCCGAGCACCCGGCCGTTCTCGTGGCGGCCGATCTCGGCGTAGTAGTCCATCGCGAGTGCGGACCAGTTGACCTCGTCGGTGGACTCCTTGAAGGTCTTGCCCATCTCGCGGGTCAGCATTTCGGCCACCCGCGGCCTGGCCTCCCGCATGCGGCGGGCGGCCTCGTGCAGCAGCTCGGCCCGCGTCAGCGAGTTGAGCTTGCGCCACTTCTTCTGGGCCGCAATGGCGATCGCCACGGCCGCGTCGATCTCGGCGTCGGTTGCGGCGACGAAATGCCCGATCCGGCTCTCGGTCGCCGGATCGAGCACGTCGATCGATTCGGTGCCCCTGGCCGCGCTGTACTGGCCCTCGACCAGGTGGCAGCCACTCAACTTCGAAAACTGCTCGAGCGCGGTGGTTGCCACATCGACTCCTTCGGCGTAGGGCCGTTTTCTCCCCTCGCCCGCGGAGCAGGAGAGGGATCTGCTGCGAGTCAGACGACGGCTAGAACTTGCGGTACGCCTTGTGCAGGTCCACCAGCGGGTGGCGCGACGACATCTGGAACTTGATCAGCAGCTCGCGCGCCAGCATGTCGCGATCCTGCTGGTTGTCCGGCAGCTTCACGCCCTCGGGCACGGTGACCCAGCCGTTCACGTTGCGGTCGAACACCGCGGCGCGCCCCTCTTCATACCCCAGGTGCACGTCCTCGAGCCAGTTCAGGTCCTGCCATTGCATGGTTTCCATGTACTTGCGCAGAAACGGCGTCAGCCGGCGGTAATCGGGCACCAGGTTGACGTCGTAGCGGTAGCCGATGTGCTGGCCGATCTCCTTCTCGCGCTGGCTGTCCAGCCCGGCGGTCTTGATGAAATGATCGATGTCCCGAGCGGCGCTCTTGGCGCCGGCGTTGCGAGCGGCGGCCTTGCTGTCGTTGCTTTTCGCCGCCGTCTTCGTCTGTTTCGCCTTCTTGGCCCGCGCGTATTTCTGCAGTTCGGTGATCTTCGCCATGGTTTCGGCTTCCTTTAGTAGCGCGTCATATCGGGCCGGCCGACCGTGTGCTGCGATCCGGCCAGCGGCACCATCGCCAGGGCCGACGCCTCCATGGTCAGGGCTGCCAGATCCTCGGGCTCGAGGCTGTGCACGTTGGTCTTGCCGCAGGCGCGCGCCATCATCTGCGCCTCGATCGTCAGGCAGTGCAGGAAGTTGTAGACGCGCTCGGCGGCGGCGTCCGGGTCGAGGCGCTTGCGCAGCACCGGATCCTGAGTCGCGACCCCGACCGGGCAGCGCCCCGTGTGGCAGTGGTAGCAGTAACCGGCCTCGACGCCGATTTCCTTCTCGAAATCCGCCTCCGGGATGTCCTTGTTGCAGTTGAGCGCCATCAGCGCCGAGTGTCCGATCGCGACCGCGTCGGCGCCCAGTGCGAGCGCCTTGGCGACATCGCCGCCGTTGCGGATGCCCCCGGCATACACGAGCGAGATCTCGCCGGTCTTGCCGACGTCGTCGAGCGCCTTGCGGGCCTGGCGGATCGCCGCGATGCCCGGCACGCCGGTCTCCTCGGTCGCGATGTGCGGTCCGGCGCCGGTGCCGCCTTCCATCCCGTCGATGTAGATGCTGTCGGGCCCGGTCTTCGCTGCCATCCGCACGTCGTCGTAGACGCGGGCGGCGCCGAGTTTGAGCTGGATCGGGATCTCGCCGTTGGTCGCCTCGCGGATCTCGTTGATCTTCAGCGCCAGGTCGTCCGGCCCGAGCCAATCGGGGTGGCGTGCGGGCGAGCGCTGGTCGATGCCGGCCGGCAGCGAACGCATCTCGGCGACCTGGTCGGTCACTTTCTGGCCCATCAGGTGCCCGCCGAGGCCGACCTTGCAGCCCTGGCCGATGAAGAACTCGCAGGCGTCGGCCAGCCGCAGGTGGTGCGGGTTGAACCCATAGCGCGACTGGATGCACTGGTAGAACCACTTGGACGAGTAACGGCGCTCGTCCGGAATCATGCCGCCCTCGCCGGAGCAGGTCGCCGTGCCGGCCATCGTCGCGCCGCGCGCCAGCGCGATCTTGGCCTCGTAGCTCAGCGCACCAAAGCTCATGCCGGTGATATAGACCGGGATATCGAGCACCAGCGGCCGCTTGGCGCGCGGCCCGATGATGGTCTGGGTCTCGCACTTCTCGCGATAGCCCTCGATCACGAACCGTGTCAGCGTCCCCGGCAGGAACGTCAGGTCGTCCCAGTTCGGGATCTTCTTGAACAGAGAGAAACCGCGCATCCGGTAGCGGCCGAGCTCGCTCTTGATGTGGATGTCGTCGATGACATGCGGCGTGAAGATCGAGCTGTGGCCGAGCAGGTGCGTGTCGCGGCTCAGCTTCTTCTTCGTTACCGGGATCGAGGCCGGAACCTTGGTTACCTTCGCCATGTGATGTTTCCCGTGGTCGGAAATCGTGAGGTGAGGTGATTAGAGGATCAGCTTCTTCTCGGTCGGCTCGAGGTTGTCGTAGTTCCAAAGCTGCCGGCCAGCGACGATCTTCTGCATCTTCCTGACGCCGTCGGGCGCCGCCAGGCCGTACAGCTTGAGCTTGCGCTCGAGCCAATCAGCCTCGATATCGTTCATCTCGCCCGGTACCGCGTCGACGCCGAGGCCGGCGATCTTGCCGCCGACGTAGATCGTGCCGTCGTACATCGAGTCGCCCAGGTTCTTGCCGGCGTCGCCGAGGATCACCATGCGCCCGCGCTGCATCATGAACCCGCAGAACGCGCCGGCCCGGCCGCCGATGATGATCGTGCCGCCCTTCATGTCGATGCCGACACGCGCCCCGACATCGCCCTTGCACACCAGATCACCACCCCGCATCGCGGCGCCGAACGTGGAGCCGCCGTTCTTCTCGATCACGACGGTGCCGGCCATCATGTTCTCGGCGCACGACCAGCCGACGCGGCCGCAGATACGGATATTCGGGCCGTCGATCAGGCCGCAGCCGAAGTAGCCAAGGCTGCCCTGGATCTCGAGGTTCAGGCGGTTCAGGATGCCGACCGCGATGCCGTGCTTGGCGCCCGGGTTCTTCAGCACGATCGTGCCGCAGCCCTGGCTCATCAGCTCGCGCAGCTTCAGGTTGATCTGGGTCGGCGCGAGGTCGGCCGCGTCGAACTCGGCGCGCTTGTTGAAGTCGACCTCGAACGCCTGCGGGTACGTGTAGTGCGCCTCCTCCTCGGGTCGGAAGAAGCGCTGCTGGGTGCGTCCGGCCAGCTGCTCGGTGTGCATGCCGGCCTCGGTTGCTCTGGTCATCAGTGCCATGGTCGTTGCTCGCTGCTGGGTGTCGGGATCAGCTGTGCCAGACGCGCACTTCGCCCTCGTAGGGGTCGAACGTGTCGATCTCGTGCGGAAAGATGCTGCGGATCGCCACTTCCTCCGAAGCCAGGGCGATGAAGCGGTCGCTTTCGTAGAGCACCATCGGCTTGGCCGCCATCACGTCCTTGGCCATGCCGAGGCTGTCGGAGGTCGCCACCAGGTAGGTGAACACGCCGTCCAGCTCGGCGATCGAGTCGGTCATCGCGTCCTTCAGCGTCGCACCCTGCGCCATGCGGTCGGCCAGATAGACGGCAATGAGCTCGGAGTCGCAGTTCGACACGAAGCGGTGGCCGCGTCGCTCGAGCGCGCGCCGCCCGTTCCAGTAGTTGGTCAGCTGGCCGTTGTGGACGACCGCGACGTCGGCGAACGGATAGGCCCAGTAAGGGTGCGCCGAGCGGATATCGACGTCGGACTCGGTCGCCATCCGGGTGTGCCCGAGTGCGTGCGTGCCGACGAAGCCCTGCAGGCGGTACTGGCCGGCGACCTGCGCCGCGTCGCCCAGGTCCTTGATCAGCTCCAGGCCGAGGCCGATCGACAGGATCTCCGCGCCGTCGACGTCCTCGACGTAGTTGGCCAGGCGTCGCCGGTCGCCCTCGAACGCGATCCGGTAGCGGAACGCGTACTCGGTCGCGCCTTCGGCCTCCAGGATGTTCGCGCCCAGCTCGGCCAGCCGGCGGTCGACCTCGGCGCGGCGCTCCTTGACCTGATGGTGGATGTCGAAGCCTTCCGACATCTCGGCCCCCTCGGCGAGCTTGAAGCGGACGACCAGCTCATGGCCGTGCGGCCTGCCGTACAGCGCATAGCCGGTCGAGTCGGGCCCGCGGTGCTTCATGGATTGGAGCATTGCGGTCATTTCCTGACCGACGTCGCCGGTTGCGCCGCGATGAATCAGTCCCGCGATTCCACACATCTCTTGGTCTCCTGGTTTTTGCCTGGCGCCGCGTCTGCGCAGGGTCAGGGCAGGTAATCCCAGTACTGCTTCAGGTCCCAGTCGGTCACGGTCGCCATGAATTTCTCCCACTCGTCGCGCTTGTAGTGGGTGAAGACCCGGTACATGTCGCCCGGCATCGCTGCCCGGACGACCTCGTCCTGCTCGAGCTCGGTCAGCGCCTCGCCGAGCATCATCGGCAGCTTCTTGACCTTCTTGCCGGCCGCCATCGCGGCGTAGATATTGCGCTCCTCCGGCTCGCCCGGGTCGAGCTTGTGCTTGATCCCGTCGTCGAATGCCTTCAGGATGGCGCCCGCCATCAGGTAGGGATTGACCGTCGAATCGACCGAGCGGTACTCGAAGCGACCCGGCGCCGAGATTCGCAGCGCGCAGGTCCGGTTCTGGTAGCCCCAGTCGGCGTAGACCGGCGCCCAGAAGCCGGTGTCCCACAGCCGGCGGTACGAGTTGACGGTCGAGGAGCCGATCGCGGTCAGCGCGCCGACGTGCTTGATGATGCCGCCGATGCAGTGCAGGCCGATCGGCCCGGGCTTGGCCTCGCCGGGCAGTGGCAGGAACGTGTTCTCGCCGCCGGTGAGGTACGTGAAGTTGTCCTCGAGCCCCGGCAGCTCGGGGTGTCCGAGCTTGTTGACGATCGTGCTGCCGCCGCGCCACAGCGACAGGTTGTGGTGGCAGCCGGAGGCCGAAACGCCCATGAACGGCTTCGTCATGAAGCAGGCGATCAGGTTGAACTCGCGTGCGACCTGGGCGCAGATCTGGCGGTACGTCGTCAGCCGGTCGGCGGTGCGCAGGCAGTCGTCGTACATCCAGTTCAGCTCGAGCTGCCCGGGCGCGTCCTCGTGGTCGCCCTGGATCATGTCCAGGCCCATCGCGCGGCTGTACTCGATCGCACGCATGAACACCGGGCGCAGCGACTCGAACTGATCGATGTGATAGCAGTTCGGCTTGGTGAAGCCGCCCGCGGGCAGGCCGTCGTCGCCCTTCTTCAGCCACATCATTTCCGGCTCGCAGCCGTGGCGCAGGTGCAGACCGCCGTGCGCCTTCTTGAATTCCTCGTGGATCCGCCGCAGGTTGCCGCGGCAGTCGGAAGTCAGAAATCCGCCCGGGTTGTCCCTTTCCTCGCGGTTGCGGAAACAGGTGCAGAAGACGCGCGCGACGCGCTTGTCCCACGGAAGCTGAACGAACGTCTCCGGATCGGGGATGCCGACCAGCTCCGACGCTTCTGCCCCGTAGCCGATGTAGTTGCGGTGGCGGTCGACGAACAGGTTCGCGGTGGAGCCGTACACGAGCTGGAAGCCCCGCTCCGCGGTGCGCTCCCAGTGGTCCGCCGGTATACCTTTGCCGACGATGCGCCCGGTGACGGAGACGAACTGGTAGTAGATGTACTGGATCCCAAGCCGGTTGATCTCGGACCGGACCCGCTTTACCAGATCGTCGCGGCCCTTCGCGCTGACATGGGCTTCAAGATCGGTCATGCTTTCCCCCTCGCTCTGGGTCTTGATCTAAATCCGCAATCGATTCGCCGCCGTACTTGCGGGGCCCCGTCAACTCCACGGGAACGGGCTGTTGGACGTCGGATGGAGCTTGCCTTGCGCGAAGCGCGAGAAGCGGAACGGTTCGAGCAGCTCGCTCGGTCGGCCGCAGATGTCCTCGGCGACGAGATTGCCGACCCCGATCATCTTGTACCCGTGGTTCGAATCCGCGATCACGTAGGCGTTTTCGCAAAAGCGGTCGAACACCGGGAAGTTGTCGGCCGTGAAACTGCCGATGCCGCCCGACGGCTCCTTCTTGTAAAGCGGTGTCTTGCCCTCGAAGCGCTTCTGGCAGAACGCCAGCGCCGAGCACCACATGTGGGCAAAGTCGGCGCCGACGACGAAGTCCGGCGACTCGGGTCCGTAAGGATCGATCCGCACCTGCGCCGGGTCGGCCTTCACTTTGAACGGCATCGCGCCGCCCTGCACGCCGCCAAAGTGGAAGTCCGGCTTGTAGTAGATGCCCCAGAGGCGGTCGGTGATCACCGAGTGGTCGACGTCCGAGAACAGCGTCGCGTCGGTATCGACGTGGATCACGGGCGGCATCCGGCCATCGTTGGTGCGCTGCAGCTTCGGATCGACGCCCAGTGTGCCTTCCTGCAGCGACCAGAAGGTCCACATCGGAACGTTTTCGTGGACCTTGCCGTCGCGACCCTTGACGCTGATCGCCGCCGGCAGCTCGAGCATGTCCCAGATCTGCTTGACCCAGGGTCCGGCGCCGACCACCACGGTGTCGCAGTCGATGTTGCCCTGGTCGGTCACGACGGACCTGACGGCGCCCGAGTTGTCCTTCACGAAACCGGTCACCTTGACGCCCGTGATGATCCTGGCGCCCTCGCGCTCCGCCTTGCCGGCGAGCCCGTGCATCGAGGCCGTGTTGTTCGCATAGCCGCCCT
>Ga0179587_10001059_pt1 | contig 12122 bp, 14 predicted proteins | sample CZODoug2_1_08_16_FD_185932 | JGI IMG/M metagenome (GOLD analysis project Ga0179587, IMG submission 185932) | Vadose zone soil fungal communities from Angelo Coast Range Reserve, California, USA - CZODoug2_1_08_16fungal | ecosystem: Environmental > Terrestrial > Soil > Vadose zone | place: USA...
CCGGCCAAAGCGCCCCAGTAATAGACGCGGCTCGAATGGCGAAACAGCAACGGCGTCTCGGTATCGCGCACCAGTTCTGTTATCTCGCGAGCGAGCTTGCTGTCGGGTGCGCTGACTCCCGCCAAATTGGTGTTCATTGGAATATTCACTCTATGCCTCCTGCTGATTGATCCGAGAGAAGATTGCCGATCACAAGAGCTGATGAATCGCTTGGGCTTGTCCGACCGGCCGTGAGACTAGGAATGTTGAGCCACCTCGCTCAATCGTACGTAGGTAAGCGTCCGACATTGAAAAAGGATCGGGCGAGTAATACGGAGGTTTAGGGTACTGGTCCGTTGCGAACGACCTGGTTGAGCACTGGCGAGCACCACCCATCTCGGTGGATTGCCTCGGGCGCTGCGAATCACACATGCAGGCGAATGAGCTGCGACTGATCTGCGGAAAAATCTCGAAATCTGCCAGGCAGCTCCTTCCGGCCGCGTCGCAAAAGAAGCGGACGGCTTCCGCCCGCCTCGGTGGGGGAGGGGAGAGGCAACGCGAGGCCGTCCGCTGCAGCAGCCATGCGACACCGCGACAGGGAGGAAACGCGGCCGGCTTGCTCGTTCTAAGAACTAGATCCGGCCGACCGTTGGCTCAATTAAATAGAGATTTATTTGCACTAAATTCAAGTTTGGCCGGTTTGCTGTTGATGGCGACGTGCCGCAGAGTCTGCGCAACCGGTCGAAATCGGAAGGCTCCGGCGCCCTAAAGTGCTTGCGTGAGATTGCGGCCTCTGGTTCGATTTTATGCGAATTTGACCAGTGTTTTGAGCGGCTTCGGCTCCGCGGAACGGCGCCGGGCGCCCACCGGGGGCAATCGAATTGCCGAATTTCTTCAAAATGCTAACCTTCCTGCCCGGAACCCGTGACGCTCTGCGATAACGGGGCGCCAACTCACGTTCTCCGTAATCCGGTCGCGTATCGTCGGCTGGACGAGCAAGCCGAATGACAAAACCTGGTCCTACTGAACCGTTGTCGACGACTTCTACGATTTCTCGCTACGCGACAGCCGTCCTATCGGTCGTAGTCGCGATCGTCGCGGCGGAGCTGATCACACGCTTGCTGAACGCCGAGGCCATTGCATCCTCGATGCTCTGCGCAGTCATTTTCGCTGCGTGGGTTGGCGGGCGTGGCCCGGGATTGTTGGCGGTCACGCTCGCTCTCTTGGCCTTTCATTATTACCTGGTGCCCCCGGGCAGTTCATTTACCTGGAAGCATGACCTTTTCGCCGTGGATGTTTCGGAGATACCGCGTCTAATCCTGTTTTCCACCACGTCTCTCGTGGTTGCATTCCTGATTTCGGCGCAGAGGAATGCAACGGAAGAGCTTCGGCAGTCGACCCACGACCTGCAGATAGCGATGGGGGATCAGCGGCGGATTGAGGCCGCGCTGCTGCATAGCGAAATGTATTTGACTGAAGCACAGAGGTTGAGCGGTACAGGGAGCTTTGGCTGGAATGTCGCCAGCGGAGAAATCATCTGGTCAGACGAGACCTTCCGAATCTTTGGATATGACGAGACGACCAAGCCGACCGTGGAACTTATCGTCGAGCGCACCCATCCGGAAGATCGAGCCGCTGTGCAAAAGACCATCGACGTCGCGTCAAGCGAGGGAAAGGATTTCGATCAGGAACATCGATTGGTAATGCCGGACGGCTCAGTGAAATATATTCATGCCTTAGCGCGTGCGGTGAAAGATGCTTCAGGTAACGTTGAGTTTACGGGCGCTGTAACGGATGTCACGGTGGTAAGGGACACGGAGCGAAAACTGAGACGTAGCGAAGCTTATTTGGCCGAGGCCCAACGCTTGAGTCGTACAAGCAGTTGGGCCTGGGACGTGCGGCGTCGAGAATGGGCGTATCGTTCGCCCGGAGTATACCCACTGTTTGGATTCGATCCGGAAGAGAAAGATTTGCCGCTGCAAGCCTTCCGGGATCGTATTCACCCCGACGACAAGCGCTCGAATGTCGAAGCGGCGGCTCGAGCTATTGAAGAGAAGATGGATTTCGAAGTCGAATTTAGGATAGTGCTGCCTGACGGATGGATAAAGCACATACATTCTGTCGGACACCCTGTCGTCGACAGCGAGGGCAATACGATTGAATTGATTGGTACGCATCTGGATGTCACCGAACAATACCTCGCAAAGGAGGCGCTGCAAAAAGCTTTTGACGAAATCAAGAAGTCCGAGGATCGGCTTCGACTGGTGATCGACACCATCCCGACGCTGGTCTGGCGCGCCAGACCGGACGGGGTCCCCGATTTCCTCAATCAACCGGCGCTTGACTACACCGGCCTCTCATTTGATCAAGCCGAAACTGGCTGGCCTCGCGCTTTTCACCCCGACGACAAGAAGGGCATGTTGGTGAAGTGGAGCACGATACGGGCGTCGGGCATGCCGGGTGAGCTTGAAGCTCGGCTGCGGCGCTTCGATGGCGAATATCGCTGGTTTTTGTTTCGAGCCGTGCCGCTGCGCAATGAGCAGGGCAACATTGTCAAATGGTACGGGTCGTCCACCGACATCGAGGATCGCAAGCGGGCCGAGGAAGAATTGCGACGAAGCGAAGCCAAACTGGTCGAAGCGCAGCGAGTGAGTCAAACCGGCAGTTTTGTCTGGAATATCTCCACTGGCGAGCGCGTCGGTTCCAAGGAGTTCTTCAGAATCCTTGGATACGATCAGCCGCATTCCGTCACTTTCGAAATGGTCCTTCAGCGCGCTCATCCGGAAGATCGTGCTTTCGTGGAACAGGCAATTGACCGCGCGGCCCGCGCCGGAAAGGATCTCGATTACGAGCATCGGTTGCTGATGCCGGATGGCTCAGTCAAGCATGTCCATGTTGTCGCCCACGCTGTCAGAAGCGAGGCGGGTCAGCTGGAGTTCATTGGAGCGGTCGTGGATGTCACGGCGACCAAGCAGGCCGAGGAGAAGCTGCACAAGGCGCAGGCGGAGCTCGCACATGTTACGCGCGTGACCACGCTGGGCGAACTGACAGCCTCGATCGCCCACGAGGTGAACCAACCGCTCGCCGCTGTCGTGGCCAACGCCGAGGCGTGTCTGCGCTGGCTCGACCGCGAGAGCCCCGATCTCGTCGCGGCGCGCCGCTCGGTCGAATGGGTCATCGACGACAGCTGCCGGGCGAGCGAGGTGATCCGGCGTGTCCGGGCGCTCGCGAAAAAATCCGACATCGAGAAGGTGCCACTCGACGTAAATGACGTCGTCAGGGAGGCTGTCGTGCTGGTGCAGCGGGAGCTAAGCAGCCAACTTATTTCCTTGCGAACCGAGTTGGCGCCTTCTCTCCCCATGATCTTGGGTGATCGGGTTCAGTTGCAGCAGGTGATCATCAATCTGGTGATGAACGGTATCGAAGCCATGCAACCGATTACGGATCGGCAACGCGAGCTCGTGATCCGGTCGGACCAGGACGAGATGCGGCGCGTGCATGTCAGCGTGACCGACTGCGGCGTTGGGATCTCCGCCGAGATCGCAAATCGGCTGTTCAACGCCTTCTTCACCACCAAGTCCAGCGGCATGGGAATGGGGCTCTCGATTTGCCGTTCGATCGTGGAGGCGCACGAGGGGCGTCTGTCGATTTCGCCCAACGAGGGGCCGGGGACGACGGTCCAATTCGTCCTGCCCTCGCAATTGGAGGAAGCATCGTGACCGAGTACCCGAAACCATCGCGTGAGCCTTTCCGCGCTAGAGACCCGCTCGTTTTCATTGTCGAAGACGACGAATCGATGCGCAGGGCGCTGAGCAATCTCTTTCAATCAGTGGGATTGGGAGTGCAGGTGTTCGGTTCAGCGTCTGAAATGCTGCAAGGCGAGCTTCCAGATGTCGCCAGCTGCCTGGTCCTTGACATCCGGTTACCGGGATTGAGCGGCCTCGACTTCCAAGCCGAACTGGCCAAGGCGAACATTCATATCCCGATTATCTTCATGACTGGCCATGGTGACATTCCGATGAGCGTCAGGGCCATGAAGGGCGGGGCGGTCGATTTCCTGACCAAGCCGTTTCGCGATCAGGACATGCTGGACGCCGTGACGGTGGCGATTGAACGGGACCGCAAGCGGCGCGAAACCGATAAGATCCTCGCGAACCTGCAAACCCATTTTGAGACCTTGACTCCTCGCGAACGCGAGATCTTGGCTTTTGTGTCATCCGGCCTCATGAACAAGCAGATAGCCGCCGAACTCGGCCTCGCCGAGATTACCGTGAAGATCCATCGTGGGCATATCATGAAGAAGATGAGCGCGAAATCGTTGGCCGATCTGTTGCGAAAAGCCGAAACGCTTGGAATCCGTCGCGCCAAGCCTTAGCGCTTGTCTCGCAGGTATTGGGGGAAGCAGCCGCCTGCCTTCCAGCTTTTCAAAAGGCCGAACGCGCCCGATGTGTACCATTTTCTCGCACGAACAAACCTAAGTATGATTTCAGAATCTTGATTGGCCGATCACTCTTTAAGCCAGGACGGTGCTGAGGGAGCGCCGTGTTCCAACGTCTGAAAGATCGTCTTGTCAATGCTTTCGATGATTTCAGTTATTGACGATGATGCATCCGTCCGTGCAGCGACCGATAATCTTCTCTGCTCACATGGATATTTGGTCCGCACATTTGCGTCGGCCGAAGAGTTCCTGCAGTCGCCCCACTTGCACGACTGCGCATGCGTCGTTGCAGATGTGCAGATGCCCGGCATGAGCGGGTTGGACCTTCTCACGTATATGCGCGCCCAAGGTTACGTTGCCCCGGTGATCTTTATCACGGCTTTCCCCGAGGAAAGCGTCCGCGCCTCCGCCTTGAAGGGGGGAGCCATTTGCTTTCTTGCCAAGCCGTTTGCCGCACCGGCCTTGATCGGCTGCGTCGAGACTGCTCTGCATCGCGCCGGCAACTGACTGCGTCTACGGCGGCTTTTGACCGCTCGAAGCCCTCCTCGCGTTGCAAACCAAGGTATAGGGCGTCTCAAACCAATATGGCATTCGAAACAACCTCCGTAGAATCGAGCTATTGGCGTTGATCCGACTATGCTGGCGCCTGGAGCCGGACCCGGCAATACGCCGGCTAAGCGACTCAGACGAGTCAAAGGCGAAGGATAGATCCATGCCGACGAAGTCATGCTTGCTTCGTTCCATGGCTCGTAACCAATCCCCAAGACGCGCAGAAGAGGGGAGCGCCTTTGCGATCCTTCGGCGAGACAGCCTAATGCAATTGCCTGAGTTTACGCGTTCGACCACGATGCGGTGGACGGTGGTGGTGGCCGGCATTTTTGCGGCATTTACCGTCACCTTGCTCGGGTTCGTCTACCTGAAGACAAAGCAAGATCTGACGTTGCGATCCGACCGCGCGATCGTCCTGCAGATGGGACTCCTTGTGGGCTTGCCACCCAGACAGAGGCTTGACGCGATCAACGAAGGCCTGCGGCAGGATCCAGCGCGTGTTCGGCTCGTAGGGTTGTTTGGCGCGCGTGGCGACAGGATCGCGGGCAATCTGGAAAGGCAGCCACCCGATCTCAAGATCGACGGCACGGCACAGAACGCTGTAGCCGACAGAATAGACGGAATCGGCCCGGAGCAACAAGCGATCCGGCTGATCGCGCGAACATTGCCCGATGGCAACGTGCTGCTGGTCGGACGCGATGCCGATGAAATTGAGAGGATTGCACGGCTGGTTGGCCGAGTTCTTGCGCTCGGATTAATCCCCGCGGTGCTCCTCTGTATCGCGGTCGGAGTGGGGCTGAGCGCGCGCGCCCGATGGCGCATCGTCGAGGTCAACGAGCGGGTACAGCGGATCGTCGCCGGCAATCTGCGTGAACGACTCCCGCTCGGGAACACAGACGACCCCTTCTCCAAACTTGCAGTGATCGTCAATGGCATGCTCGATGAGATGGAAGAGCTGATCCAATCTCTTGCCGGCGTCGGTCATGACATCGCACATGACCTGCGCACGCCCCTTACCCGAGCGCGGCTGATGCTTGAGCGCGGTCGCAACAATGCCACAACATTCCAGCAACTGCAGGCAGTCGCGGACAGGACCATAGACGCACTCGATCAATCGCTATCTATTATCACCGCCATCTTGCGACTTGCAGAAATCGAGAAAAATCAGAGGTCAGCCGGTTTCAGCAAGGTCGCACTTGCGGCTCTTGTACGTGAGGTTGGCGACATGTATGAACCGATAGCGGAAGACAAGAGGATCAGCTTGATCGTTCAATCGCCATACGAGTTGAACGTCTATGGTGACCGTGATCTTCTCATCGAGGCGGTGGCCAATCTTGTCGACAACGCCATCAAATTCACGCCGGCCGGCGGCCGGGTGGAGATCGGGTTGATGCGAAGCGATGACGAAACCATCGTGCGCGTCAAGGACACCGGCTCCGGCATCAGCGAACACGAGCGCGACGCTGTCCTGAGGCGCTTCTATCGGTCGGACAAAATAGGACACACGTCAGGCCTGGGTCTTGGCTTGAACCTGGTTGCGGCAATCGTAAAGTTGCACGGATTCCGATTCACCATTCGTCCAGGAGCTGGATGCATCGCTGAGATCGCATGCCCGAATGCACCGATGCTGACGTGGATGCGGCCGCCCGCCGAAATCGGGTGACGAGCGCGGGTTCTTTGGAGTTTTCCGGATGGAACCTCACGCTTGTCTCGCTTTCGGGGTCAGTCCTGCCTGACGGCGACATTGAATTTATCTCTGTTGACGGTGCGTAGCTCCAACGTCGTGGTGCGCCGGACCGCGGCTTTGGAGGCGGTCGCCGTGCCGTCAAGGGTGAGGGTGGACATAGAGCCTTCCTTACTGGGCTGCGGAGCTTAGGTTGCGTAGTGAAAGCCGGCTTGCTGCAGCTCGGGCAGCGTGCCAGCGGCGCCGGGGATCAGAATGGCGCCGTCCACCAAGTGGTTGCTCAATTCTGCCGCGAGCGCGGCATGCGAGAGCCTGTCAGGATTGATGTCGAGCTTGATAAGGGCTTTTGCCTGTTCCCAGATTGCGTTGTGACAGGACATGAAGACCACGCCCCGCTGCATCAGGGCAGGGATCGAATTGTCCTCACCCGAAAATGGTCCCGCCGGGTCCTCATAATTTTTAGGGTCGAAAGCCGCCAGCTTGCGCTCGGTGATCAGTGTATTGGTCTCGAAATCCTCGCCTGCCAGTCTCGTGAGCTGATACTTGTCCCACATGGCCTGCTCAAAAAGCGCGAGCTGCGCCGTGCCATGGGTCACCGAAACTGCGAGAAAATCCGGGTGTTTGAACGACCATATCTGCGAATTAAGCGCGTTGCGCATCAGATTGAGCCAAGGGCCACCGAGATCGGTGCTGTCCCAGGCCTGCTTTTGCGCGGCACCGTAGGCAAGCACCTCGTTCAACGCCTCATGATCCCATTGTTCGGGATGGTCCAGGATCATCGGCACTGTCTTGAAATCGCGACGGCGGGGCGCCTGCGCTAAACGCTTCTTCAACGCCTCGAGATGCGTGGCACCAGGAGGCATGAAGGCGGCCCCGACGGCCGCTGCCAACGGTGTAGCCGCCGAGGCAACGCCGATCACGCTTGTCGTCATGATCAGCGCGGACGCTCTCAATGCGTCCCTTCTTGCGGTAACAATCTTCATGGCCGTCACTTCCTGCTTGTTCCCTTCGCGGCAGATAGACGGCGGACACTATCGAGACCACTAAACCCTTTTTTATTGCAACAATCGTTTAGTGCGGGTCGTTTAGCGAGACGTTCGTACCCTGAAGCAGAATTTAGTGGCGCGAGTGGATAGCGGGCCCATATCAGCATCAACCGCATCGGCAGTCTGCATGACGCGATGCACCCCTAATCCGGGGCGACAACATAAGGAATAGCGCGATGACGAACAAACTCGCTTTAGCCGCATCATTGATGATGCTGATGACGATCTCGGGACAGGCGTTTGCTGAAACGGCAGCCCCCTCGGACCGGCAAGCGGTCTACGCCGCCACTGCTTTCGATCACACCGTCGCAACAGATAGGGACGCCACCACTGCGTATCATTACCACGGCGGGCCGAAAAATAACGACTGACATTTGATGTCTTTCGATCGCGCCGCCAGGCTTCGGCGGCGCGCCGAGAGGCGTTACGTTAGTCGATGGAGTTCAACATGTTGACGTTCACAAAACAGGACTCGATCCTGATTGCAGTAACGCTCGGCATTATGCTCAGCGTGCCCCTGTTGGCTCCGGCCTTTTACGGCTCATCGACCATCACATTGTCGGACCATGCCGGCGATCGCCTGGAGCGTTTGTCGGAGCGGAACGAGGTTGGCGGCGGTCATGGTGACGCTCGATCGCGCGGATCAGGCTCGAATTGCAGCCTATCCTCCGGGTTTCCCATTTGATTCAGGCACGTTGGAGATAGTGCGTCACCCAAACCGATACGCCCCCATCTCCGGAATTCTCAGAAGCGGAAGCGAAGGCCCACGGTGGGATCAATCGAGTTGCGATGGAGGAAGCCGTTCGCCAAGCCGCCATTGACCTGTGAAAACATCAGCCCAGCGTAGGTATCAAATTTTTTGGCGAACTGCCAATCGGCGACGAAGGAAACTGCGTCGAACGTCCCGTGGCAGTTTGAGAACGCCGCGGTATCGGCGCAGTCGACGGGCACACCAAAGCGAGGCTGGTCGTAATGATAATAAGCACCAGTCACATCCAGATTGTCAGTGACGGCGTATTTCACTCCAGTCCAGAATACATGAAATAGCTTGTCGCCGGCGTTGAACGCCGTGTTGTTGATGTTCGTGTTGTTGATCGCAGCGCAGCCCGCGCAGACGAATTCTCCCCCGATGTCAACAAAACCGGTAAGGGGAGCAAAGGGATTGCTGGGGGGCGCATATCGAATGAATTCGTATCCAGCAAATAACTTGACCGGTCCGTGGCTGTATTTGCCGACCAGCATCACGCTCGAATTGTTGGAAAGCGTAGCCGTGAGAACCTGGGGTAGCACCGCCGGAAGTGTGCTGCCTGCAAGCCCCATCGACACGGCGTTCCGAACGGAGCTGCCGATGGCGTCGAGCGACAAGGTGCCGCCGGCAAGATTGGCAATGTCCCCGCCAATTTGGAGTTGGTAGGCGCCGGTCGCCGCGTTGTTCAGATCGTAGCCACCGAACTGCCACAGCGCCGCAACCCTGAACTGGCCGATGTCGACGTGATACTTTACCGAGCTGCTAAACCGGCAGTCCTCGGTATTACCCGCGCCGCATGTAATTCCCTGCCAGCCGATCGGCGAGAAGGCGTACGAGGCGCCCATCGGATCGTAGGCAAAAACAGCATCCAGGGTCAGCGAATTTTGCCGGAAAACCGTCAAGGTGCCATAGGGTGAACTAACGCCCGCGTAGCCTACGGAATTGTAAAATTGTCCGGCGCGGCTCGAGTCCGCGTTCGAATCCTGGCTGGTGAGCGGTACGCCGGCATTCTGCGCCACCGAGTGCGGTCCATTGGCCAGATGCAGCGAGTAGGGATCGAACCCGGCCTGCAGATCGAAGATGAAAGCCCATCCGGCAGCGAATGGCTCCTTTCCCTTGATTCCGATGTTTGACTGGGTCAGGCCGTTTGGCGCGAGATCCCACCGCGGACCCCTGCTGTATTTCTGGATGAGATAATCTACCCCGACGGCGGAGGTCCCATTGAAGGGCGCCCCATGATTTCGCCACGTCACGCCACCGTCGATCGTGCCGTAGAGCGTGATGCCGTTCCAAGTGAGTGGGCAGTTTGTTACGGCAAAGTCCTCAAGGCTGGTGCATGTGGCTGGCTGGGACGGAGCCGTCGTGCCGACGGCGGGAGCGGCTTTCGTGGTCATGATGTCGTCGGCCGAGGCATCTGTCACGCACACCACAAACAGAAGCAATCCGGACATTGCCGCAAGCCTGCCAATGCGAGCCATCGTGCGCCCCCCCCCCGTCGATCTATCGTCCCAAGTTGCCGAATCCTTCCGTCAATTGCTTCCGTAGTCTCGAACCGACACTTCCTGAAGTTCCACCGGATGCGACGTCAGGTCGGGCACCGCCAAAGCACCGCATCATCCAATACTCTATGCAGCAATGCAAGGTGTGTCGGTTTCAGTAGACTGTCGGAACTCCCGTAAATCTTCCCGCAAGACGTGGCCGCTCGCTCATTCCCTCGATGTGGCGAGCGCCGCGTGCGTTGCGCTCGCGTGTTTTTCGAGCGCCCGGATCGCGCCGACATAATGATCGGCGTAGCAATCGGCGTCGCAGTAGGGCAGTCGCGTAGCGATCTCTCGCAGGTAGTTGGTGCCGATCGGCCTGGAGCAGAGCGCGCACGTAGATTGCCGGCAGGGCGTCCTGCCATTCACCAAGATGAATCTCACGGGATGCCTCCTAATGCGATCTGCGTGGCTGGCGTCGCCAATAGGCAACGAGACAGCTCAACAGGAACAGCTTGCATAGATGATTCATTACGCGGCCTCCTCGTTTCGAGATCTCATATTTCCGGCCGACAACCAATGTCGGACGGCGAAAATCGGCAGCAACGATCTGCGGTCGTTCTTCCTGCGGGACTTGAAGCGATCGACGCACTTCTTTGAACAGAGGGCAGTCCGCCAGGAATAATGCCGGACGAGACCAAAACTCCCATCACAGATGGCGCAGCGATTGATAGCTGCCTCACCGCGGAATTGAATATCCTTGCGCATTTTTTACCTGCTTCGTCGGGTTAGTGCTCTTGCCGCTGGCGGTATTCGCTCGGCGTAACTCCGGTGAATTTTCGGAACGCCCTCGTAAATGAGCTCGTTTCGCAAAAGCCGATTCGGCTTCCGATCTGCGTCACCGAGAGCGCCGGCATCCGCAACAGGCTCCTGGCACGATCCATCCGGCGCGCCCAATGGTAGCGATGCGGTGGCATGCCGAACGATTGGGTGAAGGCGCGTGCAAAGTGATAGAGGCTCAGGTCGACGAGTTCCGCGAGAGCGGCGAGCGAAATGTCCTCGGAAAGATGTTCCTCGATGAAGTCGGCTACGCGCTTCTGTTGCCACACGGGCAAGCCGCCACGGACGGGCCTCGTCGGGGCGATGTTTGCCCGTTCCAGTCGGAAGAGCTCGTGCATTAGCACGATGCCCAGGGCCTCGGCATACTGACGGCTTCCTGGATCGACGTTCCCGACCTCGGCTTTGAGCTTGAGCGCCGTATCCCAAACGGCTTGATCGAAGAAGAACAGGCGCGGCCTGATCGCGCGGCGAGCATTACCGGATTGCGGATCGGACAACGGATCCTGAAGGTCGATATAGAAGTAGGTGACGCGTGTAAGTACTCGCGGCGTCTGCCACCCATGGAACCGATGCCCGGCAGGCACCAGGCTGAGCTTGCAGTTGAACTCGCGCAGCGTCGATTTCGGCAGGCCTTCGATCAACGTCTCGCCATCCTCCCGTTCTGCCCGTTCGTAGGCGATCAGCAAATGACGCCGAGCTTGAAAGCCGTATTCGAAAGTCTCGCGCCGGGTAACCTTTACGACATCTGCCTGTATGACGCCCCATTTCGCCAGTCGGCGACGCGCGATATCGGATGGCGAAATTTCGACGATCGGTGGAGGAACTGGGGAATGCCCCGCAACGCTGAAGCCGATTTCACTCATGATTGCGCTCTCGATACGGGCATGGGCTTTTTCTCCTCGGCCGGCGTCTCTCGCCTCCCGGCGGGCTGGCGGCTCATCAAAGCCGTCATTGCGTCATGCAAATAAAAGACCTTGTCTGCCTTTTCGGCACCTAAGCTCAGAGTAATCGGATCCATTTTCGGCACCATTAAATTAGGATTCACATGACTAAATTCCATTTTATGCGAGATGTGTCTGCTCGGCGTCTCCAATCAGACGCGTGTCAGGCCGCGCAGTAGTCGTGCGAAGGTCATCGAGAAGTCCGAGCAAGAAAACTCAAGAGCGGAGCAAGCTGGGACAAGCGCAAAAGCCGCGTTCTATTAGATAGCTCCATGTGTCCGCTGCGCATCAGAACGTGTCGTTGCGCCAGGCCAGGAGCTGTCATGTCCAAGCACGAGTCCCGTCCGCCTATTGCCTTCGGAAATGCGTTCGAGAATCCGCCTCATGACCAACGGGGCGGCTCTGGATCGGCCGTCCGT
>Ga0179587_10001066_pt1 | contig 12057 bp, 7 predicted proteins | sample CZODoug2_1_08_16_FD_185932 | JGI IMG/M metagenome (GOLD analysis project Ga0179587, IMG submission 185932) | Vadose zone soil fungal communities from Angelo Coast Range Reserve, California, USA - CZODoug2_1_08_16fungal | ecosystem: Environmental > Terrestrial > Soil > Vadose zone | place: USA...
ACGTCGCACGTCGCAGGAATTGGCCCCAATGGTCATGCTGTCTGCGACGTTCTGGCGACACGAAATGGGCCTCGTGGCGGCGGAAAGATCGCGGCCGCCGCAAGGCTCTCGACAAGCTTGCGGGCGCCTTGGCGCGTGCGGGCGCGCAACGCGTCTCGGTCGAGATGGTGCAGACGGCCGTCATTGACGCGTCCCCCCTGGTCGCCGTGACGGCGCCGCACGGCAGAAATCACGCTCGCGGTCATCAGTCGGCTTCGCGTGTTCATCCCTCCCCGCCCCGTCCGCGAGCAAGCCACCGTCCATGTCACCTGACAAGCTGGTCGATTTGGCCAATCAAATCGGAAGAGTTCTTGCCAGCGAGAGTGATGAGCTAGCCCTCGCCAGCATCGTCGATCATCTGCAAAAATATTGGAACCCGCGCATGCGCGCGGTGATCATCGGTTATCTCGCGCGCGGTGGGCAGGCTTGATCCGGTGGTTCGGAACGCGGTGCTGCTGTTACAGACGACGGATTGGATGAAGTAACCAACATCCCCGGTCTGTCAGGCTCGATTTCAACGAAAAAGCGCCATCCCAGGGCCGGGATCGCGCTCTTGCTCAGGCGGGCGCCAATCGAGGCGGCAAAATCAATCCAGCGGCTCGACCTTGACGATCGAAGCGCCATGATTGTTGCCGACCCATAGCGTGCCCGGGGACTTCGAATCGTCGACGAAGACGCGCCGGATATTGGTCGGGTGCGGCAGTTGATATTCTGTGTACTGGCCGCTCTCGATATCGAGACGCGAGACCCTATCGGTCAGCATGGAACCGGTCCACGCCTCGCCGTTGCGGCCGGCCTCGGCGTCATAAGGCGCACTCCAGGGGGTGGGCACCTTCCACTCCGAGATTTTTCCGGCCTTAGGGTCCAACATGCCGATGGCGTTGCCGGCATACTCGGCGAACCACAGCCGGCCCTCTGCGTCCACGCGCCCGCGCCGCGGCCGCGAGTTCGGGGTGGGGGTCAGGTAGACGGTCGGCAGCTTGGTCTTGGCATCGATCTTGACGATGTTGCCGGCCGCGAAATCGAGCAGATAGAGGTTGTTCTCGGCGTCGGAATGGATGCCGTAGCTGCCGATGCGCTTGCCGGTGCGCGGATCCTTGAAGGAGCCGAGGTTCTCCATCTTGTTGTCGGCCAGATCGAGCCGATAGATGTTGCCGCCGTCGGAATTCTTGATCCATACCTTGTTGTCGGTCGGTGTCCCCTCGATCGCCAGATGGCCGAGCTGGCCGGCATCGGTGTCCCATTCCTTCGGGGTCGACCAGGTCTTGAAGGTCTCGGTCTTCTTGTCGAACTTGGCGATGGCGCTCTGATACATCACGCCGATCCAGGGATTGTCATCCTTGTCGAACTCCAGGTTGAGCGTGCCGACCGGATAGCCCTTCTTGGTTTCCGGGATCGGATATTGCGTAACCTTGCCGGTCTTCGCATCCATCTTGCCGAGGAACATCTGGCCGAAGTCCGAGTACCAGACGGTGCCCGCCCGATCGAGCATCACGTCGTGCGGCTCGATCAGGGGGTTCGGCAGATCGTATTCGGTGATCATCACATGCGTGGACTTGCCGGTCAGCCGCGGCAGCGTCTTGAGCGGATAGCTCCACGTGTCCTGCTGGCTCAGGTTGATGCTGGCGAGCCATTCGGCGGTCTTCTGGGTATTGGGGTCGCCGCGACCGACGTCGCGCAGCACGTCGCCCACCAGCCGCTGCGGCTTGCGCGGCGTGCTGCCCGGATAGTAACCGGCCATCCGCTTGAAAATCTGCAGGAACTCGTCGGCGTCGTGGGTCGACCTCACGATCCGCTCGATGGTGTGGCAGCTGTTGCAGTTGAGCAGGAACGCCTTCTGGTCGTCGGAGCCCGGCATGCTCATCATCCATTCGGCGTTGGTGAGCTCGCTCGCCAGGCTGTGGGTGGGGTTGAGCTTGATGTCGGCCGTGGCCGACTGCCCGGCCGTCACATCGGCCGTCACGTTGGCTCCTTTGGGGCCATCGACGTCGTAGCCGACCGCGCGGGCGCTGAGCGTGTAGTGCCCGGGCTCGAGCCGCGCCGCCGGGAAGCTGTACTGTCCCTTGTCGTCGGTCACGACCGAGATGGTGATGGTCGAGCCGTCCTTCTTGGCGCTCACCACCACACCTTCCATGACCGGCTCGGCGGCCGAGGAGACCCTGCCGGCAAGCGCGGCCGCAGATTGGGCCTGTGCCGGAAGCGCCAGGCCGAGCTGGAACAGAATCGCGGCACTCGCCGCTGTCGAAGCCAGCAACGCGTTTCGTATTCGCATGGCGTTTCCCTCTGGATTGGAGCCGGATGTGTCAGACATCGGTATTTGGAACCGGGTGTCGCACCCTTCGCCGGTTGCGCCGGCAAGACTGTTCTCGGTGAACTTCAGCCCGCAAGCGTAGACCCGTCGGCCGGTCCCTTCAAGGCGGGTCAGGCGCCCTCCGGGGCGTGTGTCCTGGGCGCTGCGCAGCGCCATTGCGGACGCAGGGCGTTGGCGGTAGTGCGCCGCAGACCCTAATCCAGCGGCTCGACCTTGACGATCTCGGCCGAGTGATTGCCGCCCGCCCAGAACGTCACCGGCGTGGTCGAATTGTCGACGAAGACGCGCCGGACGTTGGTGTTGCTCGGCAATTGGTATTCGGTCGCCTGCCCAGTCCTGGGATCGAGCCGCACCACGCGATCCGTGGACATTCCGGCTGTCCACAATTCACCGTTCTTGTCGGGCATCACGTCGTACGGATAGGTGAATGCGGTCGGCAACGTCCATTCGGTGAATTTCTCACTCTTGGTGTCGAACATGGCGAGCTTGTTGGCGCGATATTCGGTGAACCACAGCCGATCCTGCTGGTCCATGTAGCCGCGCCGCGGATTGGAGTTGGGGGTCGGCGTCCTGAACAGGCTGATCTGGCCGCTCTTGGCGTCGATCTTGCCGACCAGGTCGGCGCTGAAATCGAAGAAGAACAGATTGTTCTGCGAGTCGGCCTTGATGCCGTAGACGCTGTGTTCCTGCGCTCTCGCCAGGTCCCGGTAGGGGACGAAGGTCTCGAACGTCATCGAGGCCAGATCGACCCGGTGGACGCCGGGAATCCCGACCGAGTTCATCCAGACCTTGCCATCGACCTCCGAGGAGGAGGGCATCACCATGGCTTGCTGGGAGGTATTGTTGTTGATGTCCTTGGGCAACGGGATCATCGTGAACTGCTCGGTCTTAGGATCGAATTTCGCGATGCCGGCCTGCAGCATCAGGGCGACCCACAGCTCGCCGGTCTTGTCGAATTCGATGTCGAGATTTCCCGGCGGCAGTTCCGCCTTGAGGGTCGGCACCGGATACTCGGTCACCTTGCCGGTCTTGGGATCGAGCTTGCCGATGAACTGATGGCCGAAATCCGAGTACCAGGCGCCGCCGTCCTGATCCAGGATCACGTCATGGGGCATCGCGGCCGGACGCGGCAGGTCGTATTCGGTGATGACCACCCGGGTGGAGCGGCCGGTGAGACGCGGCAGCATCTTGAGCGGATAGGCCCAGGTTTCCTGCTGGCTCAGATTGATGCTGGCGATGTATTCCGCGCGCGGCCGCAGCCGGTCGGTGGGCACGTCCATGCTGCGCCCGTCGAGCCGCTTGTGCGGCTCGAGCGGCGTGGTCCCAGGCGCATAACCGGCCATGCGCTGGAGCACTTCGGTCAGCGCGTCCGCGTCGTAGGTCGACTTGATCGGCCGCTCGAGGGTGTGGCAACTGGTGCAGCGGTCGAGCATGTTCTTCTGATCTGATGTGCCCGGGATGCTCATGAGCCACTCGCCGCTGGTGAGCTGGGCCGCCACGTTCCTGGCCTTGCGCAGCTTGATCGTGATCGGCGCGCCTTGTGGGCCGACATCGACCGCCTTGGGCCCGTCGAGCTCGTAGCCGGCGGCGCGGATGCGCAGCGCGTAGGACCCGGGCTCGAGCCGGCCGGAGGGGAAATTGAAATGGCCCTGGGCGTCGCTGATCACCGAAACGGTGATCGTTCCGCCCGCCTTCTTGGCGCTCACCACCACGCCTTCCATGGCGCTTTCGTCCGCCGAGCTGACCTGCCCGGAAAGCACCGCGGCGGATTGCGCGGCCACCTTTGACCCGGTGCCGGCGGCCGTCAGGGTGAGCGTCAAAGCGGCTGCAGTGGTGAGCAACAACCGACGAATTTGCATGGCGCCCTCCGAAGCGTTGTACATTGCAAGGCTTCAACGCGACTTTGCTAGCCCGCAAGCGTAGACCTTTGCGGGGTGAAGCGAAAGCCGGCATCGGCCCGGCCAGGCAGGCTGTGGGCCGGCCTCCGACAGACGAACGCCGGTTCCGGCGTTTCCAAGCCGCCGGCGCCGTGGCATAGTTTCAATTGATCCCGCCAATGCCCGAGGCGATTTCCGATGAATCGCGCGACAATCCCGTTTCGATCGATGTGGCGCGCCGTGCTGGCGGTTGCGGCCGCTGTTCTGGCCCTTGCGCCGGCTCGCGCCGAGGAGCCTTTCTACAAGGGCAAGACGATCTCACTCATCATCGCGTCGAACGTATCGGGTGGGTACGATACCTACGGCCGGCTCTTGGCGCGCCACCTGCCCAGGCACCTCGCCGGAAATCCGAGTATCGTTCCGCAGAACATGCCGGGCGCCGGCGGCATCCGCGCCGCCAATTATCTCTACTCCCTCGCCGCCAAGGACGGGACCGTCTTCGGCATCTTCGATCAGGCGATGTTTCTCGATCAACTCCTGGGAATCCCAGGCTTGCGCGGCGATGTGCGGCAGTTCAATTGGATCGGTCGCATGACGGGCAACAGCGCCGTGCTGGTCGCCTGGCACACGGCGGCGGTCAAGAAGATCGAGGATGCCTTCACCCATGAATTGATCGTCGCCGCGCCCGGCTCATCCTCGCGGCTCAACTGGACCGCCCTCAACGCGGTCACCGGAACGAAACTGAAGCTGCTGACCGGCTATGAAGGGCCCGCCACCTCGAAGATCGCCATGGAGCGTGGCGAGGTCGAAGCGATCAGCCAGCCCTGGGGCGTGCTGCGCGAGGAAAATTCCGATTGGCTGAGCGAGCACAAGGTCAATGTGCTGCTGCAGACCGGGTTGGAGAAGAACGCCGGCCTGCCCGATCTGCCGCGCATGGTCGATCTTGCCAAGAACGACGACGACCGCAAGGTCCTCGAGATCTTTGCGTTCCCCTCCCTGGTCGGCCGCTCATTCGCCGCCCCGCCGGGCCTACCGAAAGAGCGCGTCGAGGAATTGCGGACCGCTTTCATGGAGATGGTGAAGGATCCGGAATTCCTGGCCGAGGTCGCCAAGCTCAATTTCGATCTCGATCCGCTCGCCGGCGAAGCGCTGCAGGCCTTTTTCGTCAAGGCCGACTATCCGCCGGCGCTGATCGAGCGCGCCAAGGCGGTCGCCAAGCTCGCCGAGCATTGAACAGTCTTGCATCGGTGCAGGCGCTGAACAGTGCGCTGTGGAGTGGGTTGAGCGTTCATATTGACGTTCAAACCTGTCTTGGAGGGTGATAGCGAAACCCACCGAAGCACGTGGCGATTGAAACCAAGCCGGTGGGTTACGGCGCAAAAATGCGCCTACCTCATTCACCTGACCGCGATATGTGGCGGCGCCTATCTGGCCAAGTCGTCCAAAAACTTCACCTTGCCGGCCCATTTGGCCGCGACCTCGGCCGCATAGGCGGGATCGACGGCGTTGACCTTGGGGAATTTGTCTCTCCAGGCCCAGGGCCGCACCGCGTAGATGATGATGCGGCTGTTGGTCAGATCGCCGCTCGCTCTTCGCTCCGGCAGCAACATGGGATCGATGTAGCCGGTCCACACGCCGTCGATGATGTCGGTCGCGGTCTTGGGATCCCAGCGCGTCGCCACCGCCCACATGACCTCGGCCGGATCGGTGATGTCGATATCGTCGTCCACGACGATGATGATGCGCCCGAGATAAGTGCTCGAACCGCAGCCGGCGGCGACCAGCCCGGCCATCTTGGCGTGGCCGGCATGCATCTGCTCGATGGCGATGATGTTGATGAAGCGCGAGCCGCCGCCCGGCATCTTCCAGACGCCCCTGATGCCGGGCACGCCGGCGGCTTCGAGATCGTCCCAGAGCGAAGCGGCACGCAGCAGCGCGGAGCCAGCGGTGCCGAAATAGGTGCCCGGATAGATCGGCCGCGCCGGCGGCTGCGCCACCTGGATGGGATCGTTGCGGTGATAGATGGCCTTGACTTGCAGAACCGGCTCCGGTCCGCTTGATGTGTAGTAGCCTGGCCATTCGCCGAACGGGCCCTCGACCATCGAGAGTTCCTCGGGCGAGGGCATGAAGCCCTCGTAGACGATCTCCGCATCGTTGGGGAACGGCAGCCCGGTGGCGCGGCCCTTGACCACCCGGACGGCCCGCCCGATGCGGCCGCCGGCGGTGTCGAATTCCGACACCTGCTCCGGCACCGTCGCGGCCGCCGCGGCGCCGAGCGCCGGCGCCTGTCCGACCGTTACCACCATCGGGCAATGCTCGCCGCGCGCCCACCATTTCTTGCGAATCGTATCGGCGTGCTTGCCGGGCTCGATGAAGATGCTGAGCGTCTTGGCGTCGCGCACCGACACCCGATAGGTGCCGGCATTGACCCAATCGCTGTCGGGGTCCTTGGCAATCACCATGCACTCGGTGCCGATATAGGAGCCCCCGTCATGGCCGTGCCATTTGGGCGCCGGGAACGCCAGGATGTCGACCCGATCGTCCATCCGCACGTTCTCGAGCACCGGCCCCGCCTCCACGATCTCGTGCGGGATCGGCTCGGAATGCTGGCGGCGGTGCTTGCGGTAGGCCTGCACGAGATCGAGCCCGAAGCCCTCATTGAGCACCCGGGACGAGCGCACATTGACGGCGACCCGGTAGTCGTCCGGAAAACCCTTGATCCTGCGAAACAGCAGGATCGGCGGGATCGGCCTCTGCAGGCTGAGCTCATAGAGCGCGCCCATCTCGAGATGCGGATCGGCGCCCTCGATCACCTCGAGCTCGCCGATCTCTTCGGCGATCCTCAGGCACGTGCGCAGATCGGCCTGCGCGGCCAGGCGTGTGGCCGGGTCTACGGACTTGCTCACCATGGACGATCCAGTCTGGTTGATCTTGCGGCTCCGCCACAGGTCGGCGAGGGCACCGTGCCGAGGGCAAGCGTCGAGATGTGCGGCTGGCCGCACTGGCGGGAGCAGCGGGATTGTAGGTGTCGAGCCATGGTAGTGGCTTAGCCGAAAGCGGGAGACCTTTGTTAGCCCCTATTTCAACTCGCCAAGGCCCGCAATGCCTCTTCCGCCGGCCTCCGGCCGACGATCTCCGCATAGGTCTCGATCGCGCGCGGGCGGCCGATGAGATACCCTTGGATCTCCCGACAGCCCTCGTGCATGAGGAACGCACGCTGACTTTCGGTCTCGACTCCCTCGGCTATGACCGGCATCTTGAGCGAGTTTCCGAGACTGATGACCGCACGCACGATGGCGCTGGACTGTTCGTTGGAACCGATTCCGAACGTGAAGCTGCGATCGATCTTGATCTTGTCGAACGGAAACGACTGCAGCGACGACAGCGACGAATAGCCGGTTCCGAAATCATCCATGGCAATCTTGACTCCCAGCGCTTTCAACCGATGCAGAGTCGATAGGGCACGCGACGGGTCCTTGATGAGCACGCCTTCGGTGATCTCCAGCTCCAGCCGTGCGGGCGCCAGTCCGGTTTCGAGCAGGATCGAATGAACCAGGCTCGGCAGATCGCCGTTGCGGAACTGAACCGGAGACAGGTTGACGGCGACCTGCAAAGGCTGAGGCCACGAGGCGGCTTCCCGACACGCCTGGCGAAGCACCCATTCGCCGATCTCGCCGATCAGACCATTCTGCTCCGCAAGCGAGATGAAGGTCTGCGGCGGCACCTGACCGCGACCGGGATGCTGCCAGCGGACCAGCGCTTCGAACCCAAAGACCTTCCCCGAAATCTCGGCCAGCGGCTGGTAATTGAGCGACAGCTCGCCGCGCGCGAGAGCGAAGCGCAGGTCAAGCTGTAGCGCATGGCGGTCCCGCAGGTGGCTGTCCATCGCCGGCTCGAAGAACCGGATCATCAGGCGCCCTTCGGCTTTGGCGCGGTAGAGCGCGGCGTCGGCATTGCCGAGGAGCGCGGTCGCATCGCCGCCGTCCCGCGGATAGATCGCAGCCCCGATGCTCAGTCCGATGCGAATGCTCTGCCCCTGGATCTGGAAAGGGTCCGATACGACCTCGAGCAGGCGTTCGGCCTCTGCGGTGGCGGCCGCCGGCTGCTCGTCCGCCGATGATATTAGGGTGAACTCGTCGCCCCCCACACGCGCGATGAATGTGCCGTTTGCGGCTGACTGCAGACGCCGGGATACCGCGCACAGGAGCTCGTCACCCATCGCATGCCCGAACACGTCGTTGGCTTCCTTGAACTGATCGAGATCGATGCACAGAACCGCGAACCGGGTGCCGCCGACCGACGCGTGTTCGAAGGTTTCCGCGAGCCTTTGGGTGAACGCGGCCCGGTTCGGCAGATCTGTCAATGGGTCGTGGTGTGCGCGATGCGCTATGCAGGCATTGGTCGCGAGCAGCTCCGCGCGGGAAATACGCAGGTTCTCGCGAGCTTTGTCGAGACCGAGCGTTGCCGTCGTCACCTCCTCCTGAAGCAGGTTGAAATTGGCCGCCATCTCGCCGAGCTCATCACGGGAAGAGATCGGCACCGGCACGACATTCACCGATGCGTGCGCGGATTCCAGGTCTCCTCGGCCAAGGGCCGCCATCGCCCGCGAAAAGTCTCGCACTGTACCCGACGCCAGCCGCTTCGCGGCATTGCTGACCTCGGTCGCCGAATGCGCGATCATTCCCGGCAGGATCAGGCCCACGCTGATGGTCAGCAGGGCTACCACGACAAAGATGTCCTCCAGTGCCGCCATCAGCGCCTTGTGCTCGTTGGAGACGGCGCTGACCGCCAGGATATACCCGGCACCGTCCAGCGTCAGCACGATCAGCATGGCGCCGGTGAGCTTGAGGCCCAATGTCCGCACGAAGATCGGGAGGCCGCTCGCCCGTCGATCCTCGGCCATTCGCCACGCGTAGAGGCCCGCCCCGGAATATGCCATCACCAGGCCGACCATGACGGTCGGAAGGCCGAACTGCTGGAATCCGAGCGCGGCCGCCAACAGCCATATGGCCGCAGCCACCAGACCGAGCATGATGGTGCCGCGCGGCGCCCGGTAGGGACGCGGAGCGTCGGGCAAGTCCCTGCGGAGCAGCCACACCGCGACGTTCGGCATGCACACCCCGATCAGATAGGTGAAGTTGGCGGCGGCAATCAGCCAGATCGGATCACCAATCAACAGGAAGACGATCGAGGCTCCGGCGGTCAGCAGCGTCGCCAGCCACGGACAATCGGTCCGCGAGCGCCGTCCGAGAAGGCGTGGCAGAAGTCCATCGTCGCTCAGCTGGGCAAGAGTGCGGGACGCCCCCGCCAGCGGCTGGATCGTCCCGTGAAACATGTTCATCATCATGAACCAGATTGCCGCGGCCTTTCCGAAGCCGCCGAGCAACGGCGCAAAGGTCGGACCGAGCACGAGGGCCAGGTCCTCGCCGAGAGCATCGGGACCGAGAGCACCCAACCAGACGACCGGAAGGACGATGAAATAGATCCCCGCCATGCCGGCGCTGGCCAGCATTGCGCGGGGCACATTGCGGCTCGGGTCAACCGTTTCGGCGACATGACATGCCGCCGCCTCGAAGGCCGGCGCCGCAAACCCGATCAGGTAGAGCCCGGCCATCACCGACGTCACGCTGCCGAACCAGCCCGGGAAGGGAGAGACGAGCGCAAAGCTCGTCGCCTGCGTCCAATCAACCTGGCCGGTACACCGAGATGAGGGACGACATCAGGGCGAGCGAAGCGGAGACCGCGGCGATCGGAATCGTGAGCCGCGTGACCCATGCGATTCCGCACAGATTCACCGCCGTGAACAGCGCGACGAGCGCACATGCGACGGCCTCGACTGGGAGGTTCGGAAGGTACCATTGCTGGATGGCCGAAGCGGAGAGCAGCGCGGTCAGCCCGCAGGTCGGAACCCAACCCCACCAGTAACAGGTGCCGGTGAGCGCCGAGAGCACGGGGCTGTAGGGCCGGAACGCCTCCGAGCAGGCGGCCGCAATACCGCCAACGCGGTTCGGCGACAGCAGGATCAGCTCGGTCCATGCCGGGGCAGCCGCCCAGCTGAGGAGAAGACCGACAATGAGCAAAGGAACAGCCGCGCTGCCCTGACCGGAGATATCGCCCTGGCCGACAAACAGCGCGGCCATCAGAAACAGGCTCTGGTTGCTGCCGCCCATCGCGAGGGCGGTCGTACCGACCCATCCCAGCCGTCTCCGATCTGTGCTCGCCGTGGCCGCGACCGCGTCGTGCCGGTTCGAGCTCTGCATTGGACCGGCTCTCTCTGAGCGGAGAATGCCCCACCGACGATATGTTGAGGCTTTGCAGCCGACCCTAGACGATTGAAGGTTTAAGTCCGGTATCGCGCCGTACAGGGACAATTACTTACGGCCGACCTTCGCCGCTCCTCCATGACTTTCGAAGCGACCTTGAGCATGGGTGAAAATACGTAGTCGATGGCCTCCATAGGATTTCATCGTGCCTCTGAACCTAGGAGGGCCGGCAGATGTTGCAGATTCCATTGGTAGTGCTTGCGATAGGGCTGACTGCATTGACGGCCGCAGGCTCAAGCGGAATCCGCAATGAGATCACTCCGATTGCGCGGGACAACCTTGCGGCGTTCAAACAGGTCATTCGATCTTGGAGCCCTGACAGGCAAGTTGCCGCAGTATCGACCCGCTACGGATCATTTTCTTCTTGTGGGCATAACCTGAGCTGACTGCCCGTCAATCAACCAGTCCGTCGATCAGCTCTGCGCATCGCAGTCGGTAGGTTGGGTCAATTCCATCGTCCATGTCCCAGCTGGCAGAGAGGCCAGCATGAGTCAGAGCAAATGCAAGCACGCGCTGCACGTCGAGCCGAAGCCGGGCAGCGTAAAGTTCCGCCAGCCATTGCATGCGGCCAGGCTGGTGCACGATGTCGGCATGCGCGGATGGATTGCAGAGAAGGTTTGCGACCTCATAGGTGCGCTCACTAGATAGTGCTTTGGGATCAATCGCGAGCCAGCCGCGTCGTCCGCAGTCAAGGACGTTTTCATGGTGCAGATCGCCATGCAGCGGGACGGCGTTCAGTCACCCAGCAGGCCGGACGCAACTTTCGCGCAACGTTCGAGAAGCGGCATCGTGCCCGCGCGCGCGTAAAGCGACGAAAACTGCCGCTTAAGCCCCTTACGAAATCCTCTATGAAAAGCTGATCGACGCGAGCGAGTGACGGATGACCGAGCCCACCAATCAGGCCCTGCGCAGCCCGACGATGTCGCCGCGGCAGCTCGATTGTCTCCCGCCGCGCTCAAGGGCGCCGTTCGCGATCTTGGCCCACTGGCGCTTTTCCTTCGGCGTGTTGGCTTTCTTGGTCTTTCCGCCCGCGTCTTCGGGTGTCCAGGCTACGCCGGTCTGATCTGCCGGAAAATTTCGAATCCGGGCTCCCAGAACGCCAGCGCAGTGCGGCCAAGTGGGGTGGTGACCTGGTGCAAAGCCAGGCTAGCTTTTCCGCTTGGGGGTAGCGGCGAGCGCCTGCTCGACCAGGCGGCGTGGCCGCGTTACGTCGAGTGGCGGGATCTCTACTCGCTGTTGCGCGAAGCAATCGCCATTCCGATCTATTTGCTCAGGCCCGCAAGCGCCTGGTCCGGACCCTGCCCGCCGCCATCAGAGCAGCAGCGGCCAGGATCATGAGGCCAGCGAGCACTGGCGTCGCCTGCATCAAGCGGAAATAGATCCAGAAGTATGCCAGTTGCGGCTCTTCTGCGTCCAATACGATGTCCGCTTCCACGGGACGTTGCACCGTTTCAGTGCGTTCGATTTGTGGGGCGGGCGCGCGCTTAGCACGAAATACATGATCGGG
>Ga0179587_10001067_pt1 | contig 12057 bp, 17 predicted proteins | sample CZODoug2_1_08_16_FD_185932 | JGI IMG/M metagenome (GOLD analysis project Ga0179587, IMG submission 185932) | Vadose zone soil fungal communities from Angelo Coast Range Reserve, California, USA - CZODoug2_1_08_16fungal | ecosystem: Environmental > Terrestrial > Soil > Vadose zone | place: USA...
ACTCTTCTCGAGAGCACGACTCAAGAGCCTAGCGTTTCTCAGGTCATCCAGGGCCACTGCGCGATATCCCTCGAAGCCAAGATGGATGAAATTGAAGTACTGCGCAATGATCGGGGCAGAAGGTCGAGAGAAGTTCAGCGAGAAGGAATATTCAACTGAACCCAAGTAATGCAACTCGAAAATAAGGTCCTTCGGAAGGTGAGCCTTGTCTCTCCAGACAACCCACCCAACGCCTACGTAACTAAGCCCAAACTTGTGACCACTAGATATCATAATAACTGAACCGTGACACTAATAATGAGAAATCTGGCACGTACGAGGCATTGATCGAAACGACCCTAGGAAGCTTAAAATCCCACTCGAGTTTGGGCTAGCCAAGACCGATCAGCCCACAGAGGAAACCTTGCTCGAAAGGACCTACAGTGGCAAATGGAGCAATAAAGGCACCAGAAGCACCATCGACTGCACGTTTCTGTCAATGCTTGATTGCCAGATCGACAATGAAGGGAGAGGCTCACCGTGAATCGGAACAGAATGGCCTGTCTTGGACTCAAATTCATCGAGGAGATCAGACATCTCTTTGACTGGTTCGTAGTGACCAGTATAAGTACCTAACGCTGAATTAATTGATGCTCAGTGCGATATTGTAAAACAGTGACTTACTGCCCAGGATGACAAACACGCCAATCGTATTTTCATCCACATGATCCATCGCAAGCTTAGGATCCAGCCTATATTTGCTCTCTACAGAGATTGGCACTAGCCTACATTCGACCTCAAAGTAGCGAGCAAATTTTTCAAGAGCTACTTGAGCGTTTGCTCCCATTACGATGTTTGGCCTTATAACTGTCAGTCAGTGGATTGCGAAGGGGCGAGAACAAATACCCACCCGGGGTCATGAATGCTCTTGCCGGCAGCCTTGCGCTTCTCTTGCCATATCCTTTTCATTGCAAGACCGCCGAGTTGGATTGCTTCGGAGGACCCAGTTGTGGCGGTTCCGATGGCTTGCTTGGAAGATGGCGCATGCCACATATCGGCAAGGATGGAGATGCCTTTGAGCAGAATTAGCTGGAGTGCATGACATTTTCAAGACGGTTAGATTACAGCGCGTATGAAGGGCCTCTGGAAAGTGATTTATCAAGATGAATGATACGACGATCATGCAGTCAATGTACGTACGAGTAGCAGGATACTCGTCAGCATCTCAAATGTCGCTGTGATCAGCAGATACGCGATAAGTCAGTTTGGAGAGTTTACACACCAATCAGGTTTTTGGACATATTTTCACGCATGAGTTTATCTGCTTGTGGGGGCATCCATGTATGCACGAAAGAGGCCAGGTTGAGAACCGGGGAACCATCTTGCAACTGCTGTTATACGTCTGGAAGCGACGAACACTAAGACGAGTTACCTAAGCTGAGTTCATCATGAATGAGCTGGTATGCAGCGTCGGCATTGACGCCCTAATAAAGATAATCAGCAAGGAGGTCCGATCGTGGTCGCAAGATGGAAGACGTGCCTTGGAGGCTAGATGATACTTCGGGATAGGATTTGTGCTGTAACGAGCGCCATAACAGTGATTAATTTCATTCGAATTTGTTTGTGTGAGACTGTGATGACGATATCTCTTGTCCTAGCACATCTGAGATGAATGATCGAGCGAACTTGAAGATAATTTGGATAGCATACATGAGCATCTTGAAGGAGTTTGCTTGGGTTGACATGCTAAACAGTAGAAATCCTTCAGCAGAGCTCCGGGCGGTGAACACCACAGACCTTGGAGAGAGACATTACTGGGGGATTGAAACATTTCTGCACCTCTTATACAACTCTTATATATACATGTAAATATAATGCCACTGAGTGCTATTTATAAGTTATCAATATTGTCATAACCCGGGTCTGACGATCAGATCTTAGACCCTGAGGTCATGATCGGCCAAGTGTGATATTTGGGGTGCCTGCCACAAGACTACATACATAACATCCAAGTTTACAAGCATAGTTGGAATCTCGGGGTTGCTCCAATCAGCATTCTCCTCACTTGAGCTTAATAAATTGTAAGCTTCTATCTCTTTTCCAAGTTCTGAATACCTTCTGCAGAAAGAGTTCATTCTATCCAAAGGCAGGATGTTGGTTGGGTAATTAAAGAGAATTTTGAGGGGGTCCCTCATGTTTATACAGGCAAAAAGAGAACTGTGGTACTAGCCACCGTGTGCTTCCCTCCGATGCAGACTAATAGAAGACAGAAGTCTCAGTCGACACGATAAGTGTGAAAACGACTCATTGATATAGGTACCTAATAGAAGACAGAAGCCTATCAAGGTACATAATGTAAGTAAAAGTCCAATGTAGTAAGATAGATTAGACATACCTCAGTCGACACGATAAGTGTGAAAACGACTGAGGTGCCATCTATATCGTAACGTATTTATGAAGGAAAGGAACGGAAACCCGTAGGATAAGGGAGTCCGTAGTCCATAAATTTGAAATACAACTAGCTAAAGATAACGGTAATATCACTCGTCGAAATCGACATACGATCGAGAGTGTGGGTAACGAGCCACTCTTCAATACAGATACCACTAATCCCCGCGCTAACAACATCAGGCTGGTCTTTATAATGATGTGATATATGCATTCTTGTAAGAGAGTTGTTGTTTCAAAAAAACTGGTTGTCAGTGATAGAAGACCCCCAAGACCAGTGCTTAGACGAGGATGAGACAAACTATATTGACTTGGTACAACAACCCTTGATTTAGTCAACTGACTTGACGTGACCTTATAAGTACAACCCCAAGTTATGGAATTGGACAAATGCCTCCCCGAACAAGACAGAGATGTGTTGAGAAAGGGTAATTCTTTTTTACAATACTTTTATCGATCGTCTCTTACATCTTTTGGACTCAGGGAAGATTTTTAATGTCGCAGATGTATTGTTAAGTTCCCCGCACGACGTGGCGCAGAAATGTAAAGCAGATCCCTCAGCAGTGGAACGGATGATCAACTCTATCTATACTGTCGCTGTACAACCACGCATCCGACGATTGAAAGACGTCCAGGCTGAAGGAGATGATTTCACTACTGGCGATCCCCGACTAGATGACGCCTTGGGAGGTGGAATCAGAACTGGTATGATTTGGGAGGTCGCTGGCGAAAGGTGTGTTCCCTAGTCGTGAGCGATCGTCCGACATGTCACTAAGAGCTATCGAGTGCTGCGGGTAAGACCCAGTTGGCCCTTCAGCTCTCCCTGTCCGTGCAACTCCCAAGAGAAAGTGGAGGGTTGAGTGGATCAACATGCTATCTCATCACCTCCTCCAAACTACCCACAGCACGACTTAATCAGCTATGCGAAGCAAATCCATCAATGTCCTCTTCCGATTGTGGCCTACATAACATTCACACCATCTCAACGCCCACGGTGCCCATCCTTATTCGCGTTCTAACTGAAACGCTACCCCCTTTCGTCAATGAACAATCCAAGGAACACAGACCTGTTAAACTTTTGGTCATCGACGCTTTGGCGGAGCTTTTTCACACTTCAAACAAGACAACTACCAACACCCTTGTGGAGCGGTCGAAGAATATTTCTGAGATCTCCTCCCTCCTCCATTCTCTCGCGAGCACTCACCAAATTGCAATTCTGATCCTGAATGAGGTCATGGATTCCTTTGATCGAGGCCATCTTGCGAATTTCGGACAAGGTGACCTAGTATATAGTAATCAAGCTCGTTGGTTCAGTCGCATGAACAGTGTGCCTGGCGAAGACAAGAAGGAAGCTAGCTTAGGACTTGTGTGGGCCAATCAGGTGAATGTAAGAATCCTGCTTAGCCGCACAGGACGTAGGCGCTACCTGGAGGACACCAAACTGGCCAAGCGTTACAAATCTGAAGACCAACCTCCCAATGGCGCTTCGCTCCTTGACATCTCTCACAATGATCACCTAACTTTGGTACGGCGATTGAGCGTTGTCTTCAATTCGGTTTCCCGGCATTCAGTTTCGATGGATTATGTTGTGACAGAGCAGGGTCTCTCTACTCTTCCTGGTGACGAGGTTCCCTCTTCAAGAAATGAATCAATCGTTCCGCCCACTTTCGATCATACTTTAGCTGTGCCCGTCTTCCAGTCGACTTGTTCTGATCCACACGTCCGAATACCACCACCGGATGTTGATATGGCAGAGGAGGGGAAGAAACGCTGTTAAAGAGATTTTAGTGGAATCAGCAGGACGATTAGGTGGGCTTCCAACAGAATCCTTAATGGTACCCGTGGCAATTAACACTCATACAGATTAGGTGCTGAGTGGGATGGTCTTGCCAAGGCCTTAATAACCATTGTTAGCGTCTTTCAAATGGATGTTGTTGGCTTTGGGAGGTTTTGGGATCTGGCCCCAATGGCCTTCGTCTCTTCCTGGCGTCTAACGAGCTTACACTGGTACCCACCGTGGTCTGAGGGCGATTATGTCTGTGCTTCTGAACTAACCTGGCATGACTAAATACCAGCAAGGTGAGGCTAAGTATAACACAAAAGTACGGATATCTCACATATGTCTTCCACGGTTCGTCTCATCTAGCGCCACAGGAACAGTATGTGGTGCGCAGTAGAGACTGGCATAGATTGAATTAGAGTTTGACATCTTTCTCACCCATGATGTCGCCTTCCATATGCACCCCATGTCGTTGCAGACAGGTTTAAGGTCCTGTCCTTTGATCTTTTGAAGGCATAAGGTACCTCACGAACATCATGTACTCCCTTGCTTTGGCTATCTGCTTTTTGCCTTTCGCCACTGCCCAGTATGGTGCTCCACCTCCTTCACAATCATCTTCCGCCGCCGCTCCTGCTCCTACTGCTCCTACAGATACCCCAGGACACATGAATGTAAATCTCTCCAATTTTCAAGTAATACGTCCCAATGACTTGTTAACAAGATTGATGTTTTTTTCGACGGTTCTTTCGTATATCATCCTGCGAATATTACTGCTCCCAACGGCACCCTTGTTACTTTTTGGTTCCCTGGGTTAGTAGATAATTTCCATGGGAGGCATTTGGGACTTGACGATCTCGTAGAACAACTGATGGTACAACACACTCTGTGACCCAATCATCATTTGCAACCCCTTGTACATCTCTCGAGGCCTCAGGGAATTCTTCAGCGGGTTTCGATTCTGGGTTGACAGCCGCAAAGCAGTTCACCATCAAAATCACGGATGACACAAAACGTACGTCCGTACCCAGCTATGATCTTTTCTGCAGGTTGTTCAAGCCTTCGCAGCAATCTGGTTCCACTGCAAGCAAGTATGAATTCGGAAGCATCGCACCGCTCGTTACTGACACCTCTCAGATAACCCACTGCGGACTGGGCATGGTCGGAAGCATCAACGCACCTACCTCAGGCAACAATACGTACGATGCTTTCAAAGCAGCCGCCATCGCGATAGGTAGCAACGAAGGGACGGCAAGTGACGTTGTCGCCGTTTTATAGCGTATCTTATAAAATTGACAGGAAACTGATAATGGACCTGTCACTGGAGGAGTTAACGGCGTCGCCACTGCCCCGCCTTCTGCCAGTACTAGTTCGGGAAGTTCTGGTAGTTCTGGAGCCGGTGACAAACTCGTTGCCAGTGCTGGTTTCGCTTTGTTTGCGGGGGCACTTGTTATCATGCTCGCTTGAAGGTTGTTCATGACATTGGCTATGCATGTAGGGTTTTGCGTGAAGTATTCACTTTATGTATGTAACGTAGTTGAACTTAAAACTACAATTGGAAACGGAGGTTCGCCAACCTAGTGTTACCGTGTTAGTTGCTCCTACAAGTCGTGACTACTCCTGTGGCTGTGCGTCATTCAAAGGTTGCTCCTAGCTCTAGAGGCCCATGCTTAACAAGATTCCGCGAAGGCTTACTGCGCCCTTTGGCCTCTTAGGAGATGAAGCCAAGTTGGCGTTCCCCACTCAACCAGGTGGCGTTGCAAAGTTAGCAGCAGTAAGAGTAAGTGATGCACCACAAACTCTTTTGAAGCCTCATGAACGGTGGCTCCCAGAATATCCCAGAAAGCGACCATTATTGGAACCAAGTCAGCATGATTTCCGTCCTGACACAATTTATATGTAGTATTCACCTTAACAGTATTTCGTCTTGTTCGATTCACCTTCCGATGTGTTCTCTCTTATCACCTCGCATCACGGTGTGTCCATCATCCTTCGACATATCCAGCAAACTGACCAAGCCTTTCAGTCAGACGTGCATTGCTCGATGCACCTGAAAATATTGCAACTCTCATACGTGTTGTGACTTCCCGGCTCTTCAGTCTCATTGTCGATCACACCTTTCCGTCCTCGAGCAATGACTCCGTCACTGCATTTGCATCCTCCTTCATGAAGTCTGGGATCAGTTCTACTGACAGAAACACCACGAAAGAAGTTCTGAACTGCTTGCGGATACTTCAGCGCGTGCTTCCAGTCATATTTGAAGTCGAAGGGGAGTCTAATACGTTTGAGCTGGAGGTATTGTGGAAGAGGCCAGAATTTGGAGAGGCTGGTGATCATCCACAGTCGTCTGAAACGCCACAGTTCGTAATTGATGATGACGAGGACAGCGAGGCCGAGGGGGGCATCCCAGAACCTACACCAAGCACACCTCCAAAGCGCAAGAAGCTTCCTTCATTAGGTGAAAAGCTATTCAGTGCAATCGTAGATCTTTTATTCTGTTGTGGGTTTACACTTCCGACAAAGATTCAAGTCGATCATTATAAGATCAACTATGCCATATGGTGCGTTGTTCACAAGCCGTTATACAATCTACTCAAGTCTCCAAGGGAGAAAGGTGTCGGTTCTACGGCAGATCCAGGCCCCAGTTATGTCTACGATAATAACAAAACCGAGGTGCTTCGTCTTCTTCTCGTTCTCCTTTCACGGCAAATATACATCCCCCCTGGATCGCTGCTCTCGAAACCGTCACTCTATAGTCTTCGTTTCGTCCAAAAGACTCCCCGTCGTGACGTCCTGACCATCTTGTGCTCTTTGTTGAATACTGCAATGAACTCATCATCGTCCAGTGATGGCAGCCTCGGGGGCATAGCGGGAAGTATGGCCGGGAAGCTGCCATACAATCATCTTGTCTTCAAGGGTGACGACCCAAGATCTATTCTCGTAGGAATCTGCCTCCAACTTTTGTGTGTCTTGTTGGATTTCCAGAGCGGTCACGCCAAAGACGCGGTTATAGGACCAGGGGTAAACCAAGGATCCTCACCGACGGTCCGTACAAATGCATTTCGGTATTTTCTGGCGAAGCTAGTAAGCACAACATGCATAAGACAAGCATCGGGGATAAGCGTTCGGCTGACATTTGATCTCAGCATCGAGTACAGGACTTCGAGTTCATTGCTAGGGGTATACTAGGTATCATGGAGCAGCAAATGACTTCAATGAATAATTTATTACCTGGTGCCAGAAAGTCTATCGCTTATATGCCTGAGACTGGTGAGCCTTTGCTCACATGCTACTTTAGGATTGTTGACTGATAATGCGAAAGCCATTTTTTTGTGGAAAATGATTGAAATCAATAAGGTTAGATGGTCTTTGTGTTTGTGAACCGACAGCTTACAATGCTCCCCCAGAAATTTCGCACATATATTTTGCAATCGGACAGATTGATGGATTTTGTTGTATATCTCCTTTGCTATGCTCTGGAAATCAAAGATAAACCCCGTGAGCGATCTCGACTAGCGGCTAAGTTGATGACCGACATAATTCCTTATAGAACAGCATGGAATGTGCCGGGCATTATCATACATCATCCAAACACTGTCGGCAGAACCCGCATTTGGCCTGAAGTTGGCTTCTCCTGTGAAAGCCCAGTTAACAGCCAAGTGGAACTCTCCTGGTACAGCAGGAGACTTTATGATCAATGTACGCGGATTTCAACCACGTCTGAGATGTACCTGTACTTAAAAACAAGTGGACAGGCAGTCTATGCTATCATAGCCACTACTTCAGGAAATTTAACACCTCTCTATCCTGCCCTTATAATTTCTTTGGCAAACTCTGCACCCTACTTCACGAATCTTACCGTGACATCGTCCACACGCCTTCTTCAGCTTTTTACGTCCTTTTCGGCGCCTCTCTTTCTTCTTGCGGATGAAGGCCATCCAAGACTTTTGTTTTTCATGTGAGAACACACCTCTCTACATTCATTTCCTTGCCGATCATAGCACAGGCTTGAGATCTTCAACTCTATCATACTCCACCACCCATCCGAGAATCCCAACCTCACTTACGGTATTCTATCAGCACACAAGTCTTTTGAGGACTTAGGAACCTTCACCTTATCCCGAGGTCTTCGAGAGATCAAACGTGTTCAATTAGCGAACGACGAACAAACGCAAAAGTCGGAACGTAACGCGAAAGACAAGCGCTCCGTGGATTTTGGCAATAGCGTAGACCCGGGAGCAGAAAAAACCAGACTCTTAGAAAGTGAAAGTAGCGCTAGCGATATGCAAGCTGGTTCTACTGAGAGCATGCATGACATCCCGCGATTCTCAGAAGGGCAGGAGGAAAGGAGAGACGACGTGCTTGAGGTCGTGACGCAGTCCCTCATGTCGCCAAGCCCAGAGTCACCGCTGAACGGCAGTGCTTCCGTCGCGCCTTCTGAAAAAGCTCGGGGCAAGAAGAAGGAGAGACGGTCACTCTCACTAGAAACTAACAGTAGCCTCGACCGTGTTGCTGCTACAGGAGTTGGTAGAAATGGATTTGTGCCGACCCAAGAATGGGTGGGTCAAATGCTTTGTTTGAATCACCCATGTTCACTGCTACGTTCTAGGTTACTTCTTGGCATAAAGGGTCAGATCGTGTTATAAAAATGTATTCAGCTTCATTACTGATCGCAGTGTAGACTCCCCCTCGATCCTGTCATGGTTCTGATATCGGAGTTGCTCCCCAAAGTCCAGGAGTTGCAAGCCCCGCCTCACAAGACGACTTCCACATCAGCAGTTGTCGACTTCCTGGCTACAGTATCTCTCAAGCATATACTCCCGGGTACTCTGGTTCCAACACCTCGGAGGTTTTTGGCAAGTTTCTGCCTTCCTACACCTCTTATGCCAATCTGACTACAAAAGCAGTGGTCTGACGCGTCTGTTGTCTGGTTGACGTCCCTTATATGGGGTGAGATATATCTACGTGGGATGACGCCTTTAGGCATCTGGAATGCCACCAACGTTCGACTGTTTTATGTCAAGCACACACATATCCAGCCGCGCCAGATAACTGAGACGGTTTCTAACGTTGTGGGTGGTTTCCTGAGAAGAAATGCTGACTCTACACCACGCTCCAGGTGATGCCCGGTCGACATACATATCATAATCGGACCTATGTCTTGGTGTACGTCAAAGATTGTCCAGGTCGGTTCTGTCTGCATGGCTATAACTAGTTGTGTACGATCGCCTGATGGATGTATCGCACAACACACTTCTTTTCGCGATCTTGACTATCATCTTCAGCGGCGTGCCATCAACTTCTTGCAACTGAAGAGAGAGAGTAAGTGAGTGACCCCGAAGAGTGTGGAATCAAGCCAGAGCAGCTGGTGCCTAATGCCCTCCCATACAAAAAAGTTTTTTCGGCCTGCCCAGCTGGGGACAGGTGTCAGGAAGGCCCGATAATAGGATGCTTGAAAGAGGTGGGATGGGAATGCACTCAATGTAATGCTGTTGAGAGCTGGAATAGCCGCCCTTTCGATCGATCCTTAAGCTGGGAATTCCCTCCTATGCTACGAAGACGGGCTATTCTCTGAATATGATTACTGTTAATATTCAGGGGATATTTATCCACAGGGACCCCCGCTGCCTGAGATTCACATGACTCCTAATCGTACCGAGTACCATGGTAATACGGTGAGGATCTGCATAAGATTGCTCGAGAAGAAGGTTCAATGCTTAACTACGAAGCCGCAAGACCGTAATCATGTCCTACCTGAACAATTTGGTGAGGTTGTTTGACTGCAATGGATAGAAGAGTTTAAGGGCATCGTTTGCAACTCGTAATGTTCTTTTTACTCCTCGACAATAGACATTTTGTTAGAGAGGCGGTCTACGCTGGTTAGCACGGCTTCCCTCATTAGCCTTTTGATCACCTCCATAGAAGAGAAGTTCGAGTATTGTACCACCTATATTCAAGGCTACAACCGGTGGTGTTTTTGTTTGGTTTGCCCAGGAAGAACTCTATATCTTGAATCGGAGCGGACCGGTCAACCTGACCATCCGTACAAACAAAGAATGTCGACATTCACCTTTGTAAACTCCCTGGCGGCCGACCTATCGAAGCCAAGCGGCAAAGGCGTGGCAGTTGCGGGTAGGATTCAATTCAAAGAGAATGACGGTAGATGCACTGCAACACTGGACAGGGACCTGGAGATACAACCTCGGGTGACGTGGATGGGAGGAGACTAGACATCACTCACATTTGCGTGGGCATCGAGAAGGGATCACACGAAGTCGCAATTTACGTTGGGCGAGGGAGGCCTGGAATTGGATGGAACGGACCCTAAAGGAATATGTAGTGAACGGTGTGCGGTATATTTTCTGCACACCGAGTAACAGAGAGTAATCAGCTAAGACGTTACTCCTTTCGAACAAGTTATATGACTGATGATAATCACTTAGCGGTTCTGCATATGACAGAGATGAACCATTTTTTGATTGGTGTTACTTAAATTGCAAAAATAGTATCGTTCAATCTGACTGGGGGTAGAGCAGTCTTCAATGAAAGCTGCGAAATGCCGGATATGAACGTACCCCTCCCTTACACGCTGTAGAAATCTTTCCAGGCTTGCTCAGTTCTCGACTTCCGCTCTTTTGCTAATTCCCTGTTCTGCGAGGAACGCTTAAGACGCTGACAGAACTTCAACTTCTCGGGGCAGCCAGCCAAAGTAATGTGCACATACCTCGGTCCGCAAACACTGATTGAGCTCATCTTTGTGCTTATTGCACCCACCAGTAAGCCGGGCCCAGCTATTCGAGTGGCAGTTGTGCAATGCCTGTATGAATTCCTTGCAGGCTGCAGATCTTTAGAGAACGCTTATATTGAACAAAAAACACGCAAACCTAATCTCTTGTCTGAGAGCTGAGGATGCATTTGATTGAGAAAGAAAAGCCCAGTCACGGCATTCGTGTAAATATCAACAAATATGACGACTCCGCGTTTAACTTAAATCCACTCGAAATTGCCGGATCTAATACTCTGCAAATACCACCACTATCATGTCCAACTTCGTCCTCGACAAGGCAGATGATATCGCCATCGCAACAATTCGCACTCTTGCCGTTGATGTGGTTGGAAAAGCTAATTCTGGTCATCCTGGTAATACTCTACTCTGATCAAGTCTTCATCTTGCACATAAAATCGTTATCGCAGGCGCACCCATGGGCATGGCGCCAGTAGCTCATGTTCTGTTTTCTCGGTAAGCTCCAGCCTCTCTGATGTCCTTTGGATCCTCCACTGAGCTATCTTCTAGGTTCTTAAATGCCAATCCCAAGAACTCCAAGTGGTTCAATCGCGATCGATTCGTCCTGTCTAATGGGTTAGCACGCTTATCATTTTACACATTTTCTCTTATTGAATGAATGTTTGCAAACAGTCATGCGTAAGTTTGCATAGTCGTAACATGGTAGCAGCTAACGTTTATGTATTCGATTTATAGTTGTGCCCTGCAATACGTGATGCTTCACCTGCTTAGCTACCAGCTGTCAATAGACGACCTGAAGGCGTTTCGCCAACTTGACTCGAAAACCCCGGGCCACCCGGAAGCCGGCCATACCGATGGAAAGTCGATTTGACAGTCATTTAGATGGTGTCAATCCCTTACAGACCAATCTAATAGGCATTGAAGTTACCACTGGGCCTTTAGGTCAAGGTTTCGGAAATGGGGTTGGTCTAGCCATTGCACAAGCTCATTTGGCCGCTGTGTATAACAAGGACGGCTTCAACCTGGTCAGCAACTTTACGTACGGTAAGATCATTGTTTGCAGAATGTGCTTCTTCGTTCTTAAAGAGATCGGAAGAGTATACGTCTG
>Ga0179587_10001069_pt1 | contig 12054 bp, 10 predicted proteins | sample CZODoug2_1_08_16_FD_185932 | JGI IMG/M metagenome (GOLD analysis project Ga0179587, IMG submission 185932) | Vadose zone soil fungal communities from Angelo Coast Range Reserve, California, USA - CZODoug2_1_08_16fungal | ecosystem: Environmental > Terrestrial > Soil > Vadose zone | place: USA...
ATCCATTTGTTAGGGCTTTCCTCGGGGGCTATTTGGCTATTGTTGAAGTTGTTTGTTGACTGTTCTATGCGATATAGAGCAACCGCATTTTCTGTCGGCTTTGCCTGAGCCGCACCCTTCGCTGACGCGTCCTGCGTGGCGACATTTTGTTTTGGAATCGGACTATCGGCATGGGCCGCTTGGCTGGCGATGAGGAGCGCTACGAATATCCATTTCATATTTGAATCCTTGAGTAACCTCGCGCCGATATTTTCCACGTCAGGATTCTATCAGGCAGAGCGTTGCGTTCCTCGTTTTCAATTCGCGTCGAATTTCCCCGACAAGATGTACGAATCGAGTCTCGCGATCCGTCGACAATCTTTGGCACCTGATCCGCGGAGGCGCCCCCAGCGGGCTGCCATCGGTCGCGAGTGGTCATGCCGCTTTATCTTAACCTCACTTTCGATCCCGCTGGACTTTTCGTGCCATGTGACTCTCGCGAGTCTTGCGCGCTGCGCGAGACCCACGAATGTCCTCCCCGCGAATGAAGTGATGACTGGGGACGTTGAGTTCCGTCACCAGCCCTCCACCTTTGGGAGTCTTGGTCTCATTGATCGCGATCATTTCCGCGAAGTATAGGATCGCCGCGCGCCCTAGTTGGAGACTTTCGATCAAAAGCAGTGTGAATTCCTCAACGCCAGAATGTTCGATATGCATCGAATCTCGGCTTGGCGTGCAGCCAATGTCGTGTAGCACGGTAAACTGGTGCGTTGAGGAGTGACGGAATGCCTTTTTACTATGAAGCGCGCCGCCCTTGCTGACGTCCAGAGATACCTCGGCGAGCGCAACCAACGCGGTGTTGCCTTTCTCGATATGAGAGCGCAGCGCTTCGTGCCATTTCAGCGGCTGACCCTTCTTTCGTTCTGCGAACCAGCGATTTGAGAAATAGACCGGTTTCGGGCCGACGGGAAGCGCCAAATATTCAGTTGTGGCGACGGCCACTTTGTCGAGCACGTCGATACAAGCACGTTGGGCCAATGCAAGCATCGATTGCGTCACGCCATACGTCGCGTAGTCGAGCGTGTCGGCGTACAGACCACTCTCAGGTATGTTCAATGTCAGCGCCTGAAACGCAAGATAGCGCGCCGCCAGGAAGTCCGATTTCATGACATTGAACATCGCAAAGATGGGCGGTACGCCTGCTTTCGGACCGCGCTCGTGTATGCCGCTTAACCGCAACGAGTCCCACCGGCTAAGCGAACAATCAACGCCCTCGATTGTCGGGGAGAGGGCCAACCTGTGCTCTGCTACGAATTTTTCGTATTCGCTAGCCTTGCTAAGGTCGGGATCCACGCTGCCGCGTGGCTTCCATGTCAGCAGCGTCGCAAGCTCCGCTTCAGCCCGTACGCCGGCTAACTCGACTATACGTTGTGCATATTTTCTTGCGCGTTCAACGTGTCGTGCCGCGACCCCCTTGAGGATCTTTTTATCGCCAATGCCGCGTCCGATACAGCGAAGCAGAATCTTAGCTGCGCCCGTTGAGGCGATTGAATTCGATGAATCGCACGATAGCGCACTCAGATAGGCGTCATAGGCCTCAACCCAACGATGTGCCCTACTGAAAGAATTGCCAAGGTTGGTGAATGCCATCGCCACGGTGTCACCCGGATTCGGCGAGGAGACGGCACGGTGAAATTCGTTCCGGGCTTCGTGCCGCAACGCCGCCGTGCTGAGATACCAGCCCAAACCAGTATATTTTTCTTGGTCGGCGAGAGCTGCCAGGCCGTTACCTAGATTGTAGTGAAGGTGGCCTTCGTCTGGGCGGGCCGCCGACAACGTCCTAAACAGGGCAATTCCCTCTTCGATTGCCTGTCTATCACTCGCCCCGGTACCGGCATCGACCAAGACGCCTGCCTTAAGACCGGTGAAAAGCACACCGTCCACCGCCACGTCCGAAGACAACGCACGGGCTTGCCTGATCGCTTGCTCCGGGTCCTGATCCATCAGCGCATGCAGCTTGGCAACCTCTCGTTTGAATGCCTCCAATCCGGCCTTATTTCCTTTTTTTGTCATCACATGCTGCCCAGGGGTGGCCAGGCTGAATCAACGCCTAATCCTTTTCTGAATCTCATCCTCAGAGTCGTGGAACTCTCCCTGATTCTCATACGTCTTGATCATGTGATTGAGAATCGATGAGACCACGAATGGGTGCGAATACTGCAAGGCGTTCGCCCATTTCTGATACATGGCGGCCAACTCACGCTCTTGTTCGCCGCCCTTGGCGCGCCAATGAGCCCCGCGTGCGTTGAATAAACCCATCGTGACACCGCCTGACACATCTTCGGACCCGATACGCTCGAGTACCTCGCGCACGGGTTCACAGGGCCAAACGCCGTCCTTTCCGTCGGGTGCGTGGGACAAGAGCTTTCCGAGCGACTGGTCTCCCACGATGGCTCTACCCAAATCCGTACATGCCTGACGCACCGTGTTGATCCAGTTCAGAAGCCTGTCTGATTCGACCTCGTCAACCTTGTTTCGACCGGGTATGCGCCTCAACGCTTCCAGGAAGACGTATCCTCTATGGGCGCGACTCTGCACGAGTTCGGGATCGCTAAGCCTCATGTCCTCGGGGTCCTGCCCTCCATCGCTTCGCTTGTAGACCCACGCGACGGCCTGGACGAAGAGTTCAGGATGTCCCTCTAGATAGCGCTCGAGATGAGGGATACCACGCGGCTCGCTTGCGCCCCATTTCCCGGCGAGGGCTTCGATATGGGGAAACTCGAGCCCCGCCATCTGCTCGGTCGAAAACTCACCGCTTTTATCCAACAAAGTAAAGGCACTGTCGATGTAGTAAGACTCCAGTTGATACTGTCCGGGCAGATCCTCGCCTCCGGAAGCAATCTCTGTCATCAATCGGAAAAGCAGAGATGGCCTCAAGTCTTTGAGGGTAATGTGGACGCAACTGAATGCTGCACGCGGGCGTTTAACCTTCAGCAACCGTTCGACGGCCTCGTTGAGATCCCCTTCGGCCGCCCGAAACCAGTGCGGATTGACCGCTTCCCAATAAGAGTGTTGATGCGGCTCATCCAGTTCATCAACCAGCAGCCACGTCGACCTTCGAAACGGCGCGAATTCGAGCAGCTTTGCGAATGCTTCCGGCGAGAGTGATCGCTTCACGTCCCTAAGTACACTCGTCAGGACGTCATCGGCGAGCGCACCCAAAGCTCCCAACACCAAGTTCTTTCTGGCTAGCGAGCTGACATTCGCTCCCGCCACTTGGGTTGCAAGTATGAAAGCTACAATATTGTCTGACGGCAGGACGCGAGAGACCATTAACCAGCCAATGATGTTCGCAGCCTTACCCATTTCCGCGAAATCAAGGATCCCGTCAACCCCGCGGTCCTTCAGAATCGACCTTAACGCATCTAATCGTATTTCTGTTATTCGCGCTTCGCGCTTCTCCAAATTCGCCTCGCCGTCTAACTCGCCGGGGGATTCGTCAACATAGCTGTCGCGGAACAGCCACTCGTAGCGATTAAGAACATCTTGAGGCGCGAGCGCTTCGTATATCGCTTTCGCACGCCTTGCGAGTTTACTGTCCGTCTCCTGCCGTCCACTCCTGGCGATTGCTCGACGGGACATGACGCTGACCCGGATCTTCTCACGCAGCCAGGCTTTGTCGTTATCACTCGCTTGTCCGCCTGCCGCCCACTCGCTGACGAGATCCCATACGACGGCTCGATGTTCTTCCATCAGGCAGTGCAGTCGCGTGATGAGATCGCCCAGCGTGAAGCGATCGTGATTCTTCCACCTCAGCGCCATCTCAACCATCTTGAACTGAAAACCAACAACTATTGTTCGATCTGTAAGGGGTTCTCCAAACCCGTGTCCGTCATTCCTCCAACGTGGCTTGTGGCTGTAATGACCGATCTGATTCCGTTCTCCGAACTGATCCATGCAAATCTCCCACGCAACGCTCGAATGATGCTCGGCGAGAAGCGTCATTGCCGAGAGCCGCTGCGTGAGATTGGCAGCGGTCTGGGGCATCCAGGAACGAAAGATGGCCTTCAAAGACTCAATCGGCTTATTGTTCCAGTTGTCTTCAATCTTGATCTGCGCAAGCCGGCCCAATACGAGGACCGCGCGGGGAAGCGTCACGGGTGACCAGGCCAGATTCTCCAGCGCCCACAAGAGACCAGCTCGCATGCATCTTCCGAAGGTACCTGACGCCACGGGTCGCATGAGAGCAAAAGAGACGGGCTGCTTGTCCTTCACATCCTTCTCAATCATCTTAAGAAAAGTGTCTGGCGCGGCCTCGGCGTAGGTGGGAAGGTCGCGCTCCTGCGCCTCTAGCGCTCGGGCGGTTAACGGTGTTAAGAGTCCCTTGATGAGATCTGCCGCCAGCAATTCGACCTCGATCCCGAGCCTTTGACGAAAGAGCGAGTTGCCGTGCACGGCGAGAAGGACAAGTGTTTCAGAGATCCCCTCGCGCAGAGCCGGAGATATCTCGCGCTTTTTGCCGTAAAGACCTGCAGCCCACCGATCCTTCTCGGGTAGATCAAGGGAAGGATCGTCTTCCGCCAGCACCGAGCGGGCTACAACAAAGTAGGTCTGGAGCTCTGGCGTTGTTATCGTGGCGCTTATGGCAAAAAGCAGATCAATTTTTGAGATCACACCTCGATGACTTGCGACTGACCACACGGGCGCGTCGTTCAGCTGCGTTAGAGCTTGGAGTTCTTTTTCGAGCGCCGGATATACGACTCCTGACGCGAGCGAGCTCAAGACGACCTGATCGTTTCGATTTGTAGAGTCCCACGCTCCAGCGAAAAGGAACGGTACGAGGCGCGCCGCTCTTGCCGTGTCTGCAGCCCATTCAGGGGTCTGGATGGCGGGAAACGTGGACAACCGACGGCGCAATACCGTAAGCGATCGTCCGGACTCTCGACCCAATCTTTCGATCGCACCCCGATCAAATCCCATGGTTTCGAGGCCCAAACGAAAGGCATCGACGTCGAGAGGCTCAAGCACCACGTGAGGGGTCGTATTCGTGGCGTTGCGCGGGTAGACAACGATCGAGGAAATGGAATGACTAAACGGCGCGAGCTCGCGCTCCACTTCACGGCTTGACGCTACGGCGATAAAGGTTGACAGTCCGGCGGCGAGCCTCGGGAGAACACCCGGCTCATCGAATACGACGACGCGGTCGCGATACGCGGCCAGTTCGCCTGCTGCCTCGCTAAACAACGTTGCGAGAAAAGCGAGCGCTTCACCGGTGGAGTCGGCAGCAACGATAATCGGTCCGTCGTGAGATTTGGCGATCATTGAACTGACAATGGGACCGCCGCCGCGAATTGCAGTCGCGAACAAGCCGGCCACCAGCGGCGGCTTGGAGACGTTGGCCCAATCCGTCCAGCATTGATCGAGTGATCTGGTCCCACTGGCTGTCGCACGTTTGGTTTCGTTGGCGAACCAAGTTTGAGCCGCTATGGATTGTTCAAGCCATTGTTCGAGATCGCTGGCGTCAAAGGCGCGAACTTCTTTCCATTGACCGTCGCCACGCCGGTCACTCTCCCACTTGTTCTTGCCCTTCCAACTGCGCGGTGTGACAAACACGAACGTCGTTTCCGCACGAACCGATTTCTCCGTCGCCTTGGTACGGTTGGCATAATCGCTATCGGCTTTCTGCTTCGGATCGATGCCGCAACCAAACTCCCATCCCGAAATACCCTGCGGAATCCAAGGCGTCCCTTCGGGCGCAACCACGAAACCGTCCCAGTTGGCGCGTTCGGCGTCATCATTGCCCGGAAAATCTACTTTGGTCAGAACAACGCCGGTTGAGTTGACAAGGGTCCTGAGAAAAACCGATATCCGGGTTCGGGCAGAGATGTTCGCCGCGGCCCAGCTCTCAATCTCGTTTGCCTTGATTGCCAAGAAAGGCGGTACATAAGCCTTCGCGTCAGCGGGGCTCCCTTTTGCTTTTGCCGCGACCGCATCATGCGCCGCTTGTAGGTCAAGGAGTGTCTGCGCGGGAATGCCAAGGGCTCGTTCCACACGCGCCGCCATGTCGGCAGACAACGCCGCCTTCCCGTTGAGGAAGTTCGATAATGCCGGCCGTCCGACCCCGAGAAGCTTTGCAGCCTGGGTGACGGATATTCCCCTGGGCTCAAGAGCCTTCGAACGAACGTACTGGCCCGGCAATTGGGGAGTTTCTGGCGATGGTGACATGACAAACCTCTTCTAAGCATCATGCCGTATTGCGTCGCGCTACACAATACGGCATGATGTAAGAACGGTAGGTCACTAACCTACTTGCCAAATTTAACCAAGTAGGTTATTGTCGCCATGGAAAAGAGTACCCCTCATTGCAAGCTGCCGATCGTTAAGGCGTTGGTCACCGCAGGAAAGGTTCGAGCAACCCTATCAGCGGTGGCGGGGGGTGCGGCGCTCGGGTTCGACTTTCAGGGAATTATTGCGGTCATCATGGAGTTAGCACCGGCCGATTTTCACAAGAGCATGACCACTAACGCCGATCACAGAATTGGCAGGACGTGTATCGGCCCACGACGTCTGCCGGCGAAGTCTATTTGAAACTTACGGTCATTGAAGACGTCCTTATCGTGTCCTTTAAGGAGCTTTGAACATGAAGTGTCCCGTTTGCGGGGCTGCAGAACTCGTACATGACACCCGCGACATGCCCTACACCTACAAAGGTGAGTCGACCATTATCCCATCCGTGACTGGCGACTTCTGTCCGGCCTGCGGTGAAGTTGTCATGGACATGGCCGAAAGCATTCGCAATAGCGCGACAATGATGGCATTCAACAAACAAGTGAATGCGTCGATTGTCGATCCGGGATTCATCGCCGCCGTTCGCAAGAAGCTCGCCCTCGACCAGCGGGAAGCGGCCGAGATTTTTGGTGGCGGCGTCAATGCTTTCTCCCGTTATGAAACCGGCAAGACCAAGCCTCCGTTAGCGCTGGTGAAGTTGTTCAAGGTACTCGATCGTCACCCCGATTTGCTCAACGAAATCAGGGCGGCATGAGGATGGCCACCCGCTCCTGGGAAGACCGGTTTTTCGGGCCTGTTCAATTCGGCGGGAACGCGATCACATCCATAAGGAGTGCAATTCTGCACGGCGTCGATCTACCGAGAATTTTTGAAATCCGAGGCTGCGTTAAGAAACGCGGCGGTTCTGAAGCTTACTTTCAGGATTTCGAGAATTCTCTTACGAACAATCCGGTCAAGAGAAAACACTTCCTCCACATCGAATCAGAATTGGTTGGGCTGGATTCAGTCGCCTGGGCGTATCTAAAGGCCAAGGTCGTCCCTCTTTTCGGAAAAAAGAACCCACCTCGAGGTTGGCAAGCCGCTTTCGACATGCTCAATCAGGCCAAAGCCTTCAACTATCTGCGAAGGTATGGCTGTACTGAAGTGGCTTTTGTTCCTGAATCCACCGTGCCGGGACAAAAAACTCCTGATTTACGTGGTAATCGTCTTACAAAACATGTCCTATGTGAGGTGAAAACTTTCAATGTTTCGGATATCGAAGCCGCGGCCCGCACACAAATGCGCGCACGTTTCATACAAGGCAAGTTACCCGACGCGTTTTTTGCAAAACTGACTTCTACTTTGCAAACCGCGCACAAACAGATGGCATCTTACCTCCCGGGATCTGATGCTCAACAAATTGTGTATGTCATTCTCAATTTCGACGACGGCTTGCACGAATATGTTGATGGCTATTTGGAACAGATTCGAAGTTTCTGCATGAGCACTCAGAATCCGCAAATTGAGATCGTGATCGACACAAAGCCCGCCTACTATTCGGCAACTTCAGAGTCATCCGCTTCGCGATTGTTCTTGCACTCCGCGGAGAGACCCTGGCGGGAGCTAAGCTGATCACTGATCGAACGCATTAAAACTGATCTACGCCATTTGCTCCTTGTCGGGCCAGAAGCTCCGTTGCGTGCCACACGCGATATGTCGCCGCCACGCTGTTGAAGGTACCGTGTCCCGCGGCTCACGGACAGCGATCGGCGTCGCGCGGAGGACAGACATGGGTGGCGAGGAATGCCGAAGATAGGACAAAACCAACCGTGCCCTTGCGGCAGTGGCAAGAAATACAAGCGCTGTCATGGCGGCGTCGAGAACCTGGAACGCATTCGACGCGCAATCACGACGGCTGATCTAAAGCGATATGAGGCAGACGAGCAACGGCGAATTCAACAGCAAGGATTCGGCAAGCCGATCATTTCCACGATGGTTGGTCCACACCGTGTCGTTGCAGTAGGCAATACGGTTCATTTTGCGGCGTCATTGAATACCTTTCCGGACTTCCTCCTGCACTATTCAAAGATAACTTTGGGTCCTGAGTGGGGCACTGCGGAGCTTCACAAAGCGGAGGACCAAATGCATCCGGTCGCATTGTGGTACCGAAAGACTGCGCAACATCAAGCCACCTTTGCGGGCAAGCCCGGCGAGGTTTTCGAGGCGCCGGAAACCGGCGCGAGCCGAGCATACTTGGAACTGGCGTACAACCTTTATTTGTTGGAGCACAATGCCGAACTTCGTAAGCGCTTGATCGGCCGATTGAAGAATCCAGACCAATTTTCTGGGGCACTCTCCGAAATTAGAGTTGCCGGTATGTTTGTCCGCGCAGGCTACTCGGTCAAATTTGACGACGAGGATGACGGAACTCGGACCCACTGCGAATACGATGTTGTTCGTCAAAAGAGCGGGAAGGGCTTCTCGGTCGAAGTGAAGACTCGTCATTGGGACAACTTTCCTAGTCAGAGCGACGCTGGAAAGGAGCAAATCAGAATCCATCTCGGCAGACTGCTGCGGCAAGCACTGATCAAGCATGCCACCCACGAGCGTATTGTCTTTATTGAACTCGCAATTCCGGATGAGGCTCCTCCAGATCGAGGCATTCTTGAGCCCTGGTGGATGCAGTCCGCGGTTGATGGCATTAAGGCAACGGAACAAATGCTGCGCGAGCGGGACAAGGAAATCCCGTCGACAATCGTAATTGTGAGTAACCATCCCCATCGCTTTCATCTTGACAGCACGCGATCCATCGTTGCGTACGCCGTCGATGGGATGGGTCCCACTGACTTTCGCGGCGGGATGTTTGGATCGCTGCGTCAGGCGCTACGGTTTCGCGAGAAGCATGCCGACTTTCTCGCACTATGGGAGTCAATTCAACAACATCGGCTTATTCCGAGCACATTTGACGGCACGAGTCACCATCTGGCGTTTGACGAGGAGGTGCCCGCGCTCCTAGTCGGGCACCAGTATAGTGTGCCAGGCGCCAACGGCGCTTTGGTGACCGCAACATTGGAAGATGCTGTCGCGCTGCCGAGCCAGAAGCTGATTTATGGGATATACCGAACGCAAGATGGCGAGCGCTTTACGTGCACCAATCCAATGACTGACCGTGAGGCAAGAGCCTATGCGGAAAACCCGGACACGTTCTTCGGCGTGATCAAGCAGGCAACTCCGGCGCAAACGCCCCTGCAGTTCTACGATCTTCTTTTCAAGACGTATGGTGAGTCGACGCGCGAGGACCTATTGCGTTTTATGGAGAACAGAACGGACATTATCGCACTTAGCAAACTGCCACGCGAAGAGTTAGCCGAGGTCTACTGTGAAGGGCTAGTTTACGCGACAATGGAACGAGCGAATATCCGGAATCCCGTCGGGAGCGCCTGACGCGCGTCAGTAACGGCAACCCCGAGATTGGCAAGTCTTCGATTACTATGTCGATGGCACCGGATTGCAATGCGAACATGGTCTCGCAAAAGTCAGGTGCGAAATCCGGAATTTGACGCGCGCATGATGACTCCCTCCGGCGAGCCCTTTCTCGCCTTTATTTTATCATGAAATTCCCTAGAATCCCGGCAAAAACAGCCGCTGACGTTAAGCGATTTCGGTTACGTCGGATGCCAGTACGCATTCACGATGCAGGGTGCCTCACGAATCTTGCCAAGGATGAGCGTCAGCTGCTCACCAGGGAGTCCGAACACGTCGACCGCGATGTGAAGCACACCGTTCGACGCGAACTCCGCGGTGAACCGCCGCGGCACGATGTTTAGATTCTGGAAACGCTCAATGACGCGCGCGATCACGCCCGGGTCTGCGTCAGCGACGACGCGCAGACGGAGCAGTGAAACTTCTGTTAGAGACATGAAACCGATTCCTTGTACAACCAATGGGTAAAGCGCGTGGCCCGACTCCCGGCTTTCCGAAAAAAGCCGGGTCGGTAATCAGCGCAAAACCCATGTGCATTTGGAGATTCATGTCGATAAGGAGTATGCCTCGGAAATCCACTGCCTGTCATCCTAGGGTTTTGGGGTTCGTTTCGTATGCCCACACACCAATACTTCGAGATTCGCGATCGGCGACAACGATCGCTTCCCGGGTTTCAATGAAACAACCGCCGATACCGGTGACGACATATTTCCGTTCTCCTGAAATCATCTGACCCTGAGCAACATCTTCATTCCGGTCCGGCGACCGGCAACGCAGCAAGGGGTCCCACCAAAATGAGCACCGATGAACACCAATCCGAGTTGCCCATGGCGGCAACGAATCTCAAGGCCGGCGTTTCAATTTCAAAGTGGGTGAACGAGGCGTATCCTCCGTGGGGCGAGATCTTGAGCGCGCACGATGTCGCGCGATTGACGCGCCGTCATCGATGGGTGCTGTCCGCGATGGCCGCTTTTCGACGCTTCCCCCGCAAGCGCAAGTTTCACGGCCGTGCCGTCGGCTGGCATCGGGGAGATGTCGTCCGTTGGCTCGCAAACCGCCTGAGCCGCCACACAGCGCCCCGGAGACCCTCAACCCTTCCCCTGCCCTTCCCTCTCCCGGAGGCCTGTTCGAACCGCAGTAATTCCGATCCGCGGCATGGCAGTGGAAGAACGGTTCGTCGACGACGAACTCAATCGATCAAACGGACGTTACCGCACCCCGCAAGTCAGGTGACAGATGACCGCACGGGTAGGAGTCGGCTATGAACGCTTGCGCCCACCGTATCGACGCGTCGATTCAAATCTTAAGACTCCGCCAAGTATGCGAGCGGATTGGCCTCTCGCGATCGATGGTCTATCAACTGGAAGCCGAGCAGCGATTCCCGCCTCGAATCAAAATCGGCGTTCGAGCGGTCGGTTGGATCGAATCCGAGATACAGGCTTGGCTGGAGCAACGCGTTCACGGCAACCGTCCGTCATTGGGTCCGCCCGCGTGATGGCACTTAGGCCACACCGCGTTACGGAAGGAGCGACCGGGCCGACACTTCGAGTCCGCCCACAGCGGCGACCATAGCTCCGGGTTGCACTAAGCGGAAAAAATCGACCACCTGGTCTGCCGTACGTCCATCGCTACGATCATCAAGGTTAACCAGTGCGTCGAATTGGGATGACGTTCGCGCTTGCGCGCAAGGCGTCCATGTAATCTGCCCACACCTGCATCATCTTGCGACGCTCCGGCAGTCGTTGTGCTTTGTTATACGCCGCTCGAATGGTGTTGCGCTCGGCATGGGCAAGTTGCAGCTCGATCAGATCTGGATGCCAACCCTGCTCATTAAGACATGTCGATGCCATGCTGCGAAATCCGTGGCCGGTCATCTCTTCATTGGTGTAACCCATGCGGCGCAACGCCAGGTTGACCGTATTTTCGCTCATGCAGCGGCGCGTCGTGGTCAATGCTGGAAACAAATACGTTCCATTTCCGGTCAGCGCATTCAGCTCCCGCAGTAACTTCACGACTTGCTTCGCCAGCGGGACAATATGCTGCTCCCCCATTTTCATTTTCTCGGCAGGAATACGCCACTGGGGGTCGTCACCGTCGAGATCAAACTCGGACCACTCAGCGTGCCGCAGTTCACCGGGTCGAACGAACACGAACGGTGCAATTCGCAGTGCATACCACGTTACAGCCTGCCCTTTGTAGGCCTCAATCGATCGCAACAATTCGCCGATTCTGCCGGGCTCGATGATTGCAGCGTGATTGGTACTCACCACGGGAGCCAATGCGCCGCGCAGATTCAAGGTCACATCATGCTCGGCTCGCTCAGTC
>Ga0179587_10001070_pt1 | contig 12049 bp, 12 predicted proteins | sample CZODoug2_1_08_16_FD_185932 | JGI IMG/M metagenome (GOLD analysis project Ga0179587, IMG submission 185932) | Vadose zone soil fungal communities from Angelo Coast Range Reserve, California, USA - CZODoug2_1_08_16fungal | ecosystem: Environmental > Terrestrial > Soil > Vadose zone | place: USA...
TTCAGAAATCGCAGCGCAAACCAATTTGCTTGCCCTCAATGCCAAGATCGAGGCGGCGCGCGCTGGTGAGGCCGGCAAGGGCTTTGCTGTGGTGGCCTCAGAAGTCAAGGCACTCGCCAACAAGACTTCGCGTGCAACGGAGGAAATCTCGCAGCAGATCGTCGCCATTCAGCATGCAACTAAGTCATCAGTCAGCGAGATCTCTTCGATCGCCCGCAGCATTAGCGACTTGACTACAGTGTCAAGCGGCATTGCCTCGGCAGTGGAAATGCAGGGTACAGCCACCCGCGAGATCGCTGCCAATATTCAGACTGCAATGCGCAACACCGCGAGAGTGTCGGGCGAAATACGGTCAGTGGAGAAAATGACGAGCCAAAGCGTAGCCGCAGTCAATGAAATTACCAATTGGACGCATCGGCTCTCTGCACAGGCAAGTAATCTAGAAGCCAAAGTCAAAGACTTTTTTGCCCGCATGCTCGCCGCATAATTTCGCCAGCGACCAAGTCGCCTCGTTAGCATGCTTCACTTCTGATCGTGTCCTGCGAACATGATCTGCTTTGCGCCTACATTGCATATTGCGCTCGGCGCGCAGAAATCCGGACGCGCATGCCTAAATTTCTTCGGTTGAAATTATTTCGGCCATAATTCGCGCCCGCGCAACGACTTAAGCGATCGGCATCCCGGCGCGTCGCGTGGATGAAACCGCGCTCGGCAGAATGTCGCGGCCAGCCGGCCGGGACTATTCGGGAGAGCGGCGATCGACTCGGCGGGGCTGATCGCTTCAGTGGTGACGCTCGGGCGGGTCGAGATACCAAAGTGCGACAATCACTGCTTGGGATTGTTTGTGACCCCCGGTGTTCGCGACGGCGCAGGTTGCCGTCTGACTGTTTACTGGTTGGATACTGTCGCCCTTCGCGGCGAGCCAATCGTTCACCTCTTTTTCGAGCTTAGAAAAATTCTCGGACCCGTTCGTGGAAAATAGCTTAAGTTGTGTCGGCATAGCATGCTCCTGCGAAATTCCTCGGGGCTAATCTAGCGGACAATTGATGCTCTTAGCAGAAACCAAGCTTGCGGGCGCCACTCCCACTCATGGGCCGGCCCGACGTGGACGTCATTACATTCGCGGCAGCCGAGAACGGATGTGAAGAGATTGTCGACATCGGCGCCGCCACCGAGAAGGACAAGAAGTTTTTCGGCTTCGCTGATTTGGTCGTAGAGACGTTTCATAAACAACTATTCCCGTATGTTTCGGGTTGACGGCCTATGACAATTGAGCACATGACAATTGATCAAAGACGCATTCACAACAACATTGGAGAGGTCAGGCCGTGGCGAAGAAACGACAGGCTGGGCAAGCTCAAAGAAAGAGCGGCAGCGACAAGGCAAGGGCAAACACAGAATTGAAGGCCGTCATCGATGATCTGGTGATCGGCAATCGCATTCTCTACGTCCAGGATGTGGTCGACAGCTACGGCCATATCAGCGCCCGCCACCCGCACCATCCGGATCGTTTCCTAATGTCGCGGGCACGCGCTCCCGGCCTCGTCGTCGCCTCGGACATCATGGAGTTCGGCCTCGACGGCGAGCTCGTCCACGCCGACGAGCGTCCGGTTTATTCGGAACGTTTCATCCATTCCGAGGTCTACAAGGCGCGCCCCGATGTCCACGCGGTGGTGCACAGCCACTCCCCGACCGTGGTTCCGTTCAGCGTCACGCAAGTGCCGCTGCGGCCGATCCGGGCGGCGTTCCTCTATCCGGAGGTGCCGGTGTTCGACACTCGCGCCAGCGCCGGATGGACCAATCTCCTCATTTCCAATCCGGCGCTCGGCGCGGCGCTGGCGCAGACGCTCGGCAACAACTCGGTCGCGCTCATGCGTGGGCACGGCAATGTCGTGGTGGCGCCGAGACTGCGGGTGGTGGTCTATCGGGCGATCTACACCGAGGCCAACGCCAAACTGTTGCTGCAGGCCAAGATGCTCGGCGGTCCGATCACCTATCTGGCCCCGGAGGAAGCCGCCTTGATGGAGAAAGAGCAGGCAAAGCAGCGGCCCGCGCATGGGCCAGACCGCACCTGGGAAATGTGGAAGCAGGAGGCGCTCGCCCGCACCAGCAGCAAGCTGCGGTAGGCGACGGTTTCCGGACAGGCTCGTCCGCGGGAATGAGCGGACAGTTTCACCCGCTCGCGCTCAGTGGCCGTCGACACCCGAAAAGACGCCATCATCGATCGGAACGAAGACCTCATCGACGGTCGCCAAGCGACCCGTCAGGCCCTGCTCATGGGTATAGCGCATCGCGGTCTCGAGATTCTTGCGGTTGGCGGCACCGAGCCCATAGGCCCAGGGATCGCGACCAAGGATTGCGTCCTGCTCCTCGGCGGCGCTGGTATTCCAGGCCTGCGGCAGGACACGTGGATTGCGCAGCCGCTGATAGGCGATCTGCTTGGCCTGGTTGAAGGCGTAAGCGAGATTGGAGGGAACCCAAGGATGTTGTTCGACGATTGCCTGCCGGATCATAACCAGATGCATAATGGGGAAAATTCCGGTCTGTCGGTAATAGTCGATCTCCAATGATTTGAAATCGGGGAACAGCCGCGCCACGCGCTTGTCGCCCTTGACGAAGGGCGCCGGGAAGCTCGGCGAGATCATCGCGTCGATCTCGCCTTGCGCCAGCATCTCATCGAGCGATCTGCCGGCCGGCACGAATTCGATCGTGAGCCCCGGCGGCGGCGTGAAAGGAATTTCGTCGAGTTGCGGCACGACCCAGATCGCCGCGCGGTGCGGCAAGCCGAAGAATTCCTCGAACAGGCCGCGCAGCCAGACACAGGCCGCGGGCTGAAAGCCGCCGAAGCAGCCGATCTTGCGGCCGCGCAGATCGGAGGCATTTTCTATCCCCTTGCTGGTGTTGACGAAGACAAAGCCATGGCGGAAACGGCGGTGAGGATAGATCGGGAGCGCGATGAAGGGGTGGCCCCGATCGCGCGCCATGAAATAGGCGCAGGCGTTGAACTCGCCCAGATCGCACTCAGCATTGCGCGCCAGCCGCCAATGGCGATCGCGCGACGCCGCATTGGTCAACACGGTCAACGCGATGCCATCGGGTTCGACCAGCCCCTGCGCCAAAGGCCGGGTGATCTCGTAGTCGCCGCAAGTCAGCGTCAGGGGGAGCTTCGTGGCCACGTCATTTCCCTTGGTGTTTGCCGCGCCATGCCGCCGGAGGCCTCCCGACTACCTGCCCGCAAGAAACTGCTCGGTGCAATATCTCGTCAGGTCAGGCTCCCTGTCGGTCAGTTGAAGGTCGACAAAGGAACGCCGGATAGTCGCGAGCGCGCTCGGCTCGAACCTACCGGTATCCGAGAACATCGGCATCACCAGGTCATATTGCTTCTCCTCCACTCCTGCAGAGAAATTGGTTCTGGCGCGCGATGCGCTGATGGTCTCGTCCTTGTTCTGGCGCATGAACGCGATGGTATCAAACCAGCCTTTGAGGAAACGCCGAACCACGTCGGGCCTTTCCCGCGCCACTTGATCCGAAGCGTAGATGGTATGGATCATGAAGTCCTTGACGATGTCGGAAGCGGGAAACAGCAGCCGTCCCCGCTTGGTGTCGGCGAGCTGGAAGCCGAGCGCCGAGGAGCTGACCACCGCGTCGATCTGCCCTGTCACCAGGGCCGCCACCTGGTTCGGCAATTCCGCCCCTACCGTAACGTAGGTCAGGCTGTCGGCGTCCCAGCCCTTTTGGCGGGCCAATTCGCGCATCACCCATTGGGTCAGCGAATTCACCGTCGAGATGCCGATGCGCTTGCCCTTGAGGTCATCGGCAGTCTGCGCCGGCGAGGCATAGGGCACGATCACGCCGAGCAGGAGCGGCGGGCCCGCCATGGCGGCGACGGCGATTTCGGGGGTGCCCTTCACCAGGAAGATCAGATCGGTTCCGGAGCCTAGTCCGATATCGAGGCTGCCGGCCGTCATGGCCTGATGCAGCTTGGCGCTGCCGTTGACCGTCACCTCCTCCGGGTCAATGCCATATTTCGCAAAGAAACCGTGCGTGACGCCAAGCCGCAAGGGGAGAAAGGAAAAGGATTGCACCGACGGGTTGCCCACCCGAATCCTGTCGGCCGCGCGTGCCGGCAAGAAGCCGTTCAGCATCGCCAACACTGCGGCGAGCGCCACGCCCCGCGGGCAGGCTTCGCTCACCCTCCGCAATCTCCTCACCTTGCACCGGCCGCTATTTGGCTCGTCGCCACGTCGCCTCGTCGCTGGTGCCGGAGACCGAGGCGCCGTTGGTGTATTTGAGCTCGTCCGGCGTGAGCGAGCTGATGACGCGCGTCTGGGTATGGCCATTCAAATTGGGAAACGAGCCCGCTTCGATATTGGTGGTGACGGTCTTGGTCGCCTCGTCCACCGACCACGTTCCCACATTGGCGATCATTCCGGTCATGACCGCCTTGTATTCCTCCGCCGTGCCCTGGTTAACATTGTTGATCGCGAAATTCGGAATGTCGGAGCGCGAAGTCAGCAGCGAGAAGCGGCCGTTGGCCTCGAAGATCAGGAGACCTTTCGGGTTCGGACCCCGACGGTCCGATGTGGCGCCGGCCTTGTCGGTTGCGATGATCGACACCAGCGTCCAAGCGCCGACGAGCTGTTCCTTGAGGGTCTTCTGCTGGCTGACCGCAACTTTCGGCGACATGATGAGCGCCAGCGCCGCAACGGCAGACAGGCTGAAGAGGCTACGTCGATTCATGGTGTTCCCCTGGCAATAGTCGCGAGCGCGCCGGATGTCGATGGCCAGCCTACATGGTTCGGCCAACGGCTGAAAGAAGCCAATAGCCGTCGCAATGGCACTAGGACGCAAGCCGAAGACCCCGCGGCCTGCGCCCCAGGGTTTCCGCGTCATCATGCGTTAGCTTGCGGGGGAACCGCGCCTGCTTTCGCCCTGCCGACGCCGAGGAGATACCTCAAAGATAGAGATATCTCGGAGATTCTTGGACTTTGCTACTGCGCCTTCAGCTTGCCGGCGCTGACATCTTGCAACCACAGCGCCCACCCATTGCACTGCGCATCAAGATCGCACCACGACTCGTGGTTTGCACCTTTGTTCTGCCGAGGATCAGCGACACTGCCGCCCGCGGACGCGTAGGCTTCATGACCTTTGTTGTGGGCAGCCATGGCACCCGTGGCGCCACCGAGGACGATGGCAAAGGATAGCGCAGCCAGAGCTATCTTGCGATTCATGGTCGTCTCCTCTGTTGCCGACGTCTAGCGCGTCGTGATACCACCGTGATCACGCAACATTACCGGCACATCCTTGGGGCATTACATTTTCATAAAAATCATAAAACAATGCCGTTGAATCTATTTGCCGGATATCCGAGACCTTCGCGCGATGCATGGCAGTGCCGGTAAGAACTTGCATCTTTCACCGGTCGCACGCTGCCGGCGGCCCGCTCGCTTCAGAGAGGCTTGAACCGGTCGCTCGCCATGGCCCGGTCATACAACAACGAGGCGATCGCAAGATCTTCGAGGCCGACACCGAGCGATTTGAACAACGTGATCGCATCGTGATCGCGAATGTCCGGCGATCCGACGATCCGGTGCAGCGGTATCAGATCGTTCCAGTCGAGCCGGCCCGCGCGGGCCAGATCGATGAACTCGGCAGCCTCGGTCTTGGCCTGCTCGACATCGTCGGTCACCAGCATGGCGGCCCGCAGCACGATCTGCGGATCGAGCTCGCGGCGCGACGGCGCATTGGCCCCCATGGCGTTCACATGGGTGCCGGGCGCGAGCCATTCGCTCATGACGACCGGCGTGGATGAGTTGGTGGCGGTGACCACGATATCGGCGTCCTTGACCGCCTCCGCGGCCGACGCCGCGGCACGCACCGGCAGCGCCAGCTCGGCCTCGAGCTGGTCGCAGAACGAAGTCTGCTTGGCACGATTGCGGGCAAAGACCGCGACTTGCCTGACATGGCCAACGCAGTGCAACGCGAGTATCTGCGTGCGTGCCTGTCGGCCGGCGCCGATGAGCCCCACCTTTCCGGCACCAGGGCGCGCCATCGCAGCGGTCGCGACCGCGCTCGCGGCGCCGGTGCGAATCTGGCCCAGCCGGTTCGCCTCCATGATGGCCAGCAGGCCCTCTGCCGCCGCATAGAGCAGAATGTGATAGGTCGCGGACCCGTAGGACTTGAGCGCATAGCGTTCGGGAGCGCGGCCGCCGCCGGCCATCAGGTTGAGCCTGCGCTCCCCGAATGCGAGCCGGGTGCGCGGAATGTTCACGGCCTCGCCGCGCGCTTGCGCCAGGAAGGCGGCGCGCACGGCCACGATCGCGGACGGCATGTCGACGAATTCGCCGGCGTGTTGTTCGTTCAAATAGATCGGCACTGATGCATCTCCGAAATTCTGTCCAGGCAGGTGGTGAAATACCATCACGCGAAGCGCGCTGGCGCAGAGGAGGGGCTGATGACAGAGGTCAACGACCCGCGATACCGGGAACACTCGCCGCGCCGGGGAGCTTCTTGCGTGCATGATGCCTCAGACCCGCAGACAGAAATATTTTCCTATGGTTTGTGATTGGCGTCACGGATTGCCCGATTTGAAGCTCTTTGCCGTCGCGGGATATGTCGTCGCGGGATATGTCGGCGCGGGATATTGCCGCGCCGGGCCCGCTGCCTTATACTAATAGATGGGCGACGATGCGGACACTGACGCGGACTGATGCGGACACTGTCGACAATCAGTCTTTTGGACACTTAAGTCTGTTGCGGTCTCTACTGCAGTCGCACGATCCAAAGAAAGCGATATTCAGGGATCAATCGTCATGACCCTTGATCCAAAAGGGGCGGCGCTCGCCCTTCACCGTTTCGGCTTTGGTCCCAAGGCCGGCTCGATCGCGGCGGTCGCATCCGATCCGCTTGCTGCGGTGCTGGCCGACCTGGAGGCGCCCCGTGCGGGACAGATCACCAATTCCGATCTGACGTCGGGCGGCGCTGAAAATCGCGCGGTCTACGAAAGCAACGCCGAGCGGCTGGCACAGCAGAAACTGGAGCAAAAACGCAAGCGGGCCGCCGAGGCCGGCATCGACAATCCCGATGCCACCGCCATGATGGCGGACAAACCCGTCACCACGCCGCCGGTTGCCGGTCAGGACCAGCCGGCCCAGCCAAAGCCGGTGCCGCTGCCGCGCCAGATCTTTCTCAAGGAAGCAAGGGCGCGTTTTGACGCCGCGCTCGACGCCGAAATCGGATTGGTCGAGCGGCTGGTGTGGTTCTGGTCGAACCATTTCTGCGTCAGCTTCGATTCGACGGTGATGGCCGGCGCCTATGAGCGCGAGGCGATCCGCCCATACGTGCTCGGCCGCTTTGCCGACATGCTGCTGGCGGCCGAGAGCCACCCCGCGATGCTGCTCTATCTCGACAACGCTTCCTCGATCGGTCCGACTTCGGTCGCCGGCATCAATCGCGACCGCGGCCTCAATGAGAATCTGGCGCGTGAGATCCTGGAGCTGCATACGCTCGGTGTGCGCACCGTCTACACCCAGGCCGATGTCACCAATTTCGCCAAGGTCATCACTGGCTGGACCATTCTGCCGACCGTGGACAATCCGGATCACGGCGGCGAGTTCGTGTTCAACCGCCGCCTGCACGAGCCCGCACCGCAGACGTTGATCGGAAATACATACCCAGACACCGGCGTCGAACAGGGGCGCAGCGTCCTCGCCGACTTGGCGCACCATCCGGCCACCGCCCGGCATGTGGCCACCAAGCTGGCGCGGCATTTCATTGCCGACGATCCGCCGCAGCGGCTGGTGGACGAGTTGACCCAGCGCTTCCTCGATACCGACGGCGATCTCAAGGAGGTCACCAAGGCGCTGGTCAGAGCGCCCGAATCGTGGGCGCCGGAGCAGGGCAAGATCAAGCGGCCGGGCGAGTGGCTGGTGGCGACCCGGCGCGCGGTCGGCAGGCAGGGCGCCATCGACCGATTGATGCGGCAGCAGGCGCTGATGGGAGAGCCGCTGTGGCGACCGTCCGCCCCCAAGGGTTTCTCGGATGACAACGCGGCATGGCTGGACGGCCTGGCGGTGAGACTCGAATCCGCCAACACATTTGCGCAGGCCATCGGCGCCGACCTCGATCCGCAAGCGGTGGCCGATAACGCGCTCGGCCCGCTGGCCACCCAGGAGACGCGCCTCACCCTGGCGCGTGCCGAAAGCAAGCCGCAGGCATTGGCACTCCTGGTGATGGCGCCCGAATTCCTGCGCCGATGACGGAGATGATCATGTCGGCAAAACTCCATTCCTCGACTCGCCGCGAACTGCTGCTCGGCACCGGCGTGCTGTTCGCCTGGGCGTTCGTGCCCAGAATGGCGCGCGCGGAAGGCCGCGACCCGCGCTTTCTGACCATCGTGCTGCGCGGCGCGCTCGATGGGCTCGCCGCGGTCGCACCGGTCGGCGATCCCGATTGGATCAAGCTGCGTGGCGATAATGCGCTGCGCCTCGACGGCAAAGCCCCGGCGTTGCCGCTAGATGGATTCTTCGCGCTCAATCCGGCCATGCCGAACGTGCACCGTCTCTATCAGGATGGCCAGGCCACCATCGTGCATGCGGTCGCGACCTCCTATCGGGAGCGGTCGCATTTCGACGGGCAGGACGTGCTGGAAAGCGGGCTCCCCAAGCCCGGCGCCGTCGATACCGGCTGGCTCAATCGAGCCCTTGTCGGGCTCGCGTCGGACGGGCCGCCCAGCCGGCCCGGCCGCCGCGCCTTCGCGGTCGGACCCGTGTCGCCGCTGGTGGTGCGCGGTGCCGCCCCGGTACTGTCATGGACGCCGCCGCGCCTGCCGCCGGTCAGCGACGAGACCACCATGCGGCTGCTCGATCTTTATCGTCATACCGATCCGACTTTCGCGCGCGCGCTCGAGGATCGTCTGGGGCTCGCCGCCATCGCGCGCGCCGGCGGCATGTCCAACAGTCCCAACGACAACACGCCGGCGATCCAGGGCGGCGGCATCGAGCAGGTGCGCGCCTATTTCGGCGAAGCCGCCGGTGCGGCGGCGAGGTTCCTCGCCGCCCCAGAAGGCCCGCGCATCGGGGCGCTCGCGTTCGATGGCTGGGACACCCATGTCAATGAAGGGGCCGTGGGCGGCCGGCTGGCCAACCTGCTGGGCGCGCTCGACGGCGCCATCGCGGCCATCAAGACCAATATGGGAGAAGCCTGGGGCGAGACCGTGGTGGCGCTGGTCACGGAGTTCGGACGCACCGCCCATGTCAACGGCAACGAGGGCACCGACCACGGCACCGGTACGATCGCGCTGCTCGCCGGCGGCGCGCTCAAAGGCGGCCGCGTCATCGCCGACTGGCCGGGCCTCAAGGAGAGCGACCTCTACGAGCGCCGCGACCTGAAGCCCACCATCGACCTGCGTACCGTCCTCAAGGGCTTGCTCAAGGATCACCTGCGCGTCGACGATCGCGCGCTCGCAGCCGACGTGTTCCCGGGCAGCGAGGCGGTGGCTCCGATGGCGGGACTACTGACCTGACCGCTGCGTTCCTCGCCCCTCTTGCAGGCGACCCGCAGCGAGCACAGACCAGAACTCGGCTCGGTGAGAGGGTGCTTTAACACGCTCAGACTCCGACCTTCTCCCCGCACGCAGGGAGAAGCAGCGCAACACCCGCTTCGGATCAGATTGACACCGCATCAATGCCGGGCTCCTGTGCTCTGATCACGGGATCAGCCCAGTGGAGTTCGGACAATGACGCTGGTGCGCCAGCTGTCCCGGCGCGGCTTCGTGCAGGCCGGCATCGGGACGGCGGCAGTCTTGGCCGCACGGCGCAGCAGCGCCGCGCCCGGCAAGGTCGAAAAGCCCAAGCTCACCTTGGGGCTGGCGGTTCCGGCCGCGAGCTTCCTGCCCGTCTATGTGGCGGCGGCGCGGACCTGGAAGGAACAGGGACTCGAGGTCGAGATCGTCAGCTTCCGGGGCGACGCCGAGGTGAGCCAGGCGATGGCCGGCGGCTCGCTCGATCTGTCCCTGCAGTCCTTCGATGGTCTGATCAACCTGATCAATTCGGAGCAGCCCGTGAAGGGTTTCTACGCCGGATTTCACCAGGCCGATTTCGCCTGGCTGGCGCAGCCTTCCGTCAAGGCGTGGGCGGATCTCAAGGACGGCACCATCGGGATATCGACCTTCGGGTCGCTGACCGATCAACTCACCCGCTACGTCCTGCGCAAGCATGGGCTCGCGCCCGAGACCGACGTGCGGATCATGCAGGCAGGGCCGTCGGCGACCAGCATCCAGATGCTGCGCTCCGGCCGCTTGCTGGCCGCGATCCAGTCGGCGCCAACCAAATGGGTGGCACAGGATGCCGGCCTCACGCTGCTGGGAACGCAGGAACAGGAGATCGCGCCACAATGGCCCAAGCACACTTTCGTGGCGCGCCGTAAATTTCTCGACGCCAATCCCGAAACGCTGCGCGCCTTTCTGCGCGCCCATGTGGCGGCCATCAGGCTGGCGCGGCTGGATCGCGATCTCGCCATCAAGGTTCTGGTCGATCGGGTGAAATATCAGCCGTCCTATGCGGCGCGCGCCTATGACGAGAACCTGCCGGCCTTCGACGAACGGGGTCGCGTGCCGGACGACAAATACATGGACATCTTCTGGTCGATCGTGATCGCGGCCGGCACCGTGAAGGAGCCTTGGCCGGCATCGCGGTTGATGGATGAGCGATTCATCGGCACATTCGCCCAGTGGGCGCCTTGAGGGTCTTGCTGACATGGGCCGGCTCAATCTCGAACATCTGAGCCTTGCCTATGCACAGCGCGGCGGCGCGTTCCTGGCACTCAGCGATGTCGATCTTTCGATCCGCGATGGCGAATTCGTCACCATCGTGGGGCCCTCGGGCTGCGGCAAGAGCACGTTGTTGATGCTGATCGCAGCGCTCTTGGCGCCAACGAGCGGAGCGGTGCGCCTCGACGGCCGGCTCGTCACCGCGCCGGGCTCCGACCGCGCTCTGGTATTCCAGGATTTCGCCTTGCTGCCATGGCGCACGGTGCTCGCCAATGTGGCGCTCGGCCTCGAGCTCAAAGGCATTCCGACGCCGGAGCGCGACGCGATCGCGCGGCGCCATATCGCCATGGTGGGGCTGGGAGCGTTCGCGGGCCATTATCCGCATCAATTGTCCGGCGGCATGCGCCAGCGCGTCGGCATCGCGCGCGCCCTGGCGGTCGAGCCGGAAGTGCTGCTGATGGACGAACCGTTCGGGGCGCTCGACGCCCAAATCCGCCAGGTGATGGGCTGCGAACTCTTGCGCATCTGGGAGCGCGGCCGCAAGACCATCCTGTTCGTCACCCACGACATCGACGAGGCGATCTATCTGGCCGACCGCACCATAGTGATGAGCGCCTCGCCGGGCCGGATCATCGCCGACATTGCACTGACGCTTCGGCGCCCGCGCCCGCTCGAGATCCGCAACGATCCCGCCTTCACGGCCTATCGCCAGCAGATCTGGGACTTGCTGGAGCGCGAAGTGCTGGCCTCGAACTCCTGGGAGCAGCCGCGGACGGCTGCCGCGTCAGCGGGAGCAACAGTCTGAGATGAGCGCGGCAGCGGAGGTCCCGGCCGGCGGCGGTTCGACCTGGACAGCGCTGGCGCGCCACCGCTCGGCCCGCGCCGTGGTCGGGTCAATGGCGGTCGCGCTGTTCCTGATCGGCTGGCAGATCGTGGGCGCCAGCGAGATCATCCGCTCGGACCTGATTTCCTATCCGTCTGAGGTAGCCGAGACGTTCTTGGCCATGAGCGCCTCGGGCGAGCTCGGCAGCAACGTTCTGGTCAGCCTGCAGGAATTCATCCAGGGCTTCGTTCCGGCGATCGCGCTCGGGATTGCGGCCGGCACTGCCTTCGCGCTCAGCGCCCGGCTGCACTATCTGTTCGAGCCCCTGATCGTGGCGCTCAACACCTCGCCGATCATCGCCTTCGTGCCGATCGTGGTGGTCTGGTTCGGGGTCGGCACGCAATCCAAGGCCATCATGGTGTTCCTCGCCGCCGTCATCCCGATCCTCATCAACACCA
>Ga0179587_10001071_pt1 | contig 12040 bp, 23 predicted proteins | sample CZODoug2_1_08_16_FD_185932 | JGI IMG/M metagenome (GOLD analysis project Ga0179587, IMG submission 185932) | Vadose zone soil fungal communities from Angelo Coast Range Reserve, California, USA - CZODoug2_1_08_16fungal | ecosystem: Environmental > Terrestrial > Soil > Vadose zone | place: USA...
AACTGCGCGGCTAATGCAGCGATGCTGGCCAGGTTCCCACCTGTCTCTAGCGCGGCGTTAGGCGCAAGCGGCACCGAGGTCACGCTCACCGCCTGCGTCGCCGGGAAGTTGCCCACCGAAACCGAACCGCTGACCGGCTGAGTCGCAGGCAGGTTCGTGACGCTAACCGTTCCAGCAACCAGATATGGACTCACGCCCTGGTTGGCGATGACGGGGATCAAGGGCTGATCGGATGCGAGTGCGACCGACAAGCTCAGTAGCATCGGCTGTTGCCCGGTCGAATTGATCTGCACCACGATTGGCGGCTGGTCGATCGCAAGCGTGACGGGCAGCGCAGCGTCGGCTGTGTTCGGACCAAGCCCATCCGGCGAGAGCTGCACCACGCCAGTCACCGGCAGCGGATTGGCTGGCGTGACGATGCTCTCAGGACCGGGCTCGCCACCGATGTCCAGCGCGAGTACCTGCGTCTTGGAGGTCGTGCGATCGACCGTCCTGATGGTGTCGCCACCGCCGCCGACTGGAAGGGTGGTGTTGTCAGCCATCCTGAGGCGTCCAGCGGATGTGGGCGATGGCGCCGTTCGGGTCGCGCGCCATCACGCGCATGTCCCAAATGCGAGGCGGATCCGGGGGCTCGGCGACGCTTGATGCCGCAGGCTGAGGAGAGGGAGGCGAAGCGGCAACTGGCTGCGCAGCCGGCTCCCGGATGATCTGTACTTCGGCAGGCGCGGCAACTGGCGGCTCGCGCTGCAAACGCTGGGTGACTTCGGTCAGCGCGGTGAACCGTGCGTTCAGATCCACCACTGCGCCGTGAAGCGTTTCGATCCTCTTGGCCGTAGTGCGGAACTCATCCACGGTGGTCTGCAGCAGACGTGCGATGGCCCCGTAGTCACCCTGAGCAGCTGCTGCGACATCCTGCTGCCGGCCCTGTTCCACGGCCTTGGCTTGCGCTCGTTCGCGCCGGCGCAAAGCATCCGAGATCAGGGCCACCGTCACCTCAGTTCCCCGCGAACGCGATGGCGCTCGTCTGGTAGTTGTGCAGCAGCCCGTTCGAATCCGTGAAGGTCATTGCGGTCGATCCGCCCGGAGCGATGATGTCGGCGATCGCCAGCGATACCGCGCCATAGTCGTGGCTGGCGCGGATCGTGCCGTTGCTCGAGCCCGGGATCGAAGCGCCATTGGTACCGGTCCAGCAGGCCCCGATCAGCAGTTCGCCCGTGGCCGGCGACAGCGAGCCGCTCGTGATCGCATTGGTACCGGAGCCCGGCAGATGCTGCCACTGACCGGCACTCGTGTCGAACGTGATCAGCCCTTTGTATTCGCTCAGCGCGTAGTACAGCGTGTCGCCTGCGGTGCCCTTGACCGTGATGGTGTGCGCACCAGCCGACAGGTTGAGCAAATAGCACGTGGCCACCGTATCGAACGACAGTACATCGCTTGACTGGCCGGGCGGCGCGACCAAGGTGTACGAGGTCGAGCCCTCGGTGACTGTGAGCGTCTTGCCAGAACCGGAATAGTCGAGCATATGCACTAACACCGCCGAGCCTGCGCTCACCGTGATGCTGCTCGATCCCGGGCTGGCAGACGAGGCGAAGATGGTCTGCAGCCACGTGGCGTTGCCCGTGTCGCCATCCATCGTAATGGCTGCCTGGACCAGCACAGCAACCTTCGTCACTGCGGCCCCCACCATCGAGCCAGAGGCGATTGCGGTGATGCTGCCGGCCCCGGAGTCGGCCGACGAGGTTGCGCCAGAGACCGTGACGCTGGCCCGCGACAGTGCCACTGCCTGCCCGGGGGTCGTCGCGACCGCGACCGCGGAGATTGTCGCCGAGCTGGCTGCAAAGGCGGCTGCTCGATAAAGCGCGTTTGGTAAACCGGAAACAACACACGAAGCTGCCGCAAAGGCAGACGGCACGCTTCCTACACTCGCTCCAGTGGCAGAGCAGACGCCAGAGGCGAATCCGGCGCCGGATGCGGAAGACTTCGCCGAGGCTCCGACCACTTGGCAGCTTGCGACGGCGGAGCCGGCCGAGCCATAGCCGGATAGGTTGCGCCGGTCCAGGCATCGCGTTGTCTTGCGCGTCGAGGTTCCGACTGCGCCCGATGGTCCGACCGGATAGTTGCGTGGCATGCATGCGCTCAACTCATCGTGACGCTTGATCCGGTAGTGACTTGTGGCGTGACATTTTGAGAAAGGCTGATATTCGGCGTGAGCGTGCCGCTGGCGATGATCTGGCCGGCGCCGCTGCTTGACGTGCCAATCGACCAGAACGATGCCGTGGCCGTTGAAGTTGAGGTGAGTTGAGGAAAGCTGATCGTCGCGTTGGGCGATGCGGTCGCCGGTCCAGACCCGCTCACGGTCCAGCCGGTTGCGCCGGTCGAGCGATCCATGCTGGTGCGGGCGTATGCTGTCAGGCTAACCTCGCTCTGATTCTGTCCAGTGCCGCTGCTCGGGTCCGCCGTGTGCAGTGCCGCCCAGGTCACGCTTGAACCGGCGGTGGCGGAAATGTTGGTGATGGTCTTGCCGGCCAGCAGCATGTTGAGCAGTTGGCCTTCCAGGGTTGAGCCGATCGGCATGGTTTGTCGTCTCCCTTCAGATCACCCGCTCGCCGTTCGCAGTGAGCGTACCCATGGCCGGTTTCCACAAGCCCATCAAGCCAGCGTGAATGGTTTGAGTAATGACGGTCTCCGGCGCAAAACCGGATTGCTCGAGCAGCTGCAATTCGCCGATGATGGCTTCGTACAAGTTGGCGGTCTCAGGCGCCTTCGACTCAGCCCGCAGTTTCAGCCAGGTGGCCCAGGTGTCTTGGTTAACGCTAGCCGGACAGGTCCATTCGGCGTCCTGCGCTACCGCGGTGGCGCGCCTGCGCCGTGGTATTGGCTTCGCTTCATTGGCGATTGTTGCGACCGCGCTACCCTCGCCGAATTCCCGCAGCACTTCGAGCGCGCCCTCCAGCTTCTCCAGCCGCAGCCGCGTGACCTCGATTTCCTGCGCGAGCGCCTCGATCAGGTTTGCGTTCACGCCGATTCCTCACCCTGTACGGTGGGGAACGGATCCTCGTCGGTCATAGCGACGGGCGCCGTCTTCATCGCCTCCCGCACCATCGCCTCGTAGATCAGTTCCACGCGCGGCTCGACCGAGTTGCCAGCCTTGACCATCGCCTCGTTCGGCTCGAGCGGCACCAGCGCATAGCCCTCCGGGATCTGCATCACGGCTCCTCGGGTTTTTTCTGATTGGCCGTGTTCAGCAGGAACGCGACCTTGCGCGCGACCTCGAGCGGATCGGACGACGGCGGGATGAGCGGCGAGCCATCCTTGCCGGTAGCCTCGACCGCGGTCAGCCTGGGATGCACGTAGGGGGCAGCTGCCTTGGCCGCCTCGAATTGCATATCAAGCGTCATCGCGTACGCCTTGATGTCCGCGACCTGGGGCGGATCGGGCACGGCTTTCGGCTCGGTGCGCATCAGCTTGAGCATGAAGTCGAGCGGCGTGATCCCCGCCTTGGCAACGCGCCGCTGCAGCTCGAGCGTCTTTTTGTTCTTCACGCCCTTTTTGCGGCCCTGGCCGGAGGTACTGCTGCGCGCCACTGTTTTGCCGCACTTTGCGGCCCTTCGGCTCGGATGGCTGATGGCGTCGGGTTATAGCACCTTAAGGGCTGCGGCTAGAAGCGGTTTTTGCGGCCGAGTCGCGCCCCGAATTTCCGTAAAGGGCTGGGCCGGTGGATATCCACAGCCCAACGTTATGCACAGCCTAAATACCCATGTTATTTGTTGGGAGATGCGCGCGCTCCCCCCATACCCCCCTGTGTTTTAAGACACTAAAACACTGGGGCCCTTGAAGGCCCTGCGTGTTTAATGCGTGTCTTGTTATTTCTGCGAATTGACACCAAAGCATTTTCCCTCCGCAGTGAGAGCTAAAACGAATACCGCATGACGACCAGCACGCCGTTGTTCGCACTCCTCGATATGATGATTAAGACGCAATTCCTCAAGAAAAGTACGGAATCTGCCTAATTTTGAGGCACCTCGACCTTTAAGCGACTGTGGGAACTGCGGATAGGCGCTCAAAACCGAGTAAGCGGTCCGCTGTCCCTGCAGAGCGGCTGGCACATAGCAGCCGTTGGCGGCCGCCGCGGCAAAGGCGGCTCGGATGCCGTCGAGCTCCACGCGGCTCTGGTGCTTGCGGTCGAACGCGGTGCCAGCGACTGCATCGCCGTCGAACACGTGCATCTGCTCGTCCCAGCGCAGCTTGATCTGGGCGCCGCTGCGCCCGAGGTTCGATTTCTGCAACTCCATGATGAGGCTATCGGTGTCGCCATCTTCCTGCTCGCGCCGCACGTACCAGCGCGCCCGCGGGCCGTTGTGCCAGCCGGTCGAGCCGCTGTACCCCTCGCTCGAGGCCCCGAGCTTGGCGGTTTGCTTGTCCACGTGAGCCAGCAGCAGCAGGGCACCGGTCGATGGCACCAAGCGACGCAGCATCCGGATAAAACCTTTGACCTGTCCGCGGTCATTCTCGTTGGCGGCAAAGGTGTCGGACGCGCCGTCGACCACGATCACCTCGTATCCGGCCAGCCGCTCGGCCATGCCGAAGAACTGCTTCGTCGGCCCCGCCTCGCCGTGGTGGGTGCTGAACCAGGAGCCGATCGAGCGCGATCCGTCGGCCACCAGCAGCTGGTCGGCCAGATCGACCATCGGCACGCTCATCCAGGCGCAGATGCGGTGCAATCGCCATGCCAGAACCGCTGCCGAATCCTCGTAGGACACGAACGCGGCCCGGCGCTGCTGCACCTCCAAGCCGAAGAAGTGCTGCCCGCAGGCCACGCACACGGCCAGCTGCAGCCCGATCATGCTCTTGCCGATGCCGCCGTGGGCGCCCAAGAGTGTCACCTCGGACTGCGGCAGCCATTGATCGATCACGAAAGACGGTCGCTGCGGCTCGGTGCTGGACAGCGCAACCAGATCCAGCGGCGCTGGCCACTCGTCGGCATCCTGGGGCTGGCCCGGTTCGAACGCATGGCCGTTCAGGCGCTCGCGGCGCTCGCGGCGCTCTTCGATGGCCTGGTCGACCGCTCGAGCCGCTTGGGCCTCCTGCCGTGAGCGGTAAGAGTCAGGCATGGCACGCGCGCCGGGCTTCCCCAATGCGCGCGGCGGCCTGTATCAGCCGATCCTTGGTCAAAGTGTCGATGGGCTTGCCGCTCACCAGATCGGCCGCCACGATGAAAAGGAAGGTGGCCTCGGTGTCCAGGCAGCGCAGTGCCTGCATGGGGCTGAAAGGCACCGTCCTGGCCGTCCTGGGGCCATCCGCATCAGGTTGCCGCTCCGGCATCAGATCCGCGAGCTCCAATCCGACGGCGCCGGCGATCTGATCGACGTCGCACCCGGCGAAGCAGTGAACCACGATCGGCACATGGTCACCCCGGCTGATGGCCAGACTGGGCGAGCGGTCGTTGTGGTGCGGGCAGCGCGCGACCCAGCGGTCTTTGCCGCTCGGGCGCACGCCCTGTAGCATGGAAAGGAATTCCTCGAGTTGCATGATGACCCCCTAATGGTCGAATTTGGGCGGGGCGTGATGAATAGGGCATCACGCGGCGGCCGCGAACCGCGCAACCCGCTTACCTCGAATCATACGGCGTCCAGCTCGCGCTGGGCATCCTCCACGCTGCGCGCCACGAAGGCGAGCGCTCCGAAATGGCGCGCCCGCTCCAGGAACGCCGCCTGCAGCTCGGTGAGCTTGCCCGCGCTCGGCGCCGGCCGCTTGATCTCCACATACAGGGCGCGGCCGCCCTTGAGCATGCCGGCCAGGTCTGGGAAACCAGGCAGCGAGCAGAACCGCACGAACTGCCCGCGCGCATCGACTACGGCGCCGGCGTTGAAGCGGCCTATGAACGCCACCTTCGGATGCAGCCGCAGCAGGTGCCACACCGCCAGCAGCACCTGGCGCTCGGTGGCCGCAGGCGCACCGGTGTAGCCGTCGTCGACCAGGCGCTGATGACGCTCCGAAGTGAAATGTTCCTGCGGGGCGCGCGGCTTCAGCGGCTTGGAGTAGCCGGCCAGACCGTCGGCCTTAAGCGCGGCCAGCTGGTCATCACCCGTCGCGAACAGCGCAAGGCCCGCTTCGCTCTCGCGCAGCCGTTGCGCCTTGGAGGCCGGCAGAACGAAGGCGCGTCGACTCACGGGCCTTGTCATATGCCCAGCCGGCTGGTTATCTCACGGATGGCTGCATCTCGCTCGGCCGGCGACGCCCACGGGTGCCGCGTATCCCAGTGTTGCTTGGCGAGCTCGTAGACCTGCCAGCGGCGCTGATCGTGCATGAGACGAGAGCGGAAGTGCCTGCGTCCGAGACGAACGATGATCGACGGCATGTGCGACTCCCTGAAAGTCGAAAAAAAGCGTTCGGGCAAGCCCACGGTTCAGGGCCGTCGGCAACGGTCTTGCGACCGTCTTGTCCCCGAACGCGCGCGGATTCTGGAGTCTTTTTAAGCGCGAGTCGATGCCGGGTCAATTGCTATCGGACGTGGCCCTGAATTTTGTGCGGTGCCGATACCAAATCCGCGGCGCGAAGTGCTCGCTTACCGAGCGCCGTGATGCGATAGTGCGGCCGCGGCAGCCCCGGGTGGTTGGAGATCGGGTCGGCCGACGATCTGACGAAGCCCTTGTCTTTCATTCGATAGAGCGTCGTATAAACGGTGCCTCGGCTGATCCGGCCATCGGAAGCTTGCACGATTTCAAGTCCGTACGCCGATCCATCTCGTAGTAAGCGAAGTACGAGCGATTCGAGGCGGGAGACGATCACGCGCGCCCGTTCTTCGGCCCGAGGATGCGGCCGACGCGAGCGCGGCTCAAATCGAAGCGCCTAGCGATTTCCGCATCCGGAACTCCGAGCGCCCGCAGTCGCGCCATCTGACGCTTACGTCGTTGATTTTTCGCAGTAATCGCCGGCCCTTTGCGGCCGATGCTTGCATCCATGCGCGGAAATGCTACAGAATAGGGTGACAATCGTCAATATCGGCTCAAGCTTACCCGTTGACAACCGTATATAGGTATGACATGATGCCTCTAACGAACACGCAACCAGAGCCCGCCCCATGACCCTGACTCAGATCATCGCCATCGCCCGCGAGATGGCCCGCACGATGCGCAACGGGTTGACGCGCGCCTGCCACTACCTGAAGTCGCTGAACCTTCCGGCCGAGTTCGCGTGCTGGGCGCTGCGGGGAGTGTGAGCATGCGCCGCGACGCTTTGCTTCCGGTTCAAATGATTCGATGCGCATGGGGCCTGCGCGACGGAGACGGCCCGTTCGGATTGATGCTGTCTGCGCAGGATCCGTGCGTTGGACCGCTTGATGCGCCCGACTCCATGCCAGCCGGATCTCATGTTGAGAACATCAGATACGTTGCTGAATCGCGCGTCATTCGTGATGGGTGCTGACATGACCGCCTTCACCCGCGCTCGCACGTTCGGCGATCTGAAGCTGAAGCATGCCTGCAAACCGGCGCACTTCTCAGCGGAATGCTCATTCTGCAAAGCGAACGAGTTGACGCCCGGATTCAAAGGCGCGCGCCAATACAGCACTCGGCACTACATCTGCGATCCGTGTATTGCTAAGCGGCGCGACGAGGTCTTGCCAGCCATTCGCAAGCGCGAAGCGTTCGATGCCAGCATGAAAGCACTCGGCGCTAAAAAGGCCGCAGCATGACCTCCTTCGACCGCGCTCAACGCGCCTACGACCGCCAAGAGTCGGACTCGCCCCCTGACTCGAAGCCCTTCCGCCACGACGGCCCGATCGTCGATGGTCAGATCATCAAGTGGGACGACGAGCTGTACCGCGCCAACATCAAGCCGATGCCCGACGGCGCGCTGCCCTCGAATCAGGACATGTCGCTCGTCACCGTCACCCTGCTCGACATCAACGGCGCCGATTTCGACGCGACCTCGCATCTGTCGCAGCGCTCGGCCAGCGACCAGGAAGCGCTCAACATCACGGTATGGGACCTGATCGGCTCGCTTGAGCGCATGTGGGTCGGCAATCAGGCCGACGTGGCGGCGCAGGAGAAGGCGGATCAGCGGGTGGATTGGAATGAGGATTGGGATTGCCGCAGATGAAATTTTTTATTGAGTCGTCCTCAACCAAAGCAGCCAGATTATCAAAGTGGCGGCCGTGGTTCGCTTGGCATCCGGTTCAGCTTGACGATGGCGTCTTCGTCTGGCTTCAATGGGTAGAACGCAGCGGCACATGCGACGCTAATCCTATGCGTGGTTCCTTCGTTGATTGGTGGTATAGGGAGCCCAGATCATGATCACCTACATATGCGGCTATTGCGGCCGACCGTGCGGTGTCTTCGTAATGTTAAACAACGTTCCATATCACGAGGAATGCACGCACGGACCAAGCTACCAGCGCCAAGTTGACGCGCCACGCCCCACAGTGATCTTGACGGAAAATCGCGTGCGAGAAATCGTGCGGCAAGAAATGCTAAGCGCCAAAGGATGACCGCTATGATGCGCCCTCTCGCCACCCGCCTGCTCTGCCTTCTGTTCGGGCACGTGTGGACCACCAGGACGGCTCAGAGCACGCCGGAAGCTCAGCGCTGGCTTGTGATCAACGAACGATGCGCGCGGTGCGGAGAGAAACTTTAGGAGTTGAGGGGATGGATGCCAAGCATACATCAGAGGCTCGCGCACTCGCGGAGAAAGCGGGCTTCGAATTCGGAAGTGATGGATTCACATTGGATAGCCTTCAGTACGAACCGGAAGTGTTCGCCAAACTGATCGATTTGGCGCGTGCCGATTTGCTAGCGGCGCTTCAAAAGATCGCCGTACAGGGCTACTACGGCTCTCAGGCCGAATACAAAACCATTGCCAGAGCCGCGATCGCCAAAGCGACAGGCGAAACCGAGAGCAAGGGGGCGGTGTGACATTGAGCGAGGCGAAAGCCTACCTCTCGACCGGCTGGGTGCTGCATCCGGACTATGAGCCTAGCGGACACCACAGCGTCTACGCCTTGGTCGACGTGCGAGCCACCTGTGCGCGCGTGCGCCTGAAGATGCGGCCGTCGTTCGCGAGCGCGGTCGAGCAGGTGAAGAAGAGGTTGAGGATTGTGCATGGGGCTCGGTGACGTGAAAGTTTTCTACTTCGGCTGCAATCGATATGCCGGCCACTATATGCATCGTGTCGGCATGATCATCGATTGGGAATTTATGCAGCGCAATCCGTGGGGAACCAGCATCGACGGCGGTCTTTGCCCGCTGAACGATCCGGCTGAAGTTGAAGGTCGCGCACTTGTGCATCACAAAGATGGTTGGACCGCTTTGTCGTTCTGGGATCGCAGCATCGACAAACGCAGCGCTTGCAACAGCGCCTTTCTGGCCGAAGGCAAATTCACCTTCGACGAAATGCTGACGATCGCGCGCGAGCACTTCCCGATGGTGATGCAGCGGTTCAATTTCTCGATAGTGCCTGCGAGATCACCATGACCATCGTCGAATCCGTCACCCGCGCGATCAACGAAGGCGATGATTCCATTTGGGCCGAATTTGTACGCCGCGGCTGGCTCCATTCCCTGCACGTCGAGATCTGCCGCCCGGACGGTTGGGACCATCGCAATTACCGGCGCCTCGTCCGCAACGATTACTCGTCCCGCATGGCGCTGCGACGGTACGAGCGGGGCGACGGGACGTTCAAGTCGATGCTGATCGAACCGCCGTGGTGGGTCGTGAACAGACGGGAAGGCCAGCGGCTTGGCCCCGAGTTCAGGCGACCGGTGCAGCGGGTTGTGGCGGAGGTGGTGGAGTGACGATTCATTATCACGGCACTCCGATCACTCCACGCGTTGAACTGCTCGCGATGGCCGGCTGTCACTTCTGCGTGTCAGTCGCGCGGCCGGATGATCTTGACGTAGTGCTGCGCGTCGGACAGTCGGTGCTATTCGATAACGGCGCTTTCTCCCTGTTCAAGCGCGGCGGCGGTCAGCTCGACGTGATGAACTATTACCGATGGCTCGAACCGATCCTTCAGCATCCGCATTGGGCCGTGATCCCGGATGTGATCGACGGCGACATTGAACAGCAGCGCGCCTTCACTCACACATGGCCATTCTGGCAACTGCTCGGCGCGCCAGTATGGCACCTCGGCCTACCGATCGATTGGCTGGTAGAACTGTCCGATCATTGGCCGCGCGTCTGCTTGGGGTCAAGCGGCGCTTATTGGGAAATCGGCTCGCCGAAGTGGTGCGCGCGCATGGACGAGGCGTTCAATGCGCTGAGTCGCAGAAGAATTCGCCTTCCGTGGATGCATGGGCTTCGCATGCTTGGACAGGTCGACGGTCCATGGCCGCTTGCATCGGCCGATTCGACGAACGTCGGACAGAACTTCAAGCGCGATACCGGCTGCGCCAATTGCAAGGCAAAGCGGATTGATGCCGCACAGGCGCCGCGCACGTGGAAATTGATCGAAACGCAGTCAAGGATTTTCGAGTGAAATGGTCGCCCCCGAGTTCGCCGAAGCCGTGATCCAATGAACATCATCAACTTTCTCGATGAAGCTGGCGGCTCTCGCTTGAACTTCCAGTTGCTTCCCCAATGCGTGATCGGCGCTACGAGGCGCAAGAAGTTCACTGAAATTAGATTCGGCACGAATGCACTTGAACCAAGCGATCTGATAAGCGGCAAGCCGCGAAACGTCGGTGTGATCGTCTGGATTCCGCGCGAAGACTATGAGCGAGCTGTCAAAGCGGCGGCTTGCGAGGCGGCAGAATGACAAAGCCGAAGGTTGTTCTGCCGGAGTTCTCGAATGAGCAGATCAACGCTGCTGTCGAAGCTTTCCACAAGGCCGGATGGGGGCACAACGAGGTTATGTGGAAATGCTGGCTGGAAGGAATGCGATTCGCTGCTGCTGTCTTGGCCGAGGCGCTGCCGGTGGCATGGATTGTAGAAGTTGCACAGTATGGTGATCATCGCGCCTGCAAGTTTCCAGTGCTGAATTTGAGCGAAATATCGGACTCAATTCCGAAAGACAAAATCAAAGTGATGCCGCTTGTCCCGAAGGTCCCAAAGTGACCATCCCGCGCCGAGTCGGCAAGGCTGCGGGAGATTTTTTCGAATGACCGCAGACGAATTGCGCGATGCCGTATTCGCTTATTTGCACGTCTCGATCGGTATTTGCGGCCACTGCGGCAAGCGTACCTGTGCATGGCGCTCTAAATATTCAAAACTGCCGGCGAACGTGCCGACCGAGATTCTGGTATCGGCTTTCGATGCAGCCAGAAACGAGCTACCTAATGAGCAATCGTAAGGAGACTTTCCGCGTCACCGTCAACGGCCGCGCGTGCGAGCGGATCAGCTTCAGCAGCGGCGAGGTCCGGTACTTCGCCCAGGCCCGCGACGTGCGCTTTCCGACGTTTCGGCTGGTGCCGGAGAGCCAGAAGCACTTTCGGAAGAAGATCGATGAGGCAATAAATTCTTCGACGGGGGCATGAATCTGTGCACAGACTTCGAATCCGGCGCAAAGGCCCTCGATAGTATGCCGGCGGGAGCGAGGACGCGGTAATTGCGGCGTGAGAAAGCCTGGGGCCAATAGATCGCAGAACGGCTTGACACCTCGGAGAGACGAGGATTTGACGGGAGGATAGGAAAGTGGATAATCGATGCGCCGATTTGGTAGTCGGCGTGAATCTCGGACAGAAGCCTCGCAAGGGGCCGCAAGGCATTCGACGTGCCGTCCGAGTCACGTCGAACGCTGCCAGGATACCAACCTGGCGCGCGGCCTCTTCCGAGGCTTTTTCCTTTTCGGCCGCACTCCGCGCGATAGCAGTGGGCCTGCATGGGCCGCTCGGAGCAGAACACCGGCCTGCACACAGTCGAGACGGCACACGCGGCGGGGTGCAACTCCCATACGACCGCGGCCTAGGCTGTATACCCGGCTGGGCGGGGGAAGCCGCGTGCAGCGGCGTGATACCGGGTTCTACAAAGCCAATACTCTTTGCTCCGCGAGGGGTAGGGGGTGACTGTCCACCAATATCCCTTAGGGGGGCCTCAATGAACCAGAT
>Ga0179587_10001073_pt1 | contig 12035 bp, 9 predicted proteins | sample CZODoug2_1_08_16_FD_185932 | JGI IMG/M metagenome (GOLD analysis project Ga0179587, IMG submission 185932) | Vadose zone soil fungal communities from Angelo Coast Range Reserve, California, USA - CZODoug2_1_08_16fungal | ecosystem: Environmental > Terrestrial > Soil > Vadose zone | place: USA...
GCGGCGTATAGAAGTCACACTTGCCGCTGTTCACCAGGTAGATATCCATCCAACCGTCGTTGTCGTAGTCGAGGAAAGCACAACCTGCGCCGGCCGTTTCCGGCAAGTACTTCGAGAGCGACAGCCCCGCGGTATGCACCCAGGTGATGCCGCTCGCGGAAGGAGGAATCTCCCCAAAGTCAGGCAAGGGCTTGGATCCTGAAGGTGTCGCAGCTTGTAGGAAACTCGGGACGGCCCTCGGCATCAAGCTGTAGGCTGTGCCTCGCCCCACCATGCCGAGGAACCGCCTGCGAGAAAGATAATTCTGCCATTCCTTCTGGAGTTTGCAATTCAAACCGGAGCCTCGTCTCAACTGCCGAATATTATCAGCGCGTTCTCCACAAGCACAATGTTTGCGCCGATGTATCGCATGGCATAAGGTCACTTACAGTGGTGCGCTCTTGGTGCCATATCGCGGGTCGATGGCAATTTGTGCAAATCCATTGGCCCATGACACGGCTTCGAATGAAAACATGGTGGGAGCCGTGTCAATGATATTTCGCGCACGAGAATGGGTCACACCACCATCATGAGAAGCGGTGAAAACAACATGACTGCCGTCCGTCCCCACCACGTACAAAGTTCTATCTGGCCCGACGAGTGGTCCATGGCAGCGCACCTTGGGGACTTCTGCAATCGCTTGCAGGGGTCGATCCTCCGGAGATGACCCCCTTATATTGGCGAACGGTGAGAAAGCCAGTCTCCTTGACAGAGACGCGAGATGAGCAGTAAGTTCTCACTGCAAGCGCTTGCAGCTAGCGTCATCAACAGGGATTGTGGCGTGATGGGACGAAACCGCGTTTTTTTCGGGAGACCCGCGAGAGAACTCCTGCTGCAGAATCTCAGCGCCCACTACTGAGTGTGCAGCTTCCACAAGCTTCGTGCACGAATGATTTATGGGGGCGATACATTTATGAACTCAGCCGATCGTTGGAGTCGCCGGCAATGGATTTCGGCAGCTGCTGCAGCCACGGGAGCCGCGGCTGTTCTTCCAGGCCGCGCACTTGCAGGCATGGGATCGGCCGCGGGCCTCCTATTGAGTGCAAACATGTCCGAGGGGATTCCATGATTGATTTTGCGAATCTAGAAGCTTGGTTTGTCACCGGCAGTCAGCATCTCTATGGGCCAGAAACCCTGAAAAAGGTCGAGGAGCATTCCACTACTATTGCCCGGGCGCTTTCGGCGTCCTCCGTGGTCCCCGTAAAGGTTGTAGCCAAACATGTGATGACCAGTGACGAGTCCATACTCCAGTTGTGCCTGGACGCCAACAGCTCGAAGAATTGTATCGGGCTGATCACTTGGATGCACACCTTCTCTCCAGCACGAATGTGGATCGCCGGTCTCAGATTGCTCAACAAACCGTTTCTGCATTTGCACACTCAATTCAGCGAAGAACTGCCGTGGTCAACGATCGACATGGATTTCATGAATCTCAACCAGTCGGCTCATGGCGACCGGGAATTCGGATTCATCGGAGCCCGCTTGCGACTCAAGCGCAAGATCATCGTTGGGTCCTGGCAGGACACTCGCGTGCAAGGCGAGATTGGCGTTTGGATCCGTGCTGCCTGCGCCCGGCACGATGCTCAAGTGTTGAAAGTCGCACGCTTCGGCGACAACATGAGGAATGTCGCGGTGACCGAAGGAGACAAGCTCGATGCACAGATCAGACTTTGCTATTCGGTGAATGGGTTTGGTGTCGGAGATCTGAAACAGCGTGTTCAGCAGGTGACTGACGCCCAAGTCCAGAGGCTCGCCGCTGAATACGATGAAGCCTATGCGGTCGCCGAGCCGCTGCGGGCCGGCGGAAGCCGGCGGCCCGCCTTGTTTGAGGCCGCAAGAATTGAGTTGGGGCTGCGGTATTTTCTTGAGGACACCGGCTCCCAGGCGTTCACGGACACATTTGAGGACTTGCACGGCCTGGCGCAGCTCCCAGGAATCGCCGTGCAACGTTTGATGGCCGATGGATATGGATTCGGCGCGGAAGGCGACTGGAAAACGGCGGCGCTTGTGCGGGCCATGAAGATCATGGGTCACGGTCTCCAGGGCGGAACGTCGTTCATGGAGGACTACACCTACGATCTGAGAGATGGCGGCCGGGTCCTCGGCGCTCACATGCTGGAAGTTTGTCCATCGATCGCCGAGGGCAAGCCGTCGGCTGAAATCCATCCGCTTCCCATCGGTGGGAAAGACGATCCCGTCAGGTTGGTGTTTACCGCGTCTTGCGGGAGCGCCGTGAATACTTCAATCGTCGACCTCGGGAACCGTTTTCGTCTAATCGTCAATCAGGTGAACCTCGTGCGGCCCGAGCAGCCTTTGCCCAAGCTGCCAGTCGCAAGGGCCATCTGGATACCCGAGCCTAACCTTAAAATCGCAGCAACATCCTGGATCATGGCCGGTGGGTCACATCACACCGCCCTGAGTCGCGCCTTGACTTCTGAATACTTACAAGATTTTGCGGAGATGACCGGCATGGAATGTTTGCTGATCGACCACAAGACGAATGTCGCGGACTTCACGAAAGAGCTGCGTTGGAACGATGTCTACTACCACATGGCGAACGGACTTTGAATGCGAAGCGCTGCAAGGTTTCTTCTGCCCGGTCAGCGCCATCAGCCGCTGGCCCGGGATGATTCCCGGCTGAATTTGCGCTGCCGTTCCCTGCTTTCGGGACCACAAAAAGCAAAAGCTCCGGGAATCGGGGTGGCGCGATTCCCGGGGCTTTATGTTACGTAGGGCTGAGCTTTTTCAATTGGCTGTCGCTCCCGTGCGGGAGCCTGCCCGGGGCAGTTTCTCTCCAGGTCAGCCGCCGGGGTCCCCGAACTGCTTCCGCCATTCCGAACAGCACAATCGACCCAATGCAGATGATCAACATCAACATCAACATCAACATCACCGACGTATCCACCGCCGTCAGTCCCTCCGCGTCCACTCCCTGCGCCGCCGAGGGGGCAGGTGAATCCGCGGCTGCCACTTTTACCGCTTCGGCGCCCGGCGTTCGGTGCGACGCTTGATCCATCACCGTCGTATTCGCGTAAACATCAAAAAGCTCAGGGTCCATCTCTTGCTGTGCGACAGCAGATCTGGCCAGCAACAATCCTGCGCCCATTCCCACCAGCAGCATCTGAATCCTAATCATTTGCTGCAATTTCACGAGCCACCTCCGGTCCTAGATTCGCAATTTGCTGCGATGCCGGACTGAGTGCAACTCCGGCGCCAGACTTATATGTGCAAGTTTTTTTTCTTTCCTCCAAGGTTGAATCCACTGAATTCAAAAGGGATAGCAAACCGTTGGGTTTGGAAAACTTCGGACGTGCCCTGGAAACAACATGCAGCTACGACTATCCGGTTGGCTCGAGAGACGGCCTCCGGCTTCGCCGAAGCTCTCCTCGGAGCTTCAAAGTGGGGCGATTCTTCTGGGCCCCAAGTTCCTGCAATCACCAGAAAAGAAGACACCTAGCGATGACTATCCCAAACTGGTTGGACGAACAGTACAGTCAGAGCTGATACGAACCAGACAGATAGTCGCACTATCCTTTCGGATAGCGCTCTGGATGGCGACACTTTGGCGTTAGAATGCCCCTGTCCAGGGGTTTGTTGCTAGCCGAGATCAGCGATCAGAGCCCTAAACGTGCAGCCCAAGCTTGCAGCCCTTAGCGGACCCCTCCGGAAGTCGGACTTCCCCTTCGCCCAATTTGTGTCCATCGGCCGAGATTCTTCCAACTCCATCCGTCTCGATGACCGCGCCGTCTCTCCGAACCATTGCCGCATCAGCTTGGACAGCGAACGATTTCTCCTAACCGACCTGGAAAGCGACTCCGGCACTTTCGTCAACGGCATCCCCGTAAAGCAGCGCGTGCTCGCAGCCGGTGATCAAATCGCCGTGGGGAATTCTTTATTCCTCTTCCAGTTGGAGAACTCGCCCGTTTCCGCGAGCAGTCCCGTCGAACTTGATGAAAATCCTCTCGCTGGCGGACAAAGGCAGCAGCTCCGCCCGGATGAGCTCGTTTATCTGAATCCCGAAACGCTGGCGGTTTTACCTCAGTCTGAGCGGCTTGCCCGTGCCCTCAGTACGCTCCTGAAGATCAGCACAGCGATCGGTTCCGTTCGCGATGTGGAATCACTCCAGTGGCAATTGCTGGGGATGATTTTCGACGTTATTCCGGCAGAACGGGGCGCGATTCTTCTCCTCGATAGCAACGGCGGGGAGATTTCTTCTCCCGTCGCATGGGATCGCGTCGGTGGCCCCGATCGGCCTGTCCACGTAAGCCGCTCACTCACTCGTCGCGTGATCGAGGAAGGCGTTTCCGTGGTCGAAAATGAAAGTCCCGCACCTAATTCTTGTGTTCCTTCTAATGCCGAAGAAAGCAAGCTCGCACACTCGATTCTTTGCGTGCCACTGATTGCCTCCGACCAGACGCTTGGTGTCATATATCTCCACTCCGAAAATCACGCCACCTCTTTCACGAGCGACGACCTCCAGCTGCTCGCCGCGATCGCCGGCTTGGCCGCAATCGCCATCGAAAACGCCCGACAATTCGAACATCTGGGCATCGAGAATCGGCAACTCCGCGCCGAGGTCAGCTTGCAACACGATATGGTCGGCCAAAGCCCGCGCATGCGCGACGTCTACCAGTTCATCGAGCGTGTGGCCCCCAGCGACTCCACCGTGCTGATCCACGGCGAGAGTGGCACCGGCAAAGAACTCGCCGCACGCGCCATCCACAAGAATAGTACGCGCAAAGAACAGCCTTTCGTCGCGCTGAACTGCGCCGCGCTTACCGAGACACTCCTTGAAAGCGAGCTCTTCGGCCACGAAAAGGGTGCCTTCACCAGCGCCATTTGCCAGAAAAAGGGCCTCCTGGAGGTCGCCGAGGGCGGCAGTGTCTTCCTCGATGAAGTGGGAGAACTCTCGCTTACGCTCCAAGCCAAGCTGCTGCGCGTACTTCAGGAACGTGAATTTGTCCGCGTCGGTGGAACGCGATCCATCAAGCTGAACGTCCGCTTCCTGGCGGCCAGCAACAAAGACTTGCAGAAGGCCGTGCGCGAGGAGGAGTTCCGAGCGGACCTCTTCCACCGTCTTAATGTCATCTCCGTCACCATGCCACCTCTCCGCGAGCACGCTGAAGACATCCAGCCCCTCGCCGAATATTTCGTTTCTCGCTATTCTCAGAAATGCAATCGCAGCGTCAAGGGAATCTCTCCGGGAGCGCGCGCTTGCTTGATGCAATACGACTGGCCTGGCAACATCCGCGAATTGGAAAATGCCATGGAGCGTGCTATGGTCATCGGCTCCTCCGATTTTATTCTCCCCGAGGACCTTCCGGAAACTTTGATGGAAACCGCCTCTTCCTCCGCTGCTGCTCCAGCGAAATATCACGACGCCATTCGCAGTCTGAAAAAACAGCTGATCTTGGGCGCCTTCGAACAATCCGGCGGTAGCTTCACCGAAACGGCAAGGTTTCTGGGAGTCCACCCCAACTACCTGCATCGGCTGATCCGCAATCTGGATCTGCGATTGGCGCTGAAGAAAAGCACCAGAGCCTAGCGCGAGTCTTTCCCCTTGGTCTCAGGAAATACCATCCATCCGATCGACCAGCTATCGGTTCGGGCACCATTCTAGTGCTCGCCAACGAGCGCGCGACCATGCGCCACATAGGCTTTGACCTGGGGTAGCGGGAATAGCCGGCAACGGGGTTGTCAGGGGTGGCACCCTACAGTGAAACGCACGTCATGCGGCGATCCAGCGCTTCCAGAAGACTCTAAACCTCGATGGCGTAGGACCCGCCGGGCTTCGGCAGTTAGCGGCAGAACCAAAGAACCCTTGGCCGTTTTGATACTGGGAGGCGGACTCTACGGACTAGAGTAAGTGGAAACGCTTGGCCCACCGCGGGCTGCTTGCTGCCAATGATCCGGGAGTTTGCATTCCTGGCGTTGTTTGACGGCGGCAATTCCGCAAAACGAATTTAGGGGTTCAGCAAACCAGAGCAGGTTCGTCACAATGGAGAAACCACCGATCGAGGATGACGCGCCGAGAGAACCACTGGTTTGCCAGGAGAATTCGGGCCAGGGAACTCACCAGTCGCGTCGGAAGATGACAGCCAATGTTGAAAGCCCATTCTTCCTGCACTTTTCCGAATCGCTGTTCGACCAGGCCGCGATATGTTTCTGAAAGTGTCGCACTATTGGCTCCGCCTGCGGCCAGGATGGCCTTCGATGCAAGGAGTCCCGACTCGATCGCTGGCCGTATACCTTCGCCACTCTGAGAATACGCCAAGCCGGCGGCATCGCCGATCAGCAGCACTCCGTCTGCGGCCACGTTTCGTTTGGCACGTCCGTAAAGAAGATACGAATGACCCGCCATCTTCCGAGGCAGATCAAAAGCAATCTTCCTCGTTTTTTTCAGAAAGTTGCCGAGGGTGGCAAGGTGATTGGGCAGGACATGGGGATCGAGTCTCCCCAAGCCGATATTGAGAAAGTTCTTCTTACGGACGCACCAACCATAACCCTTCATGTCCGGACAAAAATAAAGCTCTGGCATCTCAGGCCGAATCGAACATTGATCGCGCTGGGTTTCTGACATCTCGAATTCAATTTCTTGCGCAGCAACGCTGACTTCATGACGAGCGTTGGCCCCGCGGAATCGGGCAACAGGACAAAAATGACCGCCGGCACCAATCACGAGCCGGGCCTTGTACTGGCCGTTGACAATCCAGCGATCGCCCGATTGTTCCAGCCGGGCAAGAGGAACGCCTTGGTGAATGCGCGCACGGCAGCGCTTTAATAGAAAATCATCGAACTCGCAGCGGCGAATTCCGTAGCTGATTGGTCGGCCATAATCAGTTTCTACCTCGCGGCTACCCATTCGGCTGGTGCGAAAACCCTGGAAGTTCTGCAAAACATGGCCGCGTGAATATTCCTCCAGATCGATTTCGAGCTCCGCGACGACGGGCGGCGTGATCCATCCTCCGCACACCTTGTCCCGGGGAAAGGTCTGACGGTCCAGGATCACGACACTCAAGCCTGAATCGCGCAGTTTCCAGGCGCAGGAACTTCCGGCGGGACCGGCTCCAACGATCAGGACGTCGCATGCATCCATTTGGTCTCCTGTTCTCCGTGCTGTTCTTTTGTATACAGGTGCGCGCGGGTCCATGGAATTTGCTGGCAGGCAGTTCGCGCGAAAACGATTTGAAACAGTTGGAGCGTGCCAACCCGAAATCCAGCGACAGCTCCGGCGAGATAGAGCCGCCAGGCTCTGGTGAATTCCGGGGTGAACATTTCGGATATCTCTTGTTCGGACTTCTCGAATCGCGCCAACCATTGCTCCAGTGTTTTTGCATAGTGAGGCCGCAAGTTCTCGACATCCAGGACGGACAAATCCCAAGGTTCAAAGACTTGCATGGCCTCACCCAGCGCCGGCGCGTAGGCACCATGAAAAATGCGTTTTCTGGTCCATGTGCTGAAGGGAAGCGGATGATTGCGCCCGACAAAGTGGAGGAGTCCGCGCCCGGTTTTGGCGAGCGAGCGGTGGATGATACTCCCCAGATCTCGGTAGTGTTCCCGTCCAACGTGTTCCAACATTCCCACAGAGACAAACGCATCGCACTCGCCGGAGATGTTCCGGTAATCGTCTTCGATGAATGCCACGCGGTGGCTCAGTCCCAGTTCTTTTGTTCGCCGGCGGGCGACCAAGATTTGCTCGCGCGAAATATTGAATGCCCGGACGATCACTCCATATTTTTGCGCCATGTGAAGCGCCAATGCGCCCCAGCCGCAGCCTGCGTCCACGACTCGCTCCCCGGGCTGCAGTCGCAGCTTGCGGCATACATAGTCCAATTTCGCTACTTGCGCCTGCTCCAGCGTTGCTGCGGAAGACGGATAATAAGCGCAGGTATAGATGAGTTGCGGGTCGAGCCAGAGCTGGTAAAAAGCGGTATTAAGATCGTAGTGGCGCTGGATATTGCGACGCGAGCCGCGCAAGGAGTTTCGCTGAACATATTCCATGCACTTCGAGACGAGTTTGACGTACCAGCCGAGATGTTCGACTTGCGATATCGAGCAATAAAGGATTTCGAGGGCGGAGACGAGATCTCCCTCCAGAGTGATTCGCCCCTCGCTGTAGGCATCGCCAAATTCAGCTTCCAGATCGATTAGCAGACGCAAGAGAGTCTTGCGGTCCTCGATGACGATGTTGGCCACAGGCAGCGCGCCCGTTGGCGAGACTTCGGCGCCGTTTCGGAGCTCGAGCCGGACGGAGGGCTGACCCGCGGCTCGATAGATCTTTTCGAGCATCCACTGGTCGATTCGAGAGCGCTTGTTTTGAGCAGACATGGCGAACCCCCCCTGCTGCGTGATGGAGTCGGATGGGTTCGACGATCATACCTCAGCAAGCAGAGTCTGGAGTGGCGGGCGCCGACGAACTCAAGGGAATGAAGTGGGTGGGCGGCGACGGAGGGAAACCCACTCTAAAACTGGGGAGTGTGGCGAATGGCCTCTGAACCACAGCGATGGAGAAGCAGAGAAGTTTATCGCGGCCTGAAGCAAAGTGGGGTCAGCGTGTGCCCCTGGGGATGGAGGCCAACGCTTTCTCACGCTGGCCGATTAACGCGTTTGAACGCGCGCAGAGCACCTTGCCCCACTCAGTCATTCGTCAAGACGCGCCTCCGATAGAGCGCTGGCGTTTACCGGGAGTCAGGCTAGCGAACGAATCGTCGTGCGCTTACGAGCGATGGCAGTGGGGAGGGCTTCAGTTTACCGGGACGGGTGAGTGGGGGCCGTAGACCGTCAGGAAATGCGCAAAGCTCGGGACGTTGTAGATGTCGCCGTCCTCAAATACGTTGGCGCGCTGCGAGTGCACGAGTTTGCCATCCGCGTCGAGCACGAACAGGAACGGATAACCCGGTATCCTTTGGTAACGTGAAAGAAATGCTCGGTTCTCATTCGCGGGACTCATGTTTATTTTCAGGGTCACGAAGTTTCGCTCGCGCAGTGCCCGAACGTCAGCGTGGTCGGCGAAAAGCTTGTCCATGACGTGGCACCAGCCGCACCAATCGCCGCCGACTTCCAGAAGGACGCGGCGCCCCGTGCGCTTGGCTTCCGCGAGAGCCTTGGCCAGATCCGCCTGAGGATCACGGTTGGGATCGTACCGAGTCACCGGAAGGTAGCGCGGCGCGCCCGTTGCTGCAGCCTGCCACGCCATCTGGCCGGCAGCCGGCGCGGGATAACCAAGCGCTAGCGAGAAGAAAAGCAGCAAGAACATGACCGCCTCCGTGGGCCGTGCACAACTCTGATAAGTCCGCATTACCGGACGCTGTGAATTGACGTTCGTTTATGAGCACGTCTGATAACAACACGGTCCGTTGATGCCGTGTGATTTAGCCTCTGATTTGAGTGAAGGAGTGCTTTCCCGAATTCTTCCCGGTCTGCCCGGCGAGTCTGTGCAGCCACGCGTCGATTGCGGAGTGCTGCTCGGCACCCATGTCTCCAAACAGCACGCCCATGCCGAAAATTCCCAAGCCGCCGCCAGAATGCATGTAGATCACCCTGCCAGACAGTTCGCATGTGCTCGTGCCATCGCAGATTTTGAGACGTAATTTTGTATGAATGGGAATGGGTTCGAGCGTATCGATATAGCAACCACGCGAGCTCAATTCGGCAAGCTGTGCGACAGCCCGAGTTCCGTCGCGAAGGGTGACTTCGGCATCTGCGAAAAACGAGAAGCGAGGATTGGCGCGCTTTACTGCGTAGGGGGCTTGAACCATGGGTCTCTCTCCAGTCCGTGAGGGTCGCAATCCGTCCTAATCCATTGTATAGAACCGCAGCGCGGCACATCCAGACGTTTGTGCCGTGGATAGCCGAAAGAGGTAACTGGCTCTGTGGGCCTGGTCCACCACGATGGTCTTGAAACCGACGTTGTTGAGCGCTTCGGGAGGAGCCTCCGCCGGAGGACTTCCATTTACCCCCTAAAGGCCGTGAAGCCCGGGACTCGAAGGCCGGGGCTTGCGGAGTTCAACAAGCAAGGCCAGCGTGAGAGTTTCTGGGTCCCGCAAGGCTTCGGTAACGGGCGGATCAAACTGCCGAGGCTCGATTGGATGCGCTAGGCAAATCGCAGGAGGTGTTGGGTGCAGCTAAGCATGTCACCATCAGTCCATCCTGTTCTAGAATCGTCTCGCATCTAAGCGTCTGCGATTTAGCAGGTCTGGCTTTGAGACCCCTGGGGATGAAGCGGAGGAATTCGTGACTTCGAATGATCGATTCGATCTCATCGTGATCGGCTGCGGCCCTGCTGGTGAAAAGGGCGGCGCCCAGGCCGCCTATTTCGGCAAACGCGTTGCCGTCATCGAACGCGCCGAGCATATGGGCGGCAGTTGCATCAACACCGGCACTGTTCCCAGCAAGACTCTTCGCGAATCCGCGCTCTACTTTTCCGGGCTCAAGCAGCGCGGTCTCTACGGAATCGACTACTCACTCAAGGAAAATCTCACCGTCCACGATTTCATGCATCACGAGCGTGAAGTAGTAGACATGGAGCGGCAGCGCATTCTGAAAAACCTCGCACTCCACCACATCGAACTCCTCCGCGGCCAGGCCGCCTTTCTAGACCCCCATACCATGGTCCTCTCCACCGCCCAGGCCACGCGTCAGTTAAGGGGAGAAGTCATCCTCATTTCCACCGGCTCCAAGCCCCATCGTCCTCCGGAAATCGCCTTCGACGATATTCACACTTTTGACTCCGACACCTTTCTTCAGATGGACCGCATTCCCAAAAGCTTGGCTGTCATCGGCGGCGGCGTCATCGGCTGCGAATACGCCTCTATCTTCAAAGCCCTTGGGGTTGATGTCACTCTCGTGGACGGGCGCGACCGTCTTCTCCCATTTCTCGACAATGAGATTTCCGATCGTCTTCGCGACCGGCTCGCCGCCCTGGGTATGCATTTCTTGTTTAACGAACGCCCGGTCAAGACTGAAAACTCGGCCAGCGGCGTGCGTCTGACCATGAAAAGCGGCAAAACGCTCGAGACCGACGCCGCCCTGTTCGCCGCCGGCCGCCGCGCCGCCGTCGATGGTCTTGCTCTCGAGAAATCCGGCCTGGCCATCGATGATCGCGGCTATATCCCTGTCGACGAACACTACCGCACGTCTGTTCCGCATATCTACGCCGCCGGCGACGTCATCGGTTTCCCCGCGCTGGCCTCTACTTCCATGGAGCAAGGCCGCGTTGCCGTCTGCCACGCTTTTGGTTTGAAGTACAAGGAGCGTGTTGCCTCTCTGCTCCCCATGGGTATTTACACGATTCCGGAAATATCCGCTGCCGGTGAGACCGAAGAATCCTGCAAGGAAAAGAAAATCAACTACGTCGTGGGCCGCGCGCTTTACGCAAACAACGCCCGAGGTCACATCACCGGAGATACCGCGGGCATGCTCAAGCTCATCTTCGCCCGAGCCGATAAAAAACTCCTGGGCGCCAGTATCATCGGCGAAAACGCCACCGAACTCATCCACATCGGCATGATGGTCCTCGACAACGGCCTCACCATCGACGAATTCATCGAGCAAGTCTTCAATTACCCCACGCTCAGCGAAACCTACAAATACGCCGCCTACGACGGCCTCGGCAACCTCGCTGGGCACAAGCTCCGCGAAGGCTAATATGGAATCTGTCTCCAAGCCCTTTCCATCCGTTCTCGCTTGCCTGGCGCTGTTCGGCAGCGCGATTCTTCTCTTCGAGGCGGGCGTACCGCACAGGTCTTCGACGCGCGGCGCGAATTCCTCTTTGCGTTCCCTCAATGCCCTCCGCCCGCATTCCATCCGACCACCAAGCACTCCGTCGGTGCCAGACCCATCGCACTCTTACCTGGGCTTCGACCGCAACATTTATCCCGGTGACCTAGCAGTGCCGATTCTCCACAAGACGTTTGTGTTTACCAGCTACTGGCTCAGCCCTCCGCCCGGAGAGAAAGCAAATACGTGGCTCGGCAAGCGAGAATTTCTCTCCGGGC
>Ga0179587_10001074_pt1 | contig 12034 bp, 11 predicted proteins | sample CZODoug2_1_08_16_FD_185932 | JGI IMG/M metagenome (GOLD analysis project Ga0179587, IMG submission 185932) | Vadose zone soil fungal communities from Angelo Coast Range Reserve, California, USA - CZODoug2_1_08_16fungal | ecosystem: Environmental > Terrestrial > Soil > Vadose zone | place: USA...
ATGAGGTAGCCGCTCGAATCCACCTTGAGCACAGCCTCAACGACGGTGTGCTCGAATGAGGTGTATTCCGAGTCGTTCGCCTCTTCCCATGGAGCTTGTGCGTGGGATGTGCCCAGGAGTTCGATGACTTCATCGTAGTTGCCATCCTCGCATGCCGTCCGCAACTTGCGTGCCTGCTCCATTGCAAACGGCGCGATTTCGAGTTGGATGGACTCCCAGGGCGCGTGTTCGATAAGTGTGTAACTGCTATGGAGATCGAGCGTCCTTGAAACCTCCCGGATGCCAAATACCACCGGTCCCCGGTAGCTCCTGACCTCGATCTTCGGCCGTCGCCAATGGAGGAAGTCCAAGAATCGCGTAGATCCGCTAACGGGAATCGGCAATAGCACGTGAACTGGCCGCGTTCAGGGTGGTCAGACTCCGTTTCCACAAACTGTGAACAGCCCTCAACGCAAAATGCCAGGGCAATTCTTCCTGGTGTCAATTACACGACCACGGAATGGGCGGTATATTTTGCTTTCCTCAATTCCTCTAAGGCGCGAGATGCGTATGCGTATTTCCAGTGCCACAAGCCGCTAGCCCGATGAAACACGACGCGCATCCTCATTGCATTGCGGAATTGCGGAATGCCATCTTGACAACTCTGCGAAATGGCGCAATATGAGCTTTAGGGACCCAAACCTGCCGAGTGCTTTCCCACAGGAAACCGAAGAGGAACGTCCCACAGGAGACCAAACATGAAATCCAAGATTCTGACATTTTCATCCCACGGCGATACGACGCTTCTCGAATACGATCCGGCAACCGCGGACATGGAAGAAGTGAACAAAGTGATTGCCGAGTATGAAGCCAAGACCGGCGCGCAGCCATTTGACATGGCGACCGGTGAACGCCTCGAGAAAATTACGCGCGAGCAGAACGAAGTCTTGATGGTTCATCCCATCGCAGGCGGCTAACCGCGCGCTGGCCGCTACCGACACCACTCGGGGCAGTGTAAGACTTCGTTGGCATTGGGCTGAATCGGACGCTGGCGGTAGTCCATTTGAAACCCGGCGGTACCTGTATGTCGCCTCCAAATCTATCTATGATCGCGTTCCTCGCTCTGATGGTGTGGAGGTTTGTGTTTGCTGGCCTGCGGTGCAGGCCTTGGGTTAGAGCAATTGCCCCACAGCAACAGCGACACAACAACGTTTTATTAGAGGAGGGTCTCGACATCTCAGACCCAGCAGGTGTGGCAGTAATTGCGGGCAATCGCTTTGAGAACAGTTCGGATGATCTAGACCCCTTCGACCGAAAGGATCGCGCGAAAAGATATCTGCGCCGCATCGTTGCCCTCACCGGGGCCACCCAAACGGGCAACGGTTATGTCTTAGATGTCGGCACAACGAGATTCCATGTGCGCGATAGATATGTCAGGCGGCTGCGAGACATAACCGACCCCGAATGTGCATACGAGGAAACTTGCTTTTATCCGGTGCACAAAGGCATGCCGAAACCGGAAGAAATTGCTACGGCGCTGCTGCAGCTCACGAACAATCCAGCGCTGTTTGACAAGTGGGCCGTTCAGAACGGGCTGGCGTTTAAGGCGGACGGCCAGGTGTTCACCCATGCGCAGTGATCTGCTCGCAGTGAGAAAGCGAACCAAATGGACGCCTGCCCAGCGCGCCACGAAGTACCTGAAGCGAATTGCTGCGTTGACTGGCGCTAAGCAAGTTTGTGGCGAAAGTTACCGCCTGACAGCTGGCCGTATGCACTTCCTGGTGGACCCTAAATTCGTACGTCTTATCTCCCCCCGCGGCGAATCGACGTGTTTTTCTGTTGCAGCGGACCCAGACATGCTGGGCGCGGAAGCGGTAGCGTCTGCATTACTACAACTAAAGAACAACGCAAAACTGTTTGAGAAGTGGAGAGACTGGCCGGCACATACGTTCAAGGCGAATGGGAAGATGTTCAGGGATGAATATCAACTAATTAGGGATGAGACCTGAAATGTTGCAGCGCCGACTCTATATCTCCGCTGCGCTCTTGTCATTAAGGAGGTCCGATGTGGGGTAACAAGAAACCGGATAGGCCGCAAGGTGCGGACCCGGAACCGAAAAATTTGCAAACGAATCAGCCGCCAAAACCGGCTCCGACGTCTTGGGAGGGAACATCCAAGAAGCGCTCAGATGCCATGCGTCCAACGGGAGCGACAGCGGACGCCGCAACGTCTTGGCTGGGGTCGAGCCTGCACGTGAAAGGTGAAATCGCCGGCAACGAGGATCTGCATATTGACGGAAGGGTCGAAGGACTGGTCCAGCTCGACGAGCGGAAACTGACGGTCGGAACGACGGCGAGGTTGACGGCTGACATCATCGCCGGTGAGGTGGTGGTGTACGGCAACGTGAAGGGGAACGTACGCGCGAAGGGCCGGATTGAGATCAGGAAGGACGGTTCGGTGAACGGGGATTTGACGATGGCACAGATCATGATCGAAGACGGAGCATACTTCAAGGGCTCGATTGAGATCGAGAAGAGCGCGGAAAAGGAGGCCGACAAAAACGTGCTCTCGCGGACGGCATCTGCACCGGCTACGCCAGCGGCGGGCGCTGGGCCGAGGAGTATCTAATCACGAAGGGACGCTTGGGATCCTGCGCGCAGGATAGGGCAACAAGCGGTTCAGTTGAATTCGCCTGCTCTCACCTCAGGTCTGAGGGGGACTCGCTCCATCCGTTTACAATAGAAGTTCTTCTCGGCTTGCCTCCAGGAGGTTGTGAGCATGGCGCCCGGATGGTACCGAGCGATAGCGGCCAGTGTCCTGTCGCTTCATGCGGCCAACATCACCTGGGTCATCTTCGGCGCATTTTTCACGCGCGGCCGGTCGCGGCTCGCTGCGCTGCATGCTTCCACGTTGGTGTATGGAATGATCGTCGAAATCTTTGGGCTCAAGAGCCCGCTCACGGCGCTGGAAGCGTGGCTGGATGTAGGATGCCGTGTTAAGTGAAATTGCGACCGTTGGATCGAAAAGACTTACAGGAGTTCGTTTCAGAATTCCTGCAATTTCGTGTCACAGTAACTGCAATAATCCTACATTCGGCCGGAATTGTTGCAATAAACCTACAAGTCGCGAAGATGCCGCGGTCTCCGGGCGTACCTCAATAGGTGCAGATCGGCCGCGTGGTGTCTGGTTTGGTGTCTCCGAAAAGGCGGTTGCAGGTAAATCTGATTCAACACCAATTGTCTTGGGCTCGGGTGGGCAGACAATATTCCAAAAACCAGTGACGATTTTCTGGCTCTTCATCGACCGGCTCGGCTGATCATCTTGCCAAACCACGCTTTTCATTGCCGAAGTATACGTCAAGAATCAGGGTGCGGACTGTACCGACTGGGATAATTCCCCCGTTGCATCAGCACAAGCCTTTGGAATGGACCTTCTCAGACCTTAACACGATGCCCTGGACGTGAGAGGATACCGGGCGGGAGGATTCATGAACATCTTGGCGGCGTTGAAGCACGAGGAGGCGAAGTTACAGAAGCAAGCGGATAGGGTTCGGCAACAGTTGGACGCCGTGCGTGCGGCGAGGAAGATTCTAGGCCGTGAAGTAGCTAGTAGCGGCAAACGGATTGGCAAGAAGAAACGGGTGATGTCTGCGGCTACGAAGGCGAAGATTTCTAAGGCGACGAAAGCGCGGTGGGCAAAGTTTAGAGCAGCGAAGGCAAAGGGGAAGGGGAGACACTAGGGTCCGATTTTGCACAGCCTGTCCACAGATTTTCACAGGGATACAGTGGGAATTCCATTGACGAGAAGCACTATCTTGACGCCAGATTGAGCCGGGAAGGCTTCAAAAACTTTGGGGCTCAATTGAAAGAGAACGCAAAAGCTTAACGGCTGGTGCGCCCTCAATTTTTTGACCTCGCAAACACCTCACCCGCCAAAGAATTTACTTTGGTACTTCGGCCTTCACTGGGCTCATACTCGCTTCTCTTTTAATCTGCAATTTCAAAGCTTCAAGCTCCTGCTTGGTCATGCCTTGCAGAGCCATCGCTGTGGCCAGATACAAAGCGGGAACGTGTTTCATTGTAAGCGTCATCTCATGGCCGTCTGGACGAATTGAGAGTAAATAAGGATGCTGCCCGTTGTGGGCACATCGATAAGTGTCCACGAGGGATAAATGGACACTTCCGAGCAGGTGGCGATTGAGACTTCCAGTCACACAAAGAGGCGGCGGAGAACGGTCGAAGAAAAGCGCCGAATCGTCGAAGAGACTACTTACTCAGAGGCCCGGAAAATGAAAAACGTAAAGAAAAAATCTTGGTACCAGTACATTTTTTATGGAAAGAGGCTCGGCTTGGTCTCCCGCCCTGCATACACCTAGAGGCCTAAAAAAAGGAAAAAGGTCAACAGCCAAATTCGACTGCAGACGCATCAAGGCAGAAACCTTTGGCCAGTCCAGCGCACCGTGAGTGGGCGACAAACTATAGTGGCGCCGAGGGATTTACGGCGGATTCGGTCGAAAGAGTGTTGCGCATGACGGTTTGATTCTCTGTGGGCGATTAACAGAAACACTTCGGATTATTCTTCCCCAGTATTGTGATAGTAGAATGTGGCGCTTGTCGTACGGGGGTTTCGGCTAAATAGTTTCGTGGTGGAAAAATGAGTCAAAGATTGCGGCACGAGAGAGCGGCAGAGATCCAACACAGAAGTAAGTGGAGGCTGGCGGGCATCATAGTTGGTGGCATTGTTGGGACGGTGCTTGTACTTGGTCTAATCGTTCTGGTGCTAATCCTACGCACGACGCCACCGCCTGTCGTTCACACTGACCCGGCTGCAGCCCAACGATTACAACGGGAGCTCCAGGAGGCTCAGACCGCAGCCGACGTCGGCAAACCCGGAGTTGTGAGTGCGGACGAAACCGAACTCAACTCCGTTCTCAAGGAATACGTTAAAGCTGCTATCGAAAAGAGGCCAGCCGACAGTCCTGCCGTCGTGCGCGACATGAAAATGAAACTAACTGATGATCGCCTGCGGTTATATGTCCTCGTGAGTTTTCGAGGGAAAGACCTCACCCTTGTAATAGAAGGGAAAGTCCACACGGAGAACGGCCTTTTGGATTTCGAGCCCATAAGCGGAAAAATCGGCTCACTCTCTATACCGAAAGGATCCCTCAAGAGAGCCGTGGAACAGATGGCTGCCACACCCGAGACCCAAGAGTTAATGCGGTTGCCAAAGAATCTCCGTGATTTGCACGTTGAGAATGGAAAACTCGTTATCGTTTTCAGATAGAGGGGGACGACGCAAAGTTACGATTGCATGATCGTTCTGTTTCGCCCGAGTAAATAACAAAAAGTACTATTGACACCGAATATTTTATTGATGTAAAAGCTCACCGTCTTTTCTTGGAGGTGGGTCGATGCCTCGTCCCTTGGCCGCCCTCGGTCTAGCTTTCCTTCTTCCGCTTCTCGCTGCACAACCATCAGCAACTCAGCAAATATCAACAACGACGGTCCAGCGGGACCAACAAGCGTTGACGATTGTTGCGCAAGTCTTGAAGAACGCCGGAGGTGCAGCTGCACTTTCTGCGATACAGGATGTAACCGGTTCAGGGACCATCACTTATTACTGGGCCGGCGAAGAGGTCCAGGGCACTCTCACCGTGAAAGGCCGTGGAACCGGTCAGTTCCGCCTTGATGCCAATCTATCGACTGGATCACGATCATGGGCTGTCAATAACGGGGTAGGTTTTGTTAAAGAGGTCGACGGTAGCGTCACAAAGATCCCGTACCACAATACCGTTAACTTCGGGAACCTGACCTTTCCGCTCAGTTTCATCGCTGCCGTTGCCCAAGATACGTCAACAATTATCAATTATGTTGGGCTGGAAACGAAAGAAAGCAGTCAAGTCCATCATGTTCGAATGCAGAAGGCATTCGCGTCTACCGCGGACCCGAGCGGAATTCTCAGCAGATTGACGATCAGGGACTTCTTCATCGACTCCACTACGTTTCAGGTCGTGAGCACACTTGATATGGTGCATCCGGCAGACGCATCGACCATCGACTATCCACGCGAAATGCAGTTTTCGGACTACCGCAACGTTAACGGCATTCTTGTTCCGTTTTTAATCGTGGAAGTAGCCACAGGCCAGCGCACCTACGCGATTCAACTAAATCAAGTCACCTTCAACAGTGGGCTACAAGACTCGGAGTTCGCGCAATAAGACGGATCCTTGGGCTGATATTGTGAGGACGCGATGAACAAGATCGCTAAAGTGGCTCGGTTTTTAAGAGATTTCTTGATTCAGGTAGGACCGTACTGCGTGGGACGACAGCGCTTTCGATTGGTCGCAGCAGTGTGGCTACTGATTGTCAGCAGCTATGCTGTGAAAGCCCAAACTGGACAGAAGCCCTACGTGGCGCCGGAGCCGGTCGAACTCGGATTTGTCGAGTCGGCCACGGGCTCCTTGCACTTGGAAATTGGTCTCGGCTCATTCCCGGAGCGCCCGAGCGGTCGGTCAGGGAGATACTATTTGGCCTATGACAGCAACATTTGGAGTGTTAGTCCGTCGAACGTTTGGCAACCGAGCGGGTTTCCGTTCTACACCGGCTGGCGCACGGTAACATCGAATTCTTTGGGAATCTATCTAACTCAAAGCGTCATCGCGAATTGCTTTATCTATTATCAGAACTTTAATTGGATCGACCCTCTCGGAATTGGACACTTTTTCCCAGTGACCACGATAAGCAGTTGTGGCAGCGGCGGGACCCCTTCGGGGGACGCGCTCGCGGCGGACTCCTCCGGCTATCACATGTACGTTACTAACTATACGAATGCAATCGTCTACGGTCCCGACGGAACGATAGTCGTACAATCGCCTGCTGTGACCGATGCGAGCGGCAAGACCGTAGACATTAAGGATGCAAATGGAAACTACCTTTCTCACAGCGGACCCGACGCTTTCAATCCCTCTGGTATCTTCGTCGATACGCTAGGTCGCCAAGTGCTGCAGGGCGATATCTCGGTTCCTAAGTCCCAAGGTCAGGGAACTTTCCAGGTCGTAAGAACGTCCATTCCAGTGAAGACACAGTTCGGGCAATCCGGCGTCACCGAGTGTACAACGAATTGTACTGTTGCCGTATACTCTGCCATCGCCCTGCCCGACAACACGCAATACCAGTTTAAATATGACTGCGATTCCAGCACTGGGAACGCCGCCTGCGGGTCTCCTACTGGTCAATCGGCATACTACGGTACGCTGATCAGCGTGACGCTGCCCACTGGCGGGCAAATCACATATGGATACACAACATTCACGGACTCTTACGGAAACAAGAGCCGCTGGCTGAATACCCGTAGCTCAGCAGGCGGAACCTGGTTCTATACGCCGCAGGTGCTCTCAACATGTTCTTCGTCGCAAGTGGGTTGTCAGGAAAAGGTTACCGCCTCGAAGCCGAGTGGCGCTTCCACGACTTATACATTCACGCTGAACAACGGCGCATGGCCCGTTCAAGTCCAGAGCTCCTCCGATGCCTTGGGAAATTCGATCGAGGCAGTAACGAACACTTTCGACTTCTCGAATTCATGTGTATTGGCGAATTGTATCGGAGCCTCCTATATCAGGCTTCTTTCGCGTGTGACGACGCTGTCTGTGCCTGGGGGGACGAGCCTTTCGAAAAAGATTGCTCTCACTTACGACACGCCCCAAAAAGGGAACGTGACGGCCCTTAAGGAGTGGAAGTTCTATCCTGGCACGAACCCTACCTATCCATCGGTACCGGACAGGGCAACCTACATCACCTACGCCAGCCCTGGAACGAATATCATCAACAAACCTGCGAGCAGCACGCTCTGCAATAATTCTGGTTCCGACGCCGACTGCCCCGGTGGAGGGAGCAAAGTCAGCCAAACCAAATTCACTTACGATTCTTACGGAACGAACTTGTGCGGGGGTGGAAACGGCCTAGTCTCCGTAACAGGGATCGCAAATCATGATGATGCTGGTTTTGGCGCTGGGAATTTGGCCAGGGGAAATCCGACGCAGATTCAACGATGGGTAAGCGGCACCACGTTCCTTAGCACGTCCCTTTTGTATGACACGACGGGGCAGGTAATTCAGAACGTAAACCCGGCAGGAAACCTAACCTGCTACATCTATGCAGACAATTTCTTCAGTGAGAATGGACCGAGTTCCATGACGCCATATACTCCGCCTGCGCCGACAAATGCCTATCCGAAGACCGTCACTGTGGGTGGGCTGACCTCCACGTTTGGCTACTACTTTGGCAGCGGAAAGCTGGCATTCTCGACGGATCCGAACAACACCACTACGTCTTATTTTTTCTCTGATCTTCAGGACCGGCCGACCCAGACCGTCTATCCAATCGGCTGGAAACTAGCGAATTACACTTCGGCAACGCAAGCGGACTCTTACGTCGCTGTTGCCGACACATCGGCTTCCTCTAGTTGCACAAGCTGCCAGCACAACCAAATCAACCTTGACGCTTGGGGGCGGAAGACAAATCAAAAGCTGGTGAATGCACCCGGTGGCGCGATCAACGTTGACACCACATATGACCTCATGGGCCGGGTGCAAAGCGTAAGCCACGCCTACGTAAGCACGTCCGATCCAAGCCATGTGTTTGAGACATTCTCTTATGACGGAACAGACCGGAAAACTGCAACGACACACCCGGACGGCCAGGTTCTGCAGACCACGTTTGGGGCGCCCGTTTCAGCGTATGGCGGTATTAGCTCCCAACAAGGGTCGCCTACGACTTATGGCTACGGCTATCCTGTTCTTGCGACCGACGAGAACGGAAACCAGAGGCAAGAGTGGTTAGACGGATTTGGTCAGGTGGTTGAGGTTAATGAGACTAGCATAACTTCTTCTGCCCATGGAACTGGCACAGTCACAATTGGCGGCTTCGAGAAATCCCAGAACCAGTGCGACCCTAGTTGTGATCCCACATGCAGAACGCGCTCTTGTTCTTTCACCGTTTGGGACGCAGGAACGGTCTATGTCACCGTAGGTGGGATGACCAAGGCGGCCTCGTATGGGCAAGGGAGCAACAGCGGTGCTATAGCATCAACGCTGGTAGGATACTTCAATGCGGACGGGGCTTCTCCAGTAACCGCATCACTGAACGGAAGCGTGATTACGTTCACGGGCAAGAATACTGACAATTATCCGCTCTCTGCTTCCGTTCACAGTTCTCATGGTTTCAATCCTCCCTCGTTTTCGGCGACACCTTCGGGATCAACACTCACGGGCGGGGCCGGGGGAATATCTTCATCCCCATTCTTCACGAACTATATTTATGATGCGGCTGGCAACCTGACCCAGGTCATTCAGGGTGTGCAGACCAGAACTCTTGCGTATGACGGATTAGGTAGACTTACTTCGATGACCACGCCGGAAGCAGGAACAGACAATTTCTACTTTACTCAGTCCGATAATGTTTCGTTATGCGCCGGATCCCCGAAAGCAGTTTGTAGAAAGACAGACGCGCGAGGTATCACGACGACGTATACGTATAACTCATTGAGTCAATTGACGGGGAAGGCTTATTCGAATACTTCGCTGATGCCGAACGTTTGCACGACCGTTCCGAACGGCACTCCTGCGAACGTATGCAACTATTATGGCCAGGGTGGCGCGGCAGCATTCGCCTTGGGCCGGCTGACCAGCATGGTCGACCCCAGCGGCTCAGAAACCTTCACTTATGACCCAGGAGGACGAGTTACGCAGAAGCAGAAGGTCATTGGCACAACGCCATACCCAATCCAGTATCAGTACAACGCTGGAGCAGAACTGACGCAGATTACCTATCCGTCCGGACGTGTGGTCACCCAAACTCCTGACAGCATTGGCCGGCTAAACACCCTTACATCCGGTCTTTCTTCTTCGCCAACTTACGTGTATGCGGTACCAACTTTTAATAGCGCCGGACAGATTACTATACTCAACTACGGAAATGGGAGTACTGGTAATTTCACTTACTCGGCCGCGCGCCAGCAGCTAACCAGCGTGAGTTACACCAGCGGAGTCTCTCCCTTCCCGACGATTCTCAGTCTCAATTATGGCTACCAGAACGGCCAAGCGAATTGCGGCACCAGCACGACAACGGGCAACGATGGGCTCATCCAATGTATCCAAGATAGCTCAGGGACCGCAGAAGCCGGCCGATCAGTGATTTACTCATATGATGCGCTGGGACGTCTGAACACGGCAACGACGACTGGTTCAAGTGGCTACGCACAGTGGGGCCTCTCTTGGGTCTATGATAGATATGGAAACCGCGTGAGTCAGAATCAAACTGCCGGTAGTCCGCCCATGAATAGTCTTACCTTCGCAACCATGCCTATCCCCCCCAGCACCCCTCCTGGTGGGGCATATACAAACCGTCCGGATGGGTATTCGTTCGACGCGAGCGGAAACATGCTCAACGACGGCCAGAACACGTTGACCTACGATGCCGAGAACTGTTTGACGAGTAGCGGCAACTCGGGGTTTGGCACCACCATGTACGCCTGCGACTCATACGGCATACGCGTGAAGAAGGCTTTGCAGGGCAGCATTACGACCGTATACATATTTTCTGGAGGCAAGGACATTGCCGAATACGATAACGGCGCGGCCGTCAGTTCTCCCTCCCGCGAATATATTTATCTAGGCGGTCAGCTGCTAGCGACTCTGCAGGGCGGGACTCTAACTTACCATCATAGCGACCATCTCTCCGTGCGCTTGAGCACTGACGGAACATCGACCAGTCCAACATATCGCCAAAAGATTGGTGAGCAGGGCCACTATCCCTACGGCGAGCAGTGGTATGCAACAAACACCACGACAAAGTTCTTTTTCACAAGCTACGAGCGAGATTCAGAGTCCGGCAATGATTACGCCATGGCGCGTTTTTATATCAATCGCTTTGGCCGATTTTCGTGCGTGGATCCCTCTCTTGGGTCGCCTTCTGATCCGCAGTCCTGGAATCGCTATGCCTATGCACGCAACAATCCCGTGAACATCACCGACCCTTCGGGTCAGTTCTGGCTATTCAAACTCTTAGGAGCCCTGCTTGCCTTTATCGGAATTCTGCTTGAGCCAGTTTCCGCAGGTGCCAGCACAGCATTGATACATCTCGGCATGAGCCTCGCCGGCGTCGGCTTTGCCACGCCTGGCAGCTTCGGCAACGCACCAGGCACACCGCCAACGTTTCCTGATCCGCTCGGCAACACCCAGGCCACGTTGAATAGCATCTACAGTCCAATTAGCTTATCCAAATTCGCAACGCCCCCGTTTTTTGATCCAGGCGGCTCCACAGTCTTCGATTTCGAGGCCTGGAAGCAGGCGGTTGGAGATTGCGCGCAAACGAAGATGGGTGTCGAGATGAAGTCGTTTGATCCATCATCTGCTGGTCACAACGGTAAGTTCGTCGGCTGGGGCGCAGACACGCTCAGCAATGGAGGTAACGATGCTACGATAACCGTCGTGAACAACGTCAACCGGTTCTCGGTGTCTGATCTCAGCGAGATAAACATCAGCACAAACGTACACGGTTGGACTCCCAGAAAAGAGCGGAGATGGCTTCCCGGCGGGCCGTGGTATGGAGAGAAGGTTAGTCCATATGAGAATTATACGGCGTACGACTTCGCGTCGTACGGCACGAATGAGAGCTATCTAGAACTGCAGACTCACGAACTCGGTCATTCTCTGGCCGATATTACGGACGTCGCTGTACCGTTCAAAGGCCTACCTATGCCTTCTGGTGTGGATACCGGGGCCTGGTTTCTTAATTGTGTCAAGGATGCCTATAAACCCTCCCCACAGTGAGGCCTGAATTTTGGAGAGCAGATGCCGGGCCGAATAAAAAAAAAGACGACCGTTGTATTCCTTGGATTGATTCTCCTAATCGCAATCACTGCAGGGGCGGTATCTGTGTCTCTCATGAAGTGCGCGGGCTCCCTCCGACGCTCCTACCACACAATTGTTCTGGGGGATAAAAACTACGTTGAAGGGCGATTCAGAGTCCAAGGCCATGGAACTTCGCTCCTGTCCAG
>Ga0179587_10001076_pt1 | contig 12029 bp, 11 predicted proteins | sample CZODoug2_1_08_16_FD_185932 | JGI IMG/M metagenome (GOLD analysis project Ga0179587, IMG submission 185932) | Vadose zone soil fungal communities from Angelo Coast Range Reserve, California, USA - CZODoug2_1_08_16fungal | ecosystem: Environmental > Terrestrial > Soil > Vadose zone | place: USA...
TTGTGGTGCAGAACGATGCCGACCGCGGGATCAACTGAGTCTTCTTTCCTTTCGCGTCCGCCGCCCAGGACTACGCACGCCGTGCCGACGGCTTCGCAATTCATCGCCGTGACGTAGCCCGATTTTGGGCTCTTGACGACTTGGGTCTGTTGCGAGAGAGGAAGGCGTGTGGGATCGTCAATCGTCGTGACATCTCCACCTTGCAACTCCACCATTTGGCGGAAGCGCTCGAGGGCTTTGCCGGAGTCGAGAATCTTGGCTGCGTCCGCCTTGCCTTGTTCCACGGCTGGAGCCGTGCCGCCGAGATGGAACATCCATGCCGCCAGTTCCAGACACAACTCGCGCAGATCGGCGGGGCCTTGGCCTCGCAGGACTTCAATGCATTCGACCACTTCGAGGGCATTGCCGACTTTTCGGCCTAGAGGTTGGTCCATGTTGGTGATTAGTGCGACGATGGATTTACCCATGCGCTCGCCCGTTTCGACCATTAGTTCAGCGAGAAAGACGGCGTCCTTTTCTTCCTTCATGAACGCGCCGGAGCCAGTTTTTACGTCGAGGACGAGACCGTCCACGCCTTCCGCGAGTTTCTTGCTCATGATGGAGGCGCAGATTAGATAGGGACTCTCAACCGTGGCAGTCACATCGCGCAGCGCGTACAGCTTGCGATCAGCTGGCGCGATTTCAGCGGTTTGCCCGATCATGGAGCATCCGCAGGCGTCGAGCACGCTGCGGAACGTTGGGACGGGAAGGTTTACGTTGAAGCCCGGAATGGCTTCGAGCTTGTCGAGCGTGCCGCCAGTATGGCCGAGGCCGCGTCCGCTGATCATGGGAACCATGACCCCGCCTGCCGCAACGAGAGGCGCAAGCACGAGCGAAGTTTTGTCGCCCACGCCGCCGGTGGAGTGTTTATCGACCTTTTTGGCGGGAAATTCGGAGAGATCTAGGACTTCGCCAGAACGCAGCATGGCGTCGGTCAACAGCGAAGTTTCAGCGCGCGTCATCCCGCGCAGGATCACGGCCATCAGCCAGGCGGAAACCTGGTAATCGGGGATGTCGCCGTTAGTGTAGGCGTGGACGAGATACTCGATCTCGGGGCGCGAAAGTTCGATGCCGTCGCGCTTCTTCCGAATGACATCGACGGCCCGAATATTGTTTTCGCTCACTTGAGCCGGAATCCTTCCGGCAGCAGTTCGGTGATGTGGCTTTTCTTCCAGGCTTTCTTGGTCTGGAATAGGATCGTGGCGTCGGGTCCGAATTCGTAAATTACCTGGCGGCAGGCCCCACAGGGGGAACAGGGGACCCCCTGGTCGTTGACGACGGCGATTGAGCGAATTTCGAACTTCGGGCCAAGCTCGGCAACCGCGGAAAAGATGGCGGTGCGTTCGGCGCAGTTCGTGAGACCGTAGGAAGCGTTTTCCACGTTGCAGCCGGCGAAGAGTTTGCCCTTGGTGGTCAGGAGGGCGGCGCCGACTCGGAAGTTCGAATAGGGGGCGTGAGCGTGCTTCATTACTTTCCGTGCGGCCCGCAACAGACGTTGATCTTCTTTTTCCATTGACGACACTCTCTAGAGCGTTTCAAAAATCGTTGGGGCGACATCCTTGCTGCAGCGGCTAAAGCCGCCGAATGACGGACTCAAAACGGCACGGCTGAAGCCGTACCCTGATACGAGGCCTCCATCAAATACGCTATAACCCAATCCTTACTTCTCCATCAAGAGCACTTTTTCGATACCATCGATCTCGGTTAGCTTCACCTCGATGACCTCGTTCGCAGTGGTCTGCACTTTGCGCCCGATGAAAGCAGCCTCGATGGGCAATTCGCGGTGGCCGCGGTCGATCAGTACGCAGAGTTGAACGCGGCGCGGGCGTCCTTGGGAGAACAAAGCGTCTAGGGCGGCGCGGATAGTTCGGCCCGTGTAGAGCACGTCGTCCACTAGCACGATGTTCATGTCCTGAATCGGAAAGCCAAGCTCGAGCTCCTTGACCACGGGGCGCGGGCCCACGGTGGAAAGGTCGTCGCGATAGAACGTAATATCCAGGGTTCCGACTGGCACGGTTTTTTTCTCCATGCCCTGGATGATCTTGCTGATGCGTTCGGACATGGGCACGCCTCGGCGGCGAATGCCGATCAGTCCGAGGCCAGCGACACCGTTTTCTTCAACGACTTGATATGCAAGGCGAACCAGGCTGCGTTCGACGTCGGAAGCCGAAAGTAACTCCGCTTTCTGGCGAAGGCCGGTTTGCTGCACGGCATTTTGAGTTTTCATAACGCTCTGGATGATACGCAGGCGGCGAGGGTGCTCGCAAGGAAGAACGGGGGCGGGGGAGAATCCACCTAAAGTTCCGCACCAAGGTGCCGATGGACCCGATGGGAGGCCCTACCCCATGAATCGTCTTACCCTTACAAGTCTCTTCTTCCTCGTTGTGCTCACCGGCTGCGGTACTTCGACCGCCCCAACCTCGGCTAGCGCTATTCGCAACTACAACGGCACTGCGTCCGTCGGAGATTTCCTTACCATCACCCTCAACTCCGCCGCCAGCACAATCGAGTACACCAACCACACCAACGGAGACACTGGCACGGTGCCTTACACCGTGAACAGCGATGGCACTTACACGCTGGCCGATCCGCAGGGCAACTTGCTGGAGGCGTTTGAGGTACCCGGCTTTGTGCTGGTAGTGGAGTCGGCGAAATCTGGGCCCACGCACAACACACCAGCGCTCATCACGGCGATTGAAAGCGTGCCAACATCGATCACCAACCTCGCGAGCCAGAACTTCAATTACATGCAGTGGCGCACCTCCTCGGGCGGCTTGGAAATCGGGAACGTCTCCATCGCCTCCAGCGGCGATATTACACACGACTCCTTCCACCCCGCGGGCGTCTTGAATCAGCCAGCCGACTATTTTGGAGGGGGCACGTTCCCCGCCACCAGCATTGAGGAAGACGCTTCGGGCAAATTCTTCACAATCCACGAAACCCAGGGCGACGATGTTGTCTTCGGCACCCAGAATGGACTGTGCGCGGTCGATGGCGGCAATGGCGCCATTCTTGGATTGCCAAAGACATCCACTAAAGCCTTTGATGCGACTACGGCGGGAAGCTACACCGCGATCTTTTACGAGAAAGCCGGCGCACAAACTGGTCAGAACAACGTTGAGACGGGAACCGCCAGCCAAGGCAAAGCTACGCTTACGGTGGGCGCGGACGCTTCCGTTAGCCTCGTCGACAGTCAGAGCAATACGCTTGCGTCCGGAACGCTCGTGGCTGTTGCGGATTCTAGCTATATCTATGACGGCACTGCGAATACATTGAGCAATCCCTGCAATGGGATATTCACGGCTCGCGTAACGGCGACGAACGGCGACCGGCAGGACTTCTTTGTCAGCTTCCAGGGTAGGGCCGCGATTTTCGGGAGTTTTCAGACGGCCGTGCCGGTGGTCGGGCAACCGCCGACTTACACTTATTTTTATGGTGTCGGGTTGAAGTAGGCGGACGTTACGGAGCACAACCCGTCAGCGTTGTGACTTCGCCAGTCTGCGAATCTCGTTCAAGTAGCCGACGTAAACCGGTATCGGGATGTCGGGCGAATCGCCGTCGTTGAGGAAGTGTTCGAGGCGGATCTCCATTGGAATTCCGGAAATGACCTCGCGGAAGCGCTGCATCTGGAGGTATTTCACGTGCCAGATGTCGAGCATTAGAGAGCGAAATTCCTCGCTGATGAAGTCCATCTTGCGCTGCTCCAGGTAGATGCCGTCGAAGTGACGTTTCGCAAGCGCATCCCGAACGGGGTCGTTCGGCAAAGAGAATGCGTAGACGAGGTGAAGGACATCGGCGAGATCGCCCCAGAGGTCTTTTTCTTGACGCGCGGTGAAGCGGAAGGGCTGGCTGCGTTGCTGCACTCGACGGGCAGTGTCGCTTGGATGGAGATCATGAGCGGCCAGCTCTTTGCGGAACCATCCAAGATGCTCAGGAGCAAGATTGTGACGCAGGAACTCAACTGCGTAGGCATTGTGCAGGTAGATTTTGGGATCTCCATCGAGGCGGGCTAGCCAAGGAGCCCAGTCCTTCTTTTCCAAGACGGTCAGGAGATCGGTCAGGTCGGCAAGCGTTGTTTCGGGATGATATTTCACGGCCTGCCAGAAATGTTCCGTGGAATCGTAGGTCGCGCCGTGGAGTTGAATGCCTTCCTCGATGGGATACCAGTTGGAGAGGACGCGCCCGGGAATAGAGGACGACGCGCTCCAGCAGTTCAGTGAGTGCTTCCATTTGTCCTGCACGGCGAGGAAGTCTTCGGCGTATCCCGGCGGTACTGGCTCTTTGAGCTGAGAGATTGCTTGGCGGACTTCGTCTGCGGTGTGGGTCAGGAGAGCTTGCAGGGGATGCTCGTCGACCATGGAGATGACCCGGCTCTCAATTCCTCGGCGAAGGAGTTCGGCGCGTAGTTGGGAACTTTCCAAGGCGCTGCTGCTTTTCCAGCGTTGGGTTTGCGAGTCGATGTAGGGAAAGAGTTCGGCCAGCGATTTGAATTCGATGAAGCCGTGGACGGCGAACGTGACGGGTTGGCCATCTTTCAGGATCACCGTTGAGGGAGTAACGAGAGCCTGAAGGGAAACTTCGTCGGCGTGAAGCGGCGCGGATAGAAGAACTGCGGCAAAGGCAATACCGAAGCGCAGGGAGGTTCCGCGGAAGCCTTGAGGAGTTTGCATGACGGTGAGGATACTACGCATGGCTAGCGGGACGGGGAGGGTTGAGCGCCGGTCCACTCAAAAAGCCGAACTGGAGAATCCCTCCCGTTGGTCGGGATGACAAATCAATTTTACGAATGAGACTACTTTTTCCGCGAGTTGTGGCTGGGTTGGTGTTAGGGCAGGCGCTTCCACACTAAATCGCTGCCTTCCCGCCGATCAACGAATCCTGTTACATGGCCTGTGCTGTCGCGCTCGAAAATCTTGCGGGTGCGCAGTTGGCCGCCGACGAAAAATACGTCATGCACTTCCGCCTTGAGGGTGGCGGTGGGGCGTCCTTCGCGCTCGGCGCTGAGGTGATCACCTTCCCGCTTGATTGTGTACGTAAGGTCGGGCGCGGCGGCGTAGCGGCCGACGTAGGAATCGAGATCTGTGGCGGGCAGGGTGACCGGCTTCGGCTCCCTGAGCACGGAATATGCGTGAATCAGCAGCAGCTTCCAGACTCCATTTTGGTGCTGCCAGGTTTCTGTCATAAGGTACTGCGCGGTGAGGTGCTGGCCATGGTAGGTTTCCTCCTCGTCATCTGTGTGAATGACCGTGGCGACCTCTCCCGATTGCTGGACAGTATAGGCGGAAATGGTGAGTTTGCCGGAAACGCCCGGTGGCAGGGGTTGCAGCTGCTTGAGGAAATCCGCGCGATGAATGATTTCGCCATTCTCATCCACGTAGACGGCGTCGGCTGCGAGGGCTGCGTCCCAGACCTTAACGTCGCCGGGCGCGATGGCGTCGAGCAATTGCTGATCGCGGACGCGGAGTTCTTGAGTCAGGGCATCGCTGGGTGTCGGCGGTTTGGTCGCCGCCAAGATCAGTGCGAAGAAGGCGAGATAACAAGTCATGGTGGACTCCGGCGGAACGGATCATTTTAAGGCGAATTAGAGCCGCATGGTTCAGTCAGCTTGGCTCAGCCATTTCTAGGTCGACCATCCACCATCTCAAGGAAGTATCGATGCACGGCGGGGTCTGCGGTCATTTCGGGATGGAATGTTGCGGCCAGAGTTTTGCCTTTTTGAACCAGCACCGGATCGGATCCCTCCGTCGCTAGAACTTCCACCCCAGGGCCGACGCTTACGATCTTGGGCGCGCGGATGAAGACCATTTCCAGCGGCTGATCACGAAACTGGCCCTGACGGATCGAACTCTCTAACTGCCTCCCGTAGGCGTTGCGGCGAACACGGATGTCGAGAGCGTCCAATCCGGGCTGCGGGGGATTTTCCACCTCGTGGGCCAGCAGGATGCAGCCGGCACACGTTCCAAAAGTGGGCTTGGTCGCGACAAAAGCTTGAAGCTGCGCCAATCCTTCGGTCCCCAGGAGCTTAAGGAATGTGCCGGATTCCCCGCCTGGAATGATGAGGCCATCTAAGCCGTCGAGTTGTGCGGGATCGCGGACGAGGGTGACCCCCGCACCGAGTTGTTCGAGGCGGACACGATGGGCGTCGAAATCACCCTGCAGGGCTAGGACTCCGATTTTCATGCTCATTTGATTTTAATAGGGCGGACGACCGAGGGCGGCCGTCCCTACGTGAGTCGTCGCGAATGTCAGGCAGCCGCTTGTTGGGCCTGAAGAGCTTTGATGTCGTCGAGCAACACTCGCTCGTGACCGTTGGGATCGACCTTCTCGTAGACTTTGCGGACGATGCCCTGTGGATCGACTACGAAGGTCGTGCGCTCCCACAGCTTCATGCCCTTCCATTCCCTTTGCGGCAGTCCGAGGGTTTGCATGAGCTTGGAATCGGGATCGGCAAGCAGATCGACGCGGAAGGCAAATTTGGTCCAGAAGCTTTTGTGCGAGGTAACGTCATCGGCGCTCACGCCGACAACTTTGATGTCAGCCGCATCAAATTCGTCCTTGGTCGCGGTAAACGATTGGCCTTGGATGGTGCATCCGGGCGTGTCGTCCTTGGGGTAGAAGTAGACCACGAGCCAGTGGCCCGCGAAATCGGCGAGTGTCGTGGTTTCACCGTCTTGATTGGGTACGGAGAAGTCGGGGAATGGCGTGCCGGGGGTTAGCATGAAGTCCTTCCTTAACTGTGGGACAGCAAAGAGAATGAAAGAAAATTGTAGCAGCCGGGGTGGAGTTTCGCTCCGCTGGACGGCCGAGGGCGACCGTCTCCACCCGAGTTAGTCCAGACCTAACTCTTTCCACTTCTTGTCCACGAGTGCCTTCGTTTTCAGGTCCATTCTGATTTCGTCTGGCCAGGGGCGGGTGAAGCCTTCGCTGGCCCATTTGCGCGTGGCGTCGATCCCCATTTTTGAGCCATAGTTCGGCAGGCGGGAGGCGTGGTCGAGCGAATCGATGGGACCCGTGGTGAACTGGATGTCGCGTTCGGGGTCGATGTGGTTGCAGACTTTCAGAGTGACATCGCCTATGTCCTGCACGTCCACGTCTTCATCGACGACGATAATGCACTTGGTGAACATGGCTTGGCCCAGCGACCAGATCGCGTTCATTACTTTGCGGGCTTGGCCGGGATAGGATTTGCGAATGGAGACGAGCATCAGATTATGGAACACGCCTTCGATGGGCAGGTTCACGTCGACGATTTCCGGGATGGTCAGCTTCATCATCGGCAAGAAGATGCGTTCCACCGCTTTGCCCATCCAGGCGTCTTCCATGGGCGGCTTGCCTACGATGGTGGTGGCGTAGATGGGGTTCTTGCGATGCGTGATGCAAGTGAGGTGAAAAACTGGATATTCATCGGCGAGTGAGTAGAAGCCGGTGTGGTCGCCGAAGGGGCCTTCGGTGCGTAGTTCGTCGAGGTTGATGTAACCCTCGAGAATGATTTCGGCATTGGCGGGTACTTCGAGGTCCACGGTTTCGCACTTGACCAGTTCGACGGGCTTTTGGCGGAGGAAGCCGGCGATCATGTATTCTTCGACCTCGGGCGGGGCGGGAACGATGGCCGAGAATGTCAGGGCCGGATCGGTGCCGATGGCCACTGCTACTTCCATTCTTCCGGTCGGGCGATTCCCTGTTGCGAGCACGGAGCCTCCCAGGCTGCGCGCCATGATATCGACGGCAGCCGAGGTTCGCGCTGGATTCCCACCTGCGGCCGAAGCCCGCATTAAGTCCCGGACATGCTCGGCGGCAACTTTCTGGCGTTGCCAATGCATGCCGGTGGTTTTCTCGTCATACACCTGAATGCGGTACATGCCGACGTTGCGCTTGCCAGTCTTCGGATCGCGCGTCACGACGCAAGGAAGCGTGATAAAACGTCCGGCATCATTGGGCCAGCACTGGAGAACGGGAAAGTCGAGCAGGGAAAACTTGTCTTTGAGGATGACTTCTTTGCAAGGGCCGGAGGAGACGGTCTTCGGAAAGAACTTGCCCATCTCAGCCAACATGGGGAGCATTTTCACTTTGTCGAGGAATCCCTGTGGCGACTTCACGTCCATGAAGTGGCGAATGCGGTCTGCGATTTCGTCGAGCGAACCGACCTCCAAAGCCAGCTTCATGCGGCTCTCGGAGCCGAACTGATTGATGAGCACCTGCGCACCGGGGTAGCCCTTTACATTTTGGAAGAGCAACGCTGGCCCGCCGGGCGCTCCGCCTTTGCCGCCACGTCCTTTGCTGACTCGGTCGGTAATTTCTGCGATTTCAAGAATGGGGTCGACTTCGGTGGTGATCTTCTTCAATTCACCGGCGCGTTCGAGCGCGGCAACAAAACCTCGTAGGTCGTCGTAGGCCAAGGATTCTCCTGGACAGCGGAACTAGCGATTATAGAAGGGAAAAGATTTCACGGGTGAGGACTCCAATTCCGCCGTCTCCTGTAAGATCACAGACGCGAGGTACGAATGCGTCGACGGGTCGTGATCACGGGGATGGGATGCGTGAGTCCCAACGGAATTGGGAACCAGGCTTTTGCGAAGGCAGCTCTGGCGGGTGAGAGCGGTGTGCGCAAGATCAGCCACTTTGATGCCTCGGAAATTCCGGTGCAGATCGCGGGCGAAGTCCGAGGGTTCAATGAGCTCGATTGGGTGGATAAGAAAGAGCGCCGTAATGTTGGCCGGGTATTGCCTCTTGCGATTGCCGCGGCATCCGAGGCTTTGACCGACGCCGGGATTGACACCGCCTCCCTGCCCCTCAGCCGCCGTCAACGCATGGGCGTCATCATCGGGACGGGTGGCGCGGCACAGGAGTTTACTGAGGAGCAATATCGAATTTTTCATCACGGGTTGTTCAAGCAAATGTCCGCGCACTGCATTCCAACTGGAGTGATGGGGACTTTTTCGAGCGACTTGAGCATTCGCTTCGGCTTGCGCGGGGCTAGCCACGTCGTGACCACGGGATGCACGTCCTCGACGGATGCGTTTGGCTACGCGTACCGCCAGATTCAGGGTGGGCGCCTGGATGCCGCGCTTACAGGGGGGGCTGATGCACCGATCGCGCTGGGGATTATGAAGGGTTTTGTGCTGATGAAGATTTTGACCGACAGTTGGAATGCGGACCCGGAACGCGGTTCGCGGCCCTTCAACGGAGATCGCGACGGCTTTGTGCTGGCCGAGGGTGCATGGATGTTCGTGGTGGAGGAGCTGGAGCACGCGCGGGCGCGGGGAGCAAAAATCTATGCCGAGGTAGCGGGGTACGGATCGACTTGCGAAGCGTTCCACCGTGTTCGGATGTTGGAATGTGGCGAAGAATCAGCGCGGGCGATTGAACTGGCTGTGCGTGAAGCGGGCATTACAGCTGCAGATGTGAACTATGCCAACCTGCACGGAACTTCGACCCAACTCAACGACCGCATTGAAACTCGCGCTTTGAAGCTTGCGCTCGGCGACGAGCGCGCGAAGCAGATTCCGATGTCGGCCATCAAATCCCAGATTGGGCATCCGCAAGGGGCCTCGGGAGCTGCGGGGATTGCCGCAACGCTCGTGGCGATGCAAAGCGGGGAGATTCCGCCCACGATTAACATCGAAACGCCGGACCCGGACTGCGATCTGGACTATGTTCCGCGGGCTGGGCGAAAGGCCGTGATCGACCATGCCGTTTGCAACTGCATTGCTTTCGGCTCGAAGAATTCAGCGCTTGTGCTGAGCCGTGTAGCCTAGCTGACGTCTCGCAGCTTGCGAGCCGCCTAGAGTTCGAAGTGAAAAATATCTAGCACCATATAGCTGCTGCGGTTCACGAGGACCACGTGTCCTCCGAGCACAACGTGGGCGCAACCACGAGGTGGCGGGGGCAAACGGCGCTCCAGTTCCTCCGGGCACGGAAGCATCTTCTTCCGCAGGCCTGGAGGCAGAGTTCCTCGAACACGCAACTGCCTCTCCAGGCCGGGCGGCAACCGATCCCGCTTGGCTAGACCCGGTGGAAGATCTGCTTCCCGCTCGTGATACCAGCCGCGCATTTCGTCACGGTCGTGCTCCCGATAGTAGTGGTCGCGCCGGTCGCCTTCGTGACGATCGGATTCGTGACGACCGTGTTCGTCGTCGCGGTCGCGATCTTTGTCGTGGCCATGACCGTGCTCGTCGGCCAGAGCCGTGCCCGAGAGCGCTACGATCAATGCCGTGCCCAACCACAACCAGCGTTTGCTCTTCATTTTGCGTTTCTCCCAAATACCTTTCATCAAAACCGTGCCCAACCAAAGGCTAGAGACCTAGCCCCCATTGAGGCAAATTACTAACGCGCCTGACCGTAGGAAACGCGAATTCGTGCCCTAACTATTCTCTGGGCTATAATCGCGTCGCACTCGGAGGAAGCCATGAAAAATGTCCGTAATACATCTTTTGTAGCGTCGCTCGCATTGGCGGTAATTATGTTGCCGATCGCAGCCGTGTCTCAAACAGGCGCCAAGGAAGCTCCAAAGCCCGCCAAGTCCCGGTCGGCCGAGATTCTAGAAGCATGGAACGACATTGGAGGCCGTCTTGTCGACATGGCGGAAGATTTTCCCGAAGACAAATATGACTTCAAGACAACGCCGGCTCAGCGCACGTTCGCGGAGAACCTTTTGCATGTAGCCAGCGATTACTGCCTTGAGATCAGCGCCATCAAGGGTTCGCGAGTTGGACCGCCAATAGAACCGGGGAAGGACCTCACGCGGAAGGACTATCCAACGAAGGCGTCCGTTGTGAAGCTTCTGAAGCAGGCTGTGGCGGATGGCGCGGCGGTGATTCAAAAACAAGGCGATGCTGGCCTGACGAAAGAGAGCAAGAGCCCGTACGAAAATGCGCTGCAGCACGTGGCGTCCGCCTGGGCGGGAACCATCGAACATGCTGGCGAGCATTATGGGCAGTTGGTGGTGTATTACCGCGTGTCGGGACTGGTGCCCCCGGCTTCGAGGCCGAAGAAGTAACTAGCTTGCGGCTACGCGCTGTGTGTCGGAGGGCCTTGCGGCGGCCCTACGCCATACGGAACGAAGCGGGAAAAAGGCAAGAGCCGCCCACAGAAGGATAGTGGGGCCGTAATACAGCGCAGCGTTCACCAGCGCGATTACTCCTCCCGCCATCGTTTGATATCCCTCGACGGCGGAGTTGCGAAACTGCCGGAATGTGGTCGGCGGAACTGTTTGAAGTTTGGGTTTATAGTCTTCCGTCAGAGTCACGTTGAGCGTTGCGAAAGAGACTTGAGTTGCCATGCTCTTTCGCTCCCCCTCCATCCTTTCAATTTCACCGCGCACGCGAGCAATCTCGTTCTCAACCTCAAGAACATCGGACAACTTGCCCGTGCGTTGCTCGAGGACGTCGGTCAACCGCCGTTCGGTATTTCTGGCGTTGGTGAGCCGGGCCTGAAGATCCACATATTGCGCTGTAACTTCCTCGCCGTTTTGCGATTCTGAGTCAACGCGTCCAAGACTCTTTAGGTCAATCAGCGCCTTGTCCATTTGCCCGACGGGAACCCGCAACACTCCGTTGAACACGCGACCGTGGTCGGACGGAGTCGAGATCTGCAATCCGCCGAGGTGACCTCGGTGGCGCGCTAGAATTTCGTCGAGGCGGCTGCGAGTTTTGTCGAACTCCTGGACCGTTATGCTCAGTACGGCAGTGCGCACGATCATAGGAGTGGGCACCGGGGTCCCGCTGGATTCCGAAGATGGCGCGCTCTTGTCCTTGATGTTGGCGGGGAGAGACCCAAGCGCACGAGCGCTGAGAGATTCTGGCACTCTAGCTACGCTCTCCGGTCTTTCAAGTATTGCTTGCGGAGCGGCTGCCGTGAATATCGTACTTGCATTCGTGCCGATCAAACGTATGGCGCCGACAACCACGACTAAGCAGACGGCGGCCCCAACACCCCAGGAAATCAAGTAGCTTTCAAACCACGGCTTCCGTCGTGCCGCTGACTGTTGCACG
>Ga0179587_10001079_pt1 | contig 12023 bp, 12 predicted proteins | sample CZODoug2_1_08_16_FD_185932 | JGI IMG/M metagenome (GOLD analysis project Ga0179587, IMG submission 185932) | Vadose zone soil fungal communities from Angelo Coast Range Reserve, California, USA - CZODoug2_1_08_16fungal | ecosystem: Environmental > Terrestrial > Soil > Vadose zone | place: USA...
AGCAACCATCCCCATCATATGATTTCATACCACCTTGGACATGCACTTATAAACATGTACATCACCACTACACATTCCATTCACTTGGAGAAAGCAATGGATGCATTTTGTATTGCAGTGTCCAGTGAATCTTCACCACCAGTTGATAGATTCAATGCTGGAATAGCCTGGGCAAAATATGCACATTCTACTCATTCTTCTGCTTTGGATGCATATCAGCAGACCATCAATCTCCTGCCTCATCTGGCTACCCTTGGCATGCATTTACAGGCACGTCAGGAAGCTTTGTCATCATCCAATGGTCTGGCTTGCAATGCTGCCAGCTGTGCCATAGAGGCCGGAAAACTTGAAAAAGCAGTTGAATTCCTTGAGGAAGGTAGAGGAGTATTTTGGGCCCAGTCACTTCAACTTCGTACCCCACTTGATCAGCTTTGGGGTGTGGCACCAGAACTTGCCAAGAGGCTTCAGGGTATCTCAAATGTACTTGAGAAAGGGTCACTACGAGATGTTTCTAGGAGTATGCAGGACGCCCCACAGAAAGTGATGTCCATAGAGAAGGAGGCTTCTCATTTCCGTCGATTGGGTGAGGACTGGAGACATACACTTGATGAAGTGAGGAAACTTGAAGGGTTCCATGACTTCCTACGCCCAAAGTCTTTCGATGCACTGCAGCAGGCTGCTTCCCAAGGACCAGTTGTTTTACTCAATGCAAGTGAGTATAGATGTGATGGCCTGATTATCACGCAGGGTGGTATATTGCATGTTCCATTCCCAGACCTTTCCTTGAGCACTATCAAGAAGTGGTATATCACACTTCAAAGTGTGTTGTCACCGGCTGGGATACGTGACGATCAACGACATGTAAAACGTGTCCCCGAGGTTAAAGTGGATCCTGAAGTTCTGTTCCAACATGTCTTGGAGAAGTTATGGCTCACTGTTGTTCATCCGGTCGTTTGTGCTCTCAACCTGAAGGTAGGATGTTCTGAATTAATTTCCCTCTATTACACTTACATACTGGTTTCCGCTCCAGAAATCAGGTTCGCCCCCACGTCTCTGGTGGTGTCCTACCGGTCCATTTGCTTTCCTTCCGATCCACGCAGCTGGTATCTATGATCCAAGAAGAGACCTGATCGATAGCACCTCTGACTATGTCATTTCGTCCTACACTCCAACGTTGGGCGCCCTCCTCTCTCCTCTACCTCCTTCAGAGAACACCTTCAAAATGTTAGCCGTAATCCAACCTGACATTCCTGGCCGCCCACATCTCTCTCTACCATTCACACGGGACGAGCTAGCAAGGATTGAAAAACGGGTGCAAGATGAGTATTTGGTGAAACTTGGAATATCTGGATCGCCTACGTCGATGGAGAAGGTGTTATCGCACCTCCCCGATGCTTCTGTTGTACACTTTGCATGCCACGGAACGCAGGATCATACGAGACCCCTAGAAAGTGCTCTACTTCTTGCAGATGGAGGCTTGAAAATCTCAACCATCATGAAATCGCCCCTGCCGAATGCACGTTTGGCGTTTCTTAGTGCATGCGAGACTGCGAAGGGCGACGATAATGTACCTGATGAGGCTATTCATATTGCAGCGACAATGTTGTTTGCGGGGTTCCAGGGTGTTGTTGGGACGATGTGGTGTGTATTTTGTTTCTTCCTGGAAGATATTCGTTAACTGTTGACAGGAGCATCAATGATGACGATGCACCGCATGTTGTTGATAGTTTTTATGGACATCTTTTCAGAGATGGCTTCACATCCCACCTAGATACCACGGAGGCCGCTCGAGCGCTACATTTTGCAGTGAAGAAATTGCGTACCGAGAAAAATTGTTCTTTCCGACGTTGGGTTCCTTTTATTCATCTAGGACTTTGATCGATGCCAAATAAAGTGGGCTATGTACGCTAAGTACCGTTGAAAAGACTGGGAAGAATTCAGAAATCAAAATGGCCAAACCTTCGGCCGCTGGTCCAGGGCTTTCGAGTTGAGGTCTAGTGGCGATCATGGGGGTATGATAAATGTTACTAGGGTCTCTAGTAGACCAATTTGATCTATTTTTGTGAGGAGCACCCCGATTCCGACAACAGGTTCATGGTAGGTCCACTATCGGCTACGCCAATGACGCTTGCCACGCGAAGGTACGTCCCTTGGGCCTTGAAGGTGTTGAAGGCGCAGACCGATATTTATTCAAGGTGTGGCGTGACAAAAAGCCCTGGGTGCCAGTCGCATGCGCTCTAGAGTGTATTTGGAGTGTATCTGCGATCTTTGCGAAGGCAACCTGAGCGGAATGGAAATCACATTCCCCTCGCCAGTCTGCTGAAAACGCCACGGAAGCTGGACCACAGCGATTGACAACTCCTGAGATCTTCAGTTGCTCGTGGGGGAACATCACTTTCTCATGAGGTTTTTTTACAATCACATTACTGTTGTGTAAATTCCTTTTTTACTGGGCATCAACGGTGTAGCCCCACTGCACCACCATCTAGGATCCTATTTTGCATCGTGTCTTTTTGCGGAACAAGCTAAATGTCTAGTTCAACTATGATGTGTAAGTACCATGTACTCGTCTCTGATTAAATTATATTGATTATATTACTACTGTGTACGAAGGAGGCCTGTCCGAAGTTTATGGGTATAACACATCTAAGGGTACTGTTACGCCTTCTTAGATCGTCTAAAAGATGGGAGGAGACTCTTGGTGCGAATGCGGAATAAATATGTCAGTGTAAAGATGAGGAACATCTACATGGCGACAATGTCAGCTACCCGTACAAATAAACTGTTGAATGAAAAAAAGAACATACATTGCACATTATGAACGCTATCATGAACCCAACATTACGCCAACGATGGCTATAGAATATATTGAAGCTAGATGCCAAGTACTCGTCGGTCGTGCGTACGCTGCAGAAGTGGCAGTCGGCGGTCGCGTCCGGGTTTGTTAGGTAGCCACCAGAAAGGGATATATAAGTGTCCATATATTGGCCGCATGTCTGCCCTGACGGAGGCGTGATGTCGACGAACTCGATGGACGAGCAGTTGACTTGTTCCCCGCTGATAGCTAGGAGGTTACATTGTAAGAAGGCCGCAGGTACCGATGAAGAAGGATATTGTACCTTGACCCAACATGCCCTCGATGAGATACGTGAAAGGGGAAAGACGATACCTAAGGAAATCATCAGTAAATCACAGCACGTCCAGATCGTTTGGTTTCTTACATCCATCTCCACCAGCCCAGTACCCTGAACGGCTGAATTACTCCATTGCTATGGATTGTTTAGTGGGTATAGGGCGATTGATGGCAAGACACTTACAACGTGACGATAAAGGAGAACAAGAGTGAAAATAGAAGGGCTGCAATCTCAGCTGTAGGCGACACTGAGGCCAATGTCTTCAGGAAGGTGTCAGAAGCGTAGCATATGTCAGGAGATACGACGAACCAATCCAAACGACGAAAAATACACAGGAAATAGGACGCCCGTCATAAGGTACGTGTACCCAGCTCGCGATGAGTCGAAGCCAATGGTCCAGTACCAGCAGACAAAGAACAACGTGGACCCCACGACATTCCAAGGTAATTCAACCATCAGATAAGAGGTGAGAAGCGCTGTCCAACTATACATGCGACTCGGACGCTCGCGAACCTCATAAATTGCCCTCATGGCAATGTATGGAACTTGCAACTGGTTCACAAGCGCAACACTTGATCGTGCAGAAGCTGCATTAGTCCTTGCAAAATGATGAAGACGTAGATAGATCATACCTAAGAATGGTCGACATGAAAACAGCCTGTAAAACATTGCCGATGAGTAAATAAAGGGGCAAGGAGGGCTCGAGAGACGAACAAAGAGCTTGTTCTGGGTCCCTTGCTGACTGTCTTTCGAGTGGAAGAAGGTGAACCCAATGAAGAGGCCTCCAAAGGTATTGAGAGCTAATTTTGCGAACAGATAAGACGGGTCTCGCCAATGGGATACCGCGCTACGCTTCCAGAGTTCGGCTACCTGGTACACCCACGGCGTTGTGAACTCTGAATGGAATATAGTCTCGACCGGTGGACGATTGCGGCCTTCGGAATGAATGGTATCAAGTTCTTGTTGTAGTTGCCTTGCTTCATCGGAGTTAGTCCAGATTTGGCGCCAGTCGTGTTTGCTAGTCGCAGTTGCACCCGCACCGATAACATCGAGCATAAACTCGGCACTAGAATACAATTAACAATGCTTGAGAATGACGGGGATGTAGCGCAACGTACGGATTCTCGTCGGGAAGACATTTGCGAGAACCATTTCGCTCCAAGTAGTCGATAAGTGTCGTTGAGTTCGCGCCTAGGTTGCCAAAATATACGGTCTGGCCACCCTTCCGTAGAAGGAGGAGCCTGTCGAATACCTGGAGACACACTCGGGGTTAGTAACGGGAACAAACCCTTAGCATGTGGAGCCAAACCTGGAAGAGCTCGGCAGACGGCTGTGTCCAGTACGTGTGATTAGTATGTATCGATAAGCATATAAAACGGATGAAAATACCTGGTGGATACTGTAAACCTAATGTCAAATGGTGTTCGAGAAGCGCAATGAAGGTGTACTACGCACGTGCACAAAATGGCTTGGCCATTGTCGGCAAGACTTCTGAGGAATGATACGATACTCCAAGCACTCTGCGAATCAAGCCCTGACGTCGGTTCGTCCAAGAAAAGTAGCAATTTGGGCTACATAGGTACCATCATTAAGTGGGGGGTAAACGGCTAAGAAGTACTGGGTAGACTTACTTTCGCCGCCAGTTCAACACCGATTGTGGTCCGCTTGCGAAGTTCAACACCTAGAGAACCAACAGAAGCATCCGCATAAGCTTCAAGTCCGCACATTCTTAGGCACTTTTCAACACTAATAACAGGGGTTGAAATCTACCCCGCGGAAGAAAGGTAAGAAGGACGCACTATGCTTCTTTCTCTGCCAAAGGAACCGAATTGGGTTGACGTAATTTAGCAGAGAAAAGTAGAGCTTCCCGAACAGTGGCAGATGGAAGATGAGTGTCTGACTGCTGGCAAAAGCCGCTACACAAATCCCTTCCCATCAGAAGATGCTCTCGTCTGAACAATAGACGAAGGATGCGTACGCTTGTGATTGGAAGTCTTTTGGAAGGCTTTGACCATTTACAAACTTATCACCGGACACGACACCGACATCGACGCGCTGAGCGAGCACATTCAGAAGCGTTGTTTTTCCGGCACCAGACTCCCCCATCAGTGCAGTCAATTTTCCAGGGGCCACATATCCTGAGATGTCAGACAGCAGCTTCCGGGCTTCAAGACCCGATATTGGCACGGTGTAGTTGATGTGTTGCCAGGAGAAGATATCCGACGAGGGGAATTGGTGTTGCTTTTCGGCGTCCGCATGAGGATCGGTCCTATTCAGCGTCGCCTTTGCCTCGAATTGCGCTTCTTCATCAGAAGAACCCTGTGGTTTTATTGCTGTTGCGGATCCCCGTTTGAATAGCACGCTCGCAATGTTATTGGCGGTGGAGGTGCTGTGTTCGGTCAAGACGAGCAAGACTATGAAGAAGCCTACACCGATGGCGACAAGGATGCCCCAGTTCTAAAAAGTATCAGCCTTAGGTCAAACTAAATTGAGGACACTACCTCACCATCCAGAGATGCGAGAATGAATATTGAAAGGACAATTGAGTGAACCGAGCACCGTCTACGAAGGATTCGCCGTTAAGGGCCCCTACCGTGTGGCAAACCTGATTCGCAAGCTGGACGTTCTCGTATCCAGGGCCCTGAGGCACCAAGTTGGAGCAAGCACCGCGGAGAGTGTGGAACTCGTTTGTCAGTAGCGCTTCAAAGCTTGGCAACAATTTCAATTTGGGTGTGATTCTAAACGGGAGTAGAGGCTAATACGTACCCATATTTTATAGGCTGTGGCGAAGAAAAAGAAGACATCAGACGAATGCTATGATCAATAAAGGCCGAACTCACATTGATGTATGTTATCCAACGCAAAGCTCCGATCATGGAGGGTTTGGGGATGATATAACCTAAGTTGTGGTGTTGGCGCTGGGCTATACTTAATGGGGGGGCACTGACCAGTGTAAATCGTCATCATGACAAGAGATGCGCCAGCAAAGGTCTGCGCTATTGCTTCGGATTTGCATGCTGCTGCTATTCCACGGAACAGCGCCTTTGTAGCGAGTGCGATGGTGAAGAGGAAGAGTTCGAATATACTGAGTAGATAATCAGTGCGAAACATGTTTGATCACAGCAAGTGCTACGAACAAGAATTGACTCTGCTCATAATGCGTCAGAGTCAAGAACATGGTACCTTAAGAGCTACTCACCGCTGTGCGTTGAAGACCAACCATAAAATAGATGACAACACCAAATATGATAGATGTGAGAAGTGTGATAGGCACATCAACGATGGTGAGGGCAAGCGCCTCCGCAAATGGGTGGTAGAGTGCAGCATTCTTGTGTCTGTGGACGATCGGACGTTGCGCATATAATGCAGGGATCTCAGCCATAGCACTAAATACCATGAATACCAGAGCACTAGTATATTGTTAGAAACATTTACGTCAAGAGGTGAAGTATACGTACAAGAAAATGACACCACCGCGCGAGAAGAATGCAGATGTAGCTTCTGGTGAATTCAGAAAGACGCTGCCGACAATGACAGATTGAAATACGAAGGAACTGATCCAACGGAATTCAGCCGCGAGGAGAACACAGGGTAATTAGCACTCACAAGAGATTCAGGCCAGTAGCAAGCGTGCTACCCCTAAGTATTTGGAAGCGTCTAAGTATCACAGCGCGAACCTGCATGGGAACGCTGGTTATATAGGGGCTAAAAGGACATTAAATATGAGGAAAAATAAGATAGGTGTATCATTTACCTGCCCCCTCGGGAACCTTTTGCATGCTCTAGTTGAGCGCTCTCCGCAAATGCCGACGCTCTCTGCGGATTGCCGACGAATTCAGAATAATACGACTCAATGTCAAGCTTGTTCGCACGGCCTTGGTCGGATTTCATAAAGTAGTCCGCGAATTCCACTGCTGTTCTAGGCATTGACATGACATCAGCACGCGGGATGCGTGCATTAGGATTCGTCACAGAGACCAGGAAGTCGGCAGTTGTTTGTCGGTTGGCGGGCTCGTACCTGCGTGCACGTCAGATTTCGTGCGCAAAATGTGAGGTTCGGTAACTTGCCCCATATCTATGAAATATTGCCGAGCTTGATTGGCAGGACCATAGTATGCCATTCGGCCCTCGTATAGTACACAGACCTTGTCAAAATGCTGGTATAGTGATTCTCCCGCTTGATAAAGGGAGAAGACAGAGGTTAACCTGAGCCTATCTGTAATAATACGCAGAGCGCGAACAAATTCGAGAGCTGTGCTAGAGTCGAGACCTCGTGTTGAACTTTTTGATAAAGTAGCGTTAAAAGACAAAAGACATGAACATGTTCAGGAAGCGACTGACTTATCCCAAGCAGTAATACAACTTCTTGTTGCTAAAGATTCAGCAATGGACACTCGCTTTTTCTCCCCGCCGCTGACGCCACGGATGGCTGCATCGCCAACAGGCGTCTTCCTGGCATGATCAAGGCCAAAAATCGTGATGAGGAGATCGGTTGTGAGCTTGATGTATTCCTCCCTGGTCTGGCCTACGCGCACATGTGGTGTTCGGGTCTTCGCGGCAAACGTAAGAGTTTGGTCAACAGTAAGACTAGGGAAGTGAACGTCGTCTTCCGGACAATACTGGACATCACCTCGGAAGTGCTTCTTCAGATCATCGGGAGAAATCGAGTCATAATAAACGTCCCCTTCGACGGCATGGTACTCTTCACGTAAGTTTGCCAGAGTCTTCAGAAACGTGGAGCAGCCAGCACCCGGCCTCCCCAAGACCACTACATGCTTTCAGTCAATATTTCACAGATTCAGATCGACGACGTACAAAGCATCTGCCCAGGGCGAACTGCACCCTCAAATCCGCTGAGAATGTCCCGGAGGGGCGGGTGGCGAGCGGTTTGAATAGATTCAAGTATGCACATCGGGTTGAACATCGTGCCAAGGGTAGGCAAATAAGAGGCAGAAGCGCCAAGCCCTACGACCCGAAGGTCGCGAAACATCACACCCAACTCCCTGCTCTTGATCTGCGCCTCCTCATACCTTGAGCACAATCAATAAATCCTACCTCCGAAATACGAGAGCAAAATGCTTACTTTTTCATAATGTAGCGAACAGTCTTCTCCAAGTCTAAATCCTTGTCCAATTTGAGTCCTGTCAACGTGATAGAACTTGCCACGGATTCTGGGTTCTGATTCTTCTTAGAAATGGATAGAATGCTATGAGTAGAGGTTTGTGATACCTGTCCAAGTTCCTCAATTCCAGTGGCATCGCCAACACGAGAAATAGATGAGCCACGTCTAGGTCCAAGCATCCGTGTTTGGGACCTGCTAGCAGGCTCCGACCCTTTAAAGTCGTCAGCGATGGTTGGGGATATAGACATCATCGATGTCGCCTCTCGAAGCATCATGCTCGGTCCAGACATGGGAGAGTTCAGTCACATCGCCACCTACACGCCGTACGTTTATAAACCAAAATCTCCGTATAGGACGCAAGCCTCGACCCTGCAAATAAGCATCTTTCATGTCAGCATCTTGACAGAGATTTTTGATGCATCAGCCGCGTTTGGACCACACGCCCTCAAAAGCACGTCCGGCCCCCCCGTGTTACAAATGCGTTGACATCTGGTACACAAGACCGACAGTAACCGTATAGCAGCTCCCAACTGCTTTACATTTTGCAAGGCATATAGCTTGCACACTGACCAGGTGCTGATTAGCATCAATCGCGGTGTTCGCGGTGGGTCCCCACCCTGATCCGTAGTCGTAAGGGAATTTACATACAGCCTCCAAAGCTGACCTAAGATACCAGATGATAGGGTAAGAGAAAGTATGGCACCGTCCCGAAGTTCGAACCTTATCAATGCAACAGGACAGGTTGACTGGAGCTGTCGGCTATCGTTTCACTGTCATGCCTTCACCTGGCCTTGTGGCGGTGGCGTAGCTAGGCGTGGATTTGACACTCCATCTGTCTTCCAAATCCCTGATAAGATTCGGACGCGACTAGACTGGATCCTAGCGCAAGTCCAGTGGATGAGGATTATGTACACAGTTAGTTATTGGCACACAAGCAGGCTAATTTCATTTGCCCTATGCAGTGGGCACTGTGGTGATGAAACATCCTGATGGAGATAGATTTGGTCGTAGTTTGAAAATTCTTAGCGCTTGCATAATCGGGCCCCGTAACGATGAGAATTCCGTCGCGTCTTAGAATGCCCGTGTCTCCAGTGGAATTTAAGCATGGCTGGCTCTGGGTCACCGTACGGTGAGCACTCCCTCCGACTGTTATGAGCCGATTCCCTTTATACAGCTGCAGCCAGCTGTTCGGTTCTGCAGCTCGGTAACCCCTTGAAACCCTTCCTGAACTTCAAAACACATTGCTCGATCTACTACTGGGGCCGAACTTCTTGAATCTACATATGTAGTTATCAGAGCTGTATATCCGGAACTGTGTGATTAGCCATGCTGCACATACGGTTTCCCGGGACAGGTGACGATCCCTCGCATATGATGTCGAGGGAATGAGGGTACAATCGCTATATAATTCGTTCGATCCCATCAAAATGATCAAATGAAAGAAGAGAACGCCTACCTACCGGAGGCTCGACCTCTTATCTAGTGGAAGTCCCCGATAACCATCGGAATTGACTACTTACAGTATCTTTGGGAGTCTACTTCCAGAAATTTCGTTCTGAAATAGAATATCTATTGTCTAAGCTCTGCAACGGAGAGTAGACAGGAAGGTAGAAACAAAGGAGAAACAGAAAAGCAAGAAATCCTGAGATCTTGTGCCCAGTTACTGAATGTGGTCCATTAAACGTTGGTGGTATTATAAAGAGACGAAGACCTAAGTAATCGCAGCATGTCTACATAATTTTTGGCAGTCTATCGAAGTAGCAAAAGATATTAGCGCTTTTGACAAGGTATTCTTTGCACTCCAAGATATTTTTGCAGAGAGGGACGGTATGTCTAGTACCTAGTGAAGTTAAAAATCAAAACTACAAAATGGGAACAGTCTGTTTTAATCACCTACCTATTTCATTGGCCATCAATTAAAGATGTAGGGTTTATCAATAATAAACTATAGGGAGAATTCCTACCTATCTTGTCATCCTCTCCGGAGCATTTTTATAACGAAGTAACGAAACTCTTCGAGATTGGCGAAAATGGGTCGCGCTGCTTGAACATGAGTTCCGGGTGGAAAGCCGCACCGCGTCGGGATCTTGCACGACGGCGCCTAAGAATAATAGCAAGGACACCCATCATTAAGAATATAGCAACGACGCCGCCGATGACGCCGCCCACGATGGCAGGCGTCTTGGAAGTGGCAGCAGCTGATAAGGTGGCTAATGGAGAACTAAATGCAGCGCATAGACGTTAGCCAGTGCATTGAACATCCTTGCAACTTGGCGAACACGTACACTGATGTGGTTCTGTGGAACTAACCAGCTGAGAAAGTGCAAAAAAAAAACGAAAAATGGAATTGAATACATACGTAGATGTCGCAGAAAGCCAGGAGGAAGAAAGAGATGAAATGCTAGGTTGTGTTGTATCAGTTGGTGTGCTATATAAGATGAGAGTTCAGGGGTACAAGATTGAAGGATATCATGAATAACTCACAAAGCTGTTGAGTCGGAACTGACATAAATAACACCACTCTGTGAAATTTCTCTATTGCTATCGATCGTATACGATATAATTAGAGCACAGATTAGCTGACGAAGGAACCAGTCATGATGCGGGGTTATTTACCTCGACACTGCTTTCAATAAAAATTGCCTGAATAATCGCGTCAAACAAGATTATTTGACTCGGAGCCGCATATATATGCCAGGACTGACCCTTCATAGGGGAACCTGACATCAACCCTGCCCTGTAGCTCACCCTCAGTAGTGTTTACTGTTGCAGCCCACCCGCTATCTTGTTCATTCACAACAAAGATCAACTCCCAACTTTGTGGATCATGGAACTGACGGATCCACTGCACCGGAACGACTGCATGGGCCGTGACTTTGTTCGGCAAGCTGAACACCACCTTTGCCAGAGCTGCTGGGAGAAAGAGGATAACGACACTTATGAAGGGAAATGTCAGCAATTGAATGCTAGAGTTTCAAACCACCCAGGAATCACGTACAGAAGCCAAGTCCTTAAGCTTGTCATAGCTCAGGAATACAGAAAAGGGATAAAGAGCCTCCTGCAGGTTCGGGAGAAATCCTCCTGGGACATTGTATAGTCCATCCAAGCGCTAACCTTCATCACTGTTGTGATGATCACTGCTAGAGAGCTGTACGACGGTTACAGGTAGCAGTTACGTAATTGGTGGTCGTTTGCCCCATTACATAAGCGACGAATTGTGATTCACCCTTCGACGTGCTTCATTGCCTCGATCCTACCATCCGTTTATGCCGGGAGTTTCCCCAGTTTCATGATCTGTCACACCGTTCGTCCTCGATTCTGTGCTAGGTTGCAGTCCTTCTACGGCGCTGATCAGATCAGGGGTCTGTTTCAGATGTAGCAAGTGTAACATCGATGCCCATTAGTAAGACCATTCGAGGAAGGATGTAAATAGTGTGGAACATCCTTCCCCTAGATGACTTAAGAATACAGTGTGTGACGGTATTGTTATCGGCTTACTCCATACCGCAATTTTAAGTTTGTACTGTCATCTACAGTTATCCCCTTTTGATGATCCCGAAAGTCCGAGTGGCATGATGGTCATGGTCCCACTTGTGAGTTGATGATGAGAGTAGCCCCGTGGAACTGCAAACTAGAGTCCGTTACCTGTATAATTTGATGCGAAGGGAGGTTGTTCAGTATAAATTTGAGTGGACGGCAGAGGCCACCTACAGTGACCAAGATTAGTCTATGTATTCGCTCTTGTAGTAGTACAGGGTTCGGATGTG
>Ga0179587_10001080_pt1 | contig 12022 bp, 20 predicted proteins | sample CZODoug2_1_08_16_FD_185932 | JGI IMG/M metagenome (GOLD analysis project Ga0179587, IMG submission 185932) | Vadose zone soil fungal communities from Angelo Coast Range Reserve, California, USA - CZODoug2_1_08_16fungal | ecosystem: Environmental > Terrestrial > Soil > Vadose zone | place: USA...
CAGGACATCTTTTCCTACATGACTGAACGGCAGATCTGCCAATTCGTCAGTTCACTTACCCCTGGGCGGGCGATCGTCAAGCTTGCCAATGGAGACCAGGTCATAGCGCAATTCTACGAACGTGAATCCACCCACACAAGCCATACGCCGCAAGTCCAAGCAGCCCTCAATCGGTACTCTGCACTGGACTTCAATCCGTCGGCGAGCTTCGGCGCGTACATCGAAGACGATGAGGAAGAGGACGGACTGCCACCAGCAGTGACGATCGGCGGCCAGAAACTGACAAAGAGTGCTCAAGTCGTTGCTTTGCTTGAGCAGGACGCGACGCTCTCAGCTTCTGCTCTGGCTCACCGGATCGGATGCGAACAAAGCACGGCGGCTAAGGCACGCGCCAAGTGGCTAAAGGAGCACTCATGAATTACCAGATCTTGCTCTTTAGCCTCCTGCTCACCCAAGCCCTCACTCGCATCTCTATCCTGACATGTTCGGACGTAGCCCTACTCGGTCACTGGGATACCCATATGTGTTGCCAGGATTGTCACGCCCTGGCAACCATGGAAGGCCCTGCGCAAGCCTTGATCCACGACTCTATCCCAGGGCACAAGATGCTCGTGTGCTGTCACTGCAGTGGCTTAATCCATGGGTCGCAAAGGATGCCAATCCACGCGATGGACTACCCAGGTGCGTAGATCATCGCGTCTGAGTATGCTCTACACCTGTGAGCTGTGCGGCAAGAAGGTCAAAAGGCGGCATAAAGTTCTTGTAGATGGAATGATAAAGCGGGTATGTAGTGCATGTAGAAACATGGTAAAAGGAGACTCAATTTGAAACTCACAGGACAAGACATTCACCGTGCATTTTGCCGGATAGCATCCGAATCACCACTCTGGGATGATTTGCCACTTGTAGCACAAAACACGTACAACGATTTAGCTGTTGAGCTGAACAAGATGCTTGAAGGGGATAACATAACCATCTCTGCTATCAAGTGTCCGTCGTGTGGCGCAATGCTAGAAGACGTGAAAGGACATCCCTGTTTGTTGGTAGGTTCGTGACTCCAGCGGCAAACTTGTGCCACGAACCTTGCAGTCTGACGGAGACCTGACACATTTTAGCATGTCAGGTCTCCCCGTGGCTACTGCCCTGGCTTTTGCTGCAAGAGCTTCAATATCTGTTCTTGGGTAGACTTGATAGAAGTGACATCGGATTCCATCCTGTCAAGACGTGTCTCAATAGTGCCAGTATCTTGCTTGATTTGCCCTTGCATAGCTGTAAGATCGTCCTTGGTAGCCATGGTAGCCTCAAGTCTGTTGATATCCTCTTTTGATGCTAAAAGAGCTTTGGCATCATCCCACGTGGCGACAAATGTAGCGCCGATGTGCTCAAAGCTAGTCATCGTATCGTCGTTAAGCCGTTTGATATCCTGCCTGATAGCTTTCAACTCCTCGGCGGTGTCGCTAGATAATTCTACAATATCGGCCTCTATATCGGTCGCTCGTTGCTCCAACGATTTGATGCGGGATTCCGGCCTGGGGTTGCTCATAGTGTTGTCCTTCCTGGTGTGCTCGCTCAATTATGCCATAGACTGTCTATTCTGGCTCTCCAGTAGCCAAGGACTATCCTCTTGTACTGCTTCATTCTTCACTTGATGGGCACAGAGTAGTCGTAGTGAAGTGAGAAGAAGGCAGCTACAAGGATCGTTTTGTTGTAGAGTATTGTTTTGCCTTCACTAGTAAGAAAGTTACGATGCGCTTCTAACACTGGCGCGTGACGCACAATACTAAGCAGTTCTGCCTCCTGCTGTGTGGGTAGTCGCCCTAGGAGATCTTCACTGATCTTGGCAATGCTGAGACCATATGCCTTGCGTATCTCTCCTGCCACATTCAAATTAGAGTTGCTACGCATGGCATCTAGGAATTGTCCTGCTAGTTCCACAGGATACCAATTTTCAGCAAGTCTCATCGGAACGTCTACTGTTCCATGTCTGCGTAGTCTATGCACAACACGGATACCTTTATTTGCATTAAAGAGGTCTGCAATGTCATCAGGTATTTGGATAATTTCAGGCTCTATGATGTTATCTGCAATGCACGTTAGCCCTTGGTTTTCCATATACTTATCAAAGACGGGTGCTCCTGGAATGCGCATAGGCGGGTAGTTCACATAGTAGGAGTTATCTTTTGAAATCAGGAGTCCTTCTATCTGTAGGTCATCTAAGACGTAGTACACAGTAGAGCGCGTTGTTTGATAGGTCCTTGCTAGTTGGGTAACCGTAGGGATACGGCCTCTTGCTCCGAAGTCGCCATTCTGTATTTGTGCTCTGAGAGCATTAAAGAGAATCTCTCTTTTTCCTTCATCTGTCATTGTTGCCTCTTTCAAATCTGGGTGCTGAAAGTCTTGACACCCACGAATGTGTGATGTACACTATTTAGTATACAGTTAATACTTCTCACGTGTCAAGGTTATGTAGTGCATCCAGAAAAAAAGAAAGCCTGCTAAAGCTTTCACCTTAGCAGGCACCCCGCTTACTCGCGTGTAGTTTGGCGACGCCACGCAAGAGAGCTGACCCAAGTGTAAGTTGGGCTGGTGTTATTGTAGCAGACTCATGCTATAGCCTAGCCCTATTCAAAAGGAGCTAGGCCTTTTTATGCCCAAAACACTGAGCGTTTGTCAGCTATTGCACATCTCGCATGAGGTATGCAATAGCAGGCAAATGTGCCTGATTTGTCATTTTGAAAGGAGCCATACCATGGCAAACAACCCCAACTCAGTTGAAACCGCAGAAGCGATCTTGGCCGACCTCAAAGCAAAAGCAAAGGTAGCCCACGAACAAGAGGATGTATTCCTGATGGGAGTACTGACCGACCTGATAGCCGTTGCATCGCCAATCGTGACCCGTGCTATTGCACGGCAACATCGTGAGCAACGGGCCAAGATCAACAAAGCTCACAAGGCACTGCGTGAAAAGGTCGCAGCTGAGAAGGAAGCTGCAAAAAGCAATTCTTCCACATCAGATCAAGACCTATCGGACCTGTAATGCTCTCAGTCAGCGCAATAGGGACGCAACACGTTCTTGCGTCCCCAATTTTTGAGCAGTCTTTTACCCCTGATAAAAGGCTTTTCTTCGGTTTTATTGCGCTGACATCTCAGATTTTTCATGAGTATTCGTTGGTTGTCCCTGATAAACCTGGATTGCTGAAAGTAGTCAACGGTTTTCAGAAAGGAAAATTAATTCGATGGGAATTCTTACTCGTATGCAGAACTGGGTAGATACAAAGGTCTACTCCATGCAGAAACCAGTCACATCAACCGCTATGGCACCAGCTGCCAACGAACAAGTGGCAGTGATCCCTGAGCAAGGAAGGGATGCGGAAATTGTATCAGGCACTTTTGTCCCTGATATCCAGATTGCTACCTCTGGCCGGAGCGATGCCATTGCGCATACCGAACGTATCCGCAAAACTGTTGAGTCATTCAATGAGGACAGGCAGACGGTTCTTGAATGGATCGTGGTGAAGTTCTTTACGGTTCTCGCCTATCTGCTACCCATCTGGATAGCTTGGATCGTCGGGCAAGCCATTGGACAAGTATGGGCTGGAAAGTTCGATTGGAACAACCCTTGGAATGTCTACAGTTATGGAATTAGCGTAGGGCTGGAGATGATGATTCCGGTGATGGGGTACTCCGTTGTCACCTCGGCAAAAAGAGCAGTAAAAGACCGCTCGCTGATGTGGGTTCCCATCGTGTTAACGCTGTTTTTTCTAGGCCTGGCAGTCGGTAATTCATTTGCCCAAATGTTCATGATCGAGGGCCATATCAAGATTGCAAAGGACGATTTTAAAGGGCAAGCTTCCATGTGGTTCCGATCATTTGGTCCGCTCTTAATCGACAGCATCGCAACCGTTTTCCTCACTGTGGTAACCGTCAAGAGTCAACGCAAGTTTATCAAGGATATGCAGGAAAAAGAGGCTGCCATTCAATCGGTTGCGCACTCTGAGATTAAAGTGGAAGCAGCCTTTGACCAGGCATCTATTGACCGCGAAAATGCCAAGGTTCAACAGGAACGTGTACGTATGGACAATGAGCTGCTTCGAGAATTGACCAGACGGCGCAATAATGACACGCTCGGAGGTGACTCTGGAAGCAAAGGCCGCTACGGCGGAGGCTGGTAGCCATGCTCTCTGAACGTCAAAGGCGTACAGCCGTCATGCGACAATTTGAACTTCAATATCCGAAGTATCCGATTCAGATATTGGACCGCCTAACGAACTTCAAATATCGCATTTTTGAAGAAGACAGACAGATAGAGGTGCTAGCAACGGTGCTAGCATCTTCCTGGGACTTCTATGAGCATCGCTTGAATTTGGCAAAGCACGGATTCAGATTGATCATTTGTCAGAAGCATAACGCAGCTGTACCCTTGCTTGCACTAGAACTTGATACTCAGGTGATGTATGAGCCCGCCGCCGTCCCCGATAAAGCACCAGATCGGGCACTCATCAAAGCCCCTGCCAAGGAAGGTCAGAGAAAACGCAGAACGCCCGACGAGCAGAAGATTCTCATCTCTCAGATCATCATTGGGGCCAGCTCAGGAATGAACGAACTACACAACATGCCTGATCGAACGAGGCAATACTACTTGCAATTGAGGGAGCAGTACTTACAGCCTAAGACCGGACGCCCATGGGCAAGCTAGAAAGGAGGACGCATGCTCGACGCAATCCTAGCTGAGTACCGTCGTAATCTGGAAGCACAAGGTGAGCAAGAGCTGAAAGCCATTGCAGAGCACTATGGGATTGCAGACGGACTACAGGACAGACAATCGATTATTGATGCATTAGTGGAACATTTTAAAAACCAACTGGAGGGAAATGGATGAAACACATGTTACGCTTCCGAATAGCAGTAGCCTGTTATTCCTGCTATGTCTGTGGTGAGTTCTTAGGCAGTCTTTTTATGTATCAAAACAACAAAATAGGTGTTGTAGCCGTTGTGCTGATACCGACGATAGTGCTGTTTCTGTACATTTCAGTGCTATCACGTCAGGTACAGCCTCGTAAGAAGAAATTGCCAACTCAGCGCAATGTTCGTTTAGTTCGCTAGGAAGGGGAAATGATGGGAAATAATCCATCTGAGAGATTGCCAGGCTACCAACGGCTATTGTCAGCACTGCAAAAGGATTGTTAAACTCATGAAACAGGGAAATGCATGGATATGCGTCGTTTGTAAAAGGGACGCTGGAGGAAACTCATGAAACAACAGTTCATCTTTAGGGACATTTACACAGGTAGGTTGTATCGTGTGCGAGATTATACACCATTCGGTGCTATGCGCAAATTATCGCAATTGGCAAATATACCATTGTTCAATCTTGCACATGTACGACCACAGCAAGAGATAGCAGGTTAGGACTGGAAAACTTCACCTGCTATCTAGCTCATTCAACCAAAACTCACATTGGAGCCCAGGTCCTCTCCATTTTATCAGAGATGCCTAGGGCTCCTTTCATAAAGGAGATTACACATGTCCTCTATCAGCTCAGGAACCGTATTCCTTGTGCTTGTTATTGCCTCTTTCATCATCTTTGCCACACAGGCGGGTGCACAAGAGTCAAAAGTCATGCGTAGCCCGTTAACCTGTATTCTCTTCTTAGTCATCATGGGGACAGTCTTGTGGGCTATCTGGGGCGGGCACATGGCGGTGCTGAAATGAAAGAAGCAGGAACGTTTTTTGTTATCGCAGCATTCTTTATGTGCCTGTTCTACGGCTACATTGAAAGCCAAGGTGGATTCAAAACGAGCGGACTGGCATCAGCTTCCACCTGTGGGTCTACCGACTACCGATGTCAGGCTCGCGCCGATGCTCGCGACAATGGGCTGAATCCGGATCTGTTTGAACGCCAGATTAATCAGGAGTCAGGTTTCAATCCGAATGCGCTATCTGATAAAGGCGCAATTGGAATCGCCCAGATAGAGCCCTCAACTGCAAGGGGATGGAACGTCAACCCGTGGGATGCGTCGGCGAGTCTCCTTGCAGCTGCTAAGGCTATGAGCTGGTATCAGTCGCAGTATGGTTCATGGGAGAAAGCTCTTGCTTGCTATAATGCGGGTTGTTCGAGTCTCCTAACTGCTGAAAAGGGATGTGGATGGCTATGGAAAACATGTCTACCTAGCGAAACTCAGCGCTACATAGCCGCGATTGGAGGTTGAGATGGATTGGATACTTATTACTCTTCTGCTTGGATCAATCATCCTTGCCATAGGATACAGCATAGGGAGGCGCTAGCCATGAAACAAGCTCTACGTTTCCTGCTTTTTGTAACGTGTAGCGCCATTTTGTACTATCTTGCCATGGATATCATGACAGGTAAGATTATATTCGTCTTTCATTAATAACTATGCCCCGATCCGTTCACTACGAGCGGACCGGGGCTTTTTTTGTGCTCAATGTTGTATAGTACATAGTGAAGGGAGCATACAACAATGCCTGCACGTCTTATCAATGAGATCCGGCTATCAGAGCTTGGCAATTATCAGCTGTGGGAAGAAGTCGATCATGTGGCGTCGGACAGACGCGATCTCGAGCCCGATTCAGAAAGCTATTTCCAGTGGCTGGCCGGACTTCCCTCATTCCGCTTTCATGGCAAGGAGGGCCATTTCACCGCCCGTCAGGAGAAGAGAAAGCGAGGCGGGACTTACTGGTTTGCCTATCGTCGCCAGGGCAAGCAATTCAGCTACTATCTCGGTACCACAGACAAACTGACCCTTGCCCATCTGGAGGATACCGCCCATGCCCTATCAGCGTTATGTAGTACGCAACCAACGAAGAAGGCAACACGCAAGAAACCAGTACAACGCGCTGTACTCCTGAGCAGGATTGCAGACAAGGACAAGATCATAGAGCAGTTGCAAGCTGAGAACCAACAATTGAGAGATGAGCTAACAGCCGTCAAGATCCAGAATGCCAAGCTGCTCGTAGCCAACAGGGAACGGCAGCTTTGAAAGACCATTGAAATCCCTGAAATACCATGGTATACTTTGCGTAGAACATCGAAATACATTGATCATTGCATGTTATGCACATAATGATATAAATACCGTTTTAACACCATAACGAACAGCTGGCTGTTGACGCTGCTTCGAGCCAAGAGAGCTTAAGCTACCGTCCGAAATGCAAGCCCCGACGTTAAGGCAAGCGCAGAAAAGGCGCTCCTTGATTGTCGGGGCTTTTCTGCATTTTGGAAGGGAGAGGTAAGCATGTCATCCAAGAAAACCAAAGCACCCATTGAAGAGACGCCAATCGCCGACGAGACTACCCCGGAGATCCAGGAGGTCAGGGAGCAATCACGGAAAGAGACCATTAGCAAGCTCTGGCGCAATGCCAAGAACGAACTGGCCCGGATCGCCGGAGATTGTGAGGGACTGGAGCAACTCGTCAGTGACAAACAATGGCAATGCAAGATCCTGGAGCAACAGAGGGACGCAGCCGACGACTACTACGACCAGGCTGTCCGTGAAGAGGGGGAAGCAGCGGCCAGAGTCACCAGGGAGAATGCACGTCTAGAAATCTCGCGAGGCACTCCTGCAGAAGCTGAGAGAAGCACCATCCTGCAAAGCTTGCTCGCAGCCCTAGACGATGCCAAGGTAGATCATGAGAAAGCCAGGGCGGCCAGGGATGAAGCTCATAGACGCGCCTCGCTGATTAGCATCCTGGAGGAAGAGATCTCAGAAGCGCAAACCCAGCTGGTACGGTTGAATTGTGAGCAGAGAGAGATGGAAGCGATCAAGGATGAGCAGCACAGGGCCTATGGTATTGCGACCAAGGATGAGATCAGAGACAAGATCGATGATCTTAAGGCACGTCGCAATGAGGCGCTCCAGGTCGCAGAGTTGGCAGAGAAAGAAATCAGTGAGCTGCAGCGTTCGATCCCTGAAGAGCTGCGCCAGTGGAAGGATCTGCGAGATCAGCTCCTGCTTTCACACGGTGTAAAAGATGTGCCAGAAACGATGACGCCGACTGAAAAGATCTTAAGGGGCTATTTGGACTTCTGCAACATCTTGGGAATGTACGGACCTAGAGCGCGTCATCGCATCAATCAGGACCGCCAAGCCCTTGCCCAAATCATCGAGCTGCCTGAAAGCTATATAGCGTGTATGATGGGTCATAGCTTCAAGGCAAGTGTATGGCGATCAAAGGTTATTCGTGACGCGTTTGGACGTGAGAAAGAGATTATGACGAACAACCAAATTGAAGCGGTTCAAGCGTTGCTAGAGGATGAGAAGCCGTTCAGGAGAGCACCTGATAACAGCCTCTCTTCATGGTTTGCATCGCCGTCGCAAGGCCCTATCTGATATTTCCACTTCTTCAATGCCTTGCTCTACCGTTCCCAGGAGCAAGGCATTGTCCTTGCACAGGAGGTTTCTATGCCTGGAGGCAAAGGACTAGCGATGTTTAGCCACCCACCAATTATTTCCTACCGACAATCTGCACTCGCGTATTTCATCTATGACAACCAGGTCTACCCGGTAGCCACTGCGCCATCATCGATCTTCAAAGAGGCGATCCTTGCCTTACCGCCCAGTTGGCCCACGGGATCGGCACCGGATGCAACAAAACTGCTCAAAGCGAAAGAGTTGGATACGCCTGCCAGGTGGTGGTTACTGTGCCTGCTGGGAAAAGCCAGGACGCCATTGAAGCTCTATGCATCCAGGGAAGCGGCAGAGAAGGTCATGGTTGTTTCTGTCGGATAGTGACCTGCTCCAGGTCGGCACGATTATAGAGCAGACGATTACTCATCTCCTGAGTTCTGATCGGTTCCTTCTTCCGATGTGAGAGTTTCCGAATGTACCGGGGCGATATCGGGCGCTTCAATTTGAGGCTTAAGAGTTGAGCGGCATCGTGGGCAGATATCCAGTCTGCAAGAGCTTGTATTTTTCTGACCATGTGAGATCTCTCCAGAGTAGTATTGACGTATCTGGATTATAGCATACAAAGATGGGTCCTAAGACCTTAAAACGGCTTGACAATGTGGGTCCTAGGGACTACAATGTATGACATCTAATGTCTGTTAGTGGTCATACACCACCCTTTCAAGAAAGGCAATTTTTGCATGATGCAACCCTACGAGTCTCACCAGATTGTCCAATATCTTCCCCCACAAAAAGAAGTCATGTCCCTAGACCAATGTATCACCGCATGGTTGGATGCCAAGAAGGGCCGATCAGGGAGCAGCAAAACAGAAACCGCATACAAAGACGGGCTCACTGAGTTTCGTGCCATGCTCACCAGTACAGGCCGTGATTTAGACGCAGATGCTTCGATTGTCGCACCACTTGCGCAAGGTTGGGCGCAGATCTGTAAACGAGAGGGAGAAACCGTTTCAGCTTCCACCTATAACCAGCGGCTTGCTATTCTCAGCTCGTTCTATCGCTACGCTATCAAGCATGAGGTCCTCCCTGATCTCAATCCGATAGCACGAGTTGACCGACGCATTGGCCCCAACAAGGATAGGGCACACGTCATTGCTTCAAGTGGCGTCAAAAGTGGACTCCAGAAAATTGATCGTTCAACTTTGGAGGGCAAACGGGATTATGCGATGCTCTCTATCGCTCTTGCAACAGGGCGACGTGTGAGTGAGCTGGCAAACCTTCGCTATGGGCACATTCAGAAGCAGGGAGACACCACACTGATCATCTGGGAACGCTGCAAGGGCAATAAGACAATGACAGACACCTTGCAAGCGAAAACAACCGATGCACTCTATGAATATCTGTATGCTCTCTATGGGAAAGACCTCTATCAGACTGCCAAGAACTCGCCCGTCTGGATATCCTTCAGTGACCGGAACAAGGGAGAGCCGATCAGTGCAAGAACGCTGCAGCGTGTCTGCGAGAAATACCTGGGAACATCCAAGATGCATGCCACTCGCCATACCGTTGCCATCACTATGCACAATAGCGGTGCGACGTTGGCAGAAATCGGGCGTCAACTTGGACATAGCAATTTGAAGACCACGTCTGACTACCTGGAGTCGCATTTAGAGGATACCAACAAATACGCGACGACACTCGAAAATGTGTTTGGGATTTAGCTACTTTTGAACATTCTTTCCACACTGTGGATAACCCTGCTTGCCTTGATCCTCATTGATCTCATTGATCTCACTGAGCCGCCTGGGTATACTCGAAGCAGAGGCAGTGAAGAGCGGCGCATCCCATCGGTTTTCCTTGCGTCGCTCTCCTGCTCCTGTGGTCTATGCTATTTCTTCCTCATCTTGGCTAGCAATCCAGGCCAATAGCGCCGCGATGCTTCAATGAGTTCTTCCCTGTGCAGCTCAATGTCTTCTACGCAGCTGGGGAAGATTCTATACCTGCCTCGCATGGTCTTGGCTTTCTTGCTGACGGGCTCCCTCATCTCTCCCTGCAATCTGCCGGAGCGTAGCCAGTTACAGACGGTCTGTGGTGTGACTTTGTAGATCTCTGCAATTTCCTTGGTGGTATAGTATCCCTTCTCAGCTCGAAAGTTGCTGAGCGTAGGTTGCTGGTAGGTGGTCAATGCTTCCTCCACTTATTCTATATTCTGCAAATCTTCACTACTGCAATGATCTATCAGGTGTCTTACAATATCATTCCGGTTGATGCGCTTGCCTGTTCGCTTTTTGTGCTCATAGGCCAAATCGTCAAGCTTCTGCTCTTGCTCAGAAGTCAAATAGAAGCTCACTTTGACCTCTTTCTTTACGGTAGTACTGTACAACGGTTTCACCTCTCTACTCTGTTGCTGTGGTACGGTTTCACGCTGAGAAGTCTCTACAGTGGCACTGTGAGACGGTAAGTCTGTTACACTGCTAGAAGGTGACACGGTACTCTCCTGACGCTCTGAGACGGTTTCACTGTCAGTCTGTATAGCTGTTTCACGCTGAGAAGGTACAACCGTGTCACTGTCTGACGGTTTTACGGTGTTTTCTTGTTCGACTTGTTTTTGAGCTTCCTGGGTGGCACTAAAGAATGCGCTCTTTCGCTTTGCAGCGGCCATCATTTCACCTCAGTTTCTCCTATGAGCAGCTGGGCAAGTGTGTCCCAATAATCTCCAAGTTTCGGATCTAAGTCACTGACATCGCTTCGACTGGTCACCGCATCCTTGTACTTCGTTGTGGCTTTCACAGGATTGTCATAGAGCAAGTCAGGGTATTTCACTCTGAAGGCCTCCAAGATCTCCCTGTGGTGTGCAAGGCGACGATCATAGAGCGTGGGCAGAATACGCCATACTTTCAAGGCCGGATTCAACTCAGTCTCTTTGATGTCCTCAATGGTTGACAGGATAAGCTTGACGGTTCGCTCTGCCATCAGTTCCGTCGCCACAGGTACAAGTACCAGCTGGGCAGCCGTCAACGAATTGGCAGTGAGTACACCTAAACTAGGAGGGCAGTCGATCAGGCAGTAATCCGCTTGCAGATTGCGCAAGATCCTGACTAGGCTGCGTTCCTGGTTGCGTTTGGCTGGGAGTTGGATCTCAGCGGCAGCCAGGTCAATGTTTGCCGGAAGAAGCTGAATGTACTCTCCAAGTTGCAACGGTTTCACGGTAGCACCGTTTAACAGTGCATCGTAGATCGTTGCCGTCAACTCTACAGGGTTCACAAAGTACTCGGTGAGCGAGCCCTGGGGGTCCATGTCCACAAGGAGAATGGTTTTGTTGGCCCTGGCTAGCGCTGCAGCAAGCGAGACGGCGACGGTTGTTTTTCCGATTCCGCCCTTCTGGTTAGCAATCGCGATTGTGTGCATATTTTCTCCTTTCAAATTGCCAGATAGGAGAAGTTTAACCGTTTCACCGTGAAACTGTCAACAAACTTGTGTTCTTACCTCGCAATGACTTCCGGGCTAGCCCTTCGTCCGCATTGCTGCAAGCTCATGCACATCATGCTACAATCAGTAAAAACGTGAAAGGATACTTTATGCCCAAACAAGAACCGCAGTGGCAACCTATCTCGATGCTGCCCACGATAGCCACACACATTGACGGCATGCTA
>Ga0179587_10001081_pt1 | contig 12018 bp, 9 predicted proteins | sample CZODoug2_1_08_16_FD_185932 | JGI IMG/M metagenome (GOLD analysis project Ga0179587, IMG submission 185932) | Vadose zone soil fungal communities from Angelo Coast Range Reserve, California, USA - CZODoug2_1_08_16fungal | ecosystem: Environmental > Terrestrial > Soil > Vadose zone | place: USA...
AAGTTTATAAAGTCAATATATAATTTAAGAGGTAATTCGAACGAGTTGTGCGTTTGTAAGGACCGAAGGAATGTCAAGGCGCGGAGAAGTCCAAGAAAGAGCTCACCGTCTGCAAACTGGCAACGACAGGTCACTCCATAGGCTCACTGGATTTCGAATGATCCACCTAGCAGCCGAAGAGAGAGAAACCGCATCTACACTTGGAAACCGCCCAAGATAGGGCATCTTGCCGGAAGTGCCTTAGGCGATTCACGAAAAGAGGGGTGGCTACGATGATTCGCAGAATTTTGTGGGTAACTCTAGTTCTCAACCTCTGCGGTACTTTTTCGGCAGTGTGTGCCGAAGAGAGCGCGGTGGAGGTAACCGGCTGCGAATTGGCGGCACATCCGAAAACCTTCGACGGGAAGATGATTCGTGTGCGGAGCAGGGTGAATGTTCATTTCGAAGACTTTACGCTGGGACATGGGAAATGTGAGAGCGAGCAAGGCATATGGCTAGCTTTCGGCGGAGACGTGCCCGGGATCGTAGCGTCAATGGCGAACGACAACTTCAGGAGCCCGGAAAGGACATCGAGATTGAGGGTGGTTCGTACGGGATCAAGAGAGACGATAACTTCCACAAGTTTTATGCGCTGATCGCAGCTCGTCATGGAGAGAAAGCAGATTACCGGGTAACCGCGACATTGACTGGAAGATTTTTTGCGGGCGAAGAGAGCAAGACGGCGAAAGGCGTCACCTATGGAGGGTATGGACACCTGGGTTGTTGCACGCTGTTGCTGATTACGGAAGTCTCCGATGTGACGTCTGTTCCGGCGGCGAATTTGAGTTTGCGAGGCGTCGTGGTCGGGCCTGACAAGAAGCCGCTGGCCGGAGTGGCGGTAATCAATGACGTCCTTGGTGGCTCACCTCCGGAGCGGCAAACTTCTGTGACGAATGAGCAGGGAGAATTCGGGTTTACCAACGCGGGGCAGCAGCTTAGGGTGAAAGATCCCAGGTATCGACCGGTGGCACGGACCGTACAGCCGGGACGCACGTCCATTCGTTTGGTTCTGCAAGATGCCCGGGAATCGGATTGGATCATTCCTAAGTGCGCAAGCGGCGGTTCCGACGAGCGGATAGGGTTTTCGGCGCGATTTGTTCTCCCGTCGTCAATGCAGTCCACGTTGGAGGGGTATGAAGTTCGGGAATCGATTTTCGTCTACGACCAAGGGGAAGAGCCGGCGTCAGCAGAGCTGATTATCTCTCGTAACCTCGATGGGACGGTTGACGAGGCCAATTCGTTGGATTCAGATTGGGTGGATGAACGATGGATGAAAGACGACGAGGGGAAAGTAATGGGTGTGGATGCGCGGGGACGGACCGTACGCGGCGAAGGCTGGCGCGAAGCCATTTTTAACAAGGGAGACGTGGCGGGCTATTGGTTGCGTACTGGAAAAGGGGCCGCTCTGGACGGAATTGTTAATTCCGCTTGTCTTCGCTAAGGCAATCTGATCAACAGAGCGGGAGCGCTGCAGCCGAACATCTACCCAAGGGGGAGACAGCATCGTAGAATGTGGACGGGCCCGGGTGGCCCGGGCGACTATGCCGAACTGGTTCGCGATTGCGGTGACGCTGGTGCTGTTCGCAGATGCGGACGTTCCGCGTGTGTACAACTTGAAGCAACCGGCGCAACCTGAGGCGCCAGTGACGTTCGGCGAAGAGATTCCGCTGTTCCCCACAAATCCGAAGAGCGACGCGGATCAGACACCGCAGGCTCCCGCACACAGGGCGGAGAAGCTGCAGGAAGAATCGAAACTCGCGCTGATTCGTTTTGTTTCCGGAGAATTCGCGAAAGCGTCGAAGTCTTTGCCTGCGGGCAAAGAAGGGTTCCTGGTGTATGCGGATAAGCCGGTGAATAGCGAAAGTCTTGACCGAGCCGTGGCGACGCACGGCGCGGCGGTCCATGTGGGCGACAATTGCCAGATTACGAAGCTGGACTTCCATGATCACTCGATTTGGGTGGACGTGAATGGTGGCGGGCGTGGGAAGAAACGGTTTTTGGATCATTTGCAGATTGGTATGGGTGGTACGCCGATGCCGACGAGCAAGGTGACGACGGAGAATCAAGGTCCACCGGGATTGCAGCCCGGGATGGGGAGCACGATCATCCTGGAATTTAGCAAGTCGATTCCGGATCTGACGCCGGACGAGCTGAAGCAACTGCTTGCGCCGCTGCTGGATTTTTCGAAACAGCGGTCGGCTTCGGTGCAGTGGTTTGACACATTGCCGGTGGAGATGAAGAAAGCGATCCAGGACCGGCGGCCACTGATCGGAATGGACCGCGAAATGGTTGTGGCGGCGATTGGGAAGCCCGGGCACAAGGTTCGCGAACGGGACACGGATGGGAACGATATAGAAGACTGGATTTACGGAACGCCGCCGGCAAAGACGATTTTTGTGCGGTTTTCCGGGGATCGCGTGAGCAGTATTAAGCAATTTCCGAATTGAGGAAGGGCAGTTCTAAGTTGTAAGTTTTAAGTGGTAAGTAAAACAAAGGCTTTCTTGGTGTTTTTTTGAGACACGCAGCATTAAACAGTTTCCGAATTGAAGTTCGGCGCGGAATCGGTTCCCAATGGTAAGATAGAGCCCTGGACGGACCTTTCGTAATCTGGATATTTCACGTGGCCAAAAAGAAAAAAGCTAATGCCGAGCGGGTTGCACCAAAACTAGCGGCCATCGCCCTCGGCCGGTTGTCTAACTTTTCAGAAGAAGAACAGCAAAAGAGAATTGCCGTCGCCGAGAGGCGAGTGGCTAGCGACGCCCGCGCCGGTAGTCGTCGAACGCCTTCAGGGACGCCTCGTACTCGGAAGAACCGCGTTTCTGTCCGAGGTCGATAAGGACCTGCTCGAAAAGTGCTCGGTTTCCTCTCTGCAGTGCCTGCAACATTAGTTTTTTCAGGCGTTGGAGTTTGTCACGGTGAGAGGAATCTTCGGATTTCCGCCCTCGGATCTCGTCTTGCCGCACTTTCTCGATTTCAGAATCATCCATAATTGTAGCGGCTTCCTGAGACTCCACAACGAAATCGGGGAATTCCATCCGGGAATTGGGGCGCGACGCTGAAGGTTATAGGTTGAGCGCTCAACTTTCAACCGAGAATTGGATGTCGGTTGGTACGCCTCAGCGAGTAATGCCGCTGGAAGCGGTTTGTGCGCCACATGAATGCATATTTCTTTTCATTCGCTATAAATATTTTTGTGGGCGCATTTCGTTGACAATTTACGCGGCAGCCCATAGCATTTTCTGTTCCACACGTGTCGCTCGTTCTCACTGAGCGCCGCACCGGAATACAAATCTCACCGGAGGCAGCATGCCCATCAAGGTAGCAATCAACGGCTTCGGCCGCATCGGCCGCAATATCGTCAGGACCGCGCTGGACGACAAGAGTATTGAATTTGTCGCGGTGAACGACGTAACGGACGCGAAGACGCTGGCGCATCTTTTGAAGTACGACTCGATTTTGGGAAATTTGCCTCACACGATTACGCACACGGAAGACTCGATTTCGGTGAACGGCAAGGCGTTCAAGGTCTTCAAGCAGAAGGATCCGGCAGCGATTGACTGGCCGAGCGTCGGCGCGGACATTGTGGTGGAGTCGACGGGACTTTTTACGAAGGGCGAACAAGCGAAGGCGCACCTGCGCGGGACAGTGAAGAAAGTGATTATTTCGGCGCCGGCGGATGGGCCGGACGCGACGTTTGTGCTGGGCGTGAATGACAAGAGTTACGATCCGGCAAAGCACAACGTGGTTTCGAATGCGTCGTGCACGACGAATTGTTTGGCTCCGGTGGCGAAGGTGTTGCATGAGACGTTTGGGATTCACAGCGGCACGATGACGACGATTCACTCGTACACGAACGACCAGAAGCTGCTCGATTTGCCGCACAAAGATTTGCGGCGGGCACGCGCGGCGGCGATCAACATGATTCCGAGCTCGACGGGCGCGGCGAAGGCGTTGCACCTGGTGATTCCGGAATTGAAGGGCAAGTTGGATGGGTACGCGATGCGAGTGCCGACGCCCAACGTGAGCGTTGTAGACCTGACGGTGTTTGTGGACAAGCCCGCGACGAAGGAATCCGTGAACGCGGCGTTGAAGGCGGCGGCGAATGGACCGTTGAAGGGAATTCTTGGGTACACCGAAGAAGAGTTGGTTTCCGCGGACTTCAAAGGCAATTCGCACTCGTCGATTGTGGATTCGGAATATACGAAGGTGGTCGGCGACAAGTGCGTGAAGGTTTTGGCGTGGTACGACAACGAGTGGGGCTATTCCTGCCGGTGCCGGGATTTGATTAAGTTGATGGCGAGCAAGTTTTAAAGGAAGTCACCAGTTGTCAGTCGTCAGTTTTCAGTTTCGGAAATGGCGACTGGAGTTGGTTTGCGTGCGTTCCGAGCATGAACTGATGACTGATAACTGAGAACTGACGACACAAAAATGGACAAACTGACGATTAAAGATTTGGAGTTGCGTGGAAAGCGTGTGTTCCTTCGCGTGGACTTCAATGTGCCGTTGAAGGACGGAGTGGTGACGGATGACACGCGAATTCGCGAGACTTTGCCGACGTTGAAGTTGGCGATTGAAAAGGGCGCGCGGCTCGTGCTTGCGTCGCATTTGGGACGGCCGAAAGGCGGGCCCGATCCGAAGTATTCGGTGCTGCCTGCGGCAAAAAAGTTGGAAGAGCTGCTCGGGAGACCGGTGGCCTTCGGAAAAGATTGTGTTGGGCCGGGCGTGGAATCGCAAAGCAAGGCACTTCGCGACGGGGAAGTGTTGGTCTTGGAGAATGTGCGCTTCCATCCGGAGGAAGAGAAGAATGACGAAGGGTTTTCGAAGCAACTGTCGGCACTTTGCGATGGATTGTTTGTGTGCGATGCGTTTGGTTCGGCGCACCGGGCGCATGCATCGGTAGTGGGAATTACGAAATTCGTGCAGAAAGCGGCGGCCGGCTTGTTGATGGAGAAGGAGCTGGCGTATCTGGGAAAAGCAGTGACAAACCCGGCGCGGCCGTTTGTGGCGATAATCGGCGGCGCGAAGGTGAGCGACAAGATTGAAGTGGTTGAGAATTTGATGAAGATTGCCGACGCGATGCTGATTGGCGGAGGCATGGCGTACACGTTTTTGAAAGCGCAGGGATTGAAGATTGGTAAGTCGCTGGTGGAAAACGACAAGCTGGACCTGGCTCGGAAGATTTTGGCGGACGCCAAGGCGAAGAATTTTAGATTTTTGCTGCCAACGGATCACGTGACGGCGCCGGAATTTAAGGCCGATGCTCCGGCGACTATCGGAGAGGTGACGGCGACTCCGGCGAATCAGATGGGTTTGGACATTGGGCCGAAATCGATTGCGGCTTACGCGGCGGAGATTTCTAAGGCCAAAACAATTGTGTGGAACGGGCCGATGGGCGTGTTCGAAATGCCCGCGTTTGCCGCAGGCACGCTGGAAGTGGCGAAAGCGGTTGCGGCGGCCACGGCGGCTGGAGCGATTTCGATCGTCGGCGGTGGAGATTCGGTGGCGGCGGCGCATCAATCCGGAGTGGCGGACAAGATTTCGCACATTTCGACGGGCGGCGGAGCGTCGCTCGAATTTCTTGGTGGACGTAAGCTACCCGGCGTTGAGGCGCTGACCAACCGATGAGCGCGACAACACGACGCAGGGTGATGGCCGGAAATTGGAAGATGTACAAGATGAGGGAGGAGACGCGCGCATTTTTTGACGCATTCAAGCCGCTGGTGGCGAACGCGACCCACTGCGACATCGTGATTGCGCCACCGTACACCTCGCTGGACGTGGCAGTGCAGGCTGCGAATGGAACAAGAATCGGGATTAGCGCGCAGAATCTGGATTGGCGGAAAGAGGGCGCGTTTACGGGCGAAGTTTCGGCCCAGATGCTGGCGGATGCCGGGTGCAAGTACGTGATCATTGGGCACTCGGAGCGGCGGCAGTTTTTTGGGGAGACGGATTCGGGCGTGGCGCAGAAGGCCAAGGCGGCGGTGGACGCTGGGCTGACGCCAATCGTTTGCGTGGGCGAATTGCTGGCGGACAGGGAGGCGGGGAAGACGGAAGGCGTGCTTTCTCAGCAATTTATAGCCGGTCCGGGTTCATTGACCCCTGAGGAATTCTCCCGTATTCTGTTGGCATACGAGCCTGTTTGGGCCATTGGCACGGGTAAGGTGGCCACGCCGGAAATCGCGGCGGCAGCCCACCGGTTCCTGCGCCAGTGCGTATCCGACCAGTTTTCTGCGGGACACGCCTCAGCCGTCCGGATTCTCTATGGCGGCAGCGTCAAGCCTGAAAATATTCAGGGGTTGTTAGCGCAGGAAGAGTTGGACGGTGCGCTCGTTGGCGGCGCGAGCCTCGATGCGAAGAGTTTTGCGCAGATCGTGAATTGCCCATAGTAAGGGATGGTTGGCCGGCGTGGGCTGGCAATTTAGACGAGATTAGGAGTAAGCAATGCCAGGTTGGATGAAGTGGGGAATTTCGCTGCTGGTTGGGTTTGGAATCATCGTATTGGGCTGGAGACTCGGCGACAATCGCTGGCTTCACTGGTTGCTGCCGGCGTTCTTCGTGATGAACTGCCTGGTGCTGATCATCGTTGTGTTGCTGCAAAGCGGCAAGGCGGCGGATTTGGCGGGCGCATTCGGCGGAGCGGGCAGCCAGACGGCATTCGGGCCGCGAGGTGCGGCGACAATTCTTTCGCAAGCGACAACGTGGTGCGCGATTATGTTCATGGTTTGCGCGATGGCGCTGGTTTTGCGCGTGGACCGCACAGTGAACACGGGCGGATCGGTGATTTACAATACGACGAAACCGGCTACAACCAAACCAGTGACGCCAGCACCGGTTACGCCGGCTCCGGCAACGACCCCTGCGCCGAATTCATCGACGCCTGCGACGCAACAACCGCAGCAACAGGCTCCGGCACCGGCTCCGCAGACTCCGAAAAAGTAGCCTTCCTTGTTGATTCGGTTGCGGGCAACGTTCGCCGCAGCTAGAATGAACGTAGCGTCTTTGTGCGGCAGTGGCGGAATTGGCAGACGCACCAGCTTGAGGGGCTGGCGGTAGCAATACCGTGGAGGTTCGAGTCCTCTCTGCCGCACCAAATTTTTTCGATTGCCTCCGTAATTTCCCGCCTGCTTTTTCACGTTTACTTGCGACGGCTCACTTCCAGCGCGCTCTGGATGTATTCTATGTGCCGTATGCCGGGAACTTCAGTACTGGACGACATCGAGCTGATCGTCGATGACATCGGTGGGGGAGGGAAGCCACCGGCGGGCCGCGACGGAGGCGATTCGGGCGGCGGTGGCGGCGGACGGCGCGTCCCGGGCGGCTCATCCGCGCGGAAATATGCGATTGCCATTGCGCTGGGCATGGTCGCGATATTGGTTTTCTTCATGGCGATGGTAGCGGCGTTTCTTGTGCTTCGGATAAAGAGTCCGCAATGGAAAGGCGTTCCCGTACCGGCGCTGCTATGGTTCAACACAATTGTTTTGCTAAGCAGCAGCGGCACACTGGAAGCGGCGCGTAAACACCTTGGCGCGGGGAACGAGCGTCGCTTCAAGAATTTGTGGCTGCTCACTACGGCATTGGGAATGGCGTTTGTGCTGGGGCAAATCGTTGCGTGGCGGCAGTTGGTTACCGCCGGAGTTTACGGCAGCGTGAGCCAGGGCGCGGCGTTTTTCTACGTATTTACGGTGGCGCATGCCGTTCACTTGCTTGGCGGGATTTGCGCCCTGCTTTACGTCGGATTTCGGAAATTTGGCGCTGCTGCGGTAACGCGCGCCGCAGCCGCGGAAGTAACGTCGTACTACTGGCATTTTATGGATGCGTTGTGGGTGTTTCTGCTTGCGCTGCTTTATCTAGGGAAGTAATCGCAAGAATCGGGAACGATCAGGATTGCGCGAATTCCGCGACGGCGGCCGCGACTCGGCTGATTTTTTCTTCGGTCAATTCCGGATACATCGGCAAGGACAAAATTTCGCCGGCAACGTGTTCGGCGTTGGGGAAGTCGCCCGGTTTGTGCCCCAGGCTGGCGTAGAGCGGTTGCAAATGCAGCGGCACGGGATAGTAGATCGTGCTGCCGATTTTTCCGTCTGCCAGGAACTTCTGGAGCGCGTCGCGCCGATTGCAGCGAATCGTATATTGATGGAAAACGTGCTCGTAGCCTGCCGGCGTAATGGGCGTGCTGATGCCGGGCACGTTTGCGAGGAGCTTTCCGTATTTCGCAGCGTTTACCTGGCGGGCTTTTTGCCATTCCACCAGATGGCGGAGCTTCACGCGCAGAATCGCGGCTTGAATTTCATCGAGGCGGCTGTTCCATCCCGGTTCGGTGCTGATATAACGCGACGCCTGTCCGTGATTGCGCAGCGTGCGGAGGCGCGCGTCGAGATCGGCGGAGTTCGTGACGATCATGCCGCCATCGCCGGCCGCGCCCAGATTTTTCGTCGGATAGAAGCTGATGGACGCAATGTCGCCAAGCGAACCGGTTCGGCGGCCCTTGTAACTTGCGCCGATGGCCTGCGCGTTGTCTTCGATTAGCGGAATGCGGCGTTCGGCGGCGATCTCGCGGAGGGGATCCATGTCCGCGGCAAGTCCGTGCAAGTGGACCGCGATGATAGCTTTTGTTTTGGCTGTGATTCGGCGGCGGACGTCCGCAACATCGAGATTCAGAGTGACGCGATCGACGTCGGCGAAGACAGGTTTTGCGCCTAGCGCGCTGACGGCGCTGCCGGTTGCCACGAACGTGAGCGTGGGAATCAGCACCTCGTCGCCCGCGTAAATACTGCACGCGCGCAGGGCGAGGATCAGCGCGTCGGTTCCGCTGGCGACACCGATGCCGTGCGCCACGCTGCAGAATGCAGAAAGTTCCTTTTCGAGTGCCGCGCCCTCCTGGCCCAAAACAAGTTGCTGCGACGCGAGGACACGTTCGACGGCGGCACGCACTTCCGCGCCAATCGCCGCGTATTGGCCGCTCAACTCAAACTGGCTGATGGATTCCGTGGCAGCGATGGACGGGACGGGTGAAGTCATGTTTGTGCGACTCGTCGTCAGTATACGACAGTTGCGGTGACGTGGATGTGGTTCCGAGCTATCCGTGGTTGAAAACGAGAATACTTTTGCGAACACATCCCAAAATTCAGAGAAAGTACACAAACCCGAATCTAAATTTATGAATTTGTGTTTGTCGGACAACGAGTGCTACGGCAAGTACTGTAGTTTCAGACACATACTCTGCGGTTACTTCCTCTGCCATCTTATGTATATGGTTGACTAGTTGCTGTACCAATATCTGAAGTCCGACGAAGGCGCTTGAAGCCAGAGAACGTTTCGGAGGGTTCATGAAGAAGTTCCTGTCGTTTTTAGGCTCGGGGGTTGTTGCACTATTTCTGATTGTGAGTTCCGCCGAGGCGCAGAACGCAACGCTCACGGGAACCGTGGTCGATGGGTCCGGCGCACCGGTCGGGGGGGCGAGTGTGACGGCTAAGAGCCCACAGACGGGCGCCGTGCGCACGGGCACTACTAACGACAACGGGGCCTACCGCGTCGTGGAGTTACAGCCGGGTCCGTACGAAGTGACGATCGAGAAATCGGGATTCAAAGTCTTGCACTACGGCAACGTAGTGCTGACGGTCAGCCAGATTTTGACGCTTGATGCCAAGCTGGAAGTTTCGTCGCAGGCTACGACGATTGAAGTCAGCGGCCAGTCCGTGACTACGATCGAATTGGACAACGCATCGATCAGCAACGTTGTCGACGAACGACATATTACCGACCTCCCCTTGATTACCCGCGATCCATACCAGCTGGTTCTTTTGTCGCCGGGCGTGATTCAAAGTAATACGTCGAATGGAGGCTTTTCGGTAAACGGCCAGCGCGACCGAAACAATAACTTCTTGCTGGACGGCGTAGATAACAACGACTCGGACGTACCAGGTATTCCGTCTGGAATTACGGCACTGAATCCGGATTCGACACAAGAGTTTCGCGTCATTACCAACAACTTCCTTCCAGAATATGGCCGCAATACGGGTGCGATTATTGAAGTCATCACCAAGAGCGGCGGGAACGCCTTGCACGGCGATGGCTACTGGTTCGGTCGTTACAACGCCACCGCGGCAAGGGACTTCTTCAACCACAATATTGATTCCTTCACGAATACGATGGAAAGTCAGAATCCCTTCGTGCGTAATATCTTCGGTGGGTCTGCCGGGGGTCGTATCATCAAGGACAGGACATTTTGGTTTGCAAACTACGATGGCAGCCGTTTTGTGACGACGTTGACGAACGAGACGGCAGTACCGACGGCCGGATTCAAGTCTGGCATCTTCACCTTCAACGGAACTCCCGTGGATATCAGTTCCCCAGGTTCGCCCCAGAACAATACTGGACTGCCCTTGGATCCGACGATTGCTGGAATTTTGGCACTTTATCCCACGGCGAATGCCGGGGCCACCGCCGTCGATGACGTTCGCGGACTTTACCGGTTCGGCAGTTCTTCGCGGTCTAACAGCGACAACTTCACGACGAAGATCGACCACAACATATCGCAGAATGAAGCACTTTCGGTTCGCTACACGTACAACCGCTTCACCGACCCCAATCCGTTCCACTCGGATTTCCTGCCCGGATTGGATTCGGTGGGCACGTACCAACGGACGCAAAGCTTGTCGGCGGGCCTGATTTCGACGATTAATTCGCATCTTGTGAACGAGTTCCATGCCGGTGGCAACCGGACGCATTTGGATTTCACATGCGCGGGGACCACCACCTTTGATGGGTTCGGTGCGACGGACACGTTCGGTCGAGGCATCGACTACGCTCTCGCGGGTCTAAACACATTTGGATGCGGCACACTCGGCGACAGCAATGGCCAAACGCGGTTTACGGGAACGTATACGATTGCGGATTCACTGAGCTGGATTCATGGCAATCACAACGTCAAGTTCGGCGCCGTCCACGGCCGCGTGTACTCAAATAGCTTTAACGCGTTCGGTGCCAGAACAGCTGACTCCTTTAACGTTTTCTCAACCTTCGCCAACGCGGCATCTATTAACCTAGACACTACGCCTGGCCACGAATGCAACAATGCCGCGACCCAGGCTGAGTTCAATGCGTGGTGCGGCTCGACTACGCTCCAGAATATGGCGTGGATGCTTACCGGCGTAGTCAGCAATCAGTTCCAAGGCCAATTCTTCGATAAGAACGGAAACCGCACGCCGAACGATTTGCGAGGATTCCGCCAGAGAGAACTGCGCTTCTTCGCACAAGATACTTGGAAGCTCAAACCAAATCTGACGCTCAGTTACGGTCTGGCCTGGCAATATTACGGTGTGCCATTCGAAGTGAACAATAACCTTTCCAATCTCTTTCAGGACCCGAGCGGTTCGGCGCCCTTCACTTTTTCTGTTGTCGGGCCCGGGACGCACGCTCAGCTTTTTGACGATTATTACAAGAATTTCGAGCCTAGAATCGGGATTGCCTGGGATCCGACCAAAAGCGGCAAGACGTCTTTGCGCGCGGGCTACGGTATTTTCCATGATCGCGTTTTCGGAAACTTGGTTGGTAATGCCCGGGGCAACCCTCCTTTTGAACAGGACTCGAATATATTTCCAGGGGACTTGCTTGCGAATGTCGGGATTCCGGACAGCCAAACTCCCTCTGCGATTGTCCAAGATGGAACGCAGTTAACGCCGATTCTTTTCGACAAGAATTTCCGTACGCCCGCGACCCAGTCTTGGAACATCGGTGTGCAGCGGGAATTCGTTGCGAATACGACGATTGAAGTGAACTACGTTGGTTCCCATTCCACTCATCTTTTCCGGGAAGTGGACGGGAATCCGCCTCAGTCGGACCTCGTAGCCCAACTAGTGGCCTTTTGCTCGGTACCGAACGCATTCAACTGCACGAGCCGGACCCTTCAATTCTCTGAGTTGTGGGTCGGTGCTGAATTCGGTGATCTCCCTTTTGACGCCGTAAATAACAATGCTTTTT